>Ga0070741_10001788_pt1 | contig 62066 bp, 60 predicted proteins | sample Coa_R1_4_FD_66440 | JGI IMG/M metagenome (GOLD analysis project Ga0070741, IMG submission 66440) | Surface soil microbial communities from Centralia Pennsylvania, which are recovering from an underground coalmine fire - Coalmine... | ecosystem: Environmental > Terrestrial > Soil > Unclassified ...
ACGAGCAACCGTGACCACATCACGCTTGAACTCCGGCGGGAACTTCCTGGGCATCGCGACATCCTTCCCGCCCGACCATGTCGGGCGTAAGAGATGTCAACCGAACCCGCGGCAGACCCGTGCCCGCGGCACGAACTCCACCTCGGGATGCTCCATGCACAGCCCGTCAGCCATCCACGCCGGCTTTCGGAACAGCTCTGCGAGCGCCACAGGGTCGACGCCGGCGGCCATCGCCGCGAACAGGTCGAGGCTCATCGTTTGGCGGCCAGGAGCGCCGCCACAAGCCACCCGTACAGCTCTAGGGCTTGTTCGCGGTTGAGGGCCGGTGAGCGTGGCGGGAGCATCGCAACGGAGCGCCGTAACTGCTCGATCCGCTCGGGCGTGGGCAGTTCCACGGTCCTCGAGTGTAGCGAACGGGTGTTCGCTGCCCGATCGCTTGGCGACGCTCGCTTGCCCATGCTCGGAAGCCATCTAGTGCCGATGGCTGGATGTCAGCAGTCGACGCGCCCGGCTTTGTCGTGGAACTGTTGCGCGGCTTCGGCGAGCAGCACAGCGGCGCCGTGGAGCATGTAGGCAGGGTTCTCGGCACCCTTCACGCCGGCACGTTGGAGCGCGGTGAGGGCGGGGATCACGTCCTCGTCGAGCCACGCGCACAGCTTCGCGTCGAGACCGTCGCGGATGCGTGCGCCGATCGTCATTCCTCGCGAGAACGCGTCCAGTTCGTCGGTTTCGTCGAGTCCCGCTGCGAGGTCGTCGTAGCTGGTCACGGCAGCGCGAACGCTTTGCGGATGACGAGCGGAACGTCACCGGACCGTACGACACCGGCAAGGGCGTTGATGATCTGATCCCCGGCACCCAACTGTGCGCCACGCGCATCAACATTGATGACTACCGACGCACCACCACCAGCGGACGAGGCAGCCGGCGTGGCGGCCAACCGCATCCCGGTGCCCTTCAACGATTCGACCTGCTCGGCGGTCAACACGAACTCGCCGCCATGCAATGTCGCCGGCACCGCGGTGCCTTTGGGGGCGTCGACGTAGCCGCCCAACGCGTACGCCTTCCCGCCGCCGACCGAAACGCCGGTGAACGGTCGAGCACCGAAACTGTTGAGGTTGAGAAAACCCAACGTCGTGTCGCTGATGAGGCTGTTCAACCGCGACAGCGCATCCTCAGCGGATGACGTGTCGGCGTTCACGTTCACCTTGATGTTGGACCGGGCGATGATGCCGTCAGCCTGGGAGACGACCCCACCGAACGACGTCGCGACCGAGTTCGCAGTCGATTGCGTGATGATCCCCTGCGCCACCCACGATTCGAGGGTTCCACGAGCCTTGTCGACGGTGATCTTGCCGGCCAGCACGCCTTTGGCGAGGTCGAGCGCCGCCGCGTTCATGTCCTCCGCTGATTGCGCGGACTTCATCTGCGCGTCGTTCAGGGCGTACATCGCTTCCGCGGCTTGCGTCGACCCTGCACCGTGGTCGCGAACCGCTGCGATGTATTCGAGCGTCTTCGCGTTCACAGAGTCCTGCGCCTGACGGTTCGCTTCGCTCGCTTTCACCATCGCGAACATCGGGTCCATCGCGGCGTGCATGGCGTCGATCTGCGCCTTGATCGCGGACGTGACGTTGTTCGTCTGGTCAGCAGCGTCCTTCTGCGACGACGCGAACGCGTCAGCGGACTTCTTGCCGTTCGTGTAGTCGTTGTGCAGACCTTCGATCAGATGGGCGAAGTTGACGAGCTGGTCGCCGCTCAACTTGCCCGACTCCACGAGACTCAGCAGCGACCGCCCGAAATCGGTGGTGCCTGCCCCCGCTTTCGTCAACTGGTCGATCAGTAGCCCGGTATCCGAGTAGTTCGAGTTGAGGATGCGGCCGTACTCACCGAAGTTGTCGGTGCCGTTCCGCACCGCGTCGGCCATCGTCCGGTACGACACGCCAGCATCGTTCGCGGCTCTCGCCGCGTCGCTCGACGCGAGCTTCTGCGACGTGACCGCGTCGACATTCGCTACCAGCGAACCGGTCTGCTGCTGGATCGCCTGCGTGTAATCCTGTGTCGCCCCCGCCGTCTGCGTCTGACCCGAGAACAATTCGTGCAACACGTACACGGCGCTCGCACCAGCGGCGACGAACCCGACACCCAACGCCACATTCGCGAGCCCCGCCGCGACCGCTTCACCGGTGGCGGCCTCGGCGTCAGCGAGGCGAGCGGCCCGCAACTTCTCGAGCGCGGTGCCCATGGCGGACGCCGCAGGGCCGGCCGCTGCCAACAGCCCGGACGCCGCCATGATCGACGGCCCCCACTTCTCACCGAACGCGGCGACGTTGTCCTCGACCTTGGCTTTGAGGGCGCCCAGTTTGCCCATGAACGTGTCGGTCGACGCTGACGCCTGGCCCTGCAACTTTTGTGCAAGTTCCGCGAGGGCGCCGTCGTAGTTCTTGGTGCCGTCCGTGTTCTGTTGAACTTGGATGCCGAACTCTTTGAACAACCGGGCGGCGCCGCCATGCGCCTTCGCGACCTGCGTCGCGGCCTCTCCCAACGACTCATGCTTCTTCGCCGCCAAATCCGCGACAAGCTGCATCGCGTCCAACGCTTTGCCGGTGTCGTTGTACGACAACGTCAACGTCGCCAACGCGTTCTGCGTTTCGACCGCGGTGTGCCCGTAGTTCTCCTGCGACGACACCGCCTTATCAATCCGGCCGCGATAATCGTCGTACGACTGGCCGACCTGGCCGATCGCCGCCTCCAACTGCTGCGACGCCGCCTGCTCCTTCGACCCCATCTCCGTCAACAGCGCACCAACACCAAGCCCCGACGCGCCCAACTTCAACATCGACGCACCAGCACGCGACAACGCCGACTCGGTCCGGTTCGACGCCTCTTCCGCTTTCCCGGCGAGCTGGTCGAACGCGCGGACACCCTGCGAAGGGTCCATCGACACGAGCAGCTCAAGCTTCTCCTGAATGCTCATGTGCTGTTACGCCCCCGGGTGGCGGGAACGGCGCCGGCCCGTCCGCAACGTCGACAGGACCGTGCCGACACGCGACGGCGTCGGGTCTTTCGCTCGCCGCTGCCTGATCGCCGCTTTGATCGCTTCGGCTTCGACAGCGAGCGCCGGGTCAACCTTGCGGGCCGGTGCCGGCTGGCCGATCGCGTTGCACAACAGCTCCCGCTGCTCGCGTGTCAGTTCGCTGCCGCTGCGGATCGCCGCGAACGCACCGTCGAGCGCGTTCAGCTCGGCCTGCGTGTCCTCGTACCACGGGAACGTCACCACGGACACGTCGAACAGCTTCACTTCGCGGATCTGGCGAACGTCGTTGTCGTCGAACCGCTGATCGAGCGGCGTCAAATCTTGGAACGCGAACGACATTTGGTCGATGTCCTTGCGTTTCATGGCCGACGCGAGCTCCTGCACGGTCGGGTTGTCCCGATCCAGCGAAGGCGCGTCGACCCACAGCCCGACCGTGTCGACGCCGAGCGTCAACGTGCCCGGCTTCGTGCGGGCGATCGGCACGCCGTCGTGATTCACGAGTAGGCGCACGTCGTCGCGTTCGTTGAGGGTCTTGTTGAACGCGGTACGGCGCACAACTTCGCCGCGGGCGGGCGAATCGAACCGTGCCGCGTACCCCTTGATGGCGATCGTGGTGCGCTGCTCGCGCACTTGCAGATCGGCGCGAACCGTTCGCCGTTCCATGACAGCCGTTGCGGTGGTCATCTCAGAACCCCGACGGTGACGCCATGCCGGTGCCGGTGATCGAACACCACGCCGTCGGGTACCGGTCCGCGAAGTAGGCGACGAACCGGTGGAACACGAGCCGGCATTGCAACGTGCCGGCCAGCACGTCCTGGAAGACGTTGACGTTCTCGACGCCTTCGAGGAGCAGCAGATCGCTCGGGTTGCCGACGACGACGGCTTCGGTCGTGTCCGACGCCGCGTTCAGCAACGGAGGACTGAGGTAGACGGGGACACCACCGAGGACCGGGCCGTGCGCCTTGTCAGCGTCGATCGGCATGCCGTCCTCGGCGAACTCGCCGTCACCCGGCGCCGCGAACGGACGGTTGTTGCCGTCCAACGACCCCGAAAGCCAGTACCACCGGCGCGGTGCCATGAAAACCGCCTGCACCGGTTGTTTGCGGTTGTTGCCGACGTTCGCGGCGGCCTGCGCCATGAACGGCAGGAACTCTGGCACGGTCGGCGTCGCGTCCGTGTACGTCACCGCCCCGATCCCCGACACGTTCATGACGCCCTTGAGCTGGCCGTTGCTGCCGCTCCCGTACCACGCCTGCGCTTCGAGTTCGGCGTCGTACGCGGCGAGCAGGTCGCGGTACAGCACCTCGTCGATGCCGGGGCCGCCGGACTGCTCGAGAAGCTGCAACGAGATGACGCTGCTGCCTTCGATGGTGCGAACGGTGCTCGTCAACGCCGCGTCGACAATGTCCGTCGACGAAATCGCCGCGGCGTCGACGGTCTGTTCGGTGACGGCCTCACCGGTTGTCACCTTCGGGATCGACACGGACTGCACGCCGCCCGGCAGCGGCAACGACGGCGCCAGGTTCGCGAGGGGACGGCCCGCGCGCGGCACCGTCGCGTACCGGTCGATCAGCCATGCAGGCGGGGCGAAGTTGCCGCCCTGGCCCGCCGTGCGGTTCGGGTTCGTGCGCCACTCGACGTTCGCTCGCCGCAACGCTGCACGCGCCAACACGTCACGCCCGCCGTACTCACCTTGCATTTCGGCGCGGTGACGGTCGAGCCGCTGCTGCGCCTCCGCACCGTTCAGGCGGTGCACCTTGGCGTCGAGCAGGTCACGGAAGTACGAGTGCTCGCCGTCGGGCCTGTACGTGAACGGTTCCTTGCGGACACGAACAGACGCCGGCGCGGCCGGTGCCGGTGCGGGAGGTTCGACCGTGCGTAGCGACGCGCCGAGCCGGTCGATGTCGTCGAGGTAGCCGGCGAGGTCTGCGACCTCGTCGACAGTCAGGCTGCGGGCTTCACCCTGCGCGGCGAGTTTGTCGGCCGCGCTGATCGTGTCGTTCAGTCGTGAACGGAGTCGTCGCGCCAACGCGGGCGCAGTCGTCGAGGTGGTCACCGGGCTTTGCCTTTCGTGCGGTCGCCTCGTACGTGTCTAAATCGTGTTGAGCGATGAGCCACGACCTGCCGGAGCGCGAGGCCGGAAGCCGACCCTCGCGGCAAGCGCGACGGATCGCCGTTTCGCTCAGCCCCGTCCGCGCCGCAGCGGCCTGAATGCTCATCACCAATGATGCAACCGCATCGGCACCGACCGATGCCGAGTCGGTGCCGCTATCGGCACCACGGTCAACGGCGCGGGACCGGAACCACGCTGCTACCCGGCCGATGTCGTCGATCAGTTCGAGCCAAGCTTCGTCGATCGTGCCGCCGTTGCGCCGGTGCTCCGCCGCGAACGCTTCGAGGGCGCGCTGCATGACACCGCACATCGACGCCGGCACGACCACGTGCGGCGCCGCGACCGCGAACCTTCCCACTTCACGCACCCTCGCCGTTCTCGTCGTCCTCGTCGTCGTCGAGGTGCCCGTACGCGGCGGCGTGGTCGAAGGGCACCGCGAACCGGTTGCAATACGCGACCCAGGCGGGCGGGCCCCACGTCGCCGAACGCCTGCCCGTCACCCATGCGGCCGCCGCGAGCTGGTCGCAATCCCCCGCCCCCTCGATCATCACCCGGGCGGCCGCGTGTGCCTCGATCTCGCGCCGTTCACGCGCTGGCATCTCGGCCAGCAGCTCGAAGAGGCGCACGTGGTCGCTCTTGCACGCGGCGATGGCCGCGAACGTGCCCGCCCACGACGCGTACGCGGCTTCCCGCAACTGCCGCGGCAGTCGGAGAAGTTCCTCGGTGCGTGTTCGGGCTTTCACCGCAACCGCACCGTCTGCGGTACCCGATCCGGCACCACCAGGGTCACGGCATCGACACGGCCGCCCGCGTCGCAGTCGAGCAGGAACCGCACGTCCTCGAAGCCGGGGAAGCGGCGCAGGTCGTGCTCGCTCGCGAGCGCGCCCTCGATCCACGCGGCAGCGACGGACACGGCCGAGACGGTCGGCACGACCCGGTGCGCGAGCAGCCAGTCGAGCACCGCCCATAGCGTCGAAAGCTGACGGTCGCGGCACGCGTGTTCATTGCAGATGCCGCCCCACGGCGTCACCTGGCCCTCGCCGTACCGCGCGTCCGTAGCCCCGCACACGAAGCAGGCCGCAGCGAGCCGGTACCGCGCCGGCACCGCCATCGCCACGAGGTACGCGTGCACGCACGAACCAGCGCCGCACGTGGCGCACGACCACACACCGTTGTCGCACGACAGGCGCACCGTCGTTCCGAAATGACCGACGACCACGTCGACGACGCCCCCACCGCGGCACGTCGCGTCGAAACTCCACCACGCCCGTCCGTCCGGCCCAGCGACCTCGAACCGCGACCCGACGCCCGGCGGCACCGACGCGCGATCGAGCCGCCCACGCCACTCCCGCAACGCGTCGACGAGCTCGTCGAACACGGCCACCGCGGTCACGACAACACCACCCCTGTGAGCCGCCCCAGGGCGTCGAACCCGGCCGGGGCGACCTCGTCGCCGTGTTGCGCGACGAACGACCGCCACGAGGGCGCACAGGCGGCGCACCACGGCCCCACCGGCGACTCAACCGCCCGGGAGCCCACCGACTCGAACCCCCCGCAGCCCACGCACCGGCGTCGATCCCCGATCGCGAACCTGTCCGCGAGCATTCGCCGCGCCAGCGCCGTCCACTCGCAATCGACGGCCCGGCAGTCACACGACGAGTCGCCGTTGTCGGCCACCACCCGGGCCACGGCGTCGCCGTCGTCGGTGAACTCGAACTCGACCCGGCCGAGGCCCGCAAATCGCACCGAAACGGACAAGCCCGCCCCATCACGTGCCGTCCACAACATTCCCGCGGGCATGGCGTCGACGTTCTCGGCCCTAGCGGCCTCGACGAACTGCCCCCCCGTAGTCACTAGAGAGAGAGGTCCGACTGCGCTGTCCTGGGTGCGGGCGTCGTGGCTAAAAACTCGACAGGGTTCGGGCGGGTTGGGTGCGTCGTGTTTCATGGTGGTCACCAGCGGCGGGAGCACGGGCACGATGCGCCGGGCGGGTCGTGGAACGTGCAGGTGTAGGCGTCGCTTCTGCCCTGCCGGCCGCCGGTCGCGTACGCGCGCTTGGTGTTGCAGGAGGCGCACACGGCTTGGAGGTTTGCGGGGTCGAACCAGGCGCCGCCGTCACGCCACGGACGGACGTGGTCGACACGGTCCGCCTTACGGCCGCAATCGACGCAGCGGTGCGCGTCGCGGCTCAGGACGCGCGTCCGCACCGTTTGCCACTTCGGATCGTCGTACGGACGCCGTTCCTTCACCGTTGGCCCCGCACGCGGGAGAGGACCGGGCACTCGTCGTCATGTGCGACGAGGATTTGCCAGACGCCCGGCGCGGCAGCGACGGCGGTCTGTTCCGCGTTGCACGAGTCGCATCCGCCGGGCACGAATGCGCCGTCGAGCGGGCCGAGCAGGTTGGCGACCTCACTCTGCGTGCGCGTGAGGCGTCGTCGGTGTGGACGGCCGGCGCTCACGGTTCGACCTCATAGGGGGCCACCGAATCGCTAAGGATGCCATTGGGGGCCAACTCTGTTTCCTGGCCCTCTTTGGCTTCTATGGCCTCCTTTGGCGTGGAGAGCTTCCAGAACCATGCGCCAGCGGAGCCGAAGCCCTCACGGTACGCGGTCACGCCGGCTGGCTTCTTCGCACGCTTGAGGGTGCGGTCCGCGATCCCGATGTCACGAGCGCGGCGGATCACTTCCTTCGCGGCGAGCGGGCCGTCGTCGAGGATGCCGTGCAGGAACTCGACGGCGTCAGCTTGCGCGGTCCGTTCCTCGCCGTCGGCCACCGCGAGGAGGTCGGCGGCCTTGTGGGCGGTGGCTCCCTCCCATTGGACGCGCGCGCAGGCGTGCTCGTCCGCGGGCACGAGGCGATAGGCGAGCGCGTCGGGCACCGCCGCCAGGTTTGACTTACTCACGGCGAGGATGCGGCGGGCGTCGTCGTCAGGGTCGACCGCCACGAGTAATGCAGCGCGTGCCGCGCCGATGATGCCGATCGAGCCGCCACCGCGGTACAACGCGTTCGCTCCACCCGACTTCGACAAGTGCCGCAGCAGGAGCACACAACAGCAGGTCCGCTCCGCCATCGCGGCGAGGGCGTGCATCGCACGACGCACGTCCTGGTCGCGGTGCGCGTCCACGCCAGAACCCAGGAATGCCATCAACACGTCGACGATCACGAGCTGAGCGCCGAGCCGTTCGACGAGGTTCTCGAGCCGGTCGATGTCAGCGGGCAGCGACGGCGGGCGGGTCGCGACCTCGCCAGACTCCGTCACCGTCACCACGTCGGTAAGCGCGTAGATCAGCGACGCGTCACCGCCGGCCGCATCCACACGCGGGCGGATCGTGTCCGCGAGGCCATCCTCGGCTGAGAGGATCACCACCGCGGCGGCGCCTTCCAACCGGTGGCCGTCGGGCATGGGTGAGCCCGTCGAGATACGCGCCGCAAGATCGACGGCGAGCGTGGACTTGCCGAGCGACGGATCGCCGTCGAGCACGACGACCTTGCCGAGAGGCAGCCGGCCAGGCCACAGGAAGCGAACGCGTTCGGGCATTACGTCGGAAAGCCGCACGGCGGTCACTTCCGAGCCGGTCGGGTCGCCGAAGTAGCCGCGCAGCTCGTCGTTGCGGACGCGGTCCATCACGACCACCTACTCACCGGCAGCGAGCCGCCCTCGCCAAGCACGACACTCCGCCCGGTTGCGCGAGCCCACCGCCTGCACCCGAAGCACAAAAGAGGGCGAGCAGCGACCTCGCGCCTCACCAGCGAGCGCGCGCCGCACTTGCATCGCATCTCGAAGGCAACCTCGCCGGCCTGCGCGTTCACGCCGCGGCCCTCGTCGCGAACTCGGCATGAGCGCACTCGGCGAACGTTCGACAGTGGCAACACATCGGGCACCGTGACGCCTGGTGCGACCGCCAAGCACACGCCCACCTGCGGTGCTTCGACCACAGGGTCGCCTGTTCAGCGGCCGGCGTCATCGTGACACCGGGGCGACCCGCCCGGCGTTCTCGAGCTCGTCGAGATCGTCGTCATCGAGCAGAACCTTGCCGCCCACTTTGTAGTAGGGCAGTCGCCGCTCGTGGATCAGGCGACGGGCGTATCGCTCCGTGAGCCACGGCCGCTGCTCCACCGCCTGGGCGATTGAAAGCTTCAACTTGTCGTCCTTTCATCGGCTCAACGGACTGGACCTCCTTGTCCGTCCCTAACAGCCTTGCGCCTATCCTTGCCGTGCGCTACCTTTAGCCTTGCCTATATGGAAAGGATGCGGAAAGGTTCGATGTCTGGCACTAGACGATTTCGGAACCCTCAGACGGTGATCCGGCAGCAACCCGATCCGCAGGTCGTCCGTCTGGCGAACGGATCGAGGATCGTTCGCGATGCGGTCATTGGATGCGTGTCCGACGACGCTCCCGACTGGGTTCTCCACCTACGAATCCGCGAGGTCGATGGTCAGGCGGTTGTCGCTGCGCTTGACCTTTCTGTGCCAGACGGCGAAGACGCGCTGAGCGCCGTGCCTTCGATTGACTTCGACGCTGTTCGCGACGCGGCGCTGAGGCATCTGATCTCGCTCGTTGAGATCGTGCACATGGCGAGCGAGTACACGGGCATCACCGACGTCGTTGCCCGTGTTGCCACCAGCGTCGGGGCGCACGGCATGACGCCGACGCCCGACGAGGTCGCTGCCGTCTACCGCGAAGCCTGCAACACTGTCGGACGCAAACAGCCGACGAAGGCGGTCGCCGCGGCGTTCAACGTCTCACACAGCACAGCAGCGAAATGGGTGTACGACGCGCGCCACAAGCACAACGTGCTCCCGAAGACCGACAAGGGAAGGGCGGCCAGCTAGATGGCAAGCATCGACAAGGTGGGTGCCGGCTACAGGGTCCGGTATCGGACCCCGGACGGGCGCAGCCGATCGCAGACGTTCCGCTTGAAGGTGGACGCGGTCCGGTTCGCCAATGCGAAGGAAACTTCCAAGCTCACGGGCACGTTCGTTGACCCGAAGCTCGCACGCAAGACGTTCGAGGACTGGTGGAAGGAGTGGCGCGAGCAGCGGGTCGACATTCGCCCGTCGACCCGGGCGCGTGACGACAGCTACGCGCGGAATCACATTCTTCCCGGGCTCGGTCGGTACACGCTCGGCCAGCTCGACCACGCCGCCTTGCAGGCGTGGGTCGCGGAAATGTCAGCCAAAGACCTTGCTCCCGCCACGGTCGTCAAGGCGGCGCACATCACGAGTCGATGCCTGCGCGGTGCTGTGAAGGCGCGGCTCATCCCGTTCAACCCGGCCGACGGCATCGACCTGCCTCGCGTCGAGGCTGAGGAAATGCGTTTCCTCACCCCCGCGCAGGTCGATGCGCTGGCCGACGCGATCGACTCCCGGTATCGCACGTTCGTGCTCGTGGGCGCGTACGGCGGCCTGCGTCTCGGCGAGCTGGCCGGCCTGCGACGCCATCGCGTCGACCTCATGCGCGGCCGGATCGACGTGGCCGAAATCGTCGTCGAAGTACGCGGGCACCACGTGGTCGGCCCGCCGAAGACGCGTGCCGGGCGGCGCTCGGTTCCGCTCCCCCGGTTCGTCACAGACGCGCTCGTCGACAGCACCGCCGGAATGGCGCAATCGGACCTGCTGTTCCCGTCCCCACATGGCGGGCCGCTACGCGCGTCGCTGTTCCGGCGGCGCGTGTGGCAGCCGGCGTGCGTCGCTGCCGGCGTCGGGGCGTGGGTGACCGAGGAAGGCGGCCCGTGGACTTCACCGGAGGACGGGCCGCGTCGTTACGACGGGCTTCGCATTCACGATCTTCGCCACACCGCGGTGGCGTTGTGGATCGCGGCGGGCGCCTCTCCGAAGGAGGTCGCAACTCGAGCCGGGCACTCGTCCGTTGTGACGGTGCTCGACCGCTACGGGCATTTGCTGCCCGGCTCGGAGGATCGAGTGACGGACGCGCTCGACGCCATGGCGCGGTCGGTGACGCCCGGCGAGGCTCCCTCGGTGGTCATGCTCGCGTCCGCCGGCGAGGGGCGTGGCGTGACACGCGCGTGACACGCGACGACGGCAAACGGGGGTATCTAGCGGTAAGCGGTGGTAGCGCGAAAGTGCAGGTCAGAGCCGCATTTTCGCCGTCGCCGCAGGTAGCGGAATCGCCCTGATTCGCCTTCACACGGCAGAGGTCACAAGTTCGAGTCTTGTTGCGCCCACTCGTTCGCCAGCGCCCAGACCTCCGTCAGCTCGACGGCGTGAGGTGCGAGAGGGTGGCGAAGCCGACGTGGAGGGCGTCGACGTCGCCGGCCGGTGGCGGCGCCGTCGAGGTGCAGTCCGAGGGCGCGAGGGCGGCGTCGGTCGTGGCGGTCGTCTCCACGGTGGTCTCCGCCACCCCCCGCACGTGACCCGCGGTGCACGTGGGCGTGTTGAGGTTGTCGACGACGACGGTGCGCAACGAGGGCCGATGGTCGTGCAGCCACTGCCGCACCGCCGTGACGGCCGCGGCGAAGTCGATCGGGTTGCCGAGCTGCGCGCTCACCGCCAGGGCGGGGATCCCCCGCTGCGCGGCGGCGCGCGCCGCGCCGACCGTGCCGGAGATGTCGACGAGCGGCCCGGTGTTCTGACCGGCGTTGATGCCCGACACGACGAGGTCCGGCTTCGACGTCATGACGTGGTCGAGCCCGTACAGCACGGCGTCGGCGGGGAAACCGTCGACCGCCGTTGCAGCATGGCCGCTCGCCGTCGTCGCCGGTGACGCCGTGAGCGGCCCGGGTGTCGTCTTGCCGCCCGACCCGCTCTGGTTCTGCGACGGCGCCACGACCGTGACGTCGACGGCGGGTTCGGCCGCCAGCGCCTGAACGAGCGCGTCGATGCCGGGCGCGCCGACGCCGTCGTCGTTGCTGACGAGCACCCGAAGCGGCGCCGGCGACGACGACGTGGACGGAGCTGTCGACGCCGCGGCGGTCGACGACGACGACGAGCTCGCGCTGCCCTTCGAGCTGCTGCAGGCGAGGGTGGCAAGAGTCAGGAGAGCGACGACGAGCAGGACGGTCCGGCGCACGCCCGTTCACTAGCACGGCCCGCGTCGCGGATACGGACATTCTGCTCAAGTTGCCCTTGGCCGTTGCCGATACGGATCGAGGCGAAGATCGAGCAGTACCGGGGGCCGGATGACCAGGATCCATTCCCGATGCACGGAGTGCGGCGGCTTCGTGACGTTCTCGACCGAGGACCAGCTCCCCTACGGCCGCGGCCTGCTCGGGTTCTGCTGGTGCGGGGAGGTGTACCGGCTCGACTGCGGTGACCTCGTGCGCATCACCGGACCCGAACGCGAGGTCGTGATCGACCTGCGCGAGGCCCGCCTCGAGCCCCGCGTCGTGCCGGAGGAGACCGAACACCCCTCCTGAGGCCTGCGCCCCGCCGTCAGTACGAGCGCAACTCGACGAGGTTGCCCGCCGGATCGCGCACGTACATGCCCCGGCCGGTGCCCTGCGCGCCGAACAGATCGGCTGGACCCATCTCGACGTCGAACCGGCCGGACGCCGCCAGCTCGTCGATGTCGACACCTTCGACGAGCAGCGCGATGTGGTTCACGTTCTCACCGGTGCGCTCGCCCGCGAGCACGTCGATGATCGTCACCGGCGAGATCCGCAGCGAGACGAACAACGCCTCCTTGCGCCGCCACTCGTCGAGACGCAGCACCTCGAGCCCCAGCTCGTCGCGATACCAGCGCACGACCGCCTCGACGTCCGGCACCGTCCACACGACGTGGTCGATGCCGACGACCTCGATGCTGGTGTCCCCCATCGCTCCTCAGACCTCCAGGCAGTACGCGAACGCGCTCGTCGTCGTCTGCAACCGCTCCGTCCCCGCGGGACACGGCTCGCTCAACGACACGTGCGCAACGACCTTCCGTGCACCGCTCGTGCCGCAGTCGACCGCCTGCACCGACGGACCGGGTTGCACGCTGACACACGACGTCGCCGACCCCGCAGGTGCGGGCGTCGACGCCGATCCACCGCTCACGGCGTACGCGGTGAACACGAAGATGGCGAACAGCACGACGACCAGGACCATCCAGGGAAGGCCGCGGATCACCCGTGACGCACCGTCGACGTGGCCGAGCTCCTCCGGCATCGTGCCGTCGGGACGCGACACGAAACGCTCGTCGGGACGCTCCCACCGCTGCCGGACCGACGTGACGGGGTCGCGCTCGGCGTCGTAGCGGCGGCGGCGCGCCGGATCACCGAGCACGCGCCAGGCCTCGTTCACCTCCCGCATCGACCGTTCCGCCTCGGCGCGCTCGCGCCCACCGGCGTCGACGTAGCGGTCGGGATGGTACGCACGCGCCCGTTCGAGGTACGCCCGCCGCAGCTCACCCGCCGTCGCCGTGGGCTGCACGCCGAGCACCTCGTAGTGCGAGCGGGCCATCGGGAGCACGGTATCCCCACCGAATACGGTGCTGACATGTCGCGGCAACGGTCGTGGTGGGGTTGGGGATGGGAGGACGCCGCCCTCACCCCCGCGCAGACCGGCAAGCTGGCGGCGGCGCTGTCCGCCCGCTTCGGCGGCGCCGACCTCGCCGTCCACGCCCCGCCCGACCTCGCCGCCGTCGACCTGCCGGCACCGCGCGTCGCGCCACCGTCCGCGGTCGACGGCATGTGCTCGACGTCGACGCACGACCGCGCCTCGCACACGTACGGCAAGTCGTACCGCGACGTCGTGCGGGCGTTCCACGGCGACCTCACCCGTCCGCCGGACGTCGTCGCCTTCCCCCGCGACGAGGGCGAGGTTGTCGCCCTCCTCGACTGGTGCGCCGGCGCGGGCATCGCCGCCATCCCGTACGGCGGCGGTTCGTCGGTCGTCGGTGGCGTCGAAGCGGCGCTCGTCGACGACACGTACGCGGGCGTCGTGACCATCGACCTCACCGGTCTCGACCGCGTGCTCGAGGTCGACACGGTGTCGCGGGCGGCGCGCATCCAGGGCGGCGCGCTCGGTCCCGTGCTCGAGGAGCAATTGCGCCCGCACGGCTACACGCTGCGGCACTTCCCGCAGTCCTTCGAGTTCTCCACGCTCGGCGGCTGGCTGGCGACGCGCTCGGGCGGCCACTACGCGAGCGTGTACACGCACATCGACGACCTCGTGGAGTCGATCCGCATGGTGACCCCGGCCGGTGTGTCGGAGTCGCGCCGGCTGCCCGGCTCCGGTGCGGGCCCGTCGCCCGATCGGCTCGCGCTCGGGTCGGAGGGAACGCTCGGCGTGATCACCGAGGCCTGGATGCGCGTGCAGGACCGCGTGCGCTTCAAGGCGTCCGCCGGCGTGCGCTTCTCCGCCTACGACGACGGTGTCGAAGCGACGCGCGCCGTCGCGCAGTCCGGGTTGTTCCCGACGAACTGCCGGCTGCTCGACCCGACCGAGGCGATGGTGGCGGCCGATGTCGACGACGGCAGCGCGCTGCTCGTGCTCGGCTTCGAGTCGGCGGACCATCCCGTCGACGCGTGGATCGCGCGCGCCGTCGAACTCTGTCGCGACCACGGCGGTGTCGTGCCCGAGGTGCGGTCGAGCGCGACCGATGAGGCCGTCGGTACGTGGCGCAACTCGTTCCTGCGCGCGCCCTACGGACGCGACGCGCTCGTGTCGATGGCGGTCATCGTGGAGACGTTCGAGACTGCGTGCACGTGGTCGCAGTTCGGCGACCTGCACCGCAACGTCATCGCGACCGTCGAGCGCGCGTTGCAGGAGATCTGCGGCGACGGCTGGGTCACGTGCCGGTTCACGCACGTCTACCCCGACGGTCCCGCGCCCTACTTCTCGGTGACGGCACCGGGACGGTGGGGGTCCGAGCTCTCGATGTGGGCCGAGATAAAGGCCGCCGCATCCGAGGCGCTCCTCGCGCACGGCGGCACCATCACCCATCACCATGCCGTCGGACGTGACCACCGGCCCTGGTACGACCGGCAGCGCCCGGACCCGTTCGCGACCGCGCTGCGCGCCGCGAAGCACGCGCTCGACCCGGCCGCGGTCATGAACCCGGGCGTGCTGATCGACCCGTAGCGGTGCCGACCGCCGCCGTCGGGCGGCGCGCTCAGTAGCCGAGCGCGGGGTCGACGAGGCCGAGGAGGGGTTCGCCGTTCGCCCAACGGCGCACGTTGTCGCTGATGCGCGCCGCCAGCAACGGCAGCGCCATCTCCGGCGTGTTGCCGACGTGCGGCGTGATGATGCAGTTCGGCAACGACCACAGCGGGTGGTCCTCGGGCAGCGGCTCCGGATCGGTCACGTCGAGCGCGGCGCCCCCGATCGAACCGTCGCGCAGCACGGCCACGAGGTCGTCGGTGACGACGTGCCTGCCGCGCGCCACGTTCACGAGCCAGCCCCGTCCGTCCATCCGCTCGAGCCGGGCGCGGTCGATGATCCCGACGGTGTCGGGTGTCAGCGCGAGCGCCAGGACGACGCCCACGGCGCCGTCCAACACCCGGTCGAGCGCGTCGACCGTCACCACCTGCGCGGCGCCGTCCATCGCGCTCGCATGGCGGCGCACGACGGTGACGTCGGCACCGAAGGGCGCGAGCAGGCGCAAGAGCGACGTCGTGATGCCGCCACCGCCGAGGACGACGACCTTGGCGCCGAGGAGGTTCGTGCCCTGCGGTGCGCTCCAAGAGGTCGCGCGCGCGTACGCGCCCAGGCCGCGCAGGCCGGCCAGCAACAAGGCGAGCGCGTGCTCGGCGACAGGTTCGGCATACACGCCCTTGCCGCACGTCCAGATGCGTTCGCCGGTGATGATGTCGACGTAGGGCTCGATCCCCGCCCAGGGCAGCTGCACCCACTTCACCGCCGCCGCCTCGCCGTGGAGCAGCGCGCCGAGCCGGTCGGCCTCGGCGGGCTCCGCCCACACCAGGACCTCGGCGTCGGCCGCGGGAACGACCGTCCCGCCCCCGGCGACGATCGCATCGGCCAGCCATGTCCGTACACCGCCAGGCTCCAGCGCGACACGAGGCGACGTCATCGCGGCACCCTAACGGCCGCATCGAACGCAGCCGCGACCTGTTGCTCGTCCCGGTCGTCGAGGAACGCGAAGGTGTGCAAACGCGCCCGCAGGGCGGCGGGCGGGTTGCGGCGCGGGTCGGCAACGACGTCCGGCGCGTCGTGCGACAGCCGCGGCTCGACGCCGTCGATCGTCCACACCACCGGCAGGGAGCGGAAGCGCGCCGCGGCGTGCGCCGGGTCGCACACGTAATCGACGTACGCGAACGCGCCGTCGGCATCCGCCGCATCGCGCGGCACGACGAGGACGTCGGTCACGAGCATCCCGCCCTCGTCGGGCACGACGAAGACGACGTCCGGCCGAGACGCCTCGAGGCCGACGGTGTCGCTGGCGCGGGTCACGACCACGTCGACGTCGCCGGCCAGCAGCGCCTGCACCGGTGACCGTGCGACGACGACCTGCCCGAGCGCGACCGAGTTGCCGACCAGCGCCGCGGTGGCAACCGCGTCGTCGACGGTCGCTGCCGCGGGGTCGATGCCGTCGGCCAGCATCGCGACGCCGAGCGTTGCTCGTCGATCGTCGGCCAGCGCCACGCGGCCGTGCAGATCGGATCGGAACAGCTCCGCGATCGCGCGCACGTCACGTCCGAGCGCGCGGCGGTCGTAGGCGATGCCCACGATGCCCTGCGCCCACGGCACCGTCGTGGACGGATCGCGCACCGGAACCGACACGTGCGTCACGTTCGGCACGACCCCGCGGTCGATCGCGTGCAACCCGCCGGTGGCTGCGATGGCGAGCGCGTCGTGCTCGTCCGTCACGACGACGTCGCGGTGCGCCGGGAGCACGCCGTCCACGACGTCTTCGTGGTAGTCGACGGTGATGCCGGTGGCGGCGGTGAAGCCCGGGTTCGTGTCCGCATCGATGTAGAACGCGTGGTTCGACACCGCGATGCGCCGGCCGACGGCCGGTCGTGCCCGTTGCCGCGTGCCGGTGCAGGCGGCGAGCGCGCAGGCGGCCGCGCCCACGAACAGCGAGCGCCGGTCGAAGAGTGCGGGCATCATGGCAAGGGTGCCCGAGGATCCCGAACTGCTCCAGTCGTTGGCGCGGCGCCATCTCTGGATGCACTTCAGCCGGTTGGGCACGTTCGCCGACCGCGAGATCCCGATGTTCGTCCGCGGTGACGGGCCGTACCTCTACGACGCCAGGGGGCGCCGCTACCTCGACGGCCTGTCGGGCCTGTTCGTCGTGCAGATCGGCCACGGGCGGGTTGCCCTCGCCGAGGCAGGGGCGCGCCAGGCCGCGAAGCTCGCGTACTACCCGATCTGGTCTGCCGCCCACCCGACGGCGGTCGAGCTGGCGGCGCGCCTCGCGTCACGCGCGCCGGGCGACCTCGACCGCGTGTTCTTCACGACCGGTGGTTCGGAGGCCGTCGAGTCCGCGTGGAAACTGGCACGCGCCTACTACCGCGCCATCGGGCAACCGCAACGCACGAAGGTGATCGCGCGCGACCTCGCCTACCACGGGACGACGATGGGCGCGCTCGCGATCACCGGCCTCGACGCCATCAAGGAGCCCTTCGAACCGCTCCCGACCGGCGTCCGTCACGTCGCCAACACGAACCGGTTCCGTTCCGCGTTCCCTGCCGACGTCACCGCGGACGACGAACGGTTCGCGGCCGCGTGCGCGGCGGTCATCGAGGAGGCGATCGTCGCCGAAGGCCCGGAGACGGTGTGCGCGGTGTACCTGGAGCCCGTGCAGAACACGGGTGGCTGCTTCACCCCGCCACCCGGCTACTTCGCGCGAGTGCGTGACATCTGCGACCGGCACGGCGTGCTCCTCGTGTCCGACGAGGTGATCTGCGCGTTCGGCCGGCTCGGCACGATGTTCGCCGCCGAGCGCTACGGCTACGTGCCCGACATCATCACCTTCGCCAAGGGCGTCACCTCGGGCTACGCGCCCCTCGGTGGCGTGCTCGCCAGCGAGCGTCTCGCGGCGCCGTTCCTCGAGAGCGGGGCGAGCTTCGCGCACGGCATCACGTTCGCAGGCCATCCGGTCAGCTGCGCGGTCGCACTCGCCAACCTCGACGTGATGGAGGACGAGCGCATCTGTGAGAACGTGCGCGCCAACGAGGGCGAGTTGCGCGCCCGCCTCGAGTCGCTGCGCGATCTCGACATAGTGGGCGACGTGCGCGGTGACGGGTACTTCGTCGCCATCGAGCTCGTGAAGGACGCGGGCGATCCGAGCGCGCGCTTCACCGTCGAGGAGCGCCAACAGCTCGTTCGCACGTCCCTCGCGCCTCGCCTGCTCGACGCGGGCCTCATCTGCCGCGCCGACGACCGCGTCGATCCCGTCGTGCAACTGGCGCCCGTGCTCACGTGCGGGACCGACGAGCTGGCGGAGATCGAGTCGATCCTGCGCACGGTCCTCACCGAGGTGCAGAAGGAGCGCCACCCGTGACGCTCACCGTCGGGGTGCCCACGGAGATCAAGGACAGCGAGCACCGCGTCGCCATCACACCCGACGGCGTGCGCGAGCTCGTGCACCACGACGTGCGGGTGCTCGTGCAGGCGGGCGCCGGCAGCGGTGCTGGACTCCCCGACGACGAGTACCGCGCTGCGGGCGCGGAGATCGTTGCCGAGGGCGCGGACGTGTGGCGCGGCGCCGCGCTCGTGTGCAAGGTGAAGGAGCCGCAACCGTCGGAGTTCGCGCTCCTGCGCGACGACCTGGTGCTCTTCACGTACCTCCACCTCGCTGCCTACCCCGCCGTCGCGAAGGTGCTGGTCGAGGCGGGCACGACGGCCGTCGCGTACGAGACCGTGCAGACCGACGACGGCGCGCTCCCCTTGCTGGCCCCGATGAGCGAGGTGGCCGGGCGCATGGCCACGCAAGCGGGTGCGCACTACCTCGAGAAGGAGAACGGCGGGCGGGGCGTGCTCCTCGGTGGTGTGCCCGGCGTGCGACCGGGGCGCGTCGTCGTGCTCGGTGCCGGGAACGTCGGGTGGAACGCGGCGTGGATCGCGGCCGGGATCGAGGCCGAGGTCGTGCTGCTGGACAAGAACACCGACCGCCTGCGTTGGGTCGACCAGATCCACAAGGGCCGGATCATGACGCTGGCGTCCAACAAGGGCACGGTCGAGCGTGCCGTCGCCGATGCCGATCTCGTCATCGGTGCCGTCCTCGTACCCGGGGGGCGGGCGCCGACCGTCGTGACGGAGGCGATGGTGCAGTCCATGCGGCCGGGCTCGGTCGTGGTCGACGTGGCCATCGACCAGGGCGGGTGCATCGAGGGCGTGCACGAGACGACCCACTCGCACCCGGTGTACGAGCGGCACGGCGTGATCCACTACGCGGTCGGCAACATCCCGGGCGCCGTGCCCCACACTTCGACATACGCGCTCACGAACGCGACGCTGCCCCATCTCGTCGCGCTGGCGGTGCACGGCGTGCGCGACGCCGTCACCCATGACGCCACGCTCGCACGCGGCGTCAACGTCGCCGGCGGACACGTCACCCACCCGGCCGTCGCCGAGGCACTCGGCGTCGAGCAGGTGAGCGTGGCGCACGCCCTCCGGTAGACATCACGCATCATGCAGTCCGAGCAACACGTCACCATCGAGGACAGCGAGGACGCGCTCCTCGACGCCGACCGCCCGTTCCAGCCGGGGACGGCTGCGAGCGTCCTCCGCAACCGGACGTTCAGCACCGTCTTCTTCGGCGCGTTCGCGTCGAACATCGGCAGCTGGATGCAGAACGCGGTCCTCATGGGCTACGCGTTCACGTTGACGCACAGCGCCTCCTACGTCGGTGTGATCGTGTTCGCGCAGCTCGGGCCGTTGCTGCTCCTGAGCGCCGTGGGCGGTTGGGTCGCCGACGTGATCGACCGCCGCGCGCTGTTGATCTGGGTGTCCGTCGAGCAGTTGCTGTTCTCCGTCGCGCTCGGCGTGCTCACCCGCTCGCCCCATCCGTCGCAGACATGGCTGTTCGTTCTCGTCCTCGCCATCGGCATCGGGCAGGCGCTCTTCGCACCGGCATACAGCGCGCTGCTGCCCTCGTTGGTCGGACGGGAGGACCTCGCCGCCGCCATCTCCCTCAACTCCGCGCAGATGAACGGGTCACGCGTCATCGGCCCCGCCATCGGCGGCATCCTCCTGCACGCCGTCGGCGCCGACTGGGTGTTCTTCGGCAACGCCGTCACGTACGTGTTCGTGATCGTGGCGCTGCTCGCCGTGGAGCTCCCGGCGCCGGTCGGCTACGGCTCGACGACCACGCGCGGCTTGCGGCAGCTGACGATCGGCGCCCGCATCGCGCGCACCGACCGTGTGGTGACGCGTTGCCTGGTGACGATCTTCGTGTTCTCCGCGCTGGCGCTCACGTTCGTGGGTCAGCTCTCGGTCGTGGCCGAGAAGAACTTCGGCATCAAGGCGGACTCGACCGGCTACGGGCTGCTGTACGCCACCTTCGGGACGGGCGCCAGCCTCGGCGCGCTGTCGATCGGCACCGTCCTCGCCCGCCGCCCGCTGGCCTCGCTCGTGCGCATCGGCATGCTCGGCTACGCGGTCGTGCTGTCGGTGTTCGCGCTGCTGCGGTCGGCCGCGCTCGCGTTCCCCGTGGTGGCCGTGCTGGGGTTCTTCTACTTCGCCATGATCACATCGCTGTCGACGGCATTGCAGGAGCGCCTCGACGACAGCGTGCGCGGACGCGTCATGGCGCTGTGGATCATGGGCTTCGGGGGCACCGTCGGCCTCGGCAACCTCGTGGCCGGCACCGTCATCGACGCCACGTCCGTCACCGCCGTGCTCCTGTTCAACGCGGTCGTCGCGCTCGCGTTGACGTGGTACGCGGACGTCACCGTTCCCGACGACGCCGTGGAGCTCGTCGTCGCTCCTGCCGACTGATGGCGAACGCGGCGACGCCGCGGTGCGCTCAGTCGCAACAGCTGTCGCGCCAACCGCAGGAGGGGCAGCGGTGGTGGGCATGCTCCGGGATGAGCGCGCCGTCGCACAACGGGCAGGCGTCGAAGACGGCGTACCGCGATCGCGCGCACGCCGAAGGCCCGGCCGTTGCGAACGGCAACTCGAGCTGCGACCACGTGACCGTCATGGGGACCGAGATCGTACGGCCGCGCTACGCGAGCAGCAGGGATGCCAACCGCTCGAGGCCGGCGACGCGGCTGCCCTTCACGAGCACGGCGTCGTCCTCACCGAGCGCGAGCGCGTCGAGCGCGGCGCGCGCGCCGTCGACGCCGTGCACGACGTCCACGCCGTAGTCCGGCGCGTCGACGGCGATCACGTCGATGCCGAGTTCGTCGGCGAGCTCGACCATGCGGCGGTGCTCCGCAGGACCGTGGTCGCCGAGCTCCGCCATGCGCCCCAGCACCGCGACGCGCCGCCGCGCGGGCAACGATGCCAGCGAACGCAACGCCGCCTCTGTCGAGGCAGGGTTGGCGTTGTACGCGTCGTTGAGCACGCGCAGCCCGCTCGACGCCCGCCCGAGCTCCATCCGCCACGGTGACGCCGTTGCCGCGCCGAGACCGGCCGCCGCGCGATCGACGTCCACGCCGGCGGCCATCGCCGCCGCGACCGCGGCGAGCGCGTTGCTCACCTGGTGCAGGCCGGCGATGGGGAGCGCGACCGCCGCGCTCCCCCACGGTGACCGCAGCACGAACGACGCCCGCAGCTCGTCGTCGATCTCGATCGACTCCGCGGTGACGTCCACCCCGGGCGCGTCGAGACCGAACGTCAGCACTCGCGCGTCCGTGTGGTTCGCCATCGACGCCACGAGTGGGCGGTCGGCGTTGAGCACCGCGACGCCGTGCGACGGCAATGCCTCGACGAGCTCCGCCTTGGCCGCGGCCACCTCCTCGATGGCGCCGAACAGCTCCGTGTGGGCGAGCTCCACCGCGGTGACGACACCGATCGTCGGCCGGGCAACGTCGCACAGCAGCGCGATGTGACCGCGGCCGCGCGCGCCCATCTCGACCACCACGGCCTCGGTGCGCTCGGGCGTGTTGGCCAGCGTGAGCGGCACGCCGAGCTCGTTGTTGAACGACCGTTCGTTGGCGTGCGTGTCGTACTGCGCGGCGAGCGCAGCACGCGTCAGGTCCTTGACGGTCGTCTTCCCCACCGAACCGGTGATGCCGATGATGCGATCGGGCAGGCGCGACCGCGCGTGCCGCCCGAGGTCGAGCAGGGCGCGATCGGTGTCGTCCACGACGATGTGCGTGGCATCCACCTCGACGGCCCGTGCCGTGAGGGACGCCACCGCGCCCGCGGCCACCGCGTCGACGACGTAGTCGTGCCCGTCGCGCTCGGCGACGATGGCGACGAAGAGCGAGCCGGGCGTGGCGAGGCGCGAGTCGATCGTGACCGACGCGACCTCCACGTCGTCCCCTTCGACGTCGCCGCCGACGGCGTCGGCGATCTCGGTGGCCCGGAGCAGCACGACCGACAACTTACGATTGCCACGTGGCGACCCCCGAACGCCCCGACGGCAACGAGCGCGTGCGCCTCGTCGTGCTGTTCGGCGGCCGCTCCGCCGAGCACGAGGTCTCCTGCATCTCCGCCCTCCACGTGCTGCGCGCCGTCGACCCCGAGCGTTACGACGTCGTCCCGATCGGCATCACCCGCGACGGACGGTGGGTGGAGGCGGGCGACGTGGTGGCCGCGCTCGGGGTGAGCGCGGCCGCGTTGCCGTCGCCGGACGACAGCGACGCGGCCGAGCTGGACCCGCTCCCCGCGATCGTCCCCCGCCACGCCGACGCCCGGCGTGTCGTCGTCTTCCCCCTGCTGCACGGACCGATGGGTGAGGACGGCACCGTGCAGGGGCTGCTCGAGCTGGCCGGCGTGCCGTACATCGGGGCCGGTGTGCTGGCGTCCGCGGTGTGCATGGACAAGGGCGTGGCCAAGGACGTGCTCGCCGCGCACGGACTGCCGCAGGCGCGATGGCGTTCGACGCGCGAGCAGGACGTCGATGACGCGTTCGTCGACGCCGTGATCGACGAGCTCGGCCTCCCCGTCTTCGTGAAGCCCGCGAACCTCGGCTCGTCGGTCGGTGTCACGAAGGCCGACACGCGCGACGCACTCGTCGCCGGACTCGACGAGGCATTGCGCTACGACGAGTACGTCGTCGTCGAAGAGACGGTGCGCGGACGCGAGATCGAGGTGGCCGTGCTCGGCAACGCGTCGCCGCGCGCGTCGGTACCCGGCGAGATCGAACCGAGTCACGAGTTCTACGACTTCGACGACAAGTACGTCGACGGCGCCGCCGGGTTGCGCATCCCCGCGTCGTTGTCCGACGAGGCCACGGAAGAGGTGCGGCGGCTCGCGGTGGCGGCGTACCGCGCGCTCCGCGTCGACGGCCTGGCGCGGGTCGACTTCTTCTACGAGGAGGGTGGGCGGGGCTTCCTCGTCAACGAGCTGAACACGATTCCCGGCTTCACCCACATCTCGATGTACCCGAAGCTGTGGGAGGCGTCAGGGCTCCCGTACGAGCGGTTGATCGACGAGCTCGTCCGTCTCGCCGTCGAACGCCACGACCGCCGCGCCCGCTTCGACACGAAGCGCTGACGCCACCCGCCCCTTCGGGCGTCACGTACGACGCACGTCCGAGGTCGGCGGCGCCACGACGAGCGCGTCGGCCAACAACGAGAGCAGGGCGTTGCGACGGCGGACGAGCGCCCGCAGCGTCTGCTCCGAACCCAACGCCCCGAGGACCTCCACCTCCGTCGAGACACCGACCACCATCGAGTACGCGGCGAGGAGGACGAGCGACGGATCGCGAGGGCGGAGGCGTCCCGCGTCCATCTCCTCCTGGAGGAAGGCGTGCGCCCGCTTGACCAACGGGTCGAGACGCACCGCCAGCTGCGCGGACGCCGGCGGCCCGAGACGGGACACCTCGCGCAGCAGCCCGAGCAGCGCCGGGCGGCGAGCGGCGAGGCGGAACACCTTGCGTACCACGGCCTCGACCCGCCCCCACCCTTCGCCGGCGCGGTCGAGCGTGCGCTCGAGCTCGCTCGTGAGCTCGTCGGCGCTGGCGTCGATCACGCCCGCGAGGAGGGCGTCCTTGCTCGGGAAGTAGTAGAGGATCGTCTGCTTGCGCACACCGAGCTCGCCCGCGAGCGCGTCGAGGGACGTGGCCTCGAAGCCCCGGGTGCCGAAGGAGGTGAGCGCGGCGTCGAGTACGCGCTCTTTCGTCCCCATCTACCAAATGGTAGACAGTCCGCCGTGATCCGTGCGGGCCTGGCCGGCAAGCGCATCGCCGTCACCGGCACGACCGGCTTCCTCGGCACCGCCCTGCTGGAGCGCCTCCTGCGCGCCGCCCCCGACACGTCGCTCGTGCTCCTGCTCCGCGCCGGACGCCGCTCGAGCGTCGCGCAGCGGGCCCGGCGCGAGATCTTCCACAACGACGCCTTCGACCGCCTCCGCGCCGAGCGCGGCGGCAAGGACGCGTTCGACGCGATGGTCGCCGAGCGCGTCACGGTCATCGCCGGTGACGTCGGGCGCGATGGTCTCCTGCTCGACGACGACGGTCGCGCCGCGCTCGCGTCGTGCGACATCGTGATCCACAGCGCCGCCACCGTCGCCTTCGACTCACCCCTCGACGGCGCCGTCGAGGTGAACCTCCTCGGCCCGACGCGCATCGCGCAGACGTTGCAGTCGCTCGGGGTGCGCCCGCACCTCGTCGCCGTGTCGACGTGCTATGTCGCCGGGAACCGCCGCGGTGCCGCGCCCGAGCAGCTGCTGTCCGAGAGCCCGTTCTTCATGGACGTCGACTGGCGCAGCGAGGTCGAAGCGGCGCGCCGCGCACGCGCCGATGCCGAAGCCGACAGCCGCACGCCGGAAGCGCTCGCCCGCTTCCGCGCCGAGGCGCGGCGTGAGCTCGGTGCCGCCGGCGTACCGCTGCTGGCGGCGAAGACCGAGCAGCGGCGCGAGCAGTGGGTGAAGGAACGCATGATCGACGCGGGCCGTGCGCGCGCCTCGTCGCTCGGGTGGCCGGACGCGTACGCGTACACGAAGGCGCTCGGCGAACGGGCCTTGGCGGAGTCACGCGGCGACGTGCCGGTGTCGATCGTGCGACCGTCGATCATCGAGTCCGCCCTCGCGGAACCGCGCCCGGGCTGGATCCGCGGCTTCCGCATGGCCGAACCCGTGATCATCTCGTTCGCCCGCGGGTTGCTGCGGGAGTTCCCCGGCGTACCCGAGGGCATCGTCGACGTCATCCCCGTCGACCACGTGGTGGGCGCGGTGTGCGCGGTCGCTGCGCGCGGGCCGTCGCCCGACGGGAGTGTCTCGGTCACGCAGGTCGCGTCCGGTTCGGCCAACCCGCTGCGCTACCGGCGCCTCGTCAACATGGTCAGCGACTGGTTCAAGGAGCACCCCCTCTACGACCCGAAGGGCCAACCGATCGTGGTGCGACCGTGGACGTTCCCCGGTCGCGGTCGCGTGCAGGGTCAGTTGAAGCGGGCCAAGGACTCGCTGTCGCGCGCGGAGCGCGTATTGCAGTCGCTGCCGCTGCGGGGCAAGCAGGCGGAGTTGAGCGCTCGCCTCGAAGAGCGGCGCGAAGAAGCGGAGCGGGCGCTGTCGTACGTCGAGCTGTACGGCGCGTACGCGGAGTGCGAAGCGGTGTACGGCGTCGACAACCTGCTGTCGTTGTGGGAAGAAGTCGACGTCGACGAGCGCGACGACTTCTGGTTCGATCCGCGCGTCATCGACTGGGACCACTACGTCCTCGACGTCCACCTGCCGTCCGTGGTGCAGCACGCCCGCGTCCGCACCACGCCCGGCAAGTCGACGGTCGAGAACCGACAGGACCGTCTCCGCCGCCAGGTGCTCTCCCCCGAGCGGCACATGGCGGCGTTCGATCTCGAGAACACGCTCATCGCGTCGAACGTCGTCGCCTCGTACGCGTGGCTCGCGACCCGTCACCTCGGCGACGACGACCGGCTGCGGTTCGTCGTGCGCACGCTCGCCGAGGCGCCCCGCCTGCTCGCGATGGACCGGCGCGATCGCGGCGACTTCCTGCGCCACTTCTACCGACGCTACGAGGACGCGCCCATAGGCCAGCTCGACGAGGACTCGGTCGAGATGTTCAGCGACCTCATCATCACGAAGTCGTTCCCCGCTGCCATCCGCCGCGTGCGTGCGCACCGCGCGCTCGGGCACCGCACGCTGCTCATCACCGGCGCGCTCGACTTCGTCGTCGCGCCGCTGCGGCCGTTGTTCGACGACGTCGTGTGCGGCTCGCTGTCGACGCGCGACACGCGGTACGCCGGCGAGCTCACCGACGTGCCGCCCACCGGTGAGTCGCGCGCGCAGGTGCTGTTCGACTACGCCGACGCCGAACACATCTCGCTCGCGGAGTCGGTCGCCTACGCCGACTCGGCGTCCGACCTCCCGATGCTCGAGGCGGTGGGGTTCCCGGTGGCCGTGAACCCCGAGACCCGTCTCGCCGCCATCGCCCGCAAGCGCGGGTGGCTGGTCGAGCACTTCGCCAAGGCGCCCGGTGGGCCGTCGAAGCTCCTGCCCCTCGCGCCGCGTGTCGGCGCCGGCCGGGGGCACGCGCCGTGAGGGCACTCGTCTTCGAGCGCAAGCCCGTCAAGTACGTCGCGGCCGCGGTCGCGGGAAGGCTGCGGCCCGGCCGGGGCGCGTCCGTCGGCCCGCTGTCGTTGCAGGACGTCGACGAACCAGCGGCGCCGGGCGACGGGTGGGTCCGCGTGCGGCCGCGGCTGGCGGGCATCTGCGGCTCCGATCTCGCCACCCTCGACGGCCATTCGTCGCGCTACTTCGAGCCGATCGTCTCGTTCCCGTTCGTGCCGGGACACGAGGTCGTCGGCGAGCTCGACGACGGCACGCGCGTCGTGCTCGTCCCCGTGCTCACGTGCGAACCGCGCGGCGTGACACCGCCCTGCCCATGGTGCGCGGCAGGACAGCCGAACCGGTGCGAGCGCATCGCCTTCGGCCATCTCGAGCCGGGGTTGCAGACGGGGTTCTGCGAATCGACGGGCGGTGGGTGGTCGACGGCGTTCGTCGCCCACCGGTCCCAGCTCGTCGCCGTACCGGACGACCTGTCCGACGAGGACGCCGTCATCGTCGAGCCGGCCGCGTGCGCCGTCCACGCCGCCCGCACGGTGCTGCCGGGTGACGTCGCCGTCATCGGCGCCGGCACGCTCGGCCTCCTCACGATCGCCGCCCTGCGCCACCTCGGCAGCGAGCGCACGGTCGTGGCGACGGCCAAGCACCCGCACCAACGGCAACTGGCGACGGAGCTCGGCGCCGACCGCGTCGTCGCGACGGGCGAGCTCGCACGAGCCGTGCGCTCGATGACCGGCGCGATGGTCATCGGCGAGCAACTGACGTCGGGGCTCACCACGGTCGTGGACTGCGTCGGCAGCGACGACTCCGTCGCGCAGGCGCTCTCGGTTGCCGCGCCCGGCGGCGACGTGCTGCTGGTCGGCATGCCGGGACCGCGCTCGTCGCTCGACCTGACGCCGCTGTGGCACCGCGAGACGTCGATCCGCGGCTGCTACGCCTACACGCGTGACGACTTCGACACCGCGATCGAACTCGTGCGCGCCCGCGGGCTCGGGCGCCTCGTCAGCGCGACGTACCCGCTCGCCCGCTACCGCGACGCCATCGACCATGCCGCCAACGCGGGCGGGCGCGGCGCCGTGAAGATCGCGTTCGACCTGCGACAGGAGAAGGGCCGGTAATGCCGAGACCGGGGTTCGTGCTCGACGTCGACCGTTCGACACCACCGCTGCTGTTCTGGCACGGCGAGGGCTTCCGCCTCGAGCGCCTGCCCGCCGAGCGCACGCGCGTGCTCTACCCGCCGGAGCCGCTCGACCCGTTGAAGGATCCGCAGGGGGCCATCCGTCACGCGCTCCTGCATCCGCTCGGCGACTCGAAGCCGTTGCCGGAGCTCCTCTTCCCGGGCATGAAGCTCACGATCGCGTTCGACGACATCTCGTTGCCGCTGCCGCCGATGCGTCGACCGGATGTGCGGCAACGAGTCATCGAGACCGTGCTCGACATGGCCGCCGAAGCTGGTGTCGACGACGTGCATCTCATCGCCGCCCTGGCGCTGCACCGCCGCATGACCGAGGCCGAGCTGCGCCATGCCGTCGGCGATCGCGTGTACGACGCGTTCGCGCCGACCGGCCACCTCTACAACCTCGACGCCGAGGACACGGACGCGATGGCGTTCCTGGGCACGACGGACAAGGGCGAGGAGGTGGAGATCAACCGGCGCGCCGCCGAGTCCGACCTGCTCGTCTACGTGAACATCAACCTCGTCGCCATGGACGGTGGTTGGAAGTCGACCGCCACCGGTCTCGCGTCGTACCGATCGCTGCGTCACCACCACAACGTGCGCACGTTGCAGCAGTCCCGTTCGTTGATGGACCACCATCGCAGCGAGCTGCACACGAGCAACTGGCGGATGGGCAAGGTCATCCGCGACGCCGGCGTCAAGATCTTCCAGATCGAGACGACGTTGAACACCGACACGTTCCCGCCGCCGTTCGACTTCCTGATGAAGCGTGAGTGGGAGTGGACGGCGAAGGACCGCGCGCTGTTCGTCGCCTCGAGCAAGAGCCTCGCTCGCACGCCGTCGCGGTTGCGGCGGGACATCTTCCAGTCCATCAAGGCGCCGCACCAGATGACGAGCGTGCAGGCCGGTGAGGTGGAGGCGGTCCACGAGGAGACCATCCGCAACGTCCACCGCCAGCAGCTCGTCGAGGTCGAAGGGCAGACCGACATCCTTGCCATGGGGCTGCCCTACATCTGCCCCTACAACGTCAACTCGATCATGAACCCGATCCTCGTGATGTGCCTCGGGCTCGGGTACTTCTTCAACCTCTACCGGAACAAGCCACTGGTGCGCGAGGGCGGCGTGCTCATCATGAGCCACCCGACGCCGTGGGAGTTCCATCCCGTGCACCACCCGAGCTACATCGACTTCTTCGAGCAGGTGCTGTCCGAGACGACCGACCCGCTGCGCATGGAAGCCGAGTTCGAGAAGGGCTTCGCCGAGGACGAGTGGTACCGCCACCTGTACCGGACGAGTTACGCGTACCACGGGGTGCACCCGTTCTACATGTGGTACTGGGGCGCGCACGCGCTGCAGCACGTGGGGCGGGTCATCATCGTGGGCGGTGCGCCGCGCGCCGTGCGACGGCTCGGGTTCATGGCCGCGTCGACGATGCACGACGCGCTCGAGATGGCATCCGACGTCGTCGGGCGCGCACCGACGATCACGCACCTGCACGTGCCGCCGCTGCTCATCGCGGACGTGCAGTGAAGGTGGCGTGATGGTGCGGGTGCCCCCGGCGCTGCGCCGGCTGTCGTTCCCGTTCGTCGCCGCGCCGACACCGCGTGGCGTCGAGCCGGTGCCGGAGAAGCGCCGCACCGGCGTCGACTACGACACGGAGTGGGCGCGGTCGTTCGGTGCCCGCCTGGCGCGTGTGGCGTTGCTGGAAGCGGTGATCGGCCCGAGCATGCGCGTGCTCGCGGTACCGCGCATCGACGGACTGGACCGCGTGCGCGATCTCGCCGACGCCGATCCGCCGCAGCCGGTGATCTTCGCCGCCAACCACCACAGCCACGTCGACACGCCGTTGCTGCTGTCGTCGCTCCCGCCGGCGTGGCGGCACACGACGTTCGTCGGCGCCGCCGCCGACTACTTCTTCAAGACGCAGCTCACGTCGGCGGCGTCCGCGCTGGCGCTCAACGCCATCCCCATCGAGCGCACCCGCGTGTCGCGCCGCTCTGCCGACGACGCCGCCGCGCTGCTCGAGGACGGCTGGAGCATGCTGATCTTCCCCGAAGGCGGCCGCTCGCCCGACGGGTGGGGCCAGCCCTTCCGTGGCGGCGCCGCCTACCTCGCGCTGCGCTGCGGCGTGCCCGTCGTTCCCGTGCACCTGGAGGGCACGGGTCGCATCCTCCGCAAGGGGAAGAAGCGGCCGTCACGGTCGCGGACACGCATCACGTACGGCGCGCCGATGTGGCCCGACGAGGGCGAGGACTCGCGGCGATTCGCGGTCCGCATCGAACGAGCCGTCGCCGCGCTGGCCGACGAGGTGACGACCGACTGGTACACGGCGCGGCGCCGCGCCCACGCCGACGACACACCCGGGTTGTCGGGGCCTGCGACGAACTCGTGGCGACGGGCATGGGCGCTCGGCGACCGCGGCCCGAGGCGCCGCCGTCCCCAGCAACGCCGCTGGCCCGACCTCGGCTGAGCCCGCCGCCGTCTCCCGCGAAGGGGACGGTCAGCGGACCGGGGTGGGATGGGGTGGCGCCGGTTCCGGAGGGGTGGGCGGGGCGAGGACCTTCGTCCAGTCGATCTGCTCGTGCACGGCCGCGGCGCCGCCCCGCAACCCGAAAAGCCGCTTCGAGTACACGAGGTACACGAGGATGGCGACGTTGACGACGAGCGCGCCGACGCGCAACACGGTGACTCGATCGGCGAGCTCGTGGATCTCGAACGGCAGGAACCCGGCGGTGGCGACGACGGTGAGGTACTCCGCCCATCGCCGCTCGATCCACAGACCGACGGCCTCCACACCCTCGATCACGAAGTAGGCGAGCGCCGTGATGGCAAGGGTGGTGACCGTGCCCCGGTGGAGATCGGCGATGCGGTGCAGCTCGCGGCTCAACACGTCGTGGCTGGCGTGCGGCCCCGTGTTGTTGGCGACGCCGTCGAGCCGATCGGCGGCGTCCTTCGCGAACGACTGCAGGTCGAACCACTTGAAGTCGACGAAGAGCAGCGCCACGCCGAGCAGACCGAACACGACCGAGTGCACGGCACGATCGACGGCGATGAGGCGGAGCACCACGGCGTCGCGCAGGGGCCGCCCCCGTCGCGGCCGGTCGAGGTCGGCGAGCGGTGGGAGGACGTCGTAGGCCGCCGCACCGGGCGCCGGCGCGAAGCCCTCGACCCACACGTCACAGCGCAGGCAACGAGCCACGCGCCGACCGTCCGGGAGGTCGACGCCGAGCTCGCGGTCCTCGGCGCGGAGACGGGCGGCGCCCGCCGCGGGCGTGACGTGCCCGCGCACGGCGCACACGAGCGTCTCGAGATGGAGGTTCCGCGGCAGCAACCGCACGCCGCAAGGTTGGCAGACGTCAGGCGGCAGGAAGGCGGACGCACACGCGCGTGCCCGGGGCGGCGTCCGCTCGCCCCTCGATCCAGATGGCACCACCGTGGGCGATCGCCACCCGCTTGCAGATGGCGAGACCGATGCCGGACCCCGGCCGGGCGGCGCCGTGCTCGAGGCGGGTGAACATGTCGAGGGCGCGCTCGCGGTCCTCCTCGGGGATCCCGATGCCGTTGTCCTCGACGAAGAGGACGTGCGCACCGGGCTCACGGCGGGCACCGACGACGACCGTCGGGCGCGTGCCGTGCTCGACGAACTTGCACGCGTTCGTGAGCAGGTTGTCGAACAGCTGCCGCAACATCGCGGCGTCGCCGCGCACGACGGGGAGCGCCTCGAGCACGATCGTCGCCTCGCCGCCCATCCCGATGTCGTCGACCGCATCGCGCGCGACGTCGGCGAGGTCGACGTCGGCGAGCTCGCGCGGCTGGCCGGCGCGCGAGTACGTGAGCAGGTCGTCGATGATGCCGTTCATGCGCCGGCTCCCGCGCAACGCGGCATCGACGAACGAACGCGCCTCGTCGTCGAGGACGTCGGCCTTCGTCGTGGCCAACAACTCGAGGAAGCCTTCGACGACGAGCAGCGGCGACTTCAGGTCGTGTGACGCGACGTAGGCGAAGTCCTCCAGCTCACGGTTCGAACGGAGCAGCTCGGCGTTGGCCGCTTCCAGCTCACGCGACAACGACGCCAGCGCCTCTTCTGCGCGCGCACGGTCCATTCGGTTCACGAACGACTGCGCGACGAGCGAGAGCAACGCAACCGATTCCTCGTTCGCGTCGAACGCCGGATCGGCGCTCAGCAACGTGAGCACACCCGAGATCCCGTCCGCCGTGCGCACGGGGACGACGAGTGCAGCACCGATGCCTTCCTCTGCGAACGTCGCCGCCACCTCCGCAGGCGCGTCGGCGAGGTCGTCCGGCGCTCGCACGATCGCCGCGCCGGTCGCGAGGCGGGCACCCCACCACTGCCATGCCGCCTCTGCCATGCGCTCGAGCGCGGGCAGCACGCGGCGGTGCGGCGGGTCGTACCACTCCTCCGCCAGCGCGACGCGGGTGGATCCCTCCCCGAACGCGAGCAGGTAGGCACGATCGACACCGAACAGGGCGCCCAGCTCCGCCAACGAATGGCGCGCCACCTCCCCCATCCGGTCGATCTCGGTGGTGATCAAGCTGGACGAGATGCGCGAAACAGCCCGTTCCGCCGCGAGGTGGAACTGCACGTCGCCCGCGTCCGCCACACGCGGATGCTACGTACCGCGTGGCGCGCAGGCCATGGCCCGATCGGGTGGTTGTCCACCACCCCGACCCGGACGGCGGCGGGGACAGCGGCGGGCTCAGCTGCGGCCGGACGCCCGTGCCGCCGCTCGCACCTGCTGTTCGGGTTCCTTGCGATCGAGGTAGTCACGCCACGAGGTGATGAGCCCGTCCTCGTTCACCTCGATGATCGTCGCACCGTGCATGGTGATCGGCGTGCCGTGCCCCGGACCGCTCCCGCCCGGGGCGGCGTACGTGGCGTGGCCGATCCACTCGAACACGGCCCAGTCGTCCCCACCGCGTATCGAGGTGATGTCCTGGTGCCAGTCGGGCATGACGGCTCGCGTCTGCCGCTGGATGTCGCGCAGGTCCTCGGTCGGCGCGTTCGCCGGGTCGGCGAAGCGGGCCCCCGGTGCGAACAGCTCACGGAACCCTCCACCCGTGCGCATGTCCAACGCCGCCTCCAGCGTGCGGGCGAAGCCGTCCCAGTCGCGTGCCGGTCCCATCGCGACGAAGCGTGTCACACCTCGGGACCGCGACGCCGTCCGCAATGTTGGTGCGATGTGGGTGCTATGACGCCTACAACGCACCAACATTCACAGGACGCGGTAGTGGAGATGGACGACGGTGTGGCCGATGGAGCGTTCCTCGAGGAGCTCGAGGTCGGCTCGCACGCCGCTCGGCAGCGCGGGCTTCCCGCCGCCCACCAGCACGGGACGGATCAACAGGTGGCACTCGTCGACGAGACCTGCCCGGAACGCCTGCGCCGCGACGTCCGCGCCCCCGATCATGAGGTCACGTGCGGCTTCGGCCTTCATGGCGCGGACCGACGCCGCGTCGAGATCGCGTTCGATCCGGGTGCGCGCCGTCGGTACGGCATCGAGCGTCGTGGAGTAGACGACCTTGTCCGCCCCCTGCCACACGCGGGCGAAGTCGGCCCACAGCGCCGACCGGGCGGCGAGCTCGGGGTCGGTCTCCCACACCGCCATCGCCTCGTACAGACGCCGCCCGTAGAGATGGGTGCCGACGGGCCGCACGAGCTCCGTGATGAAGGCGAACAGCTCGTCGTCGGTCGCGGTCCACTCGAAGCTGCCGTGCTCGTCCTCGATGTAGCCGTCGAGGGACACGTTCGTGATGTAGATCAGCTTCGCCATGCTCGGTCTCCTCGTCGGGCGCGCTCGCACCGTAGACGCCGCCTTCGGCCGCTCATTGCACGAGGCGCAACCCGCTCGGTGCCATCGACCGGTCGGCACGCGTCAGCTCCACGATGAACTCCGTGCGGTCCGCGGGGAACACGTGCTCGCTCAACAACACGGCGCGTCCGTTGACGTCCTCGGTCACTCGCTCGCACCACAGCACGGGCGCGCCCGCGGCGACATCGAGCAACGTCGCGTCCGCCTTCGACGCCGCGGCGGCCGAGATCGTCTGCGTGGCACGGCCCAGCTCGACGTCGAGTAACTCGTAGAACGTCGAGCGCTCGACGTCGTCGAGCGAGAGGCCACGCCCGAGTCGCTCGTTGCACCACACCGTCACGCGGGCGAACGGACGGTCCGCGGCCAACGTCAGCCGGCGCACCTCGAGCACGCGCCGCTCGCCCAGCACCCGCCGGACGCGCGCGGGCGCCGCCACGAACCCGAAGTCGAGCACCTTGCGGGTCGACGAGATGCCGGCGTCGGCCAACTGTGCCTCGATCGTGCCGAGCCGCCCCAGCGTCTGGCGCAGCGGATCAGCGACGAGGTACCACCCCACGCCCCGGCGCGACGCGATGAGTCCCTCGTCGTGCAGCTTCTCGAGCGCTCGCCTGACCGTGACGCGACTGGCTGAATAGGCTGCGCAGAGCTCCGCCTCGCTGGGAAGAGCCCCTCCTGCGGCGAACTCCCCGGCCTCGACCCGGCTGCGGAGGGCTCCCGCGATTTCGTCATAGCGAACCTGGCGCACTTGTATTAGAGTTGTCTATGTCAGGTCGTACGTCAAGGACCGAGGTGTTGAGATGGCCGTCACTGCCGGAACCCCGCTCTCGCTCGTCGAGCAGGTCTACGACCGTCTGCCGGAACGTGTCGCCGTCGGCCGCGAGCGCACCGGCCGGCCGCTGACGCTGGCGGAGAAGATCCTCGTCAACCACCTCCGCGACGCCCGCAGCCAGGAGCTCGAACGGGGCCGCAGCTACGCCGACTTCGACCCCGACCGCGTCGCCATGCAGGACGCCACCGCGCAGATGGCGCTGCTCCAGTTCATGACGGCGGGCCTGCCGGAGGTGGCGGTCCCGACGACGGTGCACTGCGACCACCTCATCCAGGCCAAGGTGGCGGCGAACATCGACCTGAAGTTCGCGCTCGACGTGAACAGCGAGGTCTACGAGTTCCTGCGCACGGTGTCCGAGAAGTACGGCATCGGGTTCTGGAAGCCGGGCTCGGGCATCATCCACCAGGTCGTCCTCGAGAACTACGCCTTCCCGGGCGGGATGATGATCGGCACCGACAGCCACACGCCCAACGCGGGCGGGCTCGGGATGATCGCCATCGGCGTCGGTGGCGCTGATGCCGTCGACGTGATGACGGGCTTCCCGTTCAACGTGCGGTGGCCGAAGCTGATCGGCGTGCACCTCACCGGCGAGCTGTCGGGCTGGAGCGCACCGAAGGACATCATCCTCAAGGTCGCCGAGATCCTGACGGTGAAGGGTGGGACGGGCGCCATCGTCGAGTACTTCGGACCGGGCGCCGACTCCATCACCGCGACGGGCAAGGCGACGATCTGCAACATGGGCGCGGAGATCGGCGCCACCACGTCGCTGTTCCCGTACGACGCCAACATGGCCGCGTACCTGAAGGCCACGGGTCGCGAGGCGATCGCCGACGCCGCCAACGCCATCGCCGACGACCTTCGTCCCGACGCCGACGTCGAAAAGGATCCGTCGCGCTACTTCGATCAGGTCATCGAGATCGATCTGTCGACGCTGACGCCGCTCATCAACGGTCCCGACTCCCCCGATCTCGCGCACGCCGTCGCCGACGTGGGCGCGTGGGCTCGCGAGAACGGCGTGCCGGTCGAGGTGTCCTCCGCGCTCGTCGGCTCGTGCACGAACTCGTCGTACGAGGACATCACCCGCGCGGCGTCGATCGCGCGCCAGGCCGCCGCGAAGGGGTTGCGTGCGAAGACCCAGCTCCTCATCACACCGGGGTCGGAGCAGGTGCGCGCCACGATCGAGCGCGACGGCCTGCTGCAGGATCTCGAGGCGATCGGCGGCACCGTGCTCGCGAACGCGTGCGGGCCGTGCATCGGCCAGTGGGACCGCACGGACCTCGACACGTCGAAGCTCAACACGATCGTCAACAGCTACAACCGCAACTTCCCGAAGCGCAACGACGGCAACGCCAACACGAAGGCGTTCGTCACGTCGCCCGACATGGTGATCGCGTACGCCCTGTCCGGCACGCTCGACTTCAACCCGTTGACCGACGAGATTGCCACACCCGACGGCCAACTGGTGAAGCTCGACCCACCCGTCGGCGAGGACCTCCCGGCGCGCGGCTTCGACCCTGGTGAGTCCGGGTTCGTCGCGCCGGCGGAGAACGGTGGGCACATCGACGTCGTCGTCGCGCCCGACTCCGAGCGGTTGCAGCTCCTCGAGCCGTTCCCGGCGTGGGACGGCGAGGACTACGTGGACCTGCCCGTGCTGATGAAGGCGAAGGGCAAGTGCACGACGGACCACATCTCGGCGGCGGGCAAGTGGCTGCGCTTCCGTGGTCATCTCGAGAACATCTCCGGCAACCTGTTCCTCGGCGTGGTCAACGCGTTCACCGACCAGACGGGCGAGGGCAAGGACCCGCTCGACGGAACGACGCGCTCGTTCCCCGACATCGCCAAGCACCTCGGTGAGGCGGGCGTGCGGTGGTGCGCGGTCGGCGACGAGAACTACGGCGAGGGTTCCTCACGCGAGCACGCCGCGATGGAACCGCGCTTCCGCGGTGGTGTGGCCATCTTCGCCCGCAGCTTCGCCCGCATCCACGAGACGAACCTGAAGAAGCAGGGCATGCTGCCGCTGACGTTCACGGATCCCGCCACGTACGACGCGATCGGCGAGGACGACCGCATCTCGGTGCTCGGTCTCGCCGACCTCGCGCCGGATCGTCCGGTGCAGTGCCGCATCACGAAGCCCGACGGCTCATCGATCGACTTCGAGTGCGTGCACACGTTCAGCCCGGAGCAGATCGAGTGGTTCCGCGCCGGCAGCGCGCTCAACATCATCCGCGCCAAGCAACGCGGCTAGGCGCGTGGACGTCGACGAGCTGTTCGGGCTGCTCGCCTCGTGCGAGGGGTTCTACGACTCGCTCGGCGACGACGGTGATCCGATCCCGATCCTCGACCACTCGTTGCAGTGCGCGGCGCGCCTCGCGGCGGTGTCGCCCGAGGACGACGAGTTGATCGTCGCGGGGCTCGTGCACGACATCGGCCACTGCCTCTCGCCGTCGCACCCGGTCGAGCACGGCGCGGTGGCGGCCGCCGCCGTCCGCGGCCTGTTGGGCGCGCGCGTGGCGGCGCTCGTGGACCTGCACGTCCCCGCGAAGCGCTACCTCGTCACCGTCGACCCCGACTACGCCGGCGAGCTGAGCACCGGGTCGACGGTGTCGCTCGCGCGCCAGGGCGGCGCGCTGTCGTCCGCCGAGCGCACCGCGCTCGAGTCGCGTCCCGAGTTGCGCGACGCGCTCACGCTGCGGCGGGCCGACGAGGCGGCGAAGGTCGTCGGCGCCATCGTGCCGCCCCTGTCCCACTGGCGACCGCATGTCGAGCGGGTGGCAGCCAACGCCGCGGCGACGTAGCCGACACGCCGGCGTCGCCGCGTCGCGGGTTCAGTCGGCGCCGGGGCGACGGTCGCGCTCGTGCTCGCCCTCGGTGGGGGCCTTGCCGGGCGGGTAGGTCCTCGCCAGCTCCTCGGCCGTCGGCGTGCGGCGCACCTTCGCCTCCGGAGGCAGCAGGTCGACGATCGCTCGCATGATCGCCGCCGTGTCCGAGGCGAGGTCCGCACGGTCGAGCTCGACCGGCGGTCCCATGCGGACGGTGACGAGCGGTGGGTTCGTCACGTTGAGCACGTTCGGCAACCGCGCGCTGCGGGGCCACACGCGCTCGGTCCCCCACAACCCGACGGGGATCACCGGCGCGCCGGTCATCTGCGCGAGGCGCGCCGTCCCCCACCGTCCCTTGAGGTCGGGATCGAAGAACGCCTCGCCCCGCGGGATCGTGCCCTGCGGCATCAGCGCCACGACCTGACCGGCGCGCAATGCGTCGGCGGCGGCGAGAAGCGGCTCGTCGGACCCGGTACCTCGATCGACGCGGATGCCGCCGAACGCCTTCAGCGCCTGGCCGACGAGGGGGACGTCGAACACCTCCTTCTTGCCGAGGAAGCGCACGGGCCGGCCCCGCTTGGCGAGCGTGAGCCCCATCGCCAACGGATCGAAGTAGCTGCGGTGGTTGGCGACCACGATGGCAGGACCGTGCGCGGGCAGGTGCTCGACGCCACTGATGTCGAAGCGGGCGTACGGGATCAGCAGCGGGTTGGCGCCCGCCATGAGCACCTGCTGCGGTTCGACACCGAGGAACTTCGGGATGCCGGTGGGTACGTCGAGGTGCAGGATCGGCCACCGCCGCAGCACGGCGCGCACCAGGAGGCGCGGATCAGGGTTCACGGCGTGCGGATGACCGACGGCAGAGAGCAACGGCACGTCGTACCAGCTGTCGGAGTACGCGTACGAGTCCTCGAGGGAGACGTCGTGCTCATCCGCCCACGCCTCGACGGCACGCAGCTTCCCCTTGCCCCACACGAACTCGCCGTCGATGGTGCCGTCGTACTTCCCGTCGCGCTCGCCGTAGCGGGTGGCGACGACGTCGTCGAGACCGAGTGCGTCGGCGAGCGGCTTCACGAGGTGGTACGGCGTCGTCGTCGCGAGCACGACGGCGCGGCCGGCGGCGCGATGCGCTTCGATGATCGGTCCCGCGAACGGCTGCACGGCGCCGTGCAGTTGCGCGGCCGCGAGCTCGCCTGCCTCTTCCGCCTGCTCGATGGCCCATCCCTGCGCGAAGCGCGCCGCCTGGCGCGCCAGTTGCATCGTGGGGCGGCTCTCGCCGACGAGGTCGAACACGCGGTACAGCAGCGCCTCGCCCGGGATCGTCCGGTCGCGCAACAGCCCGACCTGCTTCAGCGCGTCGCTGATGACGGGTCCGCTCGCACCGCGCAGCAGCGTCCGGTCGAGATCGAAGAACGCCGCCTCACGACCCACGGCACGCAAACTACCGCCCGGCAAAAGCACAAGGGACCGGCGGGGGGCTGCCGGTCCCTTGTCAGGTCGGTGCGGAGGGGGGATCCGCACGACCGTTGCTCGAGCGGGGGTCGGGGGGTTGACCTCGCCGCTCGGCGTCATGTTGTGCGCTCATCATCGCGAGCACTGTCCGATCTGTCCAACAGTTCCGGTTGATGGGTGCCATCATGAAGGGCGATGGAGCAGCGGTGGACCTCCGGCAACTGAACGCCCTCGTGGCCGTGGCCGAGCACCGCTCGTTCTCCGCCGCGGCGCGGGCGCTGCACACGGTGCAGTCCAACGTGTCGACCCACGTCGCCCGCCTCGAGCGCGAGCTCGGCGTCACGCTCATCGACCGCACGACCGGCGAGCTCACGGACGAGGGACGGGCGGTCGTGCAACGGGCGACCCGCATCCAGCGCGAGCTCGAAGCGCTCGTCGCCGACGTCGCCGCCGTGCACGACGAGATCGCCGGCGTCGCCCGCATCGGCGTGATCGGGACGACGGCGCGGTGGCTCGTGCCGCCGTTCCTCGAGGCGATGGACAACCGCTACCCGCGCGTCCACGTCGTCGTGGTCGATGCCACCACCACGTCGTTGCTGCCGCAGGTGCACAGCGGCCATCTCGACCTCGCCGTCGTCGCGCTGCCGGTGCACGACCCGGATCTCGAGTCCGAGCACCTCTTCGAGGAGGACCTGCTCGTCATCGCGCCCGACGACCACCCCCTCGCCGAGCACGAGCGGGTCACGCTCGCGCAGCTCGCGGAACACGAGCTGCTCCTCGAACCGCCCGGGACGGCGTTCCGCGACGACGTCGACGCGCAGGCCCGCCTCGCGGGCGTGACCCTGCAGCCGAAGGCGGAGGTCGACGGGATGCGCCTCGTCGCGTCGCTCGCCTTCGAGGGTTTCGGCGCCGCGCTCCTCCCTGCGTCGGCGGCGCCCCGCTGGCTCACCGGTGGATGGAACGTGGTCGGCGTCGACGGCCTCACCGGCCGCACCGTCGGTCTCGTGCGCCGCCGCCGCGGGATGCCGTCGGCGCCGGCGCGCGCCCTCGTCGACGTCATCCGTTCGGTGGTGGCCGAGGAGGCCGAGCACCAGCCCGGCATCCGCACCTCGCTGCCGTCGCGCGATCCGGCGTAACCACACGGCGGCGCGCGAGGTCGCACCCGCCATGGCGGACGCGCGCACTGCAGTCCGGCTGCGGGCCGCCACGCCGGGCGCCGTGGACGCGGACCGCCGGCTGCTCGGTGACCGCGAGGTCATCTTCGCCAGGTGCGATCCGTCGATCCGTCGTGGTGCGCTGACGCCCGCCGACGGCGACACGCTGGCCGACGCCGCCGCGCACGCGCGCCGCGCCCGGCTCCCCCTCGTCCTCTCGATCGCGTCGAGCGGCGCCGACGTCACGTCCGGCATCGACGCCACCTTCGGGTGGGGGCGCGCGGCGCGAGAGATCACGCAGTGCTCCGGGGTCGTGCCCGTGCTGATGATCGCCGCCGGTCCAGCGGTCTCCGGACCGGCGTTGCTGCTCGGTCTCGCTGATCACGTCGTGATGACGGCGGACGCGTACGCGTTCGTGAGCGGTCCGCGCATGGTCCGCGACATCACCGGTGTCGCCGTCGACACGGCAGAGCTGGGCGGTGCCGCGGTGCACGTTGCGCAGACGGGGTTGGCCGCGCTCGTCGTCGAGGACGAGACGACCGCGCTCGACGCCGTCGGGCACCTGCTGTCGTACCTCCCGTCGCACGTCGACGAGCCGCCGCCCGAGCGGTGGAGCGACGACGATCCGTCGCGCGCCGCGCCGCTGTTACGCGACCTCGTGCCCGCTGCGAGCAGCGGCACGTACGACGTGCGCGACGCGGTGCGGGGCATCGCCGACGACGGCGAGTTGCTCGAACTGCGGGGCACGTGGGCCCCCAACCTCGTGACCTGCCTGGCGAGCATCGGCGCCCGTCCGGTCGGCGTCGTCGCGAACCAGCCGCGCGCGATCGCGGGGACGCTCGACATCGCGGCATCGCAGAAGGGGGCCCGCTTCGTCGCGTTCTGCGACGCGTTCAACCTCCCGATCCTCACCTTGATCGACACACCGGGCTTCTTCCCCGGCAAGGACCTCGAGTGGCGAGGGATGATCCGCCACGGCGCGCAGCTCGCCTTCGCCTACGCCCGCGCCACCGTCCCCCGCATCGCCGTCGTGCTGCGCAAGGCGTACGGCGGCGCGTACATCGTCATGGACTCGCGCCCGATGGGCAGCGACCTGTACCTGGCGTGGCCGAGCGCGGAGGTGGCGGTGATGGGCGCGAAGGGCGCAGTGGAGATCCTCCACCGCCGCGCCAGCACGGAGGAGCGGGCGCGCGCGGCCCGCGGGTACGAGGCGTCGTTCCTGGCGCCGTGGCCCGCAGCCGAGCGGGGGTCGATCGACGCCGTGATCGACCCCGCCGACACGCGGGCGGTCGTCGCCGGCGCGCTGGCGCTGCTCGACAGCAAGCAGGAGCGCCTGGTGGCCCGCCGCCACGACAACTCCCCGCTCTGATCACCCTGCCCCGCGGACCGGCTGGCGGGTGACGGGGACCGTTACTGTTCCGGCGATGGGCGCCGCGGACGAGAACCGGACGGTCAACCTGGACCTCGGCAACGCGGCCGAGGTCAACATGGTCGTGATCAACGCCGCGCACATCGCGTACGTGAAGCTGACCGGCTCGGTGAACAGCGGGCAGCGCAAGATGGAGATCAACCTCGCCAACGGGGCGGTGATCGGGATGGGCTTCGAGGAGGCGGATCACGCCGAGCGCGTCTTCGCCCAGGTCATCGACACGATCAACCGCACCATCCCGGACCACCTGGCGGGCACGACGATCGTGGTTCCCCAGTAGATTCGAAGGCGTGGCCGACAGCATCACGATCACCGACAACCGCACGGGCGACTCGATCGAGGTCCCCATCCTCAACGGAGGTGTCGACGCCACCGAGTGGCGCAAGCTGCTGCCCAACATCTGGTTCTTCGACCCCGCGTTCATGACCACCGCGGCGTGCGCCAGCAGCATCACCGAGCTCGACGGCGAGAACGGGATCCTCCGGTACCGCGGCTACCCGATCGAGCAGCTGGCGGAGCAGTCGACGTACCTGGAGGTGGCGTACCTCCTGATCCACGGCGAGCTGCCGACGGCCGCGCAGTTCGAGACGTGGCGCCACGAGATCACGACGCACACGTTCATCCACGAGAACATGCGCAAGCGGTTCATGGAGGGCTTCCACTACGACGCCCATCCGATGGGGATGCTCGTGTCCGCGGTGGCCGCGATGTCGACCTTCTACCCGGAGGCGAAGGAGATCGGCGACGCGCAGATCCGCCACAACCAGATCGTGCGCCTCATCGCGAAGATGCCGACCGTGGCGGCGTGCGCGCACCGCTTCTACTCCGGCATGCCGTTCGTCTATCCCGACAACACGCGCTCGTTCGAGGCGAACTTCCTCAAGATGATGTTCGAGCCCGTCGAGTGGGTCGACTGGCAGAACCCGGTGCTGGCCAAGGCGCTCGACGTGCTCTTCATCCTGCACGCCGACCACGAGCAGAACTGCTCGACGACGGCGATGCGCGTGGTCGGGTCCTCACACGCCGACCCCTACACGGCGTGCTCGGCGGCGTGCGCGGCGCTGTACGGGCCGCGCCACGGCGGCGCCAACGAGCAGGTCGTGCGCATGCTCACCGAGATCGGCTCGATGGACAACGTCGACGCGTTCGTGAAGAGCGTGAAGGAGGGCACGGGCGGCCGGCTCCAGGGGTTCGGCCACCGCGTCTACAAGAACTACGACCCGCGGGCGAAGATCATCAAGCAGACGGCCGACGAGGTCTTCGCCATCACCGGCAAGAACCCGCTGCTCGACATCGCGCTGAAGCTCGAAGAGGTCGCGCTCAGCGACGAGTACTTCACCAGCCGCAAGCTGTACCCCAACGTCGACTTCTACTCGGGGCTCATCTACCAGGCGATGAAGTTCCCCATCGACATGTTCCCCGTGCTGTTCGCCATCCCCCGCACGTCGGGGTGGCTCGCGCACTGGGAGGAGCTGCTCGAGCAGGACTCGCGCATCTCGCGCCCGCGCCAGCTCTACACGGGCCCGACCGAGCGCGACTACACGCCGATCGACCAGCGCGCCTGACGCGTGCGGGCCGTCACCGTCGTCGACGGCGCGCTCGAGTGGCGTGAGCATCCCGACCCGCGGCCGGGCAAGGGCGAGCTGCTGGTGGCCGTGCGGGCGGCCGGCATCAACAGCGCCGACCTGATCCAGCGGGCGGGGTTCTACCCCGCACCGGCGGGCAGCCCGCCCGACATCCCCGGCCTCGAGCTCGCCGGCGAGGTGGTGGCGGTGGGCGACGACGTGCAACGTCACGCCGCCGGCGACCGCGTGATGGCAGTGGTCGGTGGCGGCGCCCAGGCGGAGCTGGCGCTGGTGCACGAGCGCCACGCGCTGCCCGTTCCCGCGAGCGTCTCGTGGGAGGAGGCGGGCGGGTTCCCCGAGGCGTTCACGACCGCGCACGACGCCCTCTTCACGCAAGCGGCACTCGCGGTCGGCGAGCGCCTGTGCGTGCACGGCGGTGCCGGTGGTGTCGGCATCGCCGGTGTGCAGCTCGGCGTGGCGACCGGCGCATCGGTCGTCGCGACCGTCCGCAACGAGGCGCTGCGCGACGCGGTCGCGTCGTTCGGCGCGCGCGTCGTCGCACCCGACGGGTTCGCGGCGCACGGTCCCTTCGACGTGATCCTCGAGCTCGTCGGTGCACCGAACTTCCCCGCCAACCTCGAAGCGTTGGCGACCGGCGGGCGCATCACCGTCATCGGTGTCGGCGCCGGCGCGACGGTCGAGTTGGAGCTGCACGCGCTCATGGCGAAGCGGGCGCGCATCCACGGCTCGACGCTGCGCGCCCGCCCGCTCGAGGCGAAGGCGACGGCGGCGCGCGCCGTCGAACGTCACGTCCTGCCGCTGCTCGCCGACGGCCGCGTGCGCGTCCCGGTGGAAGCGACGTTCGCGCTGTCGGACGCGCCGGCTGCCTACGACCGGTTCGCGGCCGGCGGCAAGCTCGGCAAGATCGTCCTCGTCAACTGACCACCCGTCAGCGGGTGCGCTTCAGGGCGGGATGGCTGCGGGAGAGGATCGGCAGGAGGATGCTGCGGGGCGCCATCCACGCCAGGCGGGCGCCGATCTTGTTGGCCACGCCGGGGATGACGATCGGGCGCCCCTTCGCCATGCCGTCCACGGCGGCGCGTGCGACTTCGTCCGCGGGCTCCCACATGAACTTCGGCAGCGACCCCTCCGCCTCGTCGGGCGCGAAACCGGCGGCGTCGGCGAACTCTGTCTCCACCGGGCCGGGACACAGGGCGGTGACCGTCACCGCGCTCCCCCGCAGCTCACCCTGCAACCCCTGGCTGTAGGAGAGCACGAAGGACTTCGACGCCGCGTACCCCGACTGACCCGGCAACGGCTGGAACGCGGCGGTCGATGCGACGTTCAGCACCGCGCCGCGGTTGCGCGCCACCATGCCGGGGAGGAACAGCGTGCAGAGGTGCACGACGGCCTCGACGTTCGTGCGCACCATCGCCACCTCGCGGGCGGCGTCGGCACGTGCCACCGCACCGGTCGTGCTGAACCCCGCGTTGTTGACGAGCACGTCGACGGTGAGGCCCCGGTTGCCGACTTCCTTCGCCAACGCCTCACGTGACGTGTCGTCCGTGAGGTCGGCAGCGACGACCTCGGCGCGCACGCCGTGCGCCTTCGCCACCTCGTCGGCGAGGGCGCGGAGCCGGTCCTCCCGCCGCGCCACCAGCGTCACGCCCAGGCCACGACCGGCGAGCTGGCGAGCGATGTCCGCACCGATGCCCGACGACGCGCCGGTCACGACGCACGTGCCGTCCGGAGAGGGAGGGGGAAGGGCCATGGCGCGGATGCTAGGTCGCCGCCGCCGCCGTCATCGCCGGTCGCGCCGGTCGGACGTGGGCAGCTCGGAACCTAGGCTGCCCGTCGTCATGGATTTCGACCTGCCCCCCGAGCTCGACGCGCTCCGGGACGAAGCCACCGCGCTGGCCCGTGAGTGGACGGCGCACACGCCGTTCCCCGAGGACTCGTGGATGGTCGGCCACGACGCCGCGTTCGCGAAGGAGCTCGGTGCGCGCGGCTGGATCGGCATGACGTGGCCGCGCGAGGAAGGCGGCCACGGCCGGTCGGTGCTCGAGCGCTTCATCGTGTTCGAAGCGCTGATCGCCAACGGGGCACCGGTCGCGGCCATGTGGTTCGCGGACCGGCAGATGGGACCCACCCTGCTGCAGTTCGGTACACCCGACCAACGCGCCCGCTGGATCCCCGACATCGTCGCCGGCACGTCGATGTGGTGCATCGGCATGAGCGAACCCGACGCGGGGAGCGACGTCGCGTCGTTGCGCACGCGCGCGGTGCGGGACGGCGACGACTGGATCGTCGACGGGCAGAAGGTGTGGACCAGCGGCGCCGCGTTCGCCGACTGGTGCTACCTCGTGGCCCGCACCGATCCGGACGCGCCGAAGCACGCCGGGTTGTCCGAGTTCGTCGTCGACATGCACGCGCCGGGCGTGTCGGTCAGTCCCATCGAGGACATGACGACCAACCGTCACTTCTGCGAGGTGACCTTCGACGGCGTGCGGGTGCCGGCGGACCACCTGGTCGGCCAGGAGAACAACAGCTTCCGCCAGTTGATGCGGCAGATGGAGCACGAGCGCGGTGGCATCGACCGGCTCGTGTCGAACTTCGCGTTGTACCGCGACGTGCTGGCCTCGGGGCGAGTCGATCGCGCGGATCCCGTCGTGCGCCAGGAGCTCGCCGCCATCGAGACGTGCTACCGCATCGGCCGTCTGCTCGTGCTGCGGGAGACGTTGCAGCAGGCACCGAAGGGTTTCTCCGCGGCCACGAAGACGTTCGGCACCGAGTTCGAACAGCGGGTCGCGTCGTTCTGCGCGCGCGTGCTGGGTCCGGCGTCGACGCTGTGGGGGGAAGGCGCCGGCCTCGGCGGACGGGCGGCCCGCGCGCTGTGCTACGCGCCCGCGTACACGATCATGGGCGGCACGACGCAGATCCTGCGCAACGTACTGGGCGAGCGCGTCCTCGGCCTCCCGCGCTGACCGCACGCGGTGCCGATGTCACCCGCGCGCACACGACGCGCCGAGACGGCGGGCGGCGCCGGACCACGCCTCGTCCGTGCTGATCGGCCAGTAGTCGCCGGTGTACACGTCGAGCTCGTAGGGCACCGGCGGCGCCCCGCCTGACGCCACGTGCGCGATCGCGTCGAGGAAGCGGTCGACGTCCTCGACCGTCGTCGACATCCCGCCGCTCGCCCGCACTGCGCCCGGCATGCGCGTGCGATCACCGCGCAACACCGCGGCGCGGTACGCCGCCACCTCGTCGTCGGAGAGACGGAGCAGCCGCAACAGATACGGGTGCGCGCAGAAGCACCCATGGCGCACGCCGATGGCGTGCTCCGCGCTGAGCCGCGCCGCGACGAGCGCGTGCGGCACACCCTCGACGACGAAGGGCGCCACGGGCAGACCGACGTCGTCAGGATCGCCCAGGACCCGGACGCCGTCGATGCGCGCCAGGCCGCGCCGCAGCCGCGCGGCGACGGCGCGGTCGTGCGCCACGATCGTGTCCCAGCCGATGCGGTCGAACTCGTCGATGGCGGCGTGCAATGCGACCGCGCCGACCACGTTCGGCGAGCCCGCCTCCTCGCGATCCGGCGGATCGGTCCACACCACCTCGTCGAGGTCGACGAGGTCCACGGCGCCGCCGCCGGCGAGGAACGGGTCACCGCTCGTGAACGACGAACGCGGTCCGACGAGCACGCCGGTGCCGAACGGTGCGTACATCTTGTGCCCGCTCCACGCCAGGTAGTCGGCGTCGCGCGGGAGCGGGCGGTGGGGTGCGAGCTGCGCGGCATCGACGAGGACAGGGATGTCGCGTTCGTGCGCAGCGGCCACGATTTCTTCGACGGGCGGCAACCATCCCGTCACGTTCGATGCACCGGTGACGGCGAGCAGGCGAGGGCGAGGACGCTCGTCGAGGCGGGCGACGACGTCGTCGACGTCGAAGCGGCCGTGCCCGTCGCACTCGACGTGCCGGCGACGCGCGACACGCGCCCACGGCAGGAGGTTGGCGTGGTGCTCCACGACGGTGGTCACCACGACATCGTCCGGCGCGAAGCGCAGGCGGTAGGCGAGGTGGTTGATCGCTTCGGTCGTGTTGCGGCACAGGATGGCGACGTCGTCGCTTCCCTCGCGCCCCGCGAAGCGAAGCGCGGCCGCGCGCGCCTCTTCGTACTCGGCCGTCGCCAGTTGCGACTTCCATCCGGCGCCGCGGTGCACGCTCGAGTAGCGAGGAAGGAACTCGGCCACGCGCGTCGCGACGGCGGCGAACGCCGACGTGGACGCGGCCGCGTCGAGTGAGACGTAGCGCCGCTCCGTACCGTCGATGCACGGGACCGCGACGTCGTCGCCGGTCAACCTCACGGGTGCGACGGCGTCGTCGCTCATCAGGCGGCGGCGACGGCGGAGTTCGTCCGTGGCATCGACATGAGCGAACCGTAGGCCACGCGCTCGCGGTAGGTCCGAAGGTCCCGACCAGATCGCGGAACGGTCACAACCGGCGAACCGGCGGCTCCTGCTCGACGCGCCACGGTGCCACGCGCACCGCGACGTCGAGCACCACGGCGCCGTGGTCGCCGACCATGAGCGGATCCAGCGCCATCTCCGCGATGGCGGGTACCTCGTCGGCCAGCCACGACAGCCGGAGGAGGAGGTCCTGCAGCGCGCTCGTGCCGTCGCCTTCGACGGCCGCGGCTGTTGCCGAGCCGCGCGCCAACTCGATCGCGGTGACGTCGGTGAGGGGGACGACCTGCACCGCTTCGTCCGGCACCGCCTCGCCCCCGGCACCACCGGGACCGAGCCCGATCGCGGCCCCCACGAGCGGATCGGAGAACACCCGCGCGCGCAGGTCGACGCCGGGCACCGCCATGCGTTGCACGACGGCTGGCACCATGTGCGTCCCGAGACGTGCGTGCATGCGGTCGTAGGCGCGGCGCACGTCGTCCTCGTCCTGCAGGTCGAGGGCGAGCCCGCCCGCCTCGCTCTTCGGGAAGTGCGCGAGCCCCGTCGCCTTCAGGGCCACCGGCAGTCCCAGCTCGCGTGCCGCGGCTGCCGCGTCGTCCGCGCTGCGCACGAGGCGCTGCTCGACGAGCGCGATGCCGGCGGCGCGCACGACGCGCCACGCGTCCTCCAACGAGAGCGACGCGCCGCCGGGTGACGCTGCCAGCGCGTCGTCGACGACCGTGCGCGCCACGTCGATGTCGGTGCCGGTCGGGGTCGGCGCGCTGCCGTCGCGCCGCAGGCGCCAACGCCCGTAGCCGGCGGCCTTGCCGAGTGCGCGCGCCGCGGCGTCGGCGAACAGGAAGTTCGGCACCGAGCGGTCGCCTTCGGCGACGACGAGCTGCGAACCCGGCGCGAACAGCGAGGCGACGATCGTCTTGTCGGGAACCACTGCGGAGGCGGCAAGGAGCGCGTGACCGACCGCTTCGACGTCGAAGCGCGTCGGCGGTGCATAGACCACGAGTGCGACGTCGACGTGCTCGTCGCGCAGCAGGGCGGTCAACGCTCGCTCGTAGTCGTCGCCCGACGCGGTGTGCGTCAGCTCGACCGGATTCCCGAGCCGCCCGCCTGCGGGTGCCAGCGCGCGCAGCTCGTCGATGGTCGCCGGCTCGGGACGGGCGAGCTCGAGCCCCGACGCGCCGCACGCATCCGCAGCCAGCGTCGTGGGACCGCCCGCGTTGCCGAGCACCACGACCCGCGAGCCGCGTGGCACCGGCTGTGCCACGAGGACACGCGCCACACCGAGCATCTCCTCCAAGGTGTCGACGCGGATGACACCCGTCTGCGCCAGCAGCGCATCGGTGGTCGGCGCGGGCGCGCGCGTCACGGCGACCACCGGCTTCTCGCGCGACACGTCGCGCACCAACCGGCTGAAGCGCCGGGGGTTGCCGAAGCTCTCGAGGTAGAGCATCACGACGCGCGTGCGCTCGTCGGACGCCCAGTAGCGCAACAGGTCGTTGCCGCTCACGTCGGCCTTGTTGCCTGCGGACACCATCGTCGAGATGCCGAGGCCGAGGCGGTGGGCGCGCTCGACGACCGCGGCTGCCAGCGCACCCGACTGCGCGTTCAGCGCCACCCCTCCCGGATCGGCGTCGAGCGGCGCGAACGTGGCGTGCATCCGCACGGCGGGATCAGTGTTGATGATCCCCATGCTGTTCGGGCCGATGATGCGCATCCCGTTGCGGCGAGCGAGCGCGACGAGCTCGCGCTCCGCGTCCCCACCGGCCTCGTCGATCTCACCGAAGCCGCCCGACATGACGACGAGCCCACCCACACGAGCCAGCGCGCACTGTTCCACCACACCGCGCACCTCGTCCGCGGGTACGGCGATGACCGCCAGGTCGACGCGGTCGGGCACGTCGAGGATCGACGCGTACGCGGGCACACCCGCGACCTGGTGGGCGCGTGCGTTGACCGGGTGCACCGTGCCCGCGAAGCGATGGGCGAGCAGTTGGCGGAACACCTCGTGGCCGATGCCGCCCGGCTCACGTCCTGCGCCGATGACGGCGATGCTCGCCGGCTCCAGCAGGCGCGCCACCGATCGCGTCTCCGCCATCCGGGCGCGCTGCTCCATGGCAGCGAGGGCCTCGGCCGTCGGCGACAGGTCGAGGTTCACCTCCACGACCCCCTCGTCGAAGCGACTCGACGTCACGAACCCCGCTTGCCGGAACACGCCGATCATGCGCCGGTTGTTCGGCAGCACGACGGCGACGAACGCCGCGATGCCCGCATCGCGCGCAGCCGCGGCGAGGTACTCGAGCAGGATCGTCGCCACGCCGCGGCCCTTGTGCTCCTCGTCGACGAAGAACGCCACCTCTGCGTCTGCGCGGCCGGCGAGCCGGTCGTAGCGAGCGACCCCGACGAGCTCATCGCCCAGCAGCGCGACGAACGCCATGCGGTCACGGCCGTCGACGTGCGTGAAGTGCTCGATCTCGGCCGGACTCAGCCGGGGTCGCGGGCTGAAGAAGCGGAAGTAGATCGACTCCGCCGACTGACGGCTGTGGAACGCGACGATGCGGTCGGCGTCGTCGGGGCGTATGGGGCGCACGTGCACGGTGCCGCCGTCGGCGGTGACGACGTCCGCCTCCCAGCGATCGAGGTCCGGCCCCGGCGCCTGCGCCACCCGGCGAACGGTACCGGCGACGAATAGCGTTCGAGCATGGAACGCTTCGACGTCGCCGTGACAGGCGGCACGCTCGCCGTGTGGCGCGACGGCGCACCGCTCGGCACCGCGCCCGTCGTGCTCGCCGCGCACGGCATCACCGGCAACCAGGTGTCGTGGGACCGCGTGCGGCGCGACCTCGGCGACCGGTGCACGTTCGTCGCCGCCGACCTCCGCGGGCGAGGGTGCAGCAGCCACACCGGCGAACCGTTCGGCATGGCCGCGCACGCCGCCGATCAGATCGCCGTCCTCGATCACCTCGATGTCGAGAAGGCGTTGCTGCTCGGACATTCGATGGGTGCCTACGTGATGGCACGCGTCGCTGCGGACAACCCCGAGCGCGCCGTGGCCGCGGTGCTGGTCGACGGTGGCATCTCCCTCCCCTTCGAGCCGTCCGCTGATGTCGATGTGCAGGCGATCATCGACGCCGTGCTCGGTCCCGCGGTCGCACGGCTGAAGATGACGTTCCCGACGCGTGACGCGTACGCGGACTTCTTCCGCGCCCACCCCGCGTTCACCGGCGGTCAGATCGACGACGAGGATCTGACGGCGTACGTCTCACACGACAGCGTGGAGCAGGGTGACGGATCGATCCGGTCGAGCGTGCAGGAAGCCGCGGTGCGCGCCGACGGTGCCGACGTCCTCGTCGCCGGCGAGGCCGCGCACCGCATCGCCGTCGACGCCGTCGTGTTGCGGGCGCCCCGCGGGCTGCTCGACCAACCGGAACCGCTCATCCCCGGCGACCTCGCGACCTCGTGGGCGGGTGAGGATCCGGGGCGTCGCAATGTGGTCGACGTCGACGACGTGAACCACTACTCGATCGTCATGGGTCGAGGCGCCGCCACGGTCGCCGCCGCGGTCGTCCGGTACGGTGCATCGTCGTGATCGCGACAACCGTGAACGGCAAGGTGCAGGGCCTGGAGAAGGACGGCGTCCTGCAGTTCCGAGGCATCCGGTACGCGTCTGCCGACCGGTTCCGTGCGCCCCGTCCCGCCGACCCGTGGGACGGCGTGTACGACGCCACCCGCTTCGGTCCCGCCGCACCGCAGAACCCGTCGCCGTTGGAGTCGATGCTCGGCGCGACGCACGTACCGGGGAGCGAGGACTGCCTCTTCCTCAACGTGTACACGCCCGCGCTCGACGACGGCATGCGTCCCGTCATGGTGTGGATCCACGGTGGCGCGTTCACCGCCGGGCAGGGCGCCACGCCGTGGTACAGCGGCTCGAACCTCGCCGCTCGCAACGACGTCGTGGTGGTGACGATCAACTACCGGCTCGGCGTGCTCGGGTTCAGCCACTTGGGTGACGTGCTGGGCGCGCCGTTCGAAGGGTCGGGCAACAACGGGATCCGCGACCAGATCGCGGCGATCGAATGGGTGCGCGCCAACATCGCAGGCTTCGGCGGCGACCCTGATCGCATCACGATCTTCGGCGAGTCGGCCGGGGGCATGAGCGTCGGCACGTTGCTCGGTACACCCGGCGTACCGGAGATGCTGTACGGCGCCATCGCCCAGAGCGGCGCCGCCGACCACTCGCAGACCACCGAGCAGGCACGTGAGGTCGCGGCAACGGTGCTCGACGAGCTGGGCGCGTCGACTGCCGGCGCGGACGCGCTCCTGTCCGCGTCGCTCGACGACATCCTCGCCGCGCAGCTCCGGGCATCGGCACGCCTCGTCAACGAGCTGGGCGCCGGACTCCCCTTCTGCCCCGTCGTCGACGGTGCCGTCCTCCCCCGCCCGCCGATCGATGCCGTGCGCGACGGCGCCGCCGCCGGTGTCCGGCTCGTCGCGGGCACGACCGCCGAGGAGTGGAACCTCTTCCACCTCATGGAACGGGCCGCGGGTGCGATGGACGACGAGCGGTTGCAGCAGCGCTTGCAGCGCGCCGTCGGTGATCGCAGCGACGACGTCCTCGCCGTGTACCGCGCGGAGATGCCCGACGCATCGAACGACGAGCTGTGGTGCGCGATCGCCACCGACTGGGTGTTCCGCGTGCCGTGCAACCGCCTCGTCGAGGCGCAGTCGAACCACCAGCCCGACACGTACTCGTACTTGTTCTCCCACCGATCGACGGCGTTCGACGGCGCGCTGGGTGCATGTCACGCGGTGGAGATCCCGTTCGTGTTCGACAACGTCGAGCGGCGCGGTGTCGAGTTCTTCATCGGCCAGATCGACGAGCGCGCACGGTCGCTTTCTGCCGCCACGTCGAAGGCGTGGACATCCGTCGCCCACAGCGGATCGCCGGCGCACGACGGACTGCCGGAGTGGCGCCCCTACCGTGCCGACGACCGCGCCGTCATGGAGCTCGGCCCCACCCCGCGCGTGCTGGACGATCCCGGATCGGCAGCGCGCCGCCTGTGGGACGACCTGTGGACCTCGCCGCGAGGTGTGCGAACCTGAGCCACACGGTCGGCGTCGCCGACGTCGAGGCCGCCGCGGCGACGATCGCGTCGGGTGTCGCGCACACCCCGAGCGCGTTGTCCGAGACGTTGTCCGCGCTGCTCGGGTGCACGATCGTCGTCAAGTTCGAGAACCTCCAGTTCACGGCCTCGTTCAAGGAGCGCGGCGCCCGCAACAAGTTGCTGCACCTGACGGCGGACGAGCGCGCCGCCGGCGTCGTCGCCGTGAGCGCCGGCAACCACGCGCAAGCCGTCGCCCGCCACGCCTCGTTGCTCGGCATCGACGCGATGGTCGTGATGCCCGAGACGACGCCGTTCGTGAAGGTCGCCAACACTCGAGCGTTGGGCGCGACGGTCGAGCTGTGCGGCGCGACGGTGAAGGAGGCGAGAGAGCGCTGTGTCGCCGTCGCCGCTGCGGAGGGGCGCACGATCGTGCACCCCTACGACGACCCGTTCGTCGTGGCCGGCCAGGGCACGGTCGGGCTCGAGCTGCTCGCCGATCATCCGTCGCTCGACACGGTCGTCGTGCCCGTCGGCGGCGGCGGGCTGCTGGCGGGGATCGCGACGGTGTATCGCGCACGCGCACCACACGTGGACCTCGTCGGCGTGCAGAGCGAGGGCTACGACTCGATGGCGCGGCGGCTGCGCGGTGACGCCTCGCCGGTCGCCGACGGACCGACGATGGCGGAGGGCATCGCCGTCGCAGACCCGGGAGAGCTGACGTCGTCGATCCTGCGCGACGCGAACGTGGACATCGTCACGGTGTCCGAGCAGGCCATCGAGGAGGCGGTCAACCTGTTCCTCGAGATCGAGAAGGTGGTGGCCGAGGGCGCGGGTGCCGCCGCGCTCGCCGCTGTCGCCCAGCACCGCGAGCGGTTCGCCGGGCGTCACGTCGGCGTGGTCCTGACCGGCGGCAACATCGACCCCCGGCTGCTGGCGTCGACGATCATGCGCGGCCTCGTGCACAGCGGCCGCTTGTCGCGGTTGCGCGTGTGGCTCGACGACCGCCCGGGTTCGTTGTCGCGGTTGACGGCGGTGGTCGGCGACGCCGGCGGCAACATCGTCGAAGTGCTGCACCAACGGCTGTTCGTGACCGCGCCGATCTTCGACGCGGAGGTCGAGCTGTCGATCGAGACGATGGACCGCGCCCACGCCGACCGCGTCCTCGACGCCCTCCGCGCCGCCGGCTACCGCGTCGACCCGCGGTAACCCCGCCCTGCCCGCTCCTCCGCTCTAAGCGCGTGGGTGGCCGCCGGATCGCCATTTCCGCGCCCAAAACGTGGGCACCGGTCGGCGCGCTCTGATTCTGCGCGCCGAAGTGGTCATCCCGTCGCCGCCCACGCGCTTAGAACGCTCAGGACAGGGGACGTCGGGTCGGTCGCGTCAGAAGGTGAGGACGCGGCGGGCGGCGGCGGCGATGTCGTCCGCCTGCGGGAGGATGGCGTCCTCCAACGCCGGCGCGTACGCCACGTGGCAGTCCTTCGCGCCGACGCGCTCGACCGGGGCGTCGAGCGACGTGAAGCACTCCTGCGCGATCCACGCCGCCACCTCCGCACCGAAGCCGGACGTGCGGACGTCCTCGTGCACCACGAGCACGCGCCCCGTCTTCGCCACCGACTCGGCGACGAGGTCGTGGTCCCACGGGGCGAGACACCGGAGGTCGACGAGCTCCACCGACGCGCCGTCGAGCATGGCGATCGCCTGCCGTGACCGTTCGACGGTGGCGCCGTAGGTGACGATCGTGAGGTCGGTGCCTTCCTGCACGACCGCGCCCGATCCGAGTGGGACGACGTAGTCCGCCCCGGGGAACGGGTCCTTCGCGTAGGACTGGCGCAGCAGATGCTTGTGCTCGAGGAAGAGCACGGGATCCTCGCAACGGAACGCGGTGCGCAGCATGCCGGCGGCATCGCGCGCCCGCGACGGGAACATCACGATCAGTCCGGGAACGTGCGTGAAGATGGACTCGCCGCACTGGCTGTGCCAGATCGCGCCGCCGGTGAGGTAGCCGCCGATGGCGACGCGCAACACGACGGGGCACTGCCACTCGCCGTTCGAGCGCCAGCGGATCGTGGCCGCCTCGCTCTTGATCTGCTGCATGGCGGGCCAGATGTAGTCGAAGAACTGGATCTCCGGACACGGGCGCAACCCCCGTACCGCCTGGCCGACGGCTCGCCCGACGATGTTCGCCTCCGCCAGCGGTGTGTTGAAGCAGCGGGCGATGCCGAACGTCCGTTGCAGGCCGTGCGTCGTACCGAACACACCTCCCTTGCCCTCGACCTGCGCGATCACCTCCTCCGGCGCGTCGGCGACGTCCTCGCCGAAGACGCGGATGCGCTCGTCGGCCGCCATCTGCTCGTGCAACGTGCGCCGAATCGCCTCACCGAACGTCACCTTCTCGACGTCGTCGTCGCCGTTGCCGCCCCCTTCCGTGGGCGCCGGTGGATCCGGGATCGGCGGCGTGACGTACACGTGCTCGAGCACCGAGCGCGGATCGGGCACCGGCGCGGCGAGCGCCGCCTTCGCAGCGGCGGCCACGATCTCCTTCGCCTCGGCGCGCACGCGGTCGGCGTCGTCGGGCGTGAGCACACCTCCCTTCACCAGTTCGTGTTCGAGCACGAGGATCGGATCGTGGAGCGCTTCGTCGGCCAGCTCGTCGGCCGGGCGGTACTTCGACTGCGTGTCGGCCGCGGAGTGCGAGTACGGGCGCGTGACCTTCGCGTGGATGAGGCCGGGACCTTCACCGGCGCGCACGCGCGCCACCGCTCGCGCACCGAAGTGGCGCGCCTGGAAGTAGTCGCGCCCGTCGATCTTCGTCACTGCGAGGCCACGGAACCCGCGCACCATCTCCGAGATCGGTGCCGGCGACTGGTCCTCGGCCCGCACCGAGATGGCGTAGCCGTTGTCGGCGACGATGTACAGCACCGGCAGGTGCAGGCGGCACGCGGTGTTGAGCGACTCCCAGAACTCGCCCTCGCTCGTCGCACCCTCACCGAGCGAGACGTACGTGAGCTCGTCGCCGTGCGCGTCGCAACCCGGCAGGTTGCGGCCCTGGATGTAGCGGGTCGCCTCCGCGCACCCGACGGCGGGGATGCACTGGGATCCGGTGGGTGACGACTGCGTCACGATGTGCTTGGCGCGGTGGCCCCAGTGGCACGGCATCTGCCGTCCCCCGCTCGCCGGGTCCGCGGCGGACCCGACCGCCTCCAACAACATCTCGGTGGGTGTGACGCCGAGACCGAGCACGAGCGCGCGATCTCGGTAGTAGGGGAAGAACCAGTCGTACCCCGCCCGCAACGAATGCGTCAGCGCGAGGAGCAGCGCCTCGTGCCCCGCGCCGGAGATCTGGAAGAACACGCGGCTCTGCTTCTGCAGGCTGATCTCGCGATCGTCGAGCGCGCGGCTGATCAACGCGAGGCGGTAGTCGGCAACGAGCTCGACCCTCGGGAACCCTCGATAGGTCAGGGCATCGTCGATCGTCGCCGTCACGGCGCCCCCTGTGCTCGGCCGCTCCGACCGCGCACGGTACCGCTAGAAATGATCGATGGCGCGGACGCCCCCTGCCGAGCTCGTCGAGTTCCGCGCCGACGACCGGGCCGCCCGCCAGCCGATCCTCGACGCGATGGCCGACATGACCGAGGCGCAACGGGGGTGGATCAACCTCCACCCGGGGATCCACCCCGACGACGAACCGCCGCCCCAGACGATCCTCGGCCGCGTGTTCTCGGGCACCGGACCGCCCGTGCCCGTGTGCACGTGGGTGGCGCCGCAGCCCGCGCAGAAGCCACCCCATGCGGAGTTCGGCATCCTCCACAAGGCGGGGCCGAAGGTGGTGCGGACGCTGGCCGACGCCGGCATCGTCGTCCCCGACCACTGGGTCGTGCTGGCCGACCACCCGCGACGAGGGCTCGTCGTCGCCGTCCACCCGGAGACGCCGCACGACGAGGTGCTCGACTGGATCCTGCGCGCCGGCGCCGCCCTGACGAGGATCCCGCTCACCGGCATGTGGCAGGCCGCCATCAACCGCTGACGGCGGCGGCACGCCAGCGCCGTCCGAGACGTGTGACCGGAGCGCGCGGTACCGTGACCCCCTGCCCGCACGGATGTGCGGGCCGTTGTCGCGCGTCCGGGGAGGGCCCATGCGGTGGATGTGGGAGGTGGCCGTGCGGGCCTACCGCCGCCAGGCCACCTATCGCGGCGCCACGTTCGCGGGTGTCTTCACGAACACCGTCTTCGGGTTCATCCTCGCCTACGTCCTGCTCGCCGTGTACCGCGAGCGCGCCACCATCAACGGCTTCGACGCCGTCGACGCGGTCACGTTCACGTTCGTGATGCAGGGGATGTTGATGGTGATCGGCATCTTCGGCACCACCGACCTCGCAGACCGCATCCGCACCGGCGACGTCGTCGCCGACCTGTACCGCCCCGTCGACTTCCAGGCGTACTGGATGGCCGACGGCTACGGGCGGTCCGCCTTCTATGCCGTGTTCCGCGGCATCCCGCCGTTCGCCGTCGGCGCGCTGGTGTTCCACCTGCGGCTGCCGTCGCATGCCACGACGTGGCTGCTGTTCGCGGTGTCGGTGACGTGCGCGGTCGCAGTGGCGTTCGCATGGGGGTTCATCCTCCAGCTCACCGCGTTCTGGCTCCTCGACGTGCGCGGGCCCAACCAGCTCGGCTGGCTCGTGGCGCAGTTCCTCGCCGGCGTGTTCGTGCCCGTCGTGTTCTTCCCCGCGTGGCTCGGGACGCTCGCACACGCGCTGCCGTTCCCCGCGATGGCACAGCTCCCGGTCGAAGTGTTCCTCGACAAGCACGACGGCTTCGACGTCGTGCACGTCTACGCCGTCCAGCTGGCGTGGGCGATCGCGCTTCTCGTCGCCGGTCGCGCCCTCCTGGCGCGCGCGATGCGAAAGGTGATCGTGCAAGGTGGCTGACGTCGCCACGGAGATGGCGGCCTACCGGCGGCTCGTGGGCGCACGGATGCGCGCCGACTTCCAGTACCGCACGTCCTTCGTGCTCTTCCTCGTCAGCCAGACGCTCGTCAGCGGCCTGGACCTCGCAGTGATCCTCGTGCTGTTCAGTCGTGTCCAGCACCTCGCAGGATGGTCGGTGGCCGAGGTCGCGCTGCTCTACGGGTTCGCCGCCTTCGGGTTCGGCATCGCCGATGTGTTCGTCAGCCAGGTCGAGATGGCGTCGCGTCACATCAAGGCGGGCACGTTCGACCTGTTCCTCCTCCGGCCCGTGGGCGCGCTCGTGCACCTCTGCGCGTCCGAGTTCGCGCTGCGTCGCGTCGGTCGCTCCGTCCAACCCGCGATCGTCACGGTGATCGCGCTCACACAGGTGCACGTCGCGTGGACTCCCGTCAAGGTCGCGCTGGTGCCGGTCACCATCCTGAGCTCGGCGGTGATCTTCGGCTGCGTGTGGGTCGTGACGTCGTCGCTCGCGTTCTGGACGGTGGAGACCCAGGAGATCGCCAACTCGTTCACGTACGGGGGCATGACGCTCTCGCAGTACCCGGTCGATCTCTTCGCCACGTGGCTACGCCGGCTCGTCGTGTTCGTCGTGCCGCTGGCCTTCACGAGCGTGCTGCCCGCTTCGTATCTGCTCGACAAGCCCATCCCGCTCGGACTGCCTCGCTGGACCGCGCTGCTGTCGCCGGCCGTCGCCGCCGTCCTCGTCGTCGTGGCGCGGTCGGTCTGGACGCTCGCCGTCCGCCACTACCGCAGCACCGGGAGCTGACGATGGCGATCGTCGAGCTCCGCGACGTCCACAAGACGTTCACCATCGCCGTGCGCAAGGGACGCATCCGCCGCGAGCGCCGCCTCGTGCACGCCGTCGACGGCGTGTCGCTCACTGTCGAGGCCGGCGCGATGGTCGGCTACATCGGCCCGAACGGCGCCGGGAAGTCGACCACGATCAAGATGCTGACGGGCATCCTCGTGCCGTCCCGCGGCCGCGTGCAGGTCGACGGGCTCGATCCGAACCGCGAGCGGGTCGCGGTGGCGCGGCGCATCGGCGTGCTCTTCGGGCAGCGCACGCAACTGTGGTGGGACCTGCCGCTCGGCGATTCGTTCACGCTGTTGCGCCACATCTACCGCGTGCCGGAAGACCGCTTCGAGCAGAACCTGTCCACGTTCCGCGAGCTGCTCGCCCTCGACGAGCTCCTCCCGATCCCGGTGCGGCAGCTCTCGCTCGGCCAACGGATGCGCGGCGAGCTGGCGGCCGTGCTGCTGCACGATCCCACCGTGCTCTTCCTCGACGAGCCGACGATCGGTCTCGACCCCGTCAGCAAGGAAGCGGTGCGCTCGTTCCTGACCGAGCTCAACCGCACGCGCCACACGACGGTGCTGCTCACCACCCACGACCTCGTCGACGTCGAGCGGCTGTGCGAGCGGCTCGTGATCATCGACCACGGGCGTGTCATCGAGGACAGCACCGTGGCGTCGATCAAGGCCCGCTACGGACGGGAGCGCACGCTCGTGGTCGACCTCGAGACCCCGGGCCCGGCGCTCGACATCGACGGTGCCGAGGTCGTCAAGGTGGACGGCCCCCGCCAGTGGTTGCGCTTCCGTCGCGATCAGCTGACGGCGACGGCGTTGCTCGAACGAGTGGCGGCTCGGGCGGCGGTCCGTGACCTGTCGGTCGAGGAACCCGCCATCGACGACATCGTGCGCGCCATCTACCGCGGCGAGAACGCCCCCGAGGATTGACTCCTGCTCAGAGCGCCGGTTCGTGGACCCACGCGGCGACGTCGTCGTAGCCGAACGAGCGAACGCGGGCCGCGTAGCGACGCACGTCGTCGTCGTCGAGCAGTGCGCGCCACTGCCCGCAGGTGCCCTTGTGGAAGAAGCGGCTCGTGTCGAGCCACAACGACGTCGTGACCTCGGGCGCGACTGCCTGCGGGCGCGACTTCATCGATTCGAACGTCGCCGCCTCGACGAGCACCGGCCACCGCTCCTCCGGCACGTCGATGGCGAGCGAGGCGGCAAGACCGCGCATGACGCCTTCGAGGTCCGCCTGCATGTCCTCGTAGCGGAGGAGCACGACGTTCGGCTCGTCGCGCCGATCCCAGAAGGTCTGGAGGTGCCAGAGCGTGCGCCACAGCGTCGAATCGGCGACCTCCAACGCCGTGTCGGCATCCACCCAGCCCCAGAATCGCTGGATCGCCTCGGCTGCCCGCTCCGGCGGCCCGGCCGCCATGAGCTCCTCGAGATCGTCGAGACCGACGGCTTCGGCCCGGGCGTTGATGAACGCCATGAGGTCCATGTTGTCGAGGTGGTTGTCCCACGAGATGCCGACGTCGCGCGGGTCGCGCGCCACCGTGATGTACGTGACACCTTCGTCGAACGGGATCCCGTCGAGCGGTGTGTGCGTCTTGATGAAGCGACGATGGGTCTGGGCTGCCAACCGCGCCTTCACCGAGTCGATGTCACGCGTGAGCATGTCGAGCCATGGCGACAGCTCGTCGAGCGCGGCGGGGAGCTCGGGTGTCTGGAAGACGAGCAACGCGCAGATCATCTGCGTCCACGTCGTGCCGCACTTCGGCGGCGTGCTTATCACGATGTCGCCCTCGCGGAACGCGAAGCCGTCCCAGCGCGCGCTGTCGGCTGCGATCGTTCGGTAGCGCGCTTGCGCCGGTGCCGCCATCCCACCACCCCCCGGTGTCTCGGCTGCGCAGTCTGCCCCACTCCGCGACGCGCCGAGGTCACCCGGTGTCGCCGAGGTACTCCGCGTCGGTGACGTGATCGCCCCACTCCGCCTCGCCCTCGCTCACCGCGAGGTGCGTCATGAAGTGGCCCGGGGCGGCGCCGTGCCAGTGCCACTCGTGGCCAGGGGTGAAGACGGTGTCGCCGCAACGGATGGTGACGATCTCCTCGCCACGCGACTGCACCCGCCCCTCCCCTTCCGTGACGTGCAGCGTCTGACCGATCGAGTGCGAGTGCCACGCCGTCCTGGCCCCGGGCGTGAAGTGCACGGCGCCCACCGTGAACGGCGACGCGCCGTGCCCCTGCGCGAGGAAGTCGATGTAGACCTCGCCCGTGAACCACTCGGCCGGTCCCTTCGCCGTCTGGTGCCTGGGTTCGACTTCCACGCCCGGTCCTCCCTCGCTTGTCACGGGATCACCCACTGACCGAGGATCCCGGGATCGAAACCGATCCTCGCGCCACCCCGCGCGTGTCGCGCCGCGCGTTCCTCGCCGGGGGCGTCGCTGCCGTCGCGGTCGGCGGTGCAGGTGCCTTCGCCGCCACGCACCGCTCGCAGGTGCGGCGCACGCTGCACGACGCGGGCGTGGTCACCGGTCCGGATCCCACGATCCCACCGACGGCGGCGACGTTCGAGGACGCATCGTTCGCGTCGGCCGCCGCGGGGCGCGACGTCGGCTACGCCATCTCGATGCCGTCAGGTCCGCCTGACGCGATCGTCTACTGCCTGCACGGCCGCGGTGGCAACCACCTCGACGCGTTCGATCACATCGGCGTGCACCACTCCGCCGCCGACGCCGGGTTGTCGTGGGTCGTGGCCTCGGTCGACGGCGGCGAGTCCTACTGGCATCGCCGCCGCGACGGTTCGGACACGCAGCGCATGCTGCTCGAGGAGTTCATGCCGATGGTGGCCGCCCGTGTGCCGTCGCCGGTGCCGTCGTTCGTGCTGGGATGGTCGATGGGCGGGTACGGCGCGCTGTTGCTCGCCGAGCAGCACGCCGATCGCTTCGCCGGGTTCGTCGTCGCCAGCCCTGCGTTGTGGCACTCCTTCGGCGCGTCGGCGCCGGGCGCGTTCGACGACGCCACCGACTTCACCCGCAACGACGTGTTCGCCGGTGCGAGCGCGCTGGCGGCCGTGCCGGTCCGCGTCGACTGCCCGGAAGACGACCCGTTCATCGCCACCGGCAAGGACCTGCTGCGGCGCGTGCCGTCCATCGAAGGCAGCATCCGCCCCGGGTTCCACGACGACGGCACGTGGCGCAGCTTCCTGCCCGACGAGCTGACGTTCCTCCGTCGCCTCGTGGAGTGAATGCGACCGAGGTCAGACGCCGGTGGGCATCGCCCGCCCGCCGCGCCACACGTAACGCACGTCGAACAGCGCGGCCGCATCGCGCAGCGGGTCTCCGTCGACGGCGACGATGTCGGCGTCGTAGCCGCGTGCCAGCCGCCCCTTGCGATGCCCCACGCCGCAGACCGTGGCCGCCGTGGCGGTCATCGCCGTCACGACGTCGGCCGCGGCGAACCCGATGTCGACGAGGTCGCGCACCGCGTGCGGGAGGACGTCGTGTGGCTTGCCGGGTCCGACACCGGCATCCGTGCCGACGACGATCGTGCCACCGAGGCGCCGCAGCTCGCGAAGGACGTCGAAGATGACCGGGAAGTTGGCTTGCACGATCGGCGGCGGGACGTGGTCCGGGTGCACGCCGAGCGTCGCGGACACGGTGATCCCCGCCGCCACGATCGCTTCGATGATGTCGGCGTCGGGTTCGCTCTTCATTCGCTCGCCGAGGAACGTGCAGTGCTCGATGGTGTCGACCCCCGCGTCGACCGCTTGTGCCGTGCCACCTGCGCCGTGGCAGTGCGCCGC
>Ga0070741_10001789_pt1 | contig 62056 bp, 62 predicted proteins | sample Coa_R1_4_FD_66440 | JGI IMG/M metagenome (GOLD analysis project Ga0070741, IMG submission 66440) | Surface soil microbial communities from Centralia Pennsylvania, which are recovering from an underground coalmine fire - Coalmine... | ecosystem: Environmental > Terrestrial > Soil > Unclassified ...
ATGCCGAAGCGCGCGGCGAAGAACGCCGCCGCCTGCTGCGACGGCTCGGGCCGCGGCGCGCCATCGCCGGGGACACGGGGCGCGGGGCTGGCACTCACTGAGGCTCTCCGTGGCAGGCCCACTCGCGGGGCCACGCCACACTATACCGCATGCGCGGCTCGCTTTCGGGCAGATGCCGGCGTCAACACGCGAGCGCGGGCAGACGGCGCGGCGGCAAGCCGCGGAAGGGCAACTCCTTGGCTGCGCCTGGCCTTACCGCAGCACGGGGCCTGACGACGGGTCGTTGACAGGCGGGGACGGCGCTGGTACGGTACGCGGGGCGAGGCGGCGCGCCACGAGACGCCGCCCGCCAACGGGGAGGTGTTGCGATGGCGGACGTGGCCGAGCGCCTGGACGTGCCCCATTTCTCGCTCGCGGAGCGCGACCGCCGCTGGGCGCGCGTGCGCGCGCTCATGGCGCGCGACGGCATCGACGTGATCGTGGCGCCGCCCCACACCGGCCACCACGACCACTTCTCGGCGAACGTGCGCTATCTCACCGGCCTGGGCGGCTTCTCGCTGGAAGTGGGCGCGGTGTTCCCGCGCGAGGGCGAGGTGACGGCCGTTACGGTGCCGGACGTGTCGGCGGCCCACTGGCGCGGCCGCCAGGACTGGGTGAGCGACGTGCGCGCGAACGGCCGCGCGTTCGGCGACGGCATCGTGGCGCGGCTGCGCGAGCTGGACGCGGACGGCCAGCGCATCGGGCTGGCGGGCCTGGCCCATATCTGCCGCTTCCCCGACGGCCTGGTGCCCGTGCGGCTCTACGAGAAGCTGCGGGCCGCCTTCCCGCGCGCCGAGCTGGTGGACGCCACGCGGCTGCTGGACGAGGCGCGCTTCGTGAAGAGCGACGAGGAGATCGCCTTCCTGCAGCGCGGCATCCAGCTCGTCGAGCAGGCGATCGCGGTAATGGTGCGCGAGGCGCGGCCAGGCGTGCCGTCGTGTGTCGTTTACGCGCGCGTGCTGGCGAGCATGGTCGAGCAGGGCGGCGAGGTGCCGACGATGATCATGTGGAACGTGGGTCCGCCGGGCTGGCCGCTGCTCGGCCCGATGCCCACGCAACGGCCGCTGGCGACGGGCGACGTCATCAGCGCCGAGATCGAGGGGCGCTGGGCCGGCTACGTGTCGCAGGTGACGCAGCAGGCAGTGCTGGGCCGGGTGCCGCCCGAGTACGCCGAGATGTTCGCCATCCAGCAGGCCGCGCTCCAGGCGTGCTGGGAGCGGCTGCGGCCGGGCGTCACGCTGGGCGAGCTGGCGGCGCTCACCGAGCGGTTCGTGGAGGGGACGCCGTATCACGCGCGGCTGATCATGCACGGCCGCGGGCTGGGCGACGACGCGCCGATGTTCATCTTCTCGGATGAGGAGATGCGCGATTGGGCGATCGAGGCGAACTCGGTGTTCATGGTGAAGCCGGTGATCATGACCGAGGGGCGCACGCGGTATGTCGTCTGGGGCGACTCGGTGGTCGCCACGCCGGCGGGCGCCCGCCGCCTGGGCACCCGCCCGCCGGAGATCATCGAGATTGTGTGAGCTGCTCGGGCACGCGCTCTGCTAGAGAGGACTGGTAGGGCGGATGCCCCGAGGAGGTCAGGACTATGCCGGGTAAGAAGCACTTGAGCGGCGTCGGCGCGAAAGAGCAGCGCATGTACGAGCACATCAAGGAGTCGGCTGAGGAGTCGGGTCGCTATGGCAAGCGCGCCGAGGAGGTCGCTGCGCGCACGGTGATGAAGCACCACAAGGAAGAGCACCACAAGAAGGGCCAGTAGGCGGAAGGCCCCCTGCCACGGACGAAGCCCCCGGCGGCTGTAACCGCCGGGGGCTTCGTCCGTGGCAGGGGCGGGCGCTTATAACGGTTGGGGCTGTTGAGCGAGCAGCTCGCACCGACCGGGCGGCCTGGCGGCCGCGGGCGGGCACGAGACCCGCCCCTACGAGACGGCTGACCGCTCAGCTTTGCTGCACGCTGCTCTAGAAGTTCTGGAGCGGCGTGCCGGCGCCGCCGCTGCACACGGCGCCCGGCTCGGGCGTTTGGGTGCCGTTGGCGTAGCGGCGGACGAAATCGCCCAGGCGCGGGTCGCTGGCATTGTCGGTCTTGAGCTGCAGGCCCCAGGCCGAGGCGACGACGGGCGCCGGCAGCGGCGGGTCGGCCGGCCATGGGCTGAGCAGGACGTAGCTTTTGCCGCGTGCCAGGTCGCGGAGCTGCTGCACCTGGTCGGCCGGCAGGTCGGGCTGGTAGGTGATCCACACCGCGCCGTGCTCCAGCGAGTGGACCGCCATCTCCTTGGGCACCGGCTGGTCGTAGACGCCGCAGTTCTGCCAGACCGCGCTGTGCGCGCCGCCGACCGGCGGCACCTGCGGGTAGTCGACCGGGCCGGTGACGTGGTCGCGGCTCAGGTTGCCGAACTTGTCGACGCCCGTGACGGCCGCGGTCTTGGGGACGACCTCGAGCATGAGGAACGCCGCGATGGCGAGCACGACCACGAGCCCGATGATGATCCAGGGCAGCCATTTGCGGCGGAAGTTCGACGCCCGCTGCTGCTTGCGCAGCTCCTCGCGCTTGGCCTGCCGCGCCGCGCGATTCTCCAGGCGGGAGCGCCGCAGCGACTGGCCCGCGCCGGGCGGCGCCACGCCCGCCTGGTTGTTCGTAGAAGTCTCTGTTTCCCTCGCCACCGCCGCCTCCGCGCGGCGCGGCGGCCGCCGTGCCCGCATGGCACAGCCCGGCCCGCGCCAATGTTCTGAGGATTGTAGCCGATGCCCGCCCGCCGGCGCTGCCCCGCCCCGCGGTTCCCTCACCCCGGCCCTCTCCCAGGGGGAGAGGGGGGAACATCTAGCAGCGTCCCGCTCCCTCTCCCTTTGGGAGAGGGTTGGGGTGAGGGAGAAACCTTAGCCAGCGGGCACGGGGGGCTGCGGTGGCGCGGCGTGCTCGGGCTGCACGTAGCCGCAGCGCCGGCAAGTGCGGAGCGCCTCGCTCGCGTCGAACGCCTCGATGGCGGCGCGCAGGTCGCGCTCGATGTCCATCGCGCTCATCGTGACGCGGTGCAGCTCGGCGTTGCACTGGTCGCAGTACCAGATGAGCGACTCGCTGTCGTTCGGACCGCGCTTGATCTCGATCACCAGGCCCCAGGTATCGGCCGGGCGGTGGGGCGCGTGGGGCGTATGGGCCGGCGCGAGCAGCATCTCGCCCTCGCGGATGATGGCGTTCTGCCGCTGGCCGTCCTTGTCGATGTACTCGAGGGTCATGTCGCCTTTGAGCATATAGAAGATCTCGTCGGAGGGGTCGTCGTGGAAGTCGCGGCGCGCGTTGGGCCCGCGGATGATCATGGCGGTGAACTGGGAGTCTTCCCAGATCACCTTGTTGCCGACGGGCGGCTCGAAGCTCTGGCGGTTCTCCTCGATCCACTGCCACAGGTCGCGCGAGATCAGCGGCTGCATGGGGCACCTCCGGCGGGCACGGCGCTCTCGCCGCTATGATATCAGGCGCGCTCGTCGGCGGCCTGGGCGAGGCGCTGGGCGCCGAGGGCGAGGACGGTCTGCCAGCGGTAGAGCGTGGCGCGCAGGGCCGGCCGCGCCCCGGCGGGCGCCGTGACCAGCGCGTCGGCCGTCTCGACGAGGCGCTCCGCGGCCCGCGCTAGGTCGGCCGCGATCGCCGCGACCTCCGCGGGCGTGAGGGCGTTCCCCCGGCCCCCTGGGCGACGGCCCCCCCGGCCCCCCAATCCTGGGGGGAGAGGAGGGGGATCCTGGGGAACACCCCCAAGGCCCCCGGCAGGGGAGTCCCCCTGCACCCCCGCGGACGGCCCCCCCGGCCCCCCAATCCCGGGGGGAGAGGAAGAGGGAGGGTAGCCGGGGGGACAGCCCCCAGCCCCCACGGCAGGGGAGTCCCCCTGCACCCCCAGTGATGAGGATGGGGGGGCCGTCACCCGGCGCGGCGCGGGGTGAGGTGGGCGCGCAGGGCCGCCAGCGCGTGCTGCAGGCGGCGCCACACTTGCTGCTTGGTGAGCGCCTGCCACCCGCCGATCTCGCTCAGGCTCCAGCCCTCCACCGCCCACAGCCACAGGGCTAGCCCGTCCTGCCAGCCCAGCAGGCGTACGACGTCGTCCCATCCTAGATCCTCCGTGACGGCCGGGTCCGCCTCGGAGCCGGCCAATTCGTGCATGCGTTCGGGGCGCCAGGGCACGCGGTGCGCGCGGCCGCGCGTGCTGCGGATCTGCCAGGCCTCGCGCCGGGCGCGGCGCCGCGCGTCGCGGACGAGCGCCGGGCCTTGCAGCGCGGGCGCCGCGGCCCGCGCTTCGAGCTGGGCCAACGCCAGGTTCTGCACCGCGTCGTCGATCTCGGCCGAGGGGTCGAGGTCGCGGCCCATCAAGGGCAGCAGCACGGCCAGCTCGGGGTCGAGCGCCGCCACCACCGCGCGGCTGGTCGGATGCAGGCGCCTCATGGCGCGTCCGTGGGCGCGGCGGGATGGGCGCCAAAGAGCTGGCGCTCGGCTTGCAGGCGGGCCAGCTCGGCCTCGGGCGACTCGGTGCCGAGGGCGTCCATCGCGGTCTGGCGGCTGCGTAGGCCGGCGGCGACGAGCGCCACGTTGTTGCGCACCTCCTGGGTGTCGTCCTGGGGCATCATGCTGGGCCAGACGATGCGTGGGCGCAGGCCGGCGAACGTGCCCGGCGCGGCCAGCCCCATACTCTCGGCGACCTGCCAGATCAGGCGGGCGCGCCGCCGCAGCGCGGCCGACCAGACGATCCGCTTGCGCAGGGTCTTCTGGATGAGCGGGCGCAGCTCGGTCTCCAGCGCCACGCCCGACAGCAGGCGGCCGGAGTCGCCGAAGGCGGTGCGCGGCGTCTCGGCCGTCTCGTAGAGCGCGCGGAGTATCTGATTGATGTGGTCCTGCACGGCCACCGACTGACCCTGCCACTCGAGCAGCTTCACGTCGGCGTCGCGCGGCAGGTCCCACACCGAGCCGGGGCCGACGGTGATCGCGTCGTGGTCCTCGACGCCGCGGAACACGACGGGCGGGTCGGCGTGGTAGCGGATCACGTCGGCCTGGTCGCTCAGCCGCTCGTTCAGCTCGCGGTTGAGCGGGATGACGTCGGCCAGGTCGGAGCGGCCCCAGAACTCGTTCGGCCCCGGCAGGTTCGGCACGTGCACGAAGGGGATCACGCCGTAGGGGTTCGGGCCTTCGCGCACCACGCGCCCGTCTACCTCCAGCCGGAAGGCGGCGTCGGTCCAGGTCTCGACGACCTCGACCTCTGGCCCCCCGGCCGACCTAACCCCCCCGACCCCCCTTCCCTGGGAAGGAAGGGGGGAGAAGGACGGACCTACCCCCCCGGCCCCCCTCCCTACCAGGGAAGGGGGAGAGGCATAAAGCGCGTCGGCGTCGTCGCGGGCGATGCAGTAGGCGAGGTCCACGCGCTGGAGGGTGGCGAGGTCGTCGGCGCGCCAGCGCGCGAAGAAGCCGAGCGGGTCCACGCTGACGACGCGGATGCGCCCCCCTCCCCCGGGCTCCCATGGCGGGGAGGGGGGGTGGGTGGGGGCAGGCTCCCAGAAGACCTTGTACACGCCGTCGCCGAGCACGCCGGCGTTCGTGGCGCAGGCGAGGTCTACCACGTCGAGGTCGTTGTCGTCGTACACCGCGTAGAGGAGGGCTTCGGCAGCGGCGGCGTTGCCCTCACCCTGGCCCTCTCCCAGGGGGAGAGGGAGAGGGGGCCGAGCCCTCTCCCTCTGGGAGGGGGCGGGGGGTGAGGGCGCCTCGACGGCGAAGCCGACGCCGCGGCCGATGAGGAAGGAGACGCCCTTGTCGACGATGGTGCGGGCGTAGTTAGCGACGAGGCTGCTGCGGCCGCGTCGCGGCGTGAGGTAGTGCTGGCCCTCGTAGAAGGCCAGGTAGTCGCGGTAGCGCTGAAGCCGCGCGCTGTCGTCGAGCGCGAGGGCCTGCGCCCGCGTGCGGGCCACCGGCCGACCAAACGGCGCGAAGGGGATGATGCTCATAACATGCTCCTCTATGGATAAGGATGGTTGGGGGATACCCCCACACCCCCGCCAAGGGGACTACCCCCTGGCCCCCCGGCCCTACCTCTCATCGTTTAGCCCGCGCGCGGTGGCGCGGCGCTCGGGCGCGAGGCGCGCGGCCTCGACGAGCAGCGCCAGCGAGATCAGGAAGTCGTCGTGGCCCTCGGCGGGGTCTACGTCGAAGGTGAGCGCCTGGTGGGCGCGGACGGCGTAGCGGGCGGCGCGCGCCTGCTGCCAGAAGGCGGCCGCCTCGGGCGAGCCGTCGTCGGCGTACATGCGCACGCGGCCGGCGTTGATCGCGCCGAGCAGGCCGTAGGCGAGCGCGCTCTTGCTGGACGCGCTGAAGACGAACGGCGTGCAGCGGCCGGCGCCCAGCGCCCCCACCAGGAACGACGCCACCGCGCCACCCACGCCTGTCGCGTCCACGACCACCTGGCGCACCCGCCAGACGTTCTTCAGCAGGTCCACGAGCTGGGGGACCAGCTCGCGGTGCTTGCGCCCGGTCCAGACGTAGTGCTCGACGATCTCCAGGTGCGGCTCCTCTACGCCGAGGACGCGGGGGCGCGTGAGCCGCGCGAGGGTGAGCACGGCGCTGTCGCGGCGGGCGTGGGGGGCGAAGTGGCCGTCGCTCCCGCCCTCCCACGGAAGGGCGGGGGAGGACTCTTCTTCGCCGGCGCAGTCGAGGGCGGCGACGTAGACGGCGCCGGGCTGGGGCCGGCGCTCGCGCGCGTGCGTGCCGGCGAGCTGGGCGAGGTGGGCGGGGCCGAGCAGCCGTCCGCTGCCGGCCACCGAACGCAGGGCGTACTGGGTCTGGAAGAGCGGGTGGCCCTCGCCGAGGCGGTCGCGCTCGGCGGCCACGTAGGCGCCGTAGGCGGCGATCGCGGCCGCGCCCACCGTCCAGTCGTAGGCGAAGTGGCGCTGCACGCCGTCCTCGGCGGCGAGCGCCTGGTTGTGCGCGGCGGTCTGCTCCAGCAGCGTGCTGCCGTCCCAGGCGGTGCCGTAGAGGACGGTCGTGACGTTGGCCGTGGCGCCCATGGGGCGGAAGTCCCTGGTGTACTTGGCGGCGCTGAAGTCCTGGGCCTCGTCGATCTCCAAGAGCAGGCTGGCGGTGGCGCCGACGACGCTGGCGTGCTCCTGGCCGGAGAAGAACAGCGCGCGAGCGGCGCCGACCTCGCGGATGTAGCCGTGGCGCGTCCGCCACTGGCCGGCGGTGAGCGGGCTCTGCAGCAGGCTGTCGAGGCGCAGGAGCGACGTGATGACCTGCGGCCGGAAGGTGGGCGCGGCCTTCACGATGGTGCCGCCGCGCCGCTGGCAGAGCGCGAGCAGGTACGCTTCGAGGATGGCCGACAGCTCGTTCTTGCCCATCTGCCGCGCGTACATGACGGTGAAGGTGCGGCCCTGGCCGCCGAACACGCTGGCCAGGATGGCGCGCGCGGGCGCGAGCTGGTACGGCCGCAGCGGCCGGCGCAGCACGTAGCGGCTGTACAGCTCGACGTCGCTCAGCACCCGGCGGAGGGCCTGCGCGCGGCGGGCGGAGAACGGCGCGTGGGGGCCGCGGCGCCGTTGGGCAGCTCGCCCCGCCGGCGTCGCGGGGGCAACGCGGTGCGTGGTCTTGCTAATCACGGGCTTGCCTCCCTGGGCCCCGGCCGGTTGTCCGAGGTCCGGTTAAACGGTAAGAGGCCGATCGGGTCGCCATCAGGGCTGTCCGAGGCGCTGGCGGAACTGGTCCCAGAGCAGCAGGGCCAGCGTGATCGCCGCGCCGAGGAGCGCCTGCACTTGCGGCGGGGTGAGCCGCGGCCACCAGCGGCGCGCCTCTGCCTCCCCGGCGGACCTACCCACCCGGCCCCCCTCCCGAGGCGGGAAGGGGGAGGGGACGGACCTACCCCTCCGGCCCCCCTCCCTACCAGGGAAGGGGGAGAGGACGGTGGGAGGGAGGCGAAGGCGCGCGCAGCCCAGGCGCCGCAGCGCCGCGCGCAGGCGGGCCTCGCCCGACAGGTGCTGGCGTGTGGGACGCTGGCGGCGCGCGGTGGCGCGGCGGCTCGCCCGGGGGCCCTGTTCCTTCACTCCTGTCATGGCGCCATTCCCAGCTCGGTGGCGATCTCGTCGATGAGCGTGCCGATGGCCTCCGTGAGGCTGTTGAGGCCCTGGCCGCTGAGCTGCCGCCGCATGCGGAGCTGGCGACACAGCGCCTCGACCAGCCGGGCGTACGCCTCCGGCGGGGCGTCGGGCTGGCGCAACGCCCGCACGATCATCAGGCGGGTGACGGCGATCTCCTCGTCCACGCCTTCGACCGCCCGGGCCGCGACTAGGTCCAGCTTCTCCTCCGGCGTCAGGTAGCGGCTGTAGAGCCCGTGACGCAGGCCGTTGCGGTTGCCCGGCCGCGCGCCGCAGCGGCCCGCGTGGCTGGCGCAGATCCGGTCGCCCGCGAGCGCCGGGCGCGGGCAGGGCGTCCCCTGGTGGGTCTTGGCTTCACAACGCATGAGCGACCTCGCCCTCCCCCATCCTAGCAGAACATATGTTCTACGAGATAGGCAAAAATGAAACGTGACTAGCAGTCACGGCGTTCAGATAGTCCGCGCCCTCCCCGCGCGTTTCGTCTCGTCTACCTCTATAGACGATTTTGGAGAGCCGATCGTCCCCTGTGGCACGCGCCGGACCAGCCTGGTAGGCGCTGTTGACCGCGAGGGAAGGCCGGGCGGCGGCGCGGCGCGGGCGGAATGGCTGCCGTGCGGGCGGGCTGGCGTGGTATGCTTGCGCGCAAGATGCTACCGCGCCGGCGGGGGCGCCGGCGCGCCGCGCGAGGGGAGAAAACTGATGCTGGCGCAGAGCACGCTCGTGGTGATGGTCCTGATCGCCGTCGTGGGCGCGGGCTGCGCCCCGGCGGCAACACCGCCGCCGGCCGCGGCGCCGCCGGCGGCGGGCGCGCAGGCGGCGGCGCCGGCCGCAGCCGCACCCACCGCGGTGCCCCCGACCGCCCCGGCGACGCCGCCCGCGCCAGTCACCCTGCGCGCCGGGGGGCTCGGCGGCTCGGTGGACCGCGCCTACTACGTGGCGGAGGAGAAGGGCTACTTCGCGGAGCAGGGGATCACGCTCGACGTCGAGAACTACCGCTCGGCCTCCGAGATGGTGCCGCTGCTCGCCACCGGCCGCATGGACGTGGGCCACGGCAGCACGAACCCGGGCTTCTTCAACGCCATGCTGCAGGGCGTGATCGTGAAGGTCGTCTCGGACGTCACGATCATCAAGGCGCCGAAGCCGGGGCAGCGCAACGCGATGCAGCTCATGCTGCGGAAGGACCTGACGGACGAGGTGCGGAGCGCGGCCGACCTGCGCGGGCGGGTCGTGGGGATCAACAATTTCAGCAGCCTGAACCACGAGCAGCTCGAGTGGGCGCTGCACACGGGCAGCCTGGAGCTGAGCGACGTGCAGATCGAGCAGGTAGCCTTTCCCGAGCAGTTGTCGGCGCTGGCGAACGGCAAGCTGGACGCGGGCATCACGCTGGAGCCGTTCGTGACGATGGCCGAGGCGCGCAACGTCGCCGTGCCGCTCGTGGACATCGGCGTCGCGATGCCGGGCCACACCGCGCAGAACCTGTTCTACAGCCCGGAGCTCGTCCAGACGCAGCCCGACGTGGGCCGGCGCTTCATAGTGGCCTATATCAAGGCGCTACGCTACCTGGAGGACGCTTTCGAGAAGGGCATCAACCGCGAGGAAGCGATTGATATCTTCATCAAGCACACGACGCTGAAGGACCGCGCGCTCTACGACCGGATGGCGCAGTCGAACAGCGAGCTGAACGGCAACGTGAACGTGGCCAACATCGAGCGGGACCAGGACTTCTACATGCGGATGGGCTACCAGCAGCAGAAGGCGGACGTGCAGAGCTTCGTGGACACGAGCTTCGGCGAGTACGCGGTGAGCGTGCTCGGCCGGTACCAGGAATAGGGACATGGCGCTGGAAGCGGCCGCCGACACGACCTGGCCGGGCTTCTCGTTGGCGGAGCGCGACCGCCGCTGGGCGGCGGTGCGCCGGAACGCGGCGGCCGCGGACCTGGACTGCGTGTGGGTGCCGCTCTGTCTGCAGCCGCGCAACTTCGGGCTGTCGCTGGAGCAGGCGCGCGGCGTGCGCTCCGACGGCCGCTACCTGACGCTGATAGAGAACGCTTCGATCGTGCTGCCGACCGACGGCCGCGCGCCGCTCGTGGTCAACGACCGCGGCCAGGGCAACGCCTGGATCACCGAGGCGCGGCCGGTGACGGCGAGCGGGGAGCGCGGCGCGTGGGCGGCGCCGATGGCGCAGGCGCTGCTCGACCTGGGCATGGAGCGCGCGCGCATCGGCGTCGTGGGGCTGCGGCGCGGCAAGGTGACGCACGGCCGCGCGCACCAGGGCGTGGTCAACTACAGCTCGTACGTGGCGGTGCAGGAGCGGTTGCCGCGGGCGACGTTCGTGGACGCGACGGACGTGGTGGGCTTCGCGCGCTACGTGAAGGGCGCGGAGGAGATCGAGGCGCTGCGGCGGGGGGCGGCGATCGCCACGGCGGGCATCGAGGAGATGGTGCGGGTGGCGCGGCCGGGGGTGGCCGAGGCGGCGCTGTACGCGAGCGTGATGCGCCGCATCCTGGAGCTGGGCAGCGAGTACTACCCGCTGGCGCTGAACGCGGGCCCGCTCGACGCGCCGTCGTACCGGCACGAGAACCCGCAGCTTGGCCGTGTGCTCGGCCCGAACTGGCTGCTCACGAACGAGGTGGACGCGGTGTGGGGCGGGATGGTGGCGCAGGAGATGCAGCCGGTGCTGCTCGGCCCGCTCCCTGAGCACTACCGGCCGGTGATCGAGCTGCAGCGGGAGGTGTACGCGGCGGGGCTGGCCTACATGACGCCGGGCCGCGAGTTCGCGGACATGATTGACTTCGTGAACGGCTACGGCGCGAAGCGCGGCATGAGGACGGAGATCCTGATGCACGGCCGCGGCTATGGCGACGACGGGCCGCTGCTGACGCCCTCGGACCGCGGCGAGAACAGCCGCGACGTGCGGATCGAGCAGGGGAACGTATGGGTGTGGAAGCCGACGGCGTTCAGCGCCGACGGCCGGACGTCGTTTAGCTGGGGCGGCTGTGTGGAGGTGACGGACCGGGGCGGCGTGCCGCTCGTGCCGCGCGCGGTCGGCATGGTGACGATAGAGGATGGCGGTTAGCTGCAGCTTGCTCTCTACGTGCTTGGGCTATACTGCTCGAGGAGGCGCAGAGGAATGGAACTAAAGGACATCCTTGCCGGAAAGACGCCCGAGGAGCAGACCGCCTGGCTCCAGGCGCACATGCCCAATTGGGACGAATTCATCCAGGGAATTGTGCAGGGGCGCCAGCAGCTCGCCGCGTGGCGCGCCGCGGGCAACGTAGGCCTGCCCCCCACCTGGATTACGGTGGAGGAGTTCCGGCGGCAGCGTGAGCTATCCCCTACACCTGAATGAGTTTGCCCGCCATCAGCTTCTCACGCTGCCCCGGGCCGCGGTTGATACGCTGCTGGATTGCTTCAACGAGATCAGCGACGATCCTCACCGCGACCCTCACCTGCGGGTGACGCTGGTCGTTCCCCTCTACCGCATCTTCCCCGACGCCTATCTCTGTGGCCTCTGGGCCATCGCCTACATGATCGTCGAGGACCTCCACGTGGTGGTGATCGAAGCGGTCGGGCAGACTTTCTACCGGTAACCAAGGAGGCGGCATGGAACCGACGATGGCCGCGCAGCAGGCCGTGATGGACGCGCGCCCGACGCCGGCCCAGCACACGACGACGTGGGTGTGGAGCGGCTACTCGCTGGCCGAGCGCGACCGCCGCTGGGACGCGGTGCGCGCGGGCGGGCAGGCGGCGGGGTTCGATTGCATCTTCGTGCCAGTGGGCAACGGGCTGGACGCGCGCTACCTGACGCAGCTCCGCAACGCGGCGGTCGTGCTGCCCACGGACGGCCGGCCGCCGGTCGTGGTGACCGACCGCGGCGCAGCGAACGCCTGGGTGCCGGAGCCGCGGCACACGGTGCGCGCCTGGGGGCCGCCGATGGCCGAGGCGCTCCGCGAGGCGGGGATGGAGCGCGCGCGGATCGGCGTCGTGGGGCTGCTGGGCGGCCGCTTGAGCCACGTGCGCGTGCCCGACGGCACAGTGAACTACACCGCTTTCGCCCAGGTGCGCGAGGCGCTGCCCGCCGCGACGTTCGCGGATGCGACGGACGTGGTGGGGCGGGTGCGCTACGTGAAGAGCGCGGAGGAGATCACCTGCCTGCGCCACGCGGCGCGGATGGCGGAGGCGGGCGTGGCGACGCTGGCCGAGCTGGCGCGGCCGGGCGCGGATGCGGCGGTCGTCTACGCCGCCGTGACCGCGCGGCTGCTGGGGCTGGGCAGCGAGCACTATCCGCTGGCGCTGACGATTGATCCGCTGGGCGAGCGCCCGGCGACGCGCTACACCAACCCGCCGCTGGGCCGGCGCTTGCGGGCGGGCGATTTCATCACCAACGAGGTGAGCGCCGTGTGGGGAATGCAAGTGGCGCAGGAGGACCAGCCAATCATGCTGGGGCCGATCCCGGACGCCTGGCGGCCGGCGATCGCGCTGCAGCGGGAGGTGTTCGAGGCGGGGCTGGCGGCGCTGCAGCCGGGCACGACCTGGGGCGCGTTCGCCGACCGTATGCGCGGCTACGCGCGGGATGGCCTGCGCACGACGGTGCTGCTGCACGGACGGGGCATCGGGGACGACGGGCCGCTGTTCACGCCGCGCGCTAGCGGCGCGAGCGTGCGCGACGTGCGGATCGAGGAGGGGGTGGCCGTCGTCTGGAAGCCGACGGTCAGCAGCGCCGACGGCCGCATTGAATTTACCTGGGGCGGCGACGTGCTGGTGACCGCGCAGGGCGGCGAGCCGCTGTTCGCGCGCCCGCACGGGCTGGTGAGTATTGAGTAGAACGTGAAACGAATTGCGAGGAACCTCCCAAGCCCCTGACCTACCCCCCGTCCCCCCTCCCGATGCGGGAAGGGGGTGAGGACGGCCCCCCGCCGACCCCCCAATTCTAGGAGGCTACGCGGTGAGGTAGCTGCGGAGGTGCCAGAGGTCGGGGAAGCAGCGCTTGGGTAGGGTGCTGAGCAGGTAGGCGACGCCCTCGCTGCCGCCGGTGCCGCGCTTGAAGCCGATCATGCGCTCGACGACCTCGACGTGGTTCATGCGCCAGAGGGTGAGCCACTCGTCGAACTCTAGCAGCGCCTCGGCCAGGTCAATGAGCGCGTAGTTCCCCTCGTCGTCGAAGAGGTGGGCGAGCGAGCGCAGGCGGCGCTCTTCGGCCGCGCGCACGGTCTCGGGCGGCGCGTCGGGGGGCGGCTCGGGCAGGTCGTAGCCGTGGGCGCGCAGCAGGGCGTAGAGGCGGTCTTGCAGCGACGGCTCGGCCCAGCGCCGCTCCAGGCGCGCCAGCGCCTCCGGTTCGTTGGCGAAGTGCGCGATGAGGCGGCGGTCGCGCAGGCCGCCCATGATCTCGATCTCGCGGAACTGGCTCGACTGGAAGCCGCTGGCGGGGTTGAGGTAGCTGCGGAAGCCGAGGAAGTCCTTGGGCGACATGGTCTCGACGATGTGGATCTGGTCCACCAGCAGCCGCTCGATGGCGACGACGCGGCGCACGTAGAAGGTGGCCTTGCGGAGCGGGCGCCGCCAGCCGGCGCGCGTGCCGAGCGCGGTGGCGCGGTCAATCAATGCCGCGGTGGCGTCCAGCTCGTGCAAGATGAGCTTGAACCACAGCTCGTAGGCCTGGTGGATGATGATGAACAGCGTCTCGTCGTGGTGGGGCGGGTCGGACTGGCAGTGCTGCAGCGCCGTGAGCGCGGGCACCTGCAAGTAGCCGTTGTAGGAGAGCGGCGCGGCCCTGTTCGTCGCGCTGGCGATGCCGTACCCGCGCCTCATCGTTCCCCTCCCCCGCCTCGTCGTCGCCGGCTCGTGCGGCGCGTGCTGCCCGGTACGCCCCCTATAAGCTAGCAAATGGCCATCCCGAGACGAGGCGCGGGCTAGTCGTCTGGTGGTTCACCAGCGTCCAACAGCACCTCGCGATAAGCCCGGTCACTTAGACGGAGGCCAGCCGCACGGAGTTCGTCGAGCAGAGGCCCTACTCGCGATATGAGACCTCGCTCTTTAGCCAACAGGAGTACACCCGCGCTCCCAACCATTTCAAAATCACGCTCTCGCGCTAGTCGTCTCCCCTTGCGGTCGTCTATGAGGACGACTGCTTGCTCGCCGATCTCGATTGCTAGAGCAATCGCTTCTGCTTCGCCCGGATCGACTTGCTGCTGTAGGGTCCCCACCATCTGGCGATCCGCAGCGGCTCGCGTCCGGATCCATGGGCTGGCCACCACTGCTGCTGCGCCGGGCTTCTCTGCACCTTTCACGACTACCTCGTCGTATACGGACGCTGGCACGATCAGCTCGCCAAAAAGCCGATGCAACAACTCCAGGCGCCCGATACTGGCGTAGAGAATTAATGGACTACTGTTGCTGATTGTCACCACAAGCCATACCGCGCTCGCTGAGTCTGTGAACGGTAGCTAGCTCCTCCTCGACCTCTTCTGGTGTGACCGGGCCGGAGAGGATGTCGTGCTGGGCCATGAGGTCGAGGATGTCCCAGCGCGTGATGCCGAGGAGCGCGGCCGCCTGGCCCTGGCTGATCTCGGCCTCGCGCAGCAGTTGCAGCACCAGGGCCTCCTTGGCCTTGGCGGCCGCCGCCTCGGGCGAGCCGAGCATCCGGACCAGCTCCTCGGGAACCTCTAGCGAGAGCGTGCGCGTTGCCATGCGGGCCTCCATCTGTCCCACCCGTTAGCCCATTATGCTGCACGCGGGGCGTGGTAGCGTATGATGAGGCGCGAGGCTACGCGCGGGGAGGAGCAGCATGGTCGTCATTGATGCCGACGCCCACGTCGAGGAGTGGGCCGCCACCTTTAGCGACAAGTACCTGGACCCGGCGTTCCGGGCGCGGCGGCCGGAGGTCGTAGCGACGGAGCAGCGGGTCCACTGGCTGATTGACTCGCAGCTCTTCCCCCGCTTCACCGGCCCCGGCGCGCACAGCCTGGGCACGCCGACGGGCGCCGGGCTGGAGCGCTTCACCTACAGCCGCCTGAAGAGCGAGAGCGTTGAGAGCCTGGAGCTGCGCGAGCCGGCGGCGCGCCTGGCGGACATGGACCGCGAGGGGCTGGACGTGCAGGTGATCTACCCGACGCTGTTCCTGGCGCGGCTCACGGAGGACCCGGCGCTCGCCACGGCGCTCTGCGCGTCGTACAACCGCTGGCTGGGCGACGTGCTGGCCGGGCAGGAGCGGCTGAAGTGGGTCGGCGTGGTGGCGCTGGACGATCCGGCGGGCGCGGCGCGCGAGGTGCGGCAGGCGAAGGCGCTCGGCGCGGTGGGCATCATGATCCCCGGCACGGCGAACACGCGCATGCTGAACCACCCGGCGCTGCTGCCGTTCTGGGAGGAGTGCGCCGCCCAGGACCTGGCGGTGGCGGTACACGTCGCCTGGAGCTGCGCGCCGCTCAACCAGATGTTCGACCAGCTCTACTACGCGACGCTCATCCCGTTCGTCTTTCCCGTGCTGATGGGCTTCATCACGGTGCTCGGCAGCGGCCTGCTCGACCGCTTCCCCACGCTGCGGGTGGGCTTCTTCGAGGCGAGCTGCCAGTGGCTGCACTTCTTGATCGACCGGATGGACCACCGCTACGAGTTCGTGCAGAAGGTGGGCGGCGGCGCGGGCGCGGCCGCGCTGGAGGCGCCGCGGCCGCCCGGCGAGTACCTGCGCTCGGGCCGGGTGTACGTGAGCGGCGAGGTGGAGGACGCGCTGCTGCCGCAGGCGCTGGCGCTGCTGGGCGAGGACCAGTTCCTGTTCGCCTCGGACATGCCGCACGCCGACCGCGAGCCGTTCGCCACGCGCGAGCTGGAGGCGCGCACGGACGTGCCGGCCTCCGCGAAGCGCAAGATCCTCGAGGACAACCCGCGGCGGTTCTACGGGCTGTGACCTAACCCCCCCGGCCCCCCTTCCCTGATAGGGAAGGGGAGCCAGCCGGCCGGGCTTGCTAAACCTAACCCCCGGTTTCCTTTCTCTATCAGGGAAGGGGGGAGACGGGCACGCCGGGGCGGGTGCTGCTAGACCTGCGCCCGTGCTTCATGGGGAAAGGATCGGCCAGCGCGGTCCATACGCGAAGCCCCTGCTCCCCATGGAGGGCGGGGTTTCGTCTCTCGGAGGTCACGCCTCCGCTTCAGATGCTTCAGGCGCCGCCGGTGGGCATCGGCATGGGCGCGGGCGCGCTGGCGCTGGTGGCGCCCCGGACGAGGGCGACGGGGAGCGAGACCAGGCGCTCGGCGGTGGCGGCGCCGCAGCGCGGACAGGCGACGGCCTGGCCGAGCGCCGCGAGCGGCACGCGTTGCTCGAAGGTCGCCTGGCAGGCGGGGCAGCGGAAGTCGTAGAGCGGCATTGTCGTCTCCTCTACAGTGGCTTTCGATGCGAGTGAAGCCGCGGCGCCACCGGGCGGCGGGGGACGAGCCCCCGCCCTACCCCACGCGCCGTTGCGGCGGCCCGACCAGGATGGCAACGGCGCCATTGCGGCGGCCCAGCCGGGATGACCAGCGCGCTAGTGGCGGCGCGTCCGGCCCCGGGCTTCGTTCTCCGTGATGCCGAGCGGCTCTGTCTCTATGATGCCGCATCGCGCCGTCGTCTGTTACCGAACGTTGACTTGTACCCCCCCATGGGGGGTGCTATAGTGATCGTGTACCCCCCGTGGGGGGGTCTGGAGACCGAGGCGATGGAAGACACGACGAAGCGCGATGCGCTGCGGCGGCTCGCGTACATCGAGGGCCACCTGCGCGGCGTGCGCCGCATGGTGGAGGCCGATACGTATTGCGTGGACGTGCTGCACCAGACGCACGCCATCCAGAAGGCGCTGGAGGGCTTCGAGCAGCTCTTGCTGCGAGGGCACCTGCGCACCTGCGTGCCGAGCGGCATCCGCGCGGGCCGCGAGGAGGCGGTGCTGGCGGAGCTAGCCGAGCTGTACGGCGTGGCCCGCCGCTGGCGCGGTGCTGAGGCCGCCGATGACGCCAGCGCCGCGCCGGACGCCGCGACTGCGGCGAGCGTTAACACGAGCGGCGCGCCGGGCGACGAGGCTGCCGCTAGCGAGGCGGGTGACGCGGCCGGTGGCGCGCCGGGCGCCGGTGGCGATGCTGCTAGCGCGCCGGGCGCCGCTCACGCCGCGGCCGCTGGCCCGTCCAGCATGAACCGAAGGGGAGCCAGCCGGCTCGCCGCTACCCCCCCCGCGCACCCGATTGGAGAGACGCATGGCCGCCGCGCCGCCCGCTAACCCGACAACTGTTGTATTGCCCATTACGGGCATGACCTGCGCCTCGTGCGTGCGCCGCGTCGAGCGGGCGCTCGGGAAGGTGCCGGGCGTCAGGGGCGCCCAGGTGAACCTGGCGACCGAGCGCGCCACCATCGAGCTGGACCCGGCGGCGCCCGCGTCGCTGGAGGCGCTGCGCGCGGCCGTAGAGGGCGCGGGCTACGGCGTGGGGCTGGAGACGGTCGTGCTGCCGATCAGCGGCATGACCTGCGCCTCGTGCGTGCGCCGCGTCGAGCGGGCGCTGAGCAAAGTGCCCGGGGTGGCGAGCGCGCGCGTGAACCTGGCTACCGAGCGCGCCACGGTGGACCTCGTGCCGGGGCTGGCCACGCCGGAGGCGCTGCGCCGCGCCGTCGAGGCGGCGGGCTACGGCGTGGGCGCCGCGGCCGCGGCCGACGCGGGGGCGCCCGCCGGGGCCGAGGGCGCCCCGGCGGATGCCGAGCAGGCGCGGCGCGCGGTGGAGCTGCGGGCGCTGGGGCGCAAGGCGCTGGTGAGCGGCGTGCTGGCCGCGGCGCTGATGGCGCTCGCGCTCGTGCCGATGAGCCTGCTCGGGCGCGTGCTGCCGGGCAACAGCGCGCTCTTGCTGATGTTCCTGCTGGCGACGCCGGTGCAGCTCTGGGGCGGCTGGCAGTTCTACACGGGCGCCTGGGCGGCGCTGCGCCACGGCACGGCGAACATGAATACGCTGGTGGCCGTGGGCACGAGCGCGGCGTACCTGTACAGCGTGGTCGTCACATTTGCGCCGCACTGGCTGATGACGGGCGGCGCGATGCCCGAGGCCTACTATGACACGGCGGCGGTGATCATCACGCTGATCCTGCTCGGGCGCTACCTGGAGGCGCGGGCGCGCGGCCAGGCGTCGGACGCGATCCGCCGTCTGATGGGCTTGCAGGCCCGCACGGCGCGCGTAGTGCGCGACGGCGCCGAGCTGGACGTGCCGGTCGAGACCGTGGTGGTCGGCGACGTGGTGGTCGTGCGGCCGGGCGAGAAGATCCCCGTGGACGGCGTCGTGCAGAGCGGCCGCTCGACGGTGGACGAGTCCATGCTGACGGGCGAGAGCCTGCCGGTCGAGAAGGGCCCCGGCGACGAGGTGATCGGCGCGACGCTGAACCGCACGGGCAGCTTCCGCTTCACGGCGACGCGCGTGGGGCGCGACACGACGCTCGCGCAGATTGTGCGGCTCGTGGAGGAGGCGCAGGGCTCGAAGGCGCCGATCCAGCGGCTGGCGGACGTGGTATCGAGCTATTTCGTGCCGGCGGTGATGGCCGTGGCGGCGCTGACGTTCGTGGCCTGGTGGCTGTGGGGCCCGCCGCCGCTCACGCACGCGCTCTTGGCGGCCGTGGCGGTGCTGATCGTGGCCTGCCCGTGCGCGATGGGCCTGGCGACGCCGACGGCGATCATGGTCGGCACCGGCAAGGGCGCCGAGCTGGGCATCCTGATCCGCGGCGGCGAGGCGCTGGAGAAGGCCGGGCGGCTGGACGTGGTGGTGCTCGACAAGACGGGCACGCTGACGCGGGGCGAGCCGGCGGTGACGGACCTGATTCTCCCTCACCCCGGCCCTCTCCCAGGGGGAGAGGGAGAAAGATGCCCTCACCCCGACCCTCTCCCAGGGGGAGAGGGAGAAAGATGCCCTCACCCCGACCCTCTCCCAGGGGGAGAGGGAGAGGACCGAGGCTCCGCGGGTATCGGGGAGAGCGGTGGCCCCCTCTCCCCCTGGGAGAGGGCGGGGGGTGAGGGCCCCGGCGAGCGGGAGCTGCTGCGGCTGGCGGCGGCGGCCGAGCGCGGCTCGGAGCACCCGCTGGCGGAGGCGATCGTCGCGCGCGCCCGCGCCGAGGGACTGGCGCCCGTCGAGGCGGAGCACTTCAACGCGCTGCCGGGTCGCGGCGTCGAGGCGACCATTGACGGCCGGAGCGTGCTGCTCGGCAACCTGCGGCTGATGGAGGAGCGCGGCGTGGCGCTGGATGGCTTGCGCGAGCGGGCGGAGGCGCTGGCCGCGGCGGGCAAGACGCCAGTGTACCTCGCGCGCGACGGCGCGGCGCTGGGCGTGGTGGCCGTGGCCGACACGGTAAAGCCGACGGCCGCGGCGGCGGTGCGGGCGCTGCACGGGCTCGGGCTGGAGGTCGTGCTGCTCACGGGCGACAACCACCGCGTGGCCGAGGCGGTGGGCGGCGCGCTCGGCGTGGACCGCGTGGTGGCGGAAGTGCTGCCGGGCGGCAAGGTGGACGAGGTGAAGCGGCTGCAGGCCGCGGGCAAGCGCGTGGCAATGGTCGGCGACGGCATCAACGACGCGCCCGCGCTGGCGCAGGCCGACCTGGGCGTGGCGATCGGCACCGGCGCCGACGTGGCGCTGGAGGCGTCGGACGTGACGCTCGTCGGCGGCGACCCGCGCGGCGTGGCGACGGCGATCGCGCTCAGCCGCGCGACGCTGCGGACGATCCGCCAGAACCTGTTCTGGGCGTTCTTCTACAACGTGCTGCTGATCCCGTTGGCTGCCGGGGCGCTGTATCCGCTGTTCGGCTGGCAGCTCAACCCGATGCTAGCGGCGGCGGCGATGGGGCTGAGCTCCGTGAGCGTGGTGAGCAACTCGCTGCGGCTACGGGGGTTTCGGCCGCCGGCGGCGGGGTAGAGGTTTATAGAGGAGATGGATGTGGGGGACACCCCCACACCTCCGAGGGCGGCCCCTCCGTCCCCCCAATGCTAGGCGGAGAGGGAGGGACCCCCCGGGCCCCCCAATGCTGGGGGAGTAGGGACGCCTGTTCCCGTGGAAACGGGGGTTCCCAAGAGCAGTGAAGTCCCCTCTCCCCCTGGGAGAGGGTTAGGGTGAGGGATCGAAGTGGCTGAGATCACACTGAGCGTGCCCGACATCAGTTGCGACAATTGCGCGCACCACATCCGGCAGGCGCTGGAGCCGCGGGCCGGCGTGCGGAAAGTGGACGTGGACGTGGCGGGCAAGCGCGTGCGCCTGGAGTACGACGAGAACCAGGCCGACCTGGCCGCGATCCGGACCGTGCTCGACGAGGAGGGCTACCCGGTCGCCGCCGGCTAGCCTGGATCCCCAAGCCGCAGGGCGCAGCAAGCAGCGCCCCTACACCGGCCGTGAGGTAGGGGCGCTGCTTGCTGCGCCCTGGCCGGTGGGTGGCGGCCCAGTCCTGGGACCTTGCTGCGCCTGCTCGGTGGGCGGTGGCCGAGCGTTGACGCTCGGCCGGCCCGCTGCTAGAATGGCGCCACTTCCTCCCCCCGCATCCTGGCCAACAAGAAGAGAGGGCCGCGATGAGCTTCGAGGTCGTGGCGCCCGAGTTCGAGCGCATCGTCTCCCCTGGCACGCCGATCCAGCGGATCGAAGCCGACTGCATCTTCGGCGAGGGACCCGTCTGGAACGCCCGCGAGCAGTACTTCCTCTGGACCGACATCGTCGGCGACCGCATGTACCGCTGGACGCCCGACGAGGGCGTGACGCTGTTCCGCGCGCCCACCGGCCACGCGAACGGCACCACCTACGACCGCCAGGGCCGCCTGGTCGTGGCCGGCTGGGGCGCGCGCACGATCTGGCGCCTGGAGCCGGATGGCCGCGCCGTCATCCTCGCGTCCCACTACCAGGGCCAGAAGATCAATACGCCGAACGACATCGTCGTGAAGTCGGACGGCGCGATCTACTGGACCGATACGGTCGGGGCGCTGTTCATCTGCGGCATGTGCGGCGAGGACGTGCAGCGCTACCTCGACACCTGCCCGGTGTTCCGCCTGTCGCCGGACGGCGCGACCCTCACGCCGGTGATTGACGACTTCGCGAACCCGAACGGCCTGGCGTTCTCGCCCGACGAGTCGCTGCTGTACGTGAACGACACCACGCGGCGCCACATCCGCGTGTTCGACGTGCAGCCGGACGGCTCGGTGGCGAACGGCCGCGTGTTCTACGAGGACCACGGCACGGAGCCGGGCAATCCGGACGGCATGAAGGTAGACGTAGAGGGCAACGTCTACTGCACCGGCTCGGGCGGCATCCACGTGATCAACCCGAACGGCCGGCTGCTCGGGATCATCAAGCTCCATCCCGTCACGAACATGGCGTGGGGCGACGCCGACTGGCGCACCCTGTACGTGACGGGACGCGCCGAGTTTTATCGCCTGCGCCTGAACATTCCGGGCGTGCCCGTGTAGCGCGTCCGGGCAAGGAGCCGGGACCATGCAGACCTCCGCCGCCCCTGCTAGCAGCGCGGTGATGACGCTCCGCAACTACGTGGGGGGCGCGTGGGTGGAGTCCACGTCGGCGCGCGCCCTCGACGTGCTGAACCCCGCCACCGCCCAGCCGCTCGCGCGCGTGCCGCTCGCCACGGCCGCCGAGGTGGACGCGGCCGTGCAGGCCGCCCAGGCGGCGTTCCCCGGCTGGCGCGCGACGCCGCCGCTCGTGCGCGCCCGCTACCTGTTCCGCCTGAAGGAGCTGTTGGAGGCGCACTTCGAGGAGCTGGCGCGCACCGTCACGCTGGAGATGGGCAAGACGCTGGAGGACGCGCGCGGCTCGGTACGGCGCGCGATCGAGAACGTCGAGGTCGCGTCGGGCATCCCATCGCTGATGATGGGCTACGGCCTGGAGGACGGCGCCGCCGCGGGCATGGACGAGGAGGTCATTCGCCAGCCGCTCGGCGTGTTCGCCGCCATCTGCCCCTTCAACTTCCCAGCGATGGTGCCGTTCTGGTTCCTGCCCTACGCCATCGCCTGCGGCAACACGTTCGTCGTGAAGCCATCCGAGCGCGTGCCGATGACGCAGGGCCGCATGTTCGAGCTGCTCGACGCGGCGGGCCTGCCGGCGGGCGTGGTGAACCTGGTAAACGGCGACCGCGAGGCCGTGGATGCGCTGCTCGACCACCCGGACGTGAAGGGCATCTCGTTCGTCGGCTCGACGGCCGTGGCGAAGCAGGTCTATGCGCGCGCCGCGGCGAACGGCAAGCGCGTGCAGGCGCAGGGCGGCGCGAAGAACATGCTGGTCGTCATGCCCGACGCCGACGTGGAGCAGAGCGTGGCGAACATGCTGGGCTCGTGTTTCGGCGCGGCCGGGCAGCGCTGCCTGGCCGGGTCGGTGATTATCCCCGTCGGCGCGGCCCACGAGCCGCTGCGCCGCGCGCTGCTGGAGCGGGCGAGCGCGCTGCGCGTGGGCAACGGCCTGGAGCCGGGCGTCGAGATGGGGCCGGTCATCTCGGCCTCGGCGCGCGACCGCATCGTGAGCTACATCGCGAAGGGCGTGGCCGAGGGCGCGAAGCTGCTGCTCGACGGCCGCGGCGTGCGCGTGGCGGGCCATCCAGACGGCTACTTCGTCGGCCCGACGATCTTCGACGAAGTCACCCCGGACATGGCGATCGCCCAGGACGAGATCTTCGGGCCGGTGGTGAGCATCGTGCCGGCCGCCGACCTGGATGCGGCGCTGGGGATCATCGCGCGCAGCCCCTACGGCAACGCCGCCTCGATCTACACGCAGAGCGGCGCCGCCGCGCGCGAGTTCCGCTACCGCGTGCCCGCCGGCAACGTGGGCGTGAACGTGGGCGTGGCGGCGCCGATGGCCTACTTCCCGTTCAGTGGGGCGAAGGAGTCGTTCTTCGGTACGCTGCACGCCCAGGGCCAGGACGGCATCCGTTTCTATACGGAGAGCAAGGTCGTCATCACGCGCTGGTTCTAGGCGGTGTTCGCGGACATGGTCAGAATGCGGTAGGGCGGGGACGCGTTCCCGCCGCCCGGGTTCATCATCCCGCAAATACGTCTAGGCGCGTGAGGCTGGCACCCATCGGTCCCCGCTCCGCGGAGAAAGATGCGCAGCAGACGGAGGGCACCCATGAACGTTGCGGACCGGATCGGGCAGATTCTCGTGGCGGAGGGGGTGCGCCTCGCGGCCGGCATCACCGGCCAATCGGTCGGCTACGTGGCCGACGCGCTCGCCAGCGCGCCCGAGATCAAGCTCTGCTACACGCGCCAGGAGCGCGTGGCGGTGGACATCTGCGACGGCTATGGCCGCATGACCGGCGTGCCGGGCGTCGCCTTCGCGGACGCCGGCCCGGCCGTGGCGAACGCGATGGGCGGCATCGTGAACAGCTTCGGCGATTCGACGCCGCACCTGTTCATCGCCGGCGCCAACGACCGCTTCGAGCTGGCCCGCCGCTACACGAAGGAGCTGCCGATCCACAACGTCTTCGGCGGGGTCACGAAGTGGACCGAGGCCATCCTCGACCCCAGCCAGGTGGACGACGTGCTGCGCCGCGCGTTCGTGCTGCTGCGCAGCCAGCGGCCGGGGCCGATCATGCTCGCCATGCCCTACGACGTGTCGCAGATGGAGGCGCCGGACGGCCCGTACCGCCCGGTGAGCGAGCGCATCCGCAGCGGCGGCGACCCGCGCGAGATCGAGCGCGCCGTGCGGCTGCTGGCGGCGGCCGAGCGGCCCTACGTCTACGTGGGCGCCGGGGTGCTGTACGGCGACGCGACGCCGGAGCTGGTCGAGCTGGCCGAGCTGCTGACCCTGCCGGTGGCGACGACGCTGAACGGCAAGAGCGCCTTCCCCGAGGACCACCCGCTCTCGCTCGGCATCGGCGGCTTCGGGCGGGCCACCTACAGCTCGCTGCACGCCACGCGCGCGGCCGAGGCGGCCGACGTGGCGCTCACGGTGGGCTGCGGCTTCAAGCACCACGCCACGGTCGCGCCGATGCCGGCCGGCGTGACTCACATCCAGGTGGACGTGGACGCCGCCGAGCTGCACAAGGAGGCGCGCGCCGACGTGGGCATCCTGGGCGACGCGAAGCTGGTGCTGCGGCAGATGATCGAGGCGGCGCGGGCGCTCCTGCCGCCAAGCCGCCTCGAGCCGCGCGGCGAGGTGCTGGCGCGGGTCGAGCGCGGCCGGCAGGAGTGGATGGCGTTCTCGCAGCCCTTCCTCACCGATCCCGGGCGGCCGATCAACCCCTTCCGCGTCACCTGGGAGCTGACGCAGCTCGTGGACCCAGCGCGCACGGTGGTGCTGCACGACGCCGGCTCGGTGCGCGGCTCGACCTGCCAGCACTACGTGGCCACCACGCCGCGCGGCTTCCTGGGCTTCGGCGTGGAGAGCGCGATGGGCTGGTCGCTGGGCGCGGCGATCGGCGCGAAGGTGGCCGCGCCCGACAAGCTGGTCGTCGCGGTGATGGGCGACGAGGCGTTCGCGGAAACGGGGCTGGACCTAGAGACGGCGGTTCGCAGCGAGGTGCCGATCCTGGTGGTGATGAAGAACAACAAGGCGTTTCCCAGCACCGACAGCGGGATCAGCCCGAGGCTGTCGGGCGTCCGCTATCGCGAGGCGGGCAACTACTGCGTGCTGGCGGAGGCGCTGGGCGCGCGCGCGACGCGGGTGGAGGATCCCGAGGCGCTGCGCGGCGCGCTGGCCGACGCTATCGCCTGCGTGCAGGACGGCCGCCCCGCCCTCGTGGAGGTCGTCACCAAGCGCGTGCCGACCAGCCTCTACCGGCTGTGGGAGCAGTAGCATGCACGATATGGCCGCGGACCGCTTCGACTACCTGGCGCCCGAGTTCGAGCGCATCGCGCCGCCGGGCACGCAGATCGAGACGATCAACTGCGATTGCGTGTTCGGCGAGGGGCCGGTGTGGAACGCCGGCGAGGGCGCGCTGTACTTCGTGGACATCGTGGGCGACAAGATCATGCGCTGGGCGCCCGGCGAGGGGATGAGCGTCTACCGCGCGCCCGCCGGCCACCCCGACGGCATGACCTACGACCGGCAGGGACGGCTGATCGTCGCCGGCTGGGGCGCGCGCACGGTCTGGCGCATCGAGCCGGACGGCCGCGCCATCATCCTGGCGTCGCACTACCAGGGCAAAAAGCTGAACACCCCGAACGACATCGTCGTGAAGTCGGACGGCGCGATCTACTGGACGGACATGGCCGGCGCCCTGGACATCTGCGGCATGTGCGGGGACGACGTGCAGCGCTACCTGGAGTTCGCCGCCGTGTTCCGCCTGGCGCCCGACGAGCAGACGCTCACGGCCGTGGCCGACGACTTCGAGAACCCGAATGGCCTGGCCTTCTCGCCCGACGAGTCGCTGCTGTACGTGAACGACACGAGCCGCCGGCACATCCGCGTGTTCGACGTGCAGCCGGATGGCTCGCTGACGAACGGCCGCGTGTTCTACACGGACAGCGGCGACGAGCCCGGCGGCCCGGACGGCATGAAGGTGGACGCCGAGGGCAACGTCTACTGCACCGGCTCGGGCGGCATTCACGTCGTCAGCCCCGAGGGCAAGCTGCTGGGGCGGATCAAGCTGCACCCGGTGACGAACTTCGCCTGGGGCGACGCCGACTGGCGCACGCTGTACATCACCGGGCGCTCGGACCAGCGCCCGCCGCGCGCCCGCACCGACGTGTACCGCGTGCGGCTCGGCATCCCCGGCGTGCCCGTCCCCGCCTAGTCCTCGCCCCTTTCCCTGATAGGGAGGGGGGCCGGGGAGTAGGTCCGGGGGTGTCCCCAAGCTTCTCGCATCACGCTTGCCTAGCAGGAAAGGAGGACGCCCATGGCTACGGCGTCGGCGCCTACGCGAGCGGAGTGGGAGTTCGAGCGCGTGGCAGGGCCATTTAACGGCGTCGCCGACGGGCTTGCCTGGGACGGCGAGGCGCTGCTGTTCGCCGTCCGCACGCTGCCGGTGGACTCCGTCGAGAACCGCATCCTGCGCTACAACCCGCAGAGCGGCGAGGTGAGCCTGTTCCGCAAGTGGACTGGCCGCATCAAGGGCCTGGCGTTCGACGCCCAGGGGCATCTCTACGGCTGCCAGAGCAGCTCGCGGCGGATGGTGCGCTTCAATCCCGACGGCTCCACGACGCCGATGGAGTACCGCCTGAACGGCCACTTCCACAACCACCCCGACGACCTGGCGATTGACCAGAAGGGGCGCCTCTGGTTCAGCGACCCGTACAGCAAGGTGCCGTCGCGCGGGCCGCAGCTCCAGGGGCCGCTCGACCACGCCTCGGTGCTGCGGCTGGAGCAGCGCCCCGACCGCACCTGGACGCTGCGCCGCATGACGCAGGACACGAAGGCGCCGAAGGGCGTGGCGCTCTCGCCCGACGAGCGCACGCTGTACGTGGCCGAGAGCGACAACAGCCCCGGCGGCAAGCGGGAGCTGCGCCGCTACCCGATCCTCGACGACGACACGCTCGGGCCCTACACGGTGATGCACGCCTTCACCGCCGACGCGCGCGGCCCGCACCGCGGCATCACCGGCATGTGCGTGGACCGCGAGGGCAACGTGATCGCCTGCGCGGGCTGGGAGCAGAGCGGCCCGGGGCCGATGGTGTACGTGTTCTCGCCGGAGGGCGCGATCCTGGAGTCGCACCGCGTGCCCGCCGACCGGCCGAGCAACTGCGCGTTTGGCGACCCCGATCTGGGCACGCTGTACGTCACGACGGCCGGCGGCGAGCTATACCGCGTCCGCAACAGCGGCCGCCGCGGCTGGCTGCTCTACCCGCCGGCCCGCTGACGTTCACATTCAGCACCGGGCACCGGGCGGGGCAGGTGAGGCGCTGCTGGAGGTGAGCCATGCGGCGGGCGCGGGCGCGGGTGACGCGCAAGCGGTTCCTGGGCGGGCTGGCGGCGGGTGCCGGCGCCGCGCTGGCCGGGCCGGGCCTGGCGGCCGGGGCCGGTCCGGCGCCGCGCGTGGCGGCGGGCGGGGCGAGCGCCCAGCCGGCGCCGCAGCATGCCCCGCGCCGGGCGCAGGGAGGGCCGTTGCACATTGACATCCACAACCACGTCATCCCGCGCGCCTACATTGACGCCGCGCGGCGCGACTCGGCGCGCCTGGGCACGCGCGTCGAGGACGCCGGCCCCGACGCCGTGTGGGTCATGCAGGAGAACGGCCGGCGCATCCAGGCGCGGCCGGGCCACTTCGACCAGCCGTTCCGCCTGCGGGAGATGGACGCGGCGCAGATTGACGTGACGGTCGAGTCGCTGCTGCCGCCGCTCCTGCCCTACTGGGCGCCCGCCGACGTGGGCGCGGCGATCTGCCGCACGATCAACGACGCCATCGCCGCCGACGTGGCGCAGTACCCCGACCGCGTGGTGGGCATGGGGCTGGTGCCCATGCAGGACGTGGCGGCGGCGATCCGCGAGCTGGACCGCCTGGTGCGCGACCTGCACCTGCCGTCGGTGCTGCTTGGCTGCAACGTGAACGGCAAGAACTTCGACGAGCCGGAGCTGTTCCCCTTCTTCCAGCGCGCCCAGGAGCTGGAGGTGCTGGTGTACTTCCACCCGGACGTGCCGGAGTTCCCCCGCCTCGACCGGTACTATCTGACCAACCTGATCGGCAACCCGCTCGACACCTCGATCGCGCTGACGAGCCTGGTGTTCGGCGGCGTGGTGGAGCGGCTGCCTGACCTGAAGCTGTGCTTCGCGCACGCGGGCGGCTACGCGCCGTGGATTCGGGGCCGCTGGGCGCACGGCCAGGAGCACCGGCCCGAGCCGAAAGTGGCCACCAGCCAGCCGTTCGACGACGCCTTCGCGCGCCTGTACTTCGACAGCCTGATCTTCCGCACCGACGCGCTGGAGTTCCTGCTGCGCAGCGTCGGCGCCGACCACGTCCTGCTCGGCACGGATTACCCGGCCGACATGGGCCGCTGGGACCAGGTGCCGATCATCCAGGGCCTCAGCTTCCTGTCGCAGGCGGAGAAGGACCTGGTGCTCGGCGGCAACGCCGCGCGGCTGCTCAAGCTCGACCAGCAGACCCAGGCGAGCTAGTCCCCGGTCACTACAGGAGCCCAGGGGCACTCCCCTGGCGGGGGGCTTGGGGGTGTCCCCCCAATTGCATTCCCTTTACTACGCTCCGTGGGAGGCAGTAGCATGGCCGAAGGCGTGAAGTCGATTCGCCGCGTGGTGACCGGCCACGACGAGCGCGGCCGCTCGAAGGTCGTCTGGGACGGCCCGGCGCCGAACGCGATTGGCGCGCCGACGCGGCCGGGCGCCGGCATGACCGATCTGTGGGTGTACCACGAGTCGCCGGCGCCGCTCGCGGGCGAGCGCGACGACGGCCACCTGCCGTACAGCTTCGATCCGCCGCACGAGGGCGGCCACCTGCGCATCGTGCAGTCGCAAGGGCGGCCCGCGAGCTACGATGCCGCGAACGACCCGCTCGCCGTGCCGGTGCACGAGCCGCGGCTGCGGCCCGGCTCGACGACCTGGGACCGCGGCGGCGGGAACTGCTACTCCTCGCCCGTCCACAAGACGGAGACGGTGGACTACGGCATCGTGCTGGAGGGCGAGCGCGTGCTGCTGCTCGACGACCGCGAGCTGATGATGCGGCCGGGCGACGTAGTGGTACAAGTGGGCAACTGGCACGGCTGGACGAACCCGCGCCAGGGCAGCCTGATGGCGTTCGTCATGATGGGCGGCAGCTTCGCGGCGCTCGCGCGGCAGCCCGAGGCGGCGGCCTCGGCTAGCGGGGCGGTCGCGCTGCCCGATGGGGTGCGGCCGGTCCGCCGCATCGTGACGATTGACAAGGACGACGGCACGTCGACGGCGATTCAGGATGGTCCGTCGCCCGACGTGCGCACCGACCCGGCGCGGCCGGGCTACACCGTGACGCGCATCTGGGTGACCGACGCGACCCCGGCGCCGATCAAGGGCGTGCGCGAGACGCTGCACCTGCCGCACACGCTGGAGCCGCCGCCGCGCGGCTCGGTGTGCCGCGTCGTCACCTTCCCGCCCGACGCCACCTGGAGCGGCAAGGTGGGCGCGAAGGAGGTGGCGGCGTTCTTCGCGGCGATGGGCTCGCCAGGCGCCTCGACCTACTCGCCGCAGGCACCCCACCCCTACATGCAGAAGACCGGCACGCTGGATTTCTGCCTGGTACTGGAGGGCGAGATCACGCTCGTGCTGGACACCGCGGAGGTCCACCTGCAGGCGGGCGACACCGTCATCCAGCGCGGTACCAACCACGCCTGGAGCAACCGCGCGAACCAGCCGTGCGTCGTCGCCATTTCGTCGCACGACGGGGTGTACTAGCGCCGCGTGCGTGCGCCCCTGCCGTCCGGGATAATTGCCGTATCCAATCGGCGGCAGGAGAAGCGGGGTGGACGTCTTCCAGGCGATGCGCGAGCTGCGCGCGATGCGGCGGATCAAGCCGGACCCGGTGCCCGCCGCGCTGATCCGCGAGGTGGTGGAGTACGCGACCTACGCGCCTACCGCCAGCAACGGGCAGAACTGGCGGTTCGTGGTCGTCACCGACCCGGCGCTGCGCGCGCCGATCGCGGACTACTACCGCCAGGCCGTCGAGCAGTACGCGCTCCGCGCGAACGCCCCGCCGCCCCACCAGGCGCGCGACGCCTGGGAGCGCCAGCGCCGCGCCGTGCTCTGGCAGGCGCACCACCTGGCCGAGATCCCGGTGCTGATCTTCCCCTGCCTGCGGATCCCACCGCGCACGGACTTCACGCAGACGCAGCGTCACAGCAGCATCAACGGCAGCATCTGGCCGGCTATTCAGAACTTGCTGCTGGCTTGCCGCGCCAAAGGCCTCGGCGCGACCGCGACCACGCTGCACCTGATCTACGAGGAGCCGGTGAACGCGCTGCTCGGCCTGCCTGCCGACGCCCGCAGCTTCGCCATGATCCCCGTGGGCTGGCCGATGGGCAAGTTCGGCCCAGTGCGCCGCCGGCCCGTGGACGAGGTGCTGGCCTGGAATGGCTGGGGCTGAGCCGGGGCGCATGCCGGGGCACGCGGCAGAGAGGCTCCCGGCGGCGCGCGGCGTGATGGCGCGGCCGACATGGTAGCGACGCTGCCGGCGGCCCGCGGCGTGGCGGTCGTCATCCCGAATTGGAACGGCGCGGCGCTGCTGCCGGCCTGCCTGGAGGCGCTGCGCACCCAGACCTACCGCGACTTCGAGGCGGTCGTCGTGGACAACGGCTCGACGGACGACTCGCTGGCCGTGCTGGCGCGCTTCCCCGAGGTGCGGGTGCTGCGCTTCGGCCGCAACCGCGGCTTCGGCGCCGCCACGAACGCCGGCATCCGGGCGACGGCCAGCCGCTACGTGGCGACGCTGAACAACGACGCCGTGCCGGCGCCGGGCTGGCTGGCCGCGCTAGTGGCGGCCGCCGACGCCGATCCGGCCGTGGGCATGTGCGCGTCGCGGCTGGTGCAGGCGGCCCGTCCGGGGCAACTCGACTCGTGCGGCATCGCGGTGGATCGCGTGGGCATCGCCTGGGACCTGCTCGGCGGCCAGCCGGTCGGCGCCGACGCCGCGCTGGGAGAGCCGTTCGGCCCCTGCGCGGGCGCGGCGCTGTACCGCCGGCGCATGCTGGACGAGGTGGGCCTGTTCGACGAGCGGTTCTTCGCCTACCTGGAGGACGTGGACCTCGCCTGGCGCGCGCGCGCCCGCGGCTGGTGCTGCCGCTACGTATCTGATGCCGAGGTGCGGCACCAGCACTCGGCGACGGGCGGTGAGGGCTCGCCCTGGAAGCATTACCTGCTCGGCCGCAACAAGGTCTGGCTGCTCGCCAAGAACTATCCCGCCGCGCTCTGGCGCTGGCTGCCGCTGGTCGTCGCGTACGACCTCGCGGCGGTGGGCTACGCGCTCGCCAGCCGCCGCGAGGGAGCCGCGCTGCGCGGCCGGCTCGCCGGCCTGGCCGGCTTGCCCGCGGTGGGGCGGGCGCGCCGGGCCGCGAACGGACGGTGGCGGCGAGCGGCCACTGAAGATGCCGCCGCCGGCAGCCTCGCGCCAACCGAGGACGGGGCCGCAGCCTATCTGCTCCCCCCGGCCTGGCCCTGGCAGGTGCCCGCGCGCTACGCGCACCTGCGGCCGGTCGCCTGGACGGACAACCGGACGAGTCGCCCCGCCCAACCCCATTCATGACCAATTCGCCGCGACCGGGCGGCGGGGCGCGAGCCCCCGCCCTGGTATCATCGGATCGCCGGGCAGGCCGTCCCCCGCCCAGTGCTGGAGCGCGTAAGGTAGATCGGCCGCCCGGCGGCCCCGCCCGCCGAGACCGTAGAGCCCGCCCGGAGGCGCGGAGCCTGAGGGTAGACCGGTCGCCGTGCCTGAGCCCCCGCAGAGAACCTTGGGCACCCTGTAGCTCGCATCCCAGGGGGTGGGGGCGCCCCAGGCGATTGGGGAGCCCGGCCCGGCGCGGTGGTGTTCCGTCCACAAGGAGCGCCCTATGCTCGGAGTCGATATCGCACACAACAGTTACGGCCGCGCGCTGGGCCGCCGGGGAGTGCCAGCGCCTGGGCACGTTTCCCAATACGGCCGTCGGCTTCGCGGCGGTCGCCCAGGTGGTGCCGCCGGACGAGCGGGCCCTCACCTTGGAGCCCACCGGGGGCTACGAGCTGCGGTGGGCGAGTTGGGCGGTGGCGCAGGGCTGGACCGTTCACCTCCCGAACCCGGCCCACGTCCGGGCCTGGGCCACCGGGCGGGGCCAGCGCGCCAAGACGGACCGGCAGGACGCGGTGGTACTCGCCCGCTATGGCGCCGAGTGCGCGCCGCCGGTCTGGCAGCCGCTCGCGGCGGAGTTGAGCGAGCTGGACGACCTGCTGCACCGCCGGGGCGACCGGGAGCAGATGCTGCGCCAGGAGCGCAACCGGCAGCAGGCGCTGGCGGCCCGGCCCCACGTGGCAGGGGCCGGGCCGCCCAGCGTCCAGCGGGTGATTGGTCCTTGGAGGACGAGCTGCGCCAAGTGGAGGAGGCCATCCGGGTCCCCCTGCAGGCCCATGCGGCCCTGCAGGAGACCGCCGCGCAGTTGCAGACCGTCCCGGAGATCGGCGCGCGCACGGTCCTCCCGCTGCTGGTCACCCTCGGGCGCTGGGACGCGCGCACCGCGGGGCAGGGGACGACTAAGGGCCTGGTCGCCTACGCCGGGCTCGACCCGGTCCCCTCTGAGAGCGGGACCAGTGTGCATCGGCACGCCACCATCTCCCGCCAAGGCAACCGCGCGTTGCGCAGCCGCTTGTACTGGTGTGCGCTCGGTGCCATCCGCGGGGACAATCCGCTGCGCGCCTTCTATCACCGGCTCGTCGCCCATCACAAAGCCAAGAAGCTCGCCCGGGTCGCCGCGGCGCGGAAGATCCTCATCTGGGCCTGGGCCGTGTACCGCCACCAGACCCCGTTCGACCCCGCCCGCGCCATGGCGGCCTCTTGACAGCGAAAGAGAGAATCTACCGCTATTGGGGGGTCCGGTGGCTTCCCCCGGCATTGGGGGCCGGGGGATGTCTCCATGGGCCGGGGGATGTCTCCGTGGGCCGGGGCGTACGCCCGCTCCCCCTTCCCGCCTCGGGAGGGGGGCCGGGGGGTAGGTCCCGCCGCTCCCCCCAGATTGGCTGCCAGGCCGGGCGGCCTCCTATACTAGGACCGCGCTGCGCCGCGCGCCGAGGTCCGGGCGCCGGGCGGGGCACGCGGGGGGGTGAGCGCCGTGCGGCTCGGTGGCGGCCAAGCCGCACGGCGGCAGGAGGTTGCGAGGGGGAGGTTGGCGTCAGGCCAAGGGGGAGCCTGCCAAACCTCCCGAGTGGCGTCGCGCGACACCTGACTCGCCCGCTAGTATCGGCCTCACGGCATATCGCCTCAAGGTTGATAGCATAACAATGGCATCACGGTGAGACCGCGCCCTGTTCGGCGGCGGCGCGGTCGTCGCGGGCCTGGCGCTGGCCGTCCTTGGCACGATCAGCAGCCTCCCTCGCCTGAATTGGACTGGCGCTCCTGCTCGGCATGGGCACCGCGGCCGCGGAACACGGTGACCAGCCCGTCTGTCGTCGAAGCCGATCTCCAGCCCGAGTGGGACAGCCGCATCGGCTGGCTCCAGACGTTCTACAACGCGGGCATCGTCGCGGGGCTCGTCGTGGCGCGGGCGCGCTGAGCCAACTGCCGCTCGACGTCGCCCGCGTCGTGGGCGCCCGCCCACTGACTGGCACGGCCATCGCCGGCCCGTCGCGTGCGGGGGCCGCGGCCTCGACGGCCGTCGTGGACGACAAACGATCCGCGCTGCGGACCGAGGGGGGGTGGCGCTGGCTGTCCGAAGACCGCGCTAAGGATTGGGCAGCGGCGTACCGAGGCCGCCGCGACAGGGCGCGCCTCGCTCGGGCGTCTGCGGGCCGTTGGCGTAGCGCGCCACGAACTCTGCCAGGCGCGGGTCGGTTGCGTCGTCCACGGCCAGCCGCAGCCCCCAGGCCACCGCGACGACCGGGCGCGGCAGCCCGTCGTCTCCCCACGGCGTCACGAGCACGTAGGCGCGGCCGCGGGCGAGGGCCCGCAGCGCGGCCACGTCGGCGTCGGCCAGGGCGGGCTGATAGGTGACCCAGACAGCGCCGTGCTCCAGCGCGTGCACGGCCATCTCGGTCGGCACCGGCTGGGCGTAAGCGCCGCAATTCACCCAGACGGGCGCGTGGGCCCCGCCCGGCGGCGGGGTCTCGGCGTAGTCGATCGGCCCCGACCGGTGCGCCGCGCTGACGTCCGGAAACACCTCGACGCCCGGAATGGCGGCCTCGTCTGCCTGCCGGCTCGCAGCAGCGAAGGCCGCTCCTGGCGCCATTGCGGGTAGGCCGGCCAGCGCCACCACCAGGCCCACGGTCCAGATCGTGCGGCGAAGCATCGCCATGCTTGGCTCCTCCCGCGCGTGTTGGCAATGTAATACCATTCCGCAGCAAGGAAGATCAGATGCCGAGCGCGGTCTGCAGGTCGCGGACGTGCTCCTGGGTCTGCGTCAGGAGCGGGCGCAGCGCCTCCGCGACGTCCACCAGCGATAGCTCTGTCGCCTGTTCGATGCGCTGCCGGTAGCGCTCGAGCTGCTCCTGTTCGAGCTTGAGATCGAGCTGCAGGGCGCGCTTGGTGTCCGTCTCGCTCGGCACCTCAGGCACCGTGACGGCCGGCACGCCGCCCAGGAAATCAATCTGCTCGGCCAGAGTGACCGCGTGCTCTAGCTCCTGGCTCAGGTGCGCGCGCAGCTCCTGGATCACCGCCTGGGCGCCCATGCCCTTCATCGTGGCAATATGCTGCGTGTACTGGACCATCGAGCGGTACTCTAGGCCAAGATCTTCGTTCATCAGCTTGACTAGCTCTTGCTGGTCCATGCGCTCCTCCCTCACCGCGGTCTTCACCTAGCCCGGATTCGTCACGGGCCAAGGTAGAGCGAGGGACCAGCCCCCGCCGCCTCGAGGTATCCCCGCGCCGGGACGGCGGGGGACGAGCCCTCGCCCTACCTCTACTCCCCCGGTGAAGAGTCCAGGCTGGATGCGCAACCGCCGGACTGCGTGTGCCTGCGTGGGAATAAGGGAGCGCAAGATGCGGGCCAGAGGCCCCGGGCGCCAGCCAAGGAGCGCGGCAGACCGCGCGGGCGGCATTCCCCCGCCAGGGCTGAACGGGCGCGCACCCCGCAACCGGGGCGTCAAGATGAGAGACACGCGGTTGCGCGGCCCGGCGGGGTTGGCCCGCCGGGCCGCCGTGGCTATGGGGTCGCGGGGGCAAGGGCCGGCGCGCGCACGGCCGGCATGACCTCGCGGGCGAAGAGATCAAGTGAGCGGAGCGCCTGCGCGGTCGTCAGGTTGCCCCAGGTGAAGCTCGGGACGAAGTAGTTGCAGCCGGTCGCGTCCAGGCACTCCTGCACGAGCGCGCGCACCGTCGCGGGCGAGCCGACGAGGACGCGCCGGTCCGCCACGGCTTGCTCCAGGTCGGCCTTGTGCTCGTGGCGGGCCGTGTTGCCGTGCAGCACCCAGAGATAGGTGTAGTTCGCGAACCAGGCCGCGTAACCCGCCTTCGCCTCGCGCATGGCGTCGGCGTCGGTCTCCGCGATGTAGACCTGGCGCATGAGGCCGACCTTCGGCGCGGCCACGTGGGCGTTCAGGCGGCCGGGCGCGTCACGGCGCTCGGCGTAGACGCGCCAGTAGGTCTCGACGTTCTCGCGGGTCTGCTCCAGCGTGGGGGTGTTGTGGCTGAACATCGTGCTGATGCCGTGGCCGGCCACCCAGGGGACCGACTGCACGTTGCTCGTCGGGTACCAGAGGGGCGGATAGGGGCGCTGCACGGGGCGGACCATCAGCTCGACGTCGCGCGCGGCGAAGTAGCGCCCCTCGTGGGTCACCTTGCCCTCGACGAGCGCGGTGGTGATGATCGCGAGCGCCTCCTCGAACATGGCGCGCGACTCGGCCGGATCCACATTGAACACCGCCATCTCGTGGGGCGAGGTGCCGCGGCCGATGCCCAGCTCCAGCCGCCCGCGGGTCAGGTGGTCGAGCATGCAGATCTCTTCCGCCAGCCGCACGGGCGGGTAGACCGGCAGGGTGTACACCAACGGGCCGAGGCGGATGCGCCGCGTGCGCTGCGACGCCGCGGCCAGGAGCAGGCTGGGCGACGGCGCCATGCCGAGCGGCGTGCCGTGGTGCTCGGCGAGATGGTAGCAGTAGAACCCCGCCTGGTCGGCGGCCTCCAGCAAGCGCAGGCGCTGCTCGTAGGTGTCGCCGAGCACCGGGTCGTTGCGGTCGAGCCAGTCGAAGATGCCGAACTGGAGCGGCTGGGTGTCGGTCCCGGGGGCGCCGTTGGTCGCCATGCCTACACCGCCACCGGCTGCTGCTGCGGGATCTCCGGCGGCCACGTCTTGATGTGCACCGGCTCGGGCGGGAAGCCCAGCACGTTCAGGTACAGGTACTCGCGCCACTCGAAGAACTTGCGCACGTTCTCGCAGGTCGAGTTGAAGTGCTTCTTCAGGAACTCGCGCTGCGGCGGGTCGAAGACGGTGCGGGAGCGCGCGTTCAGCGACGCGGCGTCGATCTCGGCGATGCGCTTGCGGATCGGCTCCTCGCCGAACTCCTCGATGAGCTGCCAGACGTAGTCGTGGAGCTTCTGGAGCGCCGCGTCGTGGTGGCCGCGCTCCTCGGCGTGTACCACCTTGTCCTCGAAGTCGAGCACCTTCGGCGTGGTGATCAGGATGCCGCCGATGGTCACGGCGGTGGTGTGGCCGTAGGGCCAGAGATTGCCCGCCATGAGGTAGCTGAGGAAGTCGCGGCGGATGAGCTTCGCGTGCTCGACGCGGGGCAAGAGCCCGTGCTCCTCGGCGAACTCGGGGTCCGGCTTGGTGTGGTCGCGGGTTGGGTCCACGAGGTCGCCCTGCTTGATGTAGCCCCAGCCGTGGCCGGCCTCGGTGCGGATGTGGTCGGCCAGGATGAACTTCCACTCGTCGTCCATCTCGAAGTGGCTGTAGGCGTAGCAGGCCGAGCCGACGATATGGTCCAGCTCGAAGCGGCCGCGGTAGGCCAGCCAGCGGCCCAGCAGCTCGCGCTCCGCCTGGTCGCGCGGCTCGCGGGCCGTCTTGCGGTGCTCCAGCCGCAGCTTCTCGATCCATTCCGAGATCGGGTTGTCGTCCGAGTAGGTGATCGGCGTGCCCACGCCGCGAATGTCCGCCATCGCTGCCTCCTCCTGCCGTGCCGCGGTCGCCGGCCCTGCGCCGGCCATTGCGCGGCTCGCTGCGCCGTGGGCGATTATACGCGCTGCCGCGGCCGGGGTGCTGCGCGCCGTCAGGCGAGGCCGAAGGCCTGGGCGACAAGCTCGTAGGAGCGCAGGCGGGTGGGGAAGTCCTCGGTGATGGTGAGGAGGATCAGCTCGTCCACGGCGTACTCGGCGGCCAGGGCGAGGAGCTGCTCGCGGACTTGCTCGGGCGCGCCGACGACGAGGCCCTTGCGCGCGTAGGCCATGCGGGCGCGCTCGTCGGCGGTGTAGGGGTAGGCTTCGGCGTCGGCGACCGAGGGATAGGCCCGGGTCTCGCGGAAGCTGAGCCGCAGCGACCACATGAGGCGGCTCTGCGCCAGGCGCTCGGCCTGCTGCTCGGTCTCGGCGCAGACGCAGAACACCGCGACGCTGGCCCGGGGCGCGGCCAGGTAGCGGGAGGGGCGGAAGGCGCGCTGGTAGGCGCGCGTGACCTGCGCGCCGCCCTCCCAGTTGATGAAGTGGGCGAAGGAGAAGGCCGTGCCGAGCGCCGCCGCATACGATGCGCTCTCGGCGCTCGACCCGAGCAGCCAGACCTCGGGCGCGGTCGGCCCGGTGGGCATGGCGTGGACGCCGTGGAAGGGGTGGTCGGGCTCCAGGTCGTCGTGGAGGAAGCGCAAGAGGTCGGCGACGCGGTGGGGGAAGTACTCGATGCCGAGCGCGCCCGGCCCCTGCACGAGCGCCTGGGCCGTGCGGGGGTCGCTGCCGGGCGCGCGGCCAATACCCAGGTCTATGCGCCCCGGGAAGAGCGTCTCCAGCACGCGGAAGTTCTCGGCCACTTTGAGCGCGCTGTAGTGCTGGAGCAGCACACCGCCCGAGCCGACGCGCAGCCGCGCGGTGCGCGCCGCCACCTGGCCGATCATCACCTCGGGGCTGGGGCCGGCCAGCGAGCCGCTGGAGTGGTGCTCGGCCAGCCAGTAGCGATGATAGCCCAGCCGGTCCACGGCCTCTGCCAGGCGCAGCGTCTCGTGGATGGCTTCGGCGGGCGTCATGCCACGCCGGATGGGCGACTGGTCGAGGACGCTCAGCAATACCACGACCGGGATTATAGGGGATGGCGCCCGCCGCGCCTGGCGTGGGTGGGGCCGGTTCTCTACACTACCTCAGCGGCGGCGCGGCGCCCCGCCGGCAGAGTGGGAGCCAGCGTAAGGAGCAGCGCGGTGCGATTCGGCTACTACATCCTGAACACTTACGTGCCGGAGCTGGACGGCGCGGCGGCCGACCTGTACGGCCGGTATTTCGAGCAGATCGAGGCGGCGGAGGCCGTCGGCTTCGACGCCGTGTGGGCGACCGAGCACCACTTCCGCTACTTCGGCGGCATGACGCCGAACCCGCAGATGCTGCTGACAGCCATCAGCGCCCGCACGCGCCGCCTGCGCCTGGGCAGCTCGGTGTCCATCCTGCCGCTGCACAACCCGCTGCGCATCGCCGAGGACTTCGCCATGCTCGACGTGCTGAGCGGCGGGCGGCTGGAGTTCGGCGCCGGCCGCGGCATGGTGCACTCGGGCTACCGCGGCTTCGGCCTGCGCTGGGACGACGCGCAGGACCACATGAAGGAGGCCGTCACGCTGATCGCGCAGGCATGGACGCACGAGGCGGTGAGCTTTGAAGGCCGGTACTACCAGGCCCGCGAGGTGACGGTGCTGCCGCGCCCGCTGCAGCAGCCGCGCCCGCCGATCTGGGTCACGGCCAACCTGGACCCCGAGAGCTTCCGCTGGATCGGCGAGCAGGGGTACGACCTGATGACGCTGCCCTGGCTGTTCCCACCCGACGCGACCGCCGCGCACATCGCGCGCTACCACGCGGCGCGGGCGGCGGCCGGCCACCCGGGGCGCGGGCGCGTGCTGGCGATGTACCCCGCGCACGTCGCGGAGACGGCGGCGCAGGCCCGCGCGCAGGCCGAGGCGCCCTGGGCGAACTGGCGCGGCTTCATCATGCAGGAGCTGGCCGACGTGCCGGGCCGCGCGGAGCAGGCGGCGCAGCGCGAGCGGATGCTGCAGTACGACAACATGGTGGCCGAGCGGCGCGCGATCTTCGGGGACGTGGAGCAGTGCGTGGCCACGGTGCGCTGGCTGGCCGAGACGTTCGGCCTCACCGACCTGGGGCTGACGTTTCACTTCGGGGGGCTGGACCCCGCGGCCGGCCTGCGCGCCGTCGAGCTGTGGGGGCGCGAGGTGGCGCCGGCCGTGCGGGCGGCGCTCAGCCCGGCGCCCGCCTCATGAGGAGACCACGAGCCGTGAAGGATTACCATATCAACATTTTCTGGAGCGACGAGGACAACTGTTACGTCGCGGACATCCCCGATCTCACGTACTGCTCGGCGCTGGGAGACACCCCTGAGGAAGCACTAGCCGAGCTATCGATCGCGAAGGAGGCGTGGCTGGAGGCCGCCCGCGCAGCCGGCAAGCTAATCCCGGAGCCCAAGTATCGGCCCCTGATCTACCAGGTGGCCGGCTGAGTGGTGAGACGCTTGGTGCGCGGCCTTGTGGCGCTAATGTTGCTGGCTGCGGCGGCCTGCGCGCCGGCCACGGCGGGCCCGGCACGACCGGCTGGGGGGCCGGCCGCGACGATCGAACCGAGTGGCCCGGCGCTATCCTCCGGCGCGCAGGCGCTGGTCGAGGCGGCGCGCACGGAGGGCGGGCTGTCGCTGGTGTGGGGCGAGGGGTCGGTCGGCGGCAGCGAGACGCAGCAGGCGTTGGCCGCTGGCTTCGCGCGCTACTACGGCCTGAGCCTGCCCGTCGCGTTCACGCCCGGCCCCAGCATGAGCAACGTCGTGCAGCGGCTCATCCAGGAGTACCAGGCAGGGCGCCCCGCGCTGACGGACATCGTGCTCGGCTACGGCAACCACATCGCGGCGCTGGCGCAGGCCGGGGCGCTAGAGGCGGTGGACTGGCCAAGCTGGGCGCCGGCCATCCAGGACCCCGCGCTCGTGGCGGGCGGCGGCGTGGCCGTGCCGATCCAGTCGAGCGTGATCGGCATCACCTACAACAGCGCGCGGCTGCGGCCCGACGAGGTGCCGCACAGCCTGCAAGACCTGCTCAAGCCGCAGTTCAAGGGGCGGGTCGCCGGCCAGAACGCCGTCGCCGGCTTCGACCAGTTGTCGCTGCCCGACATGTGGGGCGAGCAGCGGGTGCGCGACTACACGGCGCAGTTCGCGGAGCAGGTCGCGGGAGTGCTGCGCTGCAACGAGAAGCAGCGCATCGCGAGCGGCGAGTTCGACGTGTTCGCGCTGGACTGCAGCCACGGCGACACGCTGCTGCTGAAGCAAGAGGGCGCGCCGCTCGACTTCGCCGTCGCCAGTGACGCGCCGCTGCTGAAGCCGATCTACATGGCGGTGCCGAAGCACGCGGCGCATCCGGCGGCGGCGAAGCTGTGGATCAACTACATGCTCACGCGCGAGGCGCAGGACGTGATCTACGACGCCCGGCGGATGGACAACCACCGCCTGCCCGGCTCGCACACCGCGGCCGACATCGAGCGGCTACAGGCGGGCGTGACCCGCTTCTACGAGGGCGACCTGGAGTTCTTCCTGCGCCACGACGAGGCGCAGTTCGAGCCGCTGCGGGCCGACCTGATTCGGCTGCTGAAGAAATCGTAGGCGCCCAGTCAACGGAGGGGAGCATGACAGCCACCGAGCCGCGCCCACGCGCTGGCGATCCGGCCACCGACCCGACGGCCTTCGAGTACACCGGGCCGGGCACGCTCGCCGGGCGCTACCTGCGGCTGTTCTGGCAGCCGGTGGCGCTGGCCAACGAGCTGGCGCCCGGCCAGGCGAAGCCGCTGCGCGTGATGAGCGAGGACTTCACCCTCTACCGCGGCGAGGGCGGGACCCCGCACGTGGTGGCGTTCCGCTGCGCGCACCGGGGGACGCAGCTCTCGACCGGCTGGGTGGAGGGCGACGGTATCCGCTGCTTCTACCACGGCTGGAAGTACGATCACACCGGCCAGTGCGTCGAGATGCCCGCCGAGGACCCGAGCTTTCCGCCGAAGGTGAAGATCAGCAGTTACCCCACGGAGGAGTACCTGGGACTGGTGTTCGCGTACCTGGGGGAAGGGGAGCCGCCGGCGTTCCCGCGCTGGCCCGAGCTGGAGGAGGAGGGCGTTCTCACGGCGACCAGCTACGTGCGCGCCTGCAACTACTTCAACGCCCTGGAGAATAGCCACGATCCGGTACACTTGGCGTTCGTGCACCGCCGCTCGGCCTTCACCGAGAACGGGCTGATCGGCGTGCCGACCGTGGCGGCCGAAGAGACGCCCTGGGGCGTCGCCATCCACGCCACGCGGCGCGGCGGCACGGTGCGCACCGTGCAGTTCTGCATGCCGAACATGACGCGCCGCACCAGCCCGCCCGACGATCCGGCGGAGACACGCTGGCAGGAGGCGCTGGCCTGGCGCGTGCCGATTGACGACGGCGCCTACCGCAGCTTCAATCTGGACCTGGCGTACCTCACGGGCGAGCCGGCCGCGCGCTACCGGCGGCTGCTGCAGGAGCGCGAGGCGATTCGGGAGGCGGCCGGCTCGGTGGACGAGCTGGCGGGCAAGGTGCTGCGCGGCGAGCTGCAGGTGGAGGCGATCAAGGACCACCCGAACATCGTGAACATCCAGGACACGGTGGCGCAGGTGGGGCAGGGGGCTATCGCCGATCGGCGCGCCGAGCGCCTGGGCCGCTCGGACGTGGGGATCATCCTGATCCGCAAGATCTGGGAGCGCGAGCTAGCGGCGCTCGCCGACGGCCGCCCGCTCAAGGAGTGGCAGCGCCCCGAGCGCATCGCCCCGACGGTCGGCGCCGTCAGCTAACGCCGGCAGTTCACGACGCGGCAGGGAGTTGCGGGCGGGGGCCGGCGCGGAGCATGTGGCTGGGCACGTCGTGGCCGACGGCGTCGCGCATGAGGCGCGCGGCGGCGATGAGGGCGGCGAGGTCCACGCCGGTGGCGACGCCTAGCTCGTCGAGCAGGTAGACGAGGTCTTCGGTGCAGATGTTGCCCGTGGCGCCGGGGGCGAAGGGACAGGCGCCCACGCCGGCGACCGAGGCGTCGTAGCGCGCCACGCCCGCTTGCAGGCCCGCCAGCACGTTCGCCAGGCCCAGGCCGCGCGTGTCATGGAAGTGCAGCCCAAGGACAAGCGCCGGCCAGCGCGCGCGCACCGCCGCCACCAGCGCCTCGACCTGACGCGGGTTGCCCACGCCGATCGTGTCGGCTAGCGACACCTCGCTCACGCCCGCGTCCACCAGCCGCTCGACCACCGCGATGACCTGCGCCACCGTGACCGGCCCCTCGTAGGGACAGCCGAAGCTCGTGCTCACCACGCCCGCGACGGGCACGCGCGCCGGCTCGGCCAGCCGCACGATCTCGCGGCAGGCGACGATGGAGTCGGCGATGCTCATACGGAGGTTGCGCTGGTTCATCGTCTCGGTGCTGGAGGTGACGACGTTCAGCTCGTCGGCGCGCGCGGCCAGCGCCCGCTCGGCGCCACGCGCGTTGGGGACGAGCGCGCTGTAGCGGACGCCGGGCGCGCGCGTGATCCCGGCCATCACCGCCTCGGCGTCGGCCATCTGCGGCACGGCGCGCGGGCTGACGAAGCTGGTGACCTCGATGCGGCCGACGCCCGCGGCGCTCAGCGCATTGACGAGCGCCACCTTGCGCTCGGTCGGGATGAACGCCGGCTCGGACTGCAGGCCGTCGCGCGGCCCCACGTCGGTTACGAGCACGCGGGCGGGCAGGTCCATAGGGCGTTAGTCCGCGAGGGATCGGTAGGCGCTGCGGAAGTAGACTAGCGGCTCGCCATCGCGCGCGCCTGCGGCCTCGACGCGGCCCACGAAGATGGTGTGGTCGCCGCCGTCGTAAGCGTGCTCCACGCGGCAGTCGAGGTAGCCGATGGCGTGATCGAGCACGGGCGAGCCGGTGACCTCGGTGTGGTATGGAATGCCCTCGAGCCGCCGCGCCTCCTCGACCCGCCGGCTGGCGCACACCCGCGACACCTCTTCCTGGTCGCGCGCGAGGATGTTGATGGCGAAGATCTTGCTCTTCGCCACGACCTCGTGCATGATCGCACTGCGGTCGATGCAGACGAGCACGAGTGGCGGGTCGAGCGACAGCGAGCAGAAGGCGCTGGCCGTCATGCCACGCAGCTCGTCCTCGTGGCGCGAAGTGACGACGGTGACGCCGCTGGCCCAGTTGGACAGCGTACCGCGGAACAGATCGGGATCAACTGGCACGGGCGGTCTCCTCCGGCAGGGTCTGGGAGCGACCCGCCGCGCGGGCCGGCTAGCCGGAGTGTAGCAAACGCGCTCCCGGGCGGGCCAACGCGCTACGCGAGCCACAAAGGGTCGAGGCGAGATCGTATGAAGGTCAATATCGGGGACCAGAGACCTCAGGGCCGGCCATCTCACGGAGGACTTGCTCGGCGTGCTCCTCGTGGGCTTCACGGGCTAGCTGCTTGAAGTCCTCGGGCCGATGGAGCGGCGTTACCGAGCCATAGGCCGTCTCGATGGTGAACCCAGCGGGTACAAGGCGCACCTAATCGCCGTAGAGCTGGAAGGCAACCTTGTCGCGCGGCCGGGCGCCCCAGAGCCGCCTGATCTCGGCCGGAATGGTCACCTGGCCGCGCTGCGTAATGGTGGTTACGATCTCCTTCACTTGCTCCTCGCAATGTATTTCTAATGAGTCATTGTATTCTAGCAAGCTCAGTGGGCAGATGATGACATATGGCGTTATTGGTTGCGGCAAGGCGGGGCGCGCCGCTACCCTCGCCGGGAGGACAGGCAGGAGGACGGGATGTACACGGGCGGCAACGTGACGGTGATGGTGTCGGACTTCGAGCGGGCGGTGCGCTTCTATACGGAGACGCTGGGGCTGACGCTGAAGATGCGTGCCGGCGACGGCTGGGCGGAGATCGCCGCGCCGGGCGTCAGCATCGGGCTGCACGCGGCCGGTCCGCACGGGCCGCAGCCGGGGGGCGCGGGCGGGATGTCGCTGGGCCTGCAGGTGGATGATCTGGAGCGGGGGATGGCAACGCTCCGCGGGCGCGGCGTCGCGTTCGCGCCGCCGACGCAGGGCGAGGGCGTGCGCTTCGCCTTCTTCCACGACCCCGACGGCACGCCGCTGTACCTGTGGGAGACGAGGGCCGCCGGCTAGCCAGCGACCTCGGCCGCCGCGCGGGCGACGGCGAGGAATCGCTGCAGGAGTACGGAGGTGTCGTCGCGGCGCCAGGCGACGGCCATCTCCACGTTTGGGACGGCGTCGCGCAGCGGGCGGTAGGCCACGCCGGCGCTGTGCAGCGCCTCGACCGAGCGCGGCACGAGCGATACGCCGACGCCCGCGCCGACGAGGCGCACGACGGTCTGCATCTGCAGCGCTTCCTGGGCCAGCCGCGGCCGAAAGCCGGCGCGCTCGCACAGCGCGAGGATCTGGTCGTAAAGGTCGGCCGCCAGGGGGCGCGGGAAGAGCACCCACGGCTCGGTGGCGAGTGCCGCCACGGCCACGCGCGCCTCGGCCGCGAGCGGGTGCGCCGCTGGCAGCGCCACCACCAGCGGCTCGCGCAGGACCGTAGCGGCCGCGAGCGCCGCGTGGGCCACCGGCGGGCGCACCAGCCCGGCGCGAAGCTGGCCCTCGCGGAGGGCCTGGAGCTGCTCGGCCGTCGTCATCTCGTGCAGGACCAGTTCGACGTCGGGGTAGCGCGCCCGAAACGCCTGGACGATGCGGGGGAGCACGCTGTAGCTGGCGGCGCCGATGAAGCCGACCGGGAGCTGACCCACCTCGCTGCGCGCGGCGCGTCGCGCCGCCTGCGCCGCTTGCTCGGCCGCCGCCAGTGTCGCCCGCGCCTGCGCGAGGAACACCGCGCCGGCGTCGGTCAGGCGCACGTGGCGATGGTCGCGGTCGAACAGCGCCACGCCCAGCTCGGCCTCGAGCTGGCGGATCTGGCGGCTGAGGGGCGGCTGGGCGATGTGCAGGCGCGCGGCGGCGCGGCCGAAGTGTAGCTCCTCGGCCACCGCCACGAAGTAGCGCAGGTGGCGCAGCTCCACAGCGCGTTAATACCTCTCGGGTATCAGGCTTCAACGAACAATGTATTGGACAGCCGGGCGGGCGGACAACTACGCTATGGCGTAGAGGCGGCCTGCGCCCGGACGCCGCGCGGCATGCATTTTATGGTAAGGTAGGTACCCGTGTGGGCCGCGCTGCCGCCCCGTCCGCGCGCCCCTTGCTGGCTCGACCACTAGGCCGAGCGCCAGACGAATCAAGAGACGAGGAGCGACCATGCCCGAGCTTTTGTTTGACAAGATCTGGAACAGCCACGTCGTCCGCGAGGAGCCGGGGCAGCCGACGCTCCTCTACATTGACCTGCACCTGATCCACGAGATCACGACCGCCCAGGCGTTCGAGGGGCTGCGGCTGAGCGGCCGCCGCGTGCGCCGCCCCGACCTGACGCTGGCGACGGTGGACCACAACGTGCCGACGGACCCGGGCCGCGACCACCTGCCGATCGCGGACGAGATCGCGCGGATCCAGATCGAGACGCTGGCCCGCAACTGCCGCGAGTTCGGCATCAAGCTGGAGGGCATGGCGAGCAACGACCAGGGCATCGTCCACGTGATCGGCCCGGAGCAGGGCTTCAGCCTACCGGGGATGACGATCACCTGCGGCGACAGCCACACCGCCACCCACGGCGCGGTAGGCGCGCTGGCGTTTGGCATCGGCACGTCCGAGGTCGAGCACGTGCTGGCGACGCAGACGCTGCCGCAGATGAAGCCGAAGACGATGGAGGTGCGCGTCGACGGCAAGCTGCCGCCGGGCGTGACCGCCAAGGACGTGATCCTGGGCATCATCGGCCACATCGGCGTGAGCGGCGGCGTGGGCTACGTGATCGAGTATACGGGCGAGGTGATCCGCGGTCTCTCGATGGAGGGGCGCATGACGGTGTGCAACATGTCCATCGAGGCGGGCGCCCGCGCCGGCATGATCGCGCCCGACGACGTGACGTTCGCGTACTGCGAGGGGCGCCGCTACGCGCCGAAGGGCGCGGAGTGGGAGCGCGCGCTGGACTACTGGCGCTCGCTGCCGTCGGACCCCGGCGCCCGTTACGACAAGAGCGTCGTGCTGCGCGGCGAGGAGATGGTGCCCTACGTGACCTGGGGCACGAACCCCGGTATGGTGGTGCCCGTGACGGGCCGCGTGCCCGACCCGGCGCAGATGACGACGCCCGACGACCAGAAGGCGGCCGCGCGGGCGCTCGAGTACATGGACCTGCGCCCCGGCACCGCCATCGAGGACATCGCGGTGGACCGCGTGTTCATCGGCTCGTGCACGAACTCGCGGCTGGACGACCTGCGCCTGGCGGCCCAGGTGGCGCGCGGCAAGCGCGTGAACCCCCGCGTGCGCGCGATGGTGGTGCCCGGCTCGGTGAAGGTGAAGCGGGAGGCGGAGGCCGAGGGGCTGGACAAGATTTTCGTCGAGGCGGGCTTCGACTGGCGCGAGCCGGGGTGCTCGATGTGCCTGGGCATGAATCCGGACATCCTGCAGCCGGGCGAGCGGTGCGCCTCGACCTCGAACCGCAACTTCGAGGGGCGGCAGGGCAAGGGCGGGCGCACGCACCTGGTGAGCCCGGCGATGGCGGCGGCGGCGGCGATCGCCGGCCACTTCGTGGATGTCCGCGGCCTCGACTTGGAGCGGTAATATTGCTATCGAGCATTGGGGGCGCATCTCGCCCCTGATGCCGGATAGCATTCTGATTGCCCGCGGGCAGTAGTGGAGGCGAGGGCCGATGTCCTCCAACAAGGACAAGCTGCGGCAGCTCGTGGAGGAGCTGCCGGAGAGCGAGGTCCATGCCGCGGAGAGCTTCCTGGCCTACCTGCGCGACATTGGCAGCGACCCGTTCCTGCGGGCGCTGGCGCTTGCACCGGTGGACGACGAGCCGACCACGCCCGAAGAGGACGAGGGGGCGGCGGAAGCGTGGGAAGAATACCGGCGCGGCGAGGGACGGCCGTGGGAGGAAGTCTTCGACGAGTTAGCGGGTGAGTAACGGAGCGGCATGGCGAGTGATCGTCATGCCCCGGGCCGAGAAGGATCTCAGGCGCTTGTCGCGGCAGGACCAGGCACGCATCCGTACAGCGTATTACACGCTCGCGGCAGGACTGAGCCATCGCGACATCAAGAAGCTGCGAGGGACGAAGGACCAGGAGTGGCGCCTGCGAGTCGGGGACTTCCGTATACGATTCGGTCTCGACCCGAGCACCCGAACGGTCGTCGTCCTGCGCGTGCTGCCCCGCGGGCGCGCGTATCGAGACTGAACTGAGCACCCGGCGGGCGCCCGTTCGCCTTGAAGCCGAGGGGCGCCGCGAGATAGGAGATCACAGAGATGGAGCCGTTCGTTCGCCGCACGGGCGTCCTGGCGGTGCTGGACCGCGTGGACGTGGACACCGACCAGATCATCCCGAAGCAGTTCCTCAAGCGCATCGAGCGGACGGGCTATGAGGACGCGCTGTTCTTCGACTGGCGCTTCCTGCCCGACGGCTCGCCGAACCCGGACTTCGAGCTGAACCGGCCCGAGTACCAGGGCGCGAACGCGCTCGTCGCCGGGCGCAACTTCGGCTGCGGCTCGTCGCGCGAGCACGCGCCCTGGGCGCTGCACGATTACGGCATCATGACCGTGATCGCGCCCAGCTTCGGCGACATCTTCCGCAACAACTGCTACCAGAACGGCATGCTGCCCGTGCAGCTCAGCGAGAGCCAGGTGCGCGAGCTGATGGACCGCGCGAAGGCGCGGCCGGGCTGCCAGGTGACCGTAGACCTGGAGCAGCAGACGGTCACGCTGGACGATGGCTGGAGCGTCCACTTTGACATTGATCCGTTCCGGCGCGATTGCCTGCTGAAGGGCCTGGACGACATCGGCCTGACGCTGCAGCACGCGGACGAGATCGCCGCCTTCGAGGCCCGCCGCCCCGCGTGGCTCCCCGCCAAGCGCTGACCGGCGCGGCCCGGGCGGTATGATAGGAGGGCGGGTTGGCCGGCCATCCGCACTCTGTTTTTGTCCCGGGGGAGCGCGCATGGCGAAGGCGAAGAAGAAGAAAAAGCGCCCCGCCAGTCCCGCGCGGACGCAGGCTGCGCCGCCGTCGCGGACGGCCCTCCACGCCCTGGAGGAGGCCGACGCGCTGATCGAGGACGGCGACCTGGCGGCGGCGCGCGACGTGCTGGAAGAGGCCGCGCGGCAGCGCCCCCGCGACCAGTACGTGCTCACGGCGCTGGCCGACGTGTACTACGACCTGCAGGACATGCACGGCTATCAGCACGCCGCCGAGCGCCTGCTGCGCGTGACGCCCAACGACCCCGACGTCATGCTCGGGCTGGCGGGCGCCTACCTGGCCAATATCTACCCGACGTTGGCGCTGCGCACCTTCCGCCGCGTGCTGGAGCGGTGGCCTGAGCACGAGCGCGCCGCCGAGATCCGCGAGGAGATCGCCCGGCTCGAAAAGGTCATGCCCGAGATGCTCAAAGACCTCGGCGTGGCGGGCGAGGAGGGCCTGGAGCTGGCCGCCGCGCACGAAGAGCTGCGCGCGCTGCTGGACCAGGGCAGCTACGCGGAGGCGCGCCGGGCCGCCGAACAGTTGCTGCGCCGCTGGCCCAACTTCGCGCCCGCGCTGAACAACCTCAGCCAGGTGTACGCCCTGGAGGGCCACTTCGACACCGCGATCGCGACCGCGCAGCGCACCCTCGCCTTCGACCCCGAGAACGTGCAGGCGTTATCGAACATCACGCGCTACCACGTGCTCAGCGGCCGGCTGGCCGAGGCGGAGCAGTGGGCCGCGCGCCTGAAGGCCGTCGAGTCGGACCACGTGGACGCCGGCACGAAGAAGGCCGAGGCGCTGAGCTACCTGGGCGACGACGCGGGCGTGCTGGCCGCCTTCGCGGCGCACAAGCGACTGCTGGCGTCTGACGACACCGTTGACGAGGCGCCCGACCTCACCGACCCGCTGCTCTACCACCTGGCCGCCGTGGCCCACGGCCGGCTGGGCCAGGAGCAGGAGGCGCGGAGGCTCTGGGCGCGGGCGCTGGAGCGCGCGCCTGGCCTGGAGATCGCCCGGAGCAACCTGGACGACCTGGACGCGCCGGTCGACGAGCGGCACGCGCCGTGGCCGTTCCCGTTCTACAACTGGATCAGCCGCCAGGGGTTCAACGAGCTGATGGCACTGGTGCAGTCGGCCGCCCAGCGCAACGACGAGGAGGCCACCCGCCGCGCGGCGCGCCGCTTCCTGCGCCAGCACCCCGAGATCACGGCCCTCGTGCCCCTGCTGCTCGACCGCGGCGACCCCGCCGGGCGTGAGTTCGCGCTGCGCCTGGCCACGCTGGTCCGCACGCCGGAGCTGCTGGCGGCCCTGCGTGACTTCGCGCTCGGACAGCGCGGACCCACCGCCATGCGCCAGGAGGCCGCGCGGGCGGCCAGCGAGGGCGGGATGATGCCGGCCGGCATGGTGCGGTTCTGGGTGCAGGGCGAGTGGCGGGAGGTGCTGTTCCTGAATTACGAGATCCACGAAGAGCAGCTTCACCGCCACCCGCCGCAGGTCGAGGAGTGGCACGAGGAAGCCGTGGAGGCGCTGCGCGCGGGCGACGGCAAGCGCGCCGAACAGCTCTTGCAGCAGGCGCTGGCGGTCGTGCCCGGCGACCCGAGCCTGCTGAACAACCTCGCCTCGGCCCTCGACGTGCAGGGGCGGCGCAAGGAGGCGATGGCGCTGCTGCAGCGTATCTTTGAGGAGCATCCCGATTACTTCTTCGCGCGCATCGGCATGGCCCGGCTCGCCGTGCAAGAGCGGCAGTTCGACCGGGCCCGCGAGCTGCTGCAGCCGCTCATGGAGCAGCGGCGGCTGCACCGCAGCGAATTCGACGCGCTCTGCGCCGCGAACGTCGAGCTGTACTACGCCGAGGGGCACCGCGACGGCGCCCGCTCCTGGGTCGACCTGTGGGCGAGCGTCAACCCCGACCACCCCGGAATCGCGCGGTGGCGGGCGACGCTCACGCGGCCGGGCTGGCTGCAGCGCCTCGCCAATCCGCTGGGCATTGGGCCGACGGCCTGATCTGGAGAAGCGCTACCGTTGGCGAGTCCAGAGCTTGCCGATCAATTCGCCACGCGCTAGATGGCCCACGGGCGGCGGGGCGCTAGCGGAGGGGGCAAGCAGCGCGCGCAGGCGCCCTGTTCGTCGAAGCCGTCCACGTGCGCGCGGAGGCGGTCGAGGATGCCCGCATAGCCCGGCAGGTGCCGGGCTACGGCCCGCCAGACGCGCGTTTCTTCCGTGACCGCGGCGGTCATCGTCTCGTCCTGGGCGGTGCCGACGATTTCGAGCAGCTCCTGGACGTCGAGCGCGGGCAGGCGACGCATGAGGCGTAGCATGCGCCCACGCAGGGCCGCGCTTAGCTCTGGGGGCAGCATGTCGGCCTGCGGCGCGGGCGGCGCCTCGTCCCGCACGCCTCCCTGCAGCACCTCGGCGTACGCGCAGGCCGCGACCTGCAGCTCCTGCTGCCGCGCTTCCAGCAGCTCGGGGGTGGCGTCGCCCGCGGCAACGGCCGCCGCGACGCGCGCGAACTGCATAGCCGCGGTGTGGAGCAGGTGGAGCGTGGCATCGTGGAGCTGCAGGTCGCCCTCCGGTACGATCATCGACCCTCCTCACCTTCGCGGCCGCGCGTCGGCCCCGGGCGACGCGGCCACGGCTTCTGCCAACAGGCTACAGGGGAGGAAGGCGCGAATGGCTAGGCCCAGACCGACTCGTGGGGCGAGCGTGATTCGGTCGTCACCCCTCGATCTCGTCGGGGCTCCAGGGCCGGCCGTGCGCCGCGACGTACTCGCGCACCTGCGCCATCACCGCGTCGTCGGAGCCGTCGAGGTCGACTGGATAGCCGAACGGCTGGTGGCAGAGGATGCCGGTGTCCCAGTAGATCTCCAGCAGGTTGTCCTCGGGATCGTAGAAGTAGACGCTGACCGCGTTGCCATGGGTGACCGTGCGGTTGATGCGGGCGCCGGCCGCCTTCAGCCGCTGGTAGTACGCGCGCACCTCGGCGAGCGAGCCGGTGTGAAACGAGAGCTGCTGGAGCTGCTTGCCGTCGCCCTTGCCGCCGCCCAGCAGGAGAAGCTGGTGGTGCTCGGCGCGCGGCTGGGCGCTCATGAAGTAGCCGTTGCCGCCGCGCGCCAGATCGGTCACCTTGAAGCCCAGGACCTGAGTATAGAAGTCTCGCTGCTTGTCCACGTCGTCACAGTAGAGGCCAACGTGGCCGATGCAAGTGATCTCCGGCATGGCAGCGCCTCCTGTCCTTGTACGCGCTGGTCCCGATGGCCTGATCGTAGCCGAGCGCCCGTGGGCTGGCAACCCCGTCCCCCCCGCGCCACCGATGAGGTGCGGGCCGATACGGGGATCGCGCCCGCGGCCGATGCCGCACGCTAACGGGACCTACGGCTGGCGCTTGTGGGCGCCCCAGTGCTCCTCGAGGTTGCGGATGAGGGCGGGGCTGAAGTGGCAGTAGGCTTGCTCGCGGGCATAGGTCGCCATGTAGGCCTGGAAGGTGGCGAGCGGCTCCTGGGCGACGCGCAGCGCCTTGCGGTTGCCGGCCGCGCTGACCACCCCGGAGCTGGTGAGTGCGGCCACGGCGCGGTCGAGCGCGGCGTCCATCTCGCTGGCGGGCACGATGCGGTCGCAGAGGAGCTGCCCTTCGGGGCTCTCCGCGTCGAACCGGCGGTCGAACAGGATGCCCTGCCGCGCCAGGCGGTCGCCTACGAAGCGGGGCAGCCGCAGGTTCGCCGCGCCGGGAATAATGCCCTCTTTGCGGGCGGGCAGGTTGAAGAAGCTGCCGGCCTCGGCGAGGGTGTGGTCCATGACGAGCAGGAGCTGGCAGCCGCCGCCGATGGCGAACGCCTCGACGGCCGCGATCCACGGCTTCTCCAGCGTCGTCTCCGGCTCGCCGGGCAGGAACTCGGGGCCGCTGAGGCCGCGGTAGAGCTTGTTCACGTAGCCCAGGTCGCGCGTCATGTAGAACAGGTACGAGATTCGGCCGTGATAGAGATGCGTCAGGTTGATCCCGGCGTTGAAGACGCGGCGGCCGCGGTAACGCGGGTGCTCGACCGGCGCGCCGCGCAACACGCCGACCTCGATCGTGGGGTCGAGCAGCACGAGGTCGACCGCGACCTCGGTCGGCCCGAGCGTGCTGTCGTCCTCGGCGTTCAGGAAGCGCGGGTTGCGCGGATAGACGTAGCCCGCCTTGCCGCGCCGCTCGACCCGCGCGGCGCCGAGGTCGGCCGCGCCCTGCTGCTGGAAGGCGGGCAGCCGCTCCAGCGCCTCGGGCAGCGGCCGCAGCATGGCGTACACGAGGTGGGCGCCGGCCCGCGGGTGGGCCAGCACCGCCGCGAGGAAGAGGCCCTGGTCAATCTCCGCGCCGTCCTTATCCTTCTGCAGCCGCGTCCGCTCCGCGGCGACGGCGGCGCGCCCGGGCGTGAGGCCCGGGTAGCGCTCGGCCGCAGCGTACACCAGCTCCTCGGCGCGCACGAAGGCGTGGTAATCGTCCGTCAGGCTGGCGTAGACGGGCTCGGCGTAGACGCGCAGGAAGCGCGTGCGCGTCGCCCGCAGCCGCGCTAGAATGCTCTCCACCGCGCGCTGCTCGGCCGCGGCGCGCGCGGGCCTGGGCGGAAAGCGGCCGAGCAGGGCGTCGCCGAGCGCGTAGTAGCGCGCCGCGGCGGCGGTGTCGCGCGCGAGCGTGTCGGCCGTGGCCGCAGCCGGGCTGGGAAAGCTCGGCTCGGCCGCCGCCCACCGCGCGACGTCACCCGCGGGCAGCACGGCCGCGGCTAAACCGGCCTGCTCGTCAGTTGGCATGCTGGTCATGTGGCGCTCCTTGGAGAGATGCGCTGGGATGGCGGAGGGCTGTCCGCGCGCGTCGGGTCGTTCGCCGAGCATACTGTACCGCGCCGTGAATGGAGGTGTTGGAGGATTCGCCTAGTGCAGCATATGTGAAATGGTTCACAGTCGTTTTGTGACGGGCGTCACACGGTGAAAATGCTCACCCCCGTAGAGTGTGGTTGTCGCCCTGGTTCGGAAGCGCTGGCGCTTCGGATGGGGAGCACCAGGCGCGATCGGTGGGCCGATTTATCGGCAGTTGGCAACAGGGAGAGAGAACTATGGCGACCACGCTAGCGCCCCGCACCGTGCTGAGCGACGAGCTGATCGACCGCTGCGGCGAGCGCGCCGCCGCCTACGACCGCGAGAACCGCTTCTTCGCGGAGGACTTCGAGGAGCTGCGCCAGGCGGGCTACCTGCTGGCGGCCGTTCCCGAAGAATTCGGCGGGCTGGGCTTGTCGCTGGCCGAGGTGTGCCGCGAGCAGCGGCGGCTGGCCTACCGGGCGCCGGCCACGGCGCTGGCCACCAACATGCACCTGTACTGGACGGGGCTGGTCGCCGATCTGCACCGGCGCGGCGACCGCTCGCTCGACTGGCTGCTCGAAGAAGCAGCGGCGGGCGAGGTGTTCGCCGCCGGCCACGCGGAGACCGGCAACGACCTGCCCGCCCTGCTGTCCACCACGCAGGCCGAGCGCGTCGAGGGCGGCTACAAGCTCAGCGGCCGCAAGATGTTCGGCAGCCTCACGCCGGTCTGGACCCGGCTCGGCGCACACGCGATGGACACCTCGGACCCGGCAGGGCCGAAGACCGTCCACGTCTTCATGCCGCGCGACAGCGCGGGCTACGAGATCCGCGAGACCTGGGACACGCTGGGCATGCGCGCCACGCGCAGCGACGACACCATCCTGAACGAGGTGTTCGTCCCCGATCGCTACGTGGCGCGCGTTCTGCCGGCGGGGACGGTTGATGCGTTCGTGCTCGGCATCTTCGGCTGGGCGCTGCTGAACTTCGCCAACATCTACTACGCGATTGGCCTGCGCGCCCGGGACCTGGCGGTCGCGTCCGCGCGCAAGAAGACCTCGCTCGCCGTCTCCCGCACGATGGCGTACCACCCCGAGGTCCAGCACTCCGTCGCCGAGATGACGCTGGCGCTCGACCCGGTGGGGCCGCACATCGAGAGCATCGCGCAGGACTGGTCGGACGGCGTGGACCACGGCGCGGAGTGGCCGGCAAAGATCGTCTCGGCGAAGTACCATGCCGTCGAGGCGGCGAAGCGGGTGGTTGACCTGGCAATGGACATCTCCGGCGGGGCCGGCATGTTCAAGGCCAACGAGCTGGAGCGGCTGTACCGTGACGTGCGCTGCGGCGGCTTCCACCCGGCGAATTCCGCGCTCGTCCACGAGATCGTCGGCAAGACCACCCTCGGCATTGACCTCGGCGAGCAGCCCCGCTGGGGCTAGATCAATGACCAGGCTCAGGCGGCGGCCCGGGAGCGGCCGGGCCGCCGCCTGAGCCTGGGCCGCGCCGATCCCGAGCCGGGCGGCGCGGCCGACCCCACGGCTCGCTCCGACACAGCGTACAGCAGCCCCGCGCAGGGGAAAGGAGAACGGGACTTATGGCTGCCCTGTTGGTGACGGAACGGGAGGAAGAACGGCGCGACGCACTGGTCGGTCGGCTGTTCGAGGCGGCGATCGGGACGATGGACGTGTTCGCCGTGTACATTGGCGACCGCCTCGGGCTGTACGAGGCGCTGGCCGCGCGCGGCGCGGCGACCGCACCGGAGCTGGCCGCGGCCACCGGCACGCACGAGCGCTACGTGCGCGAGTGGCTGGAGCACCAGGCCGCCACCGGCATCCTGGCGGTGGACGACGTGGCGGCCGCGCCGACCGCGCGGCGCTACCGGCTGCCGGCGGGCCACGACGAGGTGCTGCTCGACCGCGACAGCCTGAACTACCTCAGCGCGCTGCTGCGCCTGGTAGTCGGTGCCACCCGGCCGCTGCCCGCGCTGCTGGAGGCGTTCCGCCGCGGCGGCGGCGTGCCGTACCCGGAGTATGGTGCGGACACCCGCGAGGGCATCGCGGAGATGAACCGGCCGATGTTCGTGAACCTACTGGGCAGCGCCTGGCTGCCGGCGCTCCCAGACGTCCACGCGCGGCTGCAGAGCGCGCTGCCAGCCCGCGTCGCCGATGTAGGGTGCGGCACGGGCTGGTCGAGCATCGCCATCGCGCGGGCCTATCCCCACGTCCTGGTGGACGGCTTCGACCTGGACGAGGCGTCTATCCGCACGGCCCGCGCGAACCTCGCCGCGGCGGGGCTGACCGACCGCGTGACGTTCCGCGTGCGGGACGCGGCCGATCCGGGGCTTGCCGGGCGCTACGACCTAGTCACGGCGTTCGAGACGATCCACGACATGGCGCGGCCGGTGGAGGCGCTGCGGGCGATGCGCGCGCTCGTCGCGGACGGCGGCACGGTGCTGGTCGCGGACGAGCGCGTGGGCGATACGTTCAGCGCGCCGGGCACCGACGTCGAGCGGCTGAACTACGGGTTCAGCGTGCTGCACTGCCTGGCCGTGGGCATGTGCGACGCGCCGGCGGCAGGCACCGGCACGGTGATGCGCGCCGGCACGCTGCGCGAGTACGCGGCCGCGGCCGGCTTCCGCGGGGTAGAAGTGCTGCCGATCGAGAACGACTTCTGGCAGTTCTATCGGCTCACCCTATGATGCCCGTAGCGGTCCGGCAAGCCCCCAGGCCCCCAGTTCTGGGGAGAGCTGTCTAGACAACAGCCGCAAGCCGGACGGGGTATCAGGCGGCGAGCCCCGCGGTCCTGAGGTCGTCGCGCTCGCCGGCCGCGCGGCATGGTGCTATGCTCGGAGCACGAGCGCGCGGAGTGGAGCGATGATCTGGGACTCTGAAGCTGAGACGCTTCCCCGCGAGCGCCTGGAGGCGTTGCAGCGCGACCGGCTACGGGCGACCGTGGCGCGGCTGCTGGAGTCCGTGCCGCCCATCCGGGAGCGGCTGCGTGCCGCGGGCCTGGCCTCGGAGCAGGAAATCATGTCGCTCGCGGACCTAGCGCGGCTGCCGTTCACCGAGAAGGCCGACCTGCGCGAGCATTACCCGTTCGGTTTGCTCGCCGTGCCGGGCGAGCAGGTGGCCTGCATCCACGCCTCCAGTGGCACGCGTGGCAAGCCGACGATCGTCGGCTACACCGCCCGTGACCTCGGCGTGTGGGCGGAGGTGATGGCGCGCTGCCTGGTGGCCGGCGGCGCGCGGCCCGGCATGGTGCTGCACAACGCCTATGGCTACGGCCTGTTCACGGGCGGGCTGGGCTTCCACCACGGCGGCGCGCGCCTGGGCTGCACGGTGGTGCCCGTCTCGGGGGGGCTCACCCAGCGCCAGGTACTGTTGCTGCAAGACCTCGGCGGCGAGGCGCTCTGCTGCACGCCGTCCTACGCGCTGAACATCGCCCAGGTAATGCGCGAGCTGGGCATGGGCCCGGGTGACCTGGCGCTGAAGCTCGGCTTCTTCGGCGCCGAGCCGTGGACGGAGGCGATGCGCGCGGCGATCGAGCGCGAGCTGGGCCTCAGGGCGCTGAACGTCTACGGGCTGTCGGAGATCGTGGGGCCGGGCGTGGCCTGCGAGTGCATCGAGGCGCGCGACGGCGCCCACATCCAAGAAGACCATTTCCTGGCCGAGGTCGTGGACCCGGCGACGGGCGCGCCGCTGCCACCGGGTGCCGAGGGCGAGCTGGTGCTGACCACACTCAGCAAAGAGGCGCTGCCGATGCTGCGCTACCGCACCGGCGACCTGACCGCCCTCGACCTCACGCCCTGCGCCTGCGGCCGCACCACGGCGCGCATGGCGCGGGTGCGCGGGCGCCGCGACGACATGCTCATCATCCGTGGGGTGAACCTGTATCCCTCGGAGGTCGAGCGCATCCTCCTGGGCGTGGGCGACGTGGCGCCACACTACCAGCTCGTCGTGGCGCGTCCGGGGGCGCTGGACGAGCTGACCGTGCTCTGCGAGCCGGCCCACGACGGCGTCGACGCCGCGGCGCTCGCCGGGCGCATCCAGCGGGCGCTGCACGCGGAGACGGGCCTGACCATCGCCGTGGAGGTGCTGGCGGTCGGCGCCGTGCCGCGCAGCGAGGGCAAGGCCGTGCGGGTGGTGGACCGGCGGGGGTAGGTCACTGGCACGGGCCCTGCGGCAGTGGGAGGGCCGCGGGGCCGGTCCCGCGAGCAACCCACGGAGGGGTGCTGATGTACGTCTCGCGGATGTCGTTCTACACTCGCCCTGGGCACACCGAGGACGTGGCGCAGCGGCTGCGCAAGCTGGCCGACATGGTCGCCAGCACAGGCCCCGGCCGCCCGCGCGTGCTGCGCGTGTCCATGGCGTCGCCGGGCGCGCCCGATCTGCTGTTCGAGCAGGAGGTGGAGAGCCTCGCCGACCTGGAACGGGGCATCCACGGCGTGACCGACAAGGACGCGTTCCACCAGTGGAGCGCCGAGGTGTCGGAGCTGCTGCTCCATCCGCCGAAGCGCGAGATTCTGATGGTCGAGGCCTAGGGGGGACACCCCCGCACCCCCGCGCCAACGGCCCCCTTCCATGGAGAGGGGGCAGGCCCTTGACGGGCGTGGCGCGCGCTCGGTAGCCTCGGAGCGCGCCCGTTGTGCGCCCGAGGAGCCGATGAGCCCGATACGCGCCGTGTTCTTCGACGTGGGCGGCACGCTCGCCTACCCGCACCCCTCCTTCCACGGGGTGATCGCGCGCGTGCTCGGCGAGCACGGTGTGCACGTCACGGCCGAGCAAGTGCGCGCCGCGGAGCCGAAGGTGTGGGAGGCGGTCGAGGCGTACTGGGCGCGAGGCGGCAACTTCACGCGCTCGGACGCCGAGTCGCGCCGCTTCTGGTACTGGGTCTACGAGACGTTCCTGCGCCTGCTGGGCGAGCCGAACCCCGGCGAGCTGCCCCAGCGGCTGTACGCCGAGTTCATCCGCCACGAGACCTACCGGCTCTATCCCGACTCGCTGCCGGCGCTGGAGGCGCTGCGCGCGCGCGGCGTGCTGCTCGGCGTCATCTCCAACTGGGAGGAGTGGCTGGAGCAGCTTCTGCTGCACCTGCAGATCCACACCTACTTCGCGTCGCGGACGATCTCCGGCACCGCCGGCGTGGAGAAGCCCGATCCGCGCATCTTCGCGCTCGCGCTGGAGAGCCTGGGCGTTGCCCCGGAGGAGGCGGCGCACGTCGGCGATAGTCTGCACCACGACGTCGAGGGCGCCCGCCGCGCGGGCCTGACGCCGGTGCTGATCGACCGCCAGGGTACGCTCGGCCCTGGCGACTACCTGCGCGTCACCGACCTCGCTCACCTGCCCACCGTGCTGGGGCTCGAAGGAAGTTAATGCGCCGCGTCGCCGGGGCCGCCGCGATCATCTTCCTGGGGAATGTCGCTAGCCGCGTGCTGGGGCTGGTGCGCGAGCTGGTGATCGCCGCGCTGTTCGGCGCGACCGGGGCGACCAGCGCCTACCGCACCGCCGCGCAGCTCGCCACGCAGGCTTACGACCTCCTCATCAGCGGCGCGATCAGCGCGGCGCTGGTGCCCGTGTTCACCGACTACGCCGATGCGCCAGACCGCCGCGCCTTCGCGCGCGTCGTGTCGGTCGTGCTGAACCTGCTGCTGCTGGCGCTGGCCGTGCTGCTGCTGGCGCTCGGCCTGGCCGCGCCGTGGCTGGTGCGGCTGCTCGGCGCCGACCCGGCGTACCTCGCCCTCACCGTCACGCTGACGCGGTGGGCGCTGCTGTCGGTGTTCTTCCTGGGCGTGGCGGGCGTGGTGACCGCGGCCTGCTACGCGCGGCGCGACTTCAAGTGGCCCGCGCTGGCGACGGCGGCCTACAACCTGGGCATCATCGCCGCGGCGCTGGGGCTGACGCGCCTCTGGCCGCCGGGCGACGCGAGCATCGTGGCGCTCGCCATCGGGCTCGTGCTGGGGGCGCTGCTGCAGGCGGCCGTGCAGCTCCCCGGCCTGCGCGACGTGCGCTACCAGCCGCTGCTCGACTGGCGCCACCCGGGGGTGCGGCGGGCGCTGCGGCTGTACGCGCCGGTGGTGGCCGGGCTGGTGGTGACGAACGTCGGGGTGGGCTGGTATCTCTTTTTGGCCTGGCAGGCGGGACCGGACGTGCTGGCCACGCTCGGCTTCGCGACGAACCTGGTGCAGTTCCCGCTCGGGCTCGTCGCCAGCGCCGTGTCGCTCGCCGCGCTGCCCACGCTCGCCCGCGCGGCGGGGGGACCTACCCCCCCGGCCTCCCTCCCTATCAGGGAGGGGGGGGGGGACGGACCTACCCCCCCGGCCCCCTTCCCTGCGAGGGAAGGGGGAGTAGCGGCCTCGGCTGCCTCGGCTCCCCCCTTCCTTGGTAGGGAAGGGGGGCCGGGGGGGTTAGGTCCCGAGGCGGATTATGCCGCCACGCTGACGTTCGCGATGCGGCTGGTGCTGCTGTTGATCTTGCCGGCGACGGCGGGGCTGGTGGCGCTGCGCGTGCCGGCAGTGGCGCTGCTGTTCCAGCGCGGCGCGTTCGACGCGCTGGCCACGCAGCGGACGGCCGAGGCGTTCGCGTACTTCTCGCCGCAACTGCCGTTCGCGGCGCTCGATCAGCTCTTCATCGTCGCCTTCTACGCGCGCAAGGACACGCGCACGCCGGTGCTGGTGGGCGTGGGGACGGTCCTGCTGTACATTCTGACGGCGCCCGTGCTGTGTGGCTGCGTTGGGCCGGCGCCCTTCAGCCCCCTGGGCGGCAACGGCCTGGCGCTGGCCAACGCTCTTCAGAACAGCACGCACGCGGTGGTGCTCTACCTGCTGCTGCGGCGCCTGCTGCCCGAGCTGGGCGGCGGGGCCGGGGGCTTCCTGCTGCGCGTGGGGCTGGCGGCGCTGATTATGGGGCTGGCGCTGCAGTGGGCGCTGCCCGCGCTTACGGCGCGGCTGCCGGTCGCCCTGGTGGTGGTTGTGGGCGGGGCGCTTGGGGCCGTCGTCTACGCGGCGCTGCTGGGGCTGCTGCGCGTGCCGGAGGCGCGTCTGCTGTGGGAGGAGATCGCCGGGCGCCTGCATCGCGACTGATAATCAGAGGTTAGCGAGGAATTCCTCTGGCGTTACCTGAGCCTGTCGCAGCAGACCGCGCAGCGTACCGACCGCGACCTCTCGATGCAGGGGCACCACGCAGCCAACCTCACCTTGCGCGGTGCGTCGCTTGAGCACCACGTGACTGCCGCGCTGACGTGCCCGCGTGAAGCCAAGCCGTTCCAGCGCCCGAATGACTTCCGCGCCCGAGACGCGGGGCAGTTCAGGCACACGTCGCCTCGAACGTCGTTAGCAGAGGTCGCCCGCTGTTGGGCAGGGGGAACTCCTCCAGATACAGCTCAGTGGCTTCCTTGAGATTGGCGATTGCGTCTTCGACCGTGTACCCCTGGCTCACCGTGCCAACCTCTGGACATTCGGCCACGTAGAGATCATCTTCCTTGTGCAGTACAGCCGTGAACGTTCGCGTCCGCATGTCTCTGCCTCTCGCTTCACCTGGGCGCTGGCGCCTGCCCGGCGCGCCCTGTCGCTTGCAGGATAGCACGGGCCTGACGCGCTTCATTTTGCTACGGGCTAGCCGCATAATACTTTCTTAGCAGATTGTTCGTACTTCGAATATATCTGCGGCTCACCATAAGGTCAGGGTGGGCGCCGGGACCGCGGCTCGTGGGTCGGCGCCCCAGACGTGGACAGGAGGTGGGCCAGATGCGTTTCGTTCGAATTGGGAGCGTCCTCGGCGGCGTGGCGCTGCTGAGCGTGGCGGCCGCGCCGGCCGCGCTGGCGGCGCCGCTCGGCCAGCACCATCATCATGGTTTCCGGGCCGGGTTCGGCGCCGGCTTCCGCGATGGCTTCCACATCAGCCAGCCGATCGTCGTGCCCGTCCCGGCACCGGTCCCGCCGGTGCAGGCCGTGCCGGTGCCCGTGCCGGTGCCGGTGCCCGCGCTCCAGGGCGCGCTGCCGGCCTTGCAGCAAGTGTTCCCGGGGGCCGGCTTCGCCCAGAACCCGCCGCAGTTCCTGCCGCTGCAGGGCAATACGTATGCCGTGAGCAGCCCGCTGCTCTTCTGCGGCGTCGACCAGGCGGGCACCTGCCAGCTCATGGCCCAGCAGCTCGCGCAGATCACGCCGGGCTGGAGCACGGCGGTGATGAACGGGCCGCAGGGCTACGGCGTCTACCTGACGTACCAGAGCAGCTAACGGGTCAGTTGCGAGGGGCATTGCCTTTCGAGAGGTAGGTGCCCTTGGGGCGGCAACGGGTGATCGGTCGGCGAGTGTAGCCTCAGGAGCCATCAAGTCGGTGGCGGCGCTCCCAGGCCCGACGCCGTCGCGCGGCCCGCTTGCCGCCCCATTCGAACGGCGTCGGATCGGCGTTCCAGCCGCGGACACTGGCGGCCAGCCAAGCCGTGGGGTCGTCGGTGCTCGTGACTCCCCATTCCGTGGATTCGAGTTTGAAACCTTCCCCCGTTGGGGGAAGGTTTCAAACTCGAATCCACGGATTTGGGTGACTGACCCACTAGTGCCTTAGCCAGTAGCCGCTATTGCCGTCGAAGCCCCTCAAGATGCGCTGCGTGTGGTCAGGGTTTCTCCTGATGGCGCGAGTCGCGGCAAGCTGTATTCTGTAGCTTAGGACCCGCCGACGTACCGGGACGGAGGTGCCATCGGGCCGTGCCGGCAGTGTGGGGAGAGGTTCCGTTGATCGACCAGCCGAGCGAGACCGAAGCCGCGCCGGCCGAGGCCGAGGCGCCCAAGTCGGGTGGCGTGCCGTTCCCTACTCCTCTGGGGATCCTCGTCCTGGTGACCGTGCTGGTCTGGGCCTTCGCCTTTCTCATCCCGCCGGGGCAGTACCAGCTCGATGAGGAGGGACACCCGATCGCCGGCAGCTTCAAGCAGGTCGAGTCGCCGCTCGACTTCCGCGGCCGCATTCAGGACCTGCTGCTGGCGCCGATCAACGGCCTCTACGGGATCCAGGATCCTGCGACTGGCCAGGTCGGCCCGTTCAATCAGGGCACGCTGTTCGGGTCCGCCCAGGTGTTCCTGTTCATCCTCGGGATCGGCGGGTTCATGACCGTCGTGTTCCGAACCGGCGCGCTCGATCTGGGGATTGCGCAGCTCGCCCACCGCTTCCGGGCACAGGGCACTGTGCTGGTAGTAGCCCTGAGCGTGCTGTTCGGGATCCTCGGCTCGGTGATGTCGTGGAGCGATGAGACCCTCGGGTTCTATGCGTTGATCGTCCCGTTGATGCTGGCGCTGCACTACGATCGGCTAGTGGC
>Ga0070741_10001790_pt1 | contig 62054 bp, 60 predicted proteins | sample Coa_R1_4_FD_66440 | JGI IMG/M metagenome (GOLD analysis project Ga0070741, IMG submission 66440) | Surface soil microbial communities from Centralia Pennsylvania, which are recovering from an underground coalmine fire - Coalmine... | ecosystem: Environmental > Terrestrial > Soil > Unclassified ...
TACAAGAACGAGGAGCAGCTGTGCGATGTCCTCGACCGCTGCCTCGCGGTCAGCGACTACCTCGTGCGCCATGCACCGGCGTGGCTCGACGAGACGGCATGACGTCGGCGCCAGTCGGCGTGCCGCTCAGGAGAGGATGTCCTTGCGGTTGAACCGCCACACGGCCAGCACGGCGAAGATGGCGGTGTAGATCAACGCCGACGCTGCGCCCTTGTACATGTCCGCCGTCGTGCCCCCGTTGAACAACGTGTGCCACTCGTCCCAGTAGCGCGTCGGGAGGTACGGCTTGATGCCGCTGAGGCTCGGCACCTGGATCAGCACGCCGGACGCCACGACGGCGACGACCGTGCTCACGACCGCAGCCGCCGTCGAGTCGGTGAGCGTCGAGAGGAAGATGCCGATGGCGACGACGGCGAGCATCGTGAGCGCGATGTAGCCGGACGCGAGCGACAGGCGCCCGATGCCCTCGCCGATCGCGATCTTGACCGGGAGCGGCACGGTTGCCTCGCCGAACAACGTGGTGGTCTTGACGACCGTCGGCTCGTGCCAGCCGAACGCGATCGTGCCCGCCAACAGGGCCGTCCCCGTGATCACGAACACGGCGATGAGCGTGAGCACGTACGCGACGCCGAGCTTGGCCAGCACGAGCCTCGCCCGCGACACGGGTCGCACCAGCAGGTAGCGCAACGTCCCCCACGTCGCCTCACCCGACACGCTCTCACCCGCGAACGCGGCGACGACCACGACGAGGAAGAACTGGCTCATCACGAGCAGCGCGGCCACGGCGACGTTGATGCCGCTGCTCGTCAGCACGGTGAAGAGGTTGATCTCGAAACGCCGTTCGCGCGGCGGCGACACGTACGTCGCCACCGTCATGATGACGGGGACGGCGGCGAGCAGCGCGAAGCACGCCCACGTGCGCATGCGTCGGATCTGGCGGATCCATTCGACGACGATCACTGCTCGTCCACCAGCGCGAGATAGGCGTCCTCGAGACGTCGCCTGGGGACGACCGTCTCGACGGCGATGCCGGCGTGCACGAGCGCCCGCACCGCTTCCGATCGCGCCACACCGTCGAGGTCCGCGATCAGCCGGTGCTCGGGCGGTTCACCGGCGCGCACGGCGAGCACTCCGTGCACCGCGCGGAGGACGTCGGCGGCGCGCGACGCGTCGTCAACCTCGAACTCGACCGCGTGCGACGCGCCGACGAGGTCGGCCACCGTGCCGGACGCCACGAGCGTGCCGTGGTCGATCACGAGCGCGTGCGTGCACACCTGCTCGACCTCGGCGAGGAGGTGGCTGGAGAGCAGCACCGTCGTGCCCCGCGACGAGATGTCGCCGATGGCGCGACGGATGCGGCGCGTCTCCGCGGGATCGAGCCCGTTCGTGGGTTCGTCGAGGACGACGAGGTCGGGATCGTGCATGAGCGCCTGCGCCAGACCGAGCCGCTGGCGCATCCCCTGCGAGTACCCCTTCACCTTGCGGTCGACGGCGGCGCCGAGGTTGGCGATGTCGATGGCGAAGTCGAGCCCCGGCGGCGGCCACGGGTCGCCCCCGGCTCGCCAGTGGAGCTGGAGGTTGCGCATGCCGGACAGGTAGGGCACGAACGCGGGCTTCTCGACCAGCAGCCCGACCCGGCGCAGGACGGGGTGGCTCGGCCGCATCGGAGCCCCGAGGAGCGCCGACGCCCCCCGGTCCGGGCGGATGAGGCCGACGAGCATGCGCACCGTGGTGGTCTTGCCGGCGCCGTTGGGGCCGAGGAGCCCGCAGACCTGGCCGTGGGCAACGGCGAGGTCGAGGCCGTCGACGGCCTGGACGCCGCCGAAGCGCTTCGAGAGGCCGGCCGCCTGCACGGCGAGGGTGGTGTCGAGGGTGGCGGTCACGATGGGTCGGAAGGCTACGGACCCGAGCCGGACTCGCGTGCGCGACGCCCGTCACCCCACTTTTCCGCGCGCTGGCGGCGACGCGGTGACCACGCACGCGCTCAAAACGCAGGAAGGGGCGGTCAGGCGGCGGCTTCGACGCAGCGGTCGTGGCAGCTCGGGCCGACGGGGACGTGCGGGACCGGCTGCACGGCGGCCGCCCGCCGGATCGTGAGCCAGCTCAACAGCCCGCCCACGGCGGCGAGCACGGCCGCGATCACCAGGGCCGCCCGGTACCCGCGCCGGAAATTCTCGGCGAGCCCCGCAACACCCGGGAGCACGGCGATGGCGAGCAACGACGCGATGCGCGCCGCCGCGTTGTTGATGGCGGACCCCACGCCCATGTGGTGCTCGTCGACGGCGGCGAGCACGGCGGCCGTGAGCGGCGCCACCGTCAACGCCAGACCGATGCCGAGCACGACGAGTCCGGGCAGCACACCGGTCGCGTACCTCGTGCCGGGCTCGATGCGCGACAGCAGCACCAACCCTGCGGCCACGATCAGCGGACCGACGGTCATCGGTCCACGCGGCCCGATGCGTTGCGCGAGGGCGCCTGCACGAGCGCTGCCGACCAACATGATGATCGTGATCGGCAACAGCGCCGCGCCCGCCTCGAGCGCGGAGTACGCGAGGTTCTCCTGGAGGTGCACGACGACGAGGAACGTGGTGATGCCGAGCGCGGCGTACACGGCAACGGTCACGAGGTTGGCGCCCGAGAACTGCCGCGACCGGAACACGTCGAGGGGCACCATCGCGTGCCGTTGCCGCGCCTCGACGACGACGAACAGCACGAGCAGCACCGCACCACCGGCGGCACAGGCGTAGACGGCACCACGCGACGTCCCCGCGGGTCCTTCGATGAGGGCGTACACCACGCCGGCCAGGCCGGCGGACAACGTCGCCGCGCCGACGACGTCGACACGCACGTCGTCCTCGTCGTCGCGGCTCTCCGGGACGTGCCGCATCGTGACCACGACGGCAACGGCGACGATCGGCGCGTTCACGAGGAACACCAGGCGCCACGACACGGCGTCGATGAGCCAGCCGCCGAGGAACGGGCCCACGGCGGTGGCGACGCCCGCCAGTCCCGACCACGCGCCGATGGCGCGCCCGCGGTCGTCGGGACGGAACGACGCCGACAGCAGGGCGAGGCTGCCGGGTGTCAGCGCGGCGGCAGCGATGCCCTGGAGCGCGCGGGCCAGGATCAACTCCGGCGCGTTCTGTGCGAGCGCGCACAGCAGCGACGTGACGGCGAACCCGACGAGGCCGAGCACGAAGACGCGCCGGCGCCCGAAGAGGTCGCCGAGGCTGCCGCCCAGCACCAGCAACGAACCGAGCGTCAGCAGGTACGCGGTGAGCACCCACTGCAACGAGTCGATGCCGACGTGGAAGTCGCGCGCCACGGCGGGCAGCGCGGCGTTGACGACGGTGCCGTCGAGGAACGCCACGCCGGAGCCGAGCACGGCGGCGAGGAGCACCCACCGCCCGCGGGCCGTGCCCCACGCGATCCGCCCCGCGCCGTCCTCAGGCATCGGGTTCGATCACCACGCGCACCCCGAGCGCCTGTTCGAGCAGGTCCTTGCGGGCATCGGCGGTGTACACCTCGAGCTCCACGTCACCGTCGTGGTCGAGGTGGACCGTCAGCGTGCCCTTCTCGTGCTCGGCCCGCACGTGGCGCACCACGCCGTTCCGGGTGCGATCGAGCGCGACGGCGACGCGGAGGATGCCGGCAAGCACGCGGACGGCGTGCTGCGCGGTCGGCGGCAACGCCGCGAACTCGCGATGGCTGCCTTTCGGCGCGCTCTTGCGGTGGTAACGGGCCACCTGCGCGATCAGCTCGACCTCCTCGTCGGTGAACCCGGTCAGGACGTCGGAGTTGCGGATGACGTAGTACGAGTGCAGGTGGTGGCGGTCGTGCGAGATCAGCACACCGACGTTGGCGAGCAGGCTCGCCGCCTCCAGCACCTCCTCGTACGACGAATCGAGCTCGTGCAGCGTCGACGTCTGCTCGAACAGCTCGAGCGCCAGCTCCGTCGCGTGCTCGGCGTGCGCCTTCTCCTCCGCCGGAGCGAGGGCGGCGAGGTGCATGACGCTCTCGTAGCGCAGGTCGCCGAGATGACCGATCGACGTCTGTTCGCGGCGGCGCAGCGCGTCGAGCAGCACGCCCTCGCGCAGCGCGAAGTCGGAGACGACCATCTCGTCGATGTCGAGCGCGTCGAACGACTGCTCGAGCACCAGCGCGCCGCCCACGACGATGTCCGCTCGCTTCGGATCGAGACCCGGAACGGCCAACCGCTCCTCGACCGACTTGGCCGACAAGAGCGCGTCGACCACCTCGGCCAGGTCGTCGCGGTCGAACGTGGCGCCGCTCACCTGGCGCAGCGGTGGCTCGCCGCGGCGGGCGCGCGCCATCTCGGCGACGTTGACGATGGTGCCGGAGCTGCCGATGGCGACGTCGAAACCGATCGGCGACACGACGCGCCGCACCTGCGTCAGGTACGAGCGGATGTACTGCCGCGCGTCGCGCACCGCGTCGCGTTTGATCTTGCCCTCGAGACCGAATCGCTCGGTCAGGCGGATGGCGCCGAGCTTGAGGCTGCGCGACGCGAGCACCTGCGTGCCCTCGCCGAGCACGAACTCCGTGCTCCCCCCGCCGATGTCGACGAGCAGGTGACGGCGGTCGTAGGCGGGCACGGCCTGCAGCGCGCCGAGCCGGATCAGTCGCGCCTCCTCCACCCCCGAGATCACGGCGACGCGCACGCCCGCCTCGTCACGGGCACGGCGCACGAACTCCTCGCGGTTCTCCGCTTCGCGCACGGCGCTCGTGGCGACGGCGTGCAGGTCGGCGCCGTGGCTGTCGACGATGCGGCGGAAGCGGCGCAAGGCCTCGACACCGCGTTCGATGGCCTCCGGGGCGAGGCGCTTCATGTCGCCGGAACCGGAACCGAGCCGGACCACGTCCTTCTCCCGGTCGATGACCTCGAAGCGGTTGTTGCCCGTGGGGCGGGCGATCACGAGGTGGAACGAGTTCGTCCCGATGTCGATGGCGGCGAGCGGAGCGGACCCGTTCTCGACGCGCGACACGCCGTCACGCTACGAGGCGGTGCCGCGCTCCAGACGGACCGGCAGCGACTTCAGCGCGTTGTTGAGGTTCGAGCGCTGGCGCTTGGCCTCCCCGACCTGCTCGATGTCCTCGAACCGGCGCAGCAGCTCCTCGAAGAAGATGCGACCTTCGAGGCGAGCGAGGTGCACGCCGAGGCAGAAGTGCTCGGCGATCCCGAACGAGAGGTGCGGGTTCGGATCACGGTGGATGTCGAAGCGATGGGGGTCGGCGAAGACGGCTTCGTCGCGGTTGGCGGACGTGTACAGCATCGCCACCTTGTCGCCCGCCGCGATCGGCTGGTCGCCGATCACGGTGTCCTCCGCCGCCGTGCGCCGGAAGTAGTGGAGGGGGTTGGCCCACCGCAGGATCTCCTCGACCGCGCCCGGTATGCGCGACGGGTCGGCGCGCAGCTCCGCCAGTTGGTCGGGGTGCTGGAGCAGCGCGAGCAGGCCGGACGACAGCATCGTGCGCGTCGTGTCGTTGCCCGCGGTGACGAGCTGCACGAAGAAGCTCCCGAACTGGATCTCGGTCATCGGCGCGCCGTCGACCTCGGCGGCGAGGATCAGCGTGGCGAGGTCGTCGCGCGGCTCGGCCCGTCGTTGCTGCGCGAGCTCGATGGCGTACATCGCCATCTGGATGCTCGACGTGTAGTCGGGCTCGGTGTTGCCGGCGGCGACGTCGGGATCCTGGCCACCCGAGTTCTGCTCCGACCACGCGTGGATCTTCGGCCAGTCCTCGCGCGGGATGCCGACGAGCTCGCCGACGACCTGCGAAGGGAGCTTCGCGCACACGTCGTGGACGAAGTCGATCGTCGTGCCCGGCTCGACGTCGTCGAGGATCGACGTGCAGATGGCTCGGATGCGCGGTTCCAGCGAACCGATCACGCGCGCCTTGAAGTGGGGTGCGAGGTTGCGGCGGTAGTCGATGTGGCGGGGCGGATCCATGGCGAGGACCATGTCGCGCATCATCGCCAGGGAGGCCTCGTCGAGGTCTTCGAGCACGACACCGCCGAGCGACGCCGAGAACACCTGCGGGTGGCGGGCGACGTGCACCACGTCGGCATGGCGCAGCACGGCCCAGTACGCGGTGCCGTCGGGCATCGCCTGCCGGTACACCGGCTGGTCGCGCCGCAAGCGCTCGAGCGTCTCGTGCGGCGGGCCGTCGACGTACCCGTCCGGGTCGTACAGATCGATCGTCGTCGTGCTCACGTCACGTTCCGGTGAAGTCGGGCGCGCGCTTCTCGAGGAAGGCGCGCGGGCCTTCCTTGGCGTCGTTGGAGCTCATCACTTCCATGCCTAGCTCCTCCTCTCGTTTGAAGGCGTCCTCTTCCCGCAAGGTCTCCGCGGCCAGCACCGAGGCCTTGATGTTGCGCACCGCCAAGGGACCGTTGGCGGCGATGCGGTCCGCGAGCTGACGCGCCTTCGTGAGCGCCTCGCCGTCGGGAACGACGTGGCCGACGAGCCCCACCTCGTACGCCCGTCGCCCGGAGATGGGATCGCCCACGAGGAGCATGTCCATCGCCACCGTCCACGGGATCTGGCGCGGCAGCCGGATCGTCGACGCCGACATCGGGAACAGCCCACGCTGCACCTCGCTGATGGCGAGCTGCGCGCCTTCGGCGGCGACGCGGATGTCGAGTGCCTGGAGGATCTCCATCCCGCCCGCGTAGCAGTAGCCCTCGACGGCGGCGACCAGCGGTGTGGACGTGCGGTACGTCTTGAGGAAGCCCTTGTAGATGAGGCCGAAGTCGGCACGGATGCGTTCCTCGAACTCGTCCTGCGCCGGCTTGCCCGAGATGAGCGCGCCGACCAGCCGATCGAGGTCGGCGCCCGCGGAGAAGTTGCCGCCCGCGCCGGTGAGGATGGCGACGCGGATGTCGTCGTCCCCGTCGACGAGGTCCCACGCGTCGCACAACCGGCAGAGCACCTCGGCGTTGAACGCGTTGCGCTTCTCGGGCCGGTTCAGCGTGATGGTGACGACGTGACCGTCTCGCTCCACGAGCACGGCGGGTTCGGACATGGCCGGAGTTGTAGCACGGCGAGTACGGTCCCCTCCCCGTGAGAGCCGTGCTCTGCAAAGCCTTCGGTCCGCCCGAGTCACTCGTGCTCGAAGAGGTCGACGACCCCGAACCCGACGCCGGCCAGGTCGTCGTCGACGTCGCCGCGTGTGCGGTGAACTTCCCCGACGTCCTCGTGATCCAGGACATGTACCAGTTCAAGCCGCCGCTGCCGTTCTCGCCGGGCGCGGAGGTGGCGGGCACCGTGAGCGCCGTGGGTGAGGGCGTCGACGGCGTCGCCGTCGGTGACCGCGTGCTGGCCTCCCCCGGTTGGGGCGGGCTGGCGGAGAAGGTGGCGGTCCCCGCCCGCACGGTCATCCCGGTTCCCGAGGAGGTCGACTTCGTCCACGCGTCGTCGTTCCTCTACGCCTACGGCACGTCGCACTACGCGCTGAAGGACCGGGGTCGCCTGCAACCGGGTGAGTCGTTGCTCGTGCTCGGCGCCGCGGGTGGTGTCGGGCTCGCCGCCGTCGAGCTGGGCGCGGTGATGGGCGCCAACGTGATCGCCGCGGCGTCCACCGACGAGAAGCTGGCGCTGTGTCGCGAGCACGGCGCGTCGCAGACGATCAACTACGAGACCGAGGACCTCAAGACGCGCATCCGCGAGCTCACCGGCGGCGAAGGCGCCAACGTCGTCTACGACGCCGTCGGCGGGCAGTACAGCGAGCCTGCGCTGCGGGCCACGGCGTGGGACGGGCGCTTCCTCGTCATCGGATTCACCGCGGGCATCCCCAAGATCGCGCTCAACCTCACGTTGCTGAAGAGCTGCTCGATCGTCGGTGTCTTCTGGGGCGCGTTCGTCGGCCGCGAGCCGGCGAAGCACCGCGCCAACATCGCCGAGCTCATGGAGTGGTGGCGGGAGGGCAAGCTCCACCCGCACGTGTCGAACACGTACCCGCTCGAGCGCGCGTCGGAGGCCATCCGCGAGCTGGCCGACCGCAAGGCGAAGGGAAAGGTCGTCGTCACGATTTGAAGCGCGAGCTCTTCGAGGACGAGCACGAGCAGTTCCGGGCGAGCGTCCGGCGCTGGATCGACAAGGAGATCGTCCCCCACCGCGAGGAATGGGACGCCGCGGGTGTCGTGCCCCGTTCGCTCTTCGTCGACGCGGGATCGCACGGCTTCCTCGGGATGGCGATCCCCGAGCAGTACGGCGGCGGCGGCGTCGACGACTTCCGGTACAACCTCGTGATCAACGAGGAGGTGCAGGCGGCCGCCATCGGCGGGGCCGGCCTCGGCATCACGCTCCACAACGACATCTGCCTGCCGTACTTCCTGCGCTACTGCACCGACGACCAGAAGGCGCGCTGGCTCCCTGCGATCGCGTCGGGCGAGCTGATCACCGCCATCGCCATGACGGAGCCGGGCATGGGAAGCGATCTCGCGTCGATGGCGACGACGGCGGTGCGCGACGGCGATCACTACATCGTGAACGGCGCGAAGACCTTCATCACGAACGGCATCAACGCCGACCTCGTCATCACCGCGGTCAAGACCGACCCTTCGCAACGGCACAAGGGGATGTCGTTGCTCGTGCTCGAGCGGGGCATGGACGGCTTCGAGCGCGGTCGCAACCTCGACAAGATCGGGCAGCACGCGCAGGACACGGCCGAGCTGTTCTTCGACGACGTCGCCGTGCCGGTGACGAACCTCCTCGGTGCCGAGGGAGAGGGGTTCCTGCAACTCGTCGCCAACCTCCCGCAGGAGCGCCTGTCGATCGCGGCGGCCGGCGTCGCTGCCGCGCAGGCCGCGTTGGGGTGGACGCTCGACTACGTGCAGCAACGGCACGCGTTCGGTCAACCGATCGGCTCGTTCCAGAACACGCGCTTCGTGCTGGCGGAGGTCGCCACCGAGGTGGAGATGGCGCAGACGTACGTCGACCGTTGCGTGCGCGCCCTGAACGCGGGCGACCTGACCGCCGAGGAGGCGGCGATGGCGAAGTGGTGGTGCACGGAGCTCCAGAAGCGCTCCGTCGACCGGTGCCTGCAGCTGTTCGGCGGCTACGGCTACATGCTCGAGTACCCCATCGCCCGCGCCTACGCCGACGCCCGCATCACCACGATCTACGGCGGCACCACCGAGATCATGAAGGAGATCATCGGCCGCTCCCTCGGCCTGTGAGCGAACGTCAGCCGGTCACCAGTCGAGGGGTTCGATGAAGAGGTGGATCGTGCCGCCGCAGGTGAGACCGACGGCGAAGGCCTCGTCGTCGCTGTAGCCGAACGTGACCATGCGGCGCTCGCCCGTGGCCAGCACGTCGAGCGCCTCCGTGACCACCGCGCCTTCGACGCACCCGCCGGACACGGACCCGATGACCTCGCCGTCCTCGTTCACCGCCATCGCCGCGCCGGGCTGCCGCGGCCCGGATCCCTCGACGTCGACGACCCGGGCGAGCGCGACCCGTCGCCCCGCAGCGCGCCAGCGGTCGAGGTCGTCGAGCAGTTCCTTCATCGCCACTTCCAGTCCGGTTCGCGCTTCTCCATGAACGCGTCGCGCGCTTCGCTCGAGTCCTCGAAGCCGAGGAGCCGGCGCGTGTAGTCCTGCTCGGTGCGGTACGCGTCCTTCAGGGGGAGGTGCTCGACGCGGTTCATCGACTCCTTGGCCAGGCGCAACGCGATGGGGCTCTTCGCGGCAAGCGATCGAGCGAGCGCTCGCGCCGCGTCGAGCAACTGCGGGCGGGGCACGACCTCGCGCACGACGCCGAGGCGGTGGAGCTCGGACGCGGGCACCTGCTCGCCGGTGAAGAACATCTCCCGGGCCTTGTGCCGGCCGACCAGCAACGAGAGGTGGGCGCTGGCGCCGAGGAGACCGACGTTGATCTCCGTCGTGCCGAACGTGGCGTTGTCCGACGCGAAGAGGATGTCGCAGCATGCCGCGAAGGCCAGCCCCGCGCCGAGGGCCGGACCGTTGATGGCGCCGATGACCGGGACCGCGCAGTCGGTGATGGCCCACATGGCATCACGCACGGCGCGGCCGGGGTCGGTCACGAGCGAGGCCGGCACGCCGGCGTCGCGGGAATCGCCGACGGTCTTCAGGTCGACACCGGCCATGAAGGCGCGGTCGCCGGCGGCCGTGAACACGGCGACGCGGACGTTTCGGTCGTCGTCGAAGGATCGGAACACCTCGGCGATCTCGGCGAACGTGCCCGTGTGCACGGCGTTCACCGGCGGACGGTCGAGCGTCACCGTCGCGACGTGTTCGTCGACCTCGACGTGCAGATCCGCCACGGGGCGATCCTACGGGACCGACCCCCTGACGCGAACGAAGGCCTCCCCCGCCGGAAGGCCCTCGTTCGAGGTTCGAGACTCACGCAGACCGCCCGCGCCGTCTCGACCTCCTTCGTACCCCCGCTGTCAATCCGTCCACGCAACTCGGGGGGTGTCGCGCGTGACCCGCGCGCAGGCAGGTCCACGGGCGACGCGCAAGGATGGAGGGTCACGAGACCAACAGGGGGGACGATGCCGATCTCGTCGATCGCAGGGATCATCCGTACACACGGCCGCGAGCGGCCCGATGCGCCCGCCATCGAGTACGAGGGCACCACCATCACGTTCGGCGAGCTCGACGAGCGATCGAGCCGGCTGGCCAACGCGCTCGCCGCTGCCGGCGTCACGAGCGGCGACCGCGTCGCGTTCCTCGACAAGAACGGACCGGAGTACTTCGAGACGACGTTCGCGCTGGCGAAGCTGAACGCCGTCAACGTCGCCGTGAACTGGCGGCTGGCGCCGACGGAGATCGCGCAGGTGATCGACGACGCGCGCGCGAAGGCAGTCGTCGTCGGCGCCGAGTTCGTCCCCCACATCGAGAAGATCGAAGCGGACATCCCCACGGTCGAGACGTACGTCGCCATCGGCGGGCACGCTCGCTGGGACGACTACGGCGCGTTCCTCGCCGCCGGCGACGCGACCGACCCGGGCATCGAGGGTGCCGGGCCGGACGTCGCCTTCCAGCTCTACACGTCGGGCACGACCGGGCTGCCCAAGGGCGTGATGCTCACGAACGACAACTTCTTCAAGGGCGTCATGAACGTCACCGACTCGTGGCGGTTCACGCCCGACTCCGTGAACCTCGCCGTGATGCCGATGTTCCACATCGCCGGCTCCGGGTGGTCGATGGTCGGGCTGTACCACGGTTGCCAGACGGTGCTCGTGCGCGAGGTCGATCCCGCGCAGCTCCTCCGCCTCATCGAGCAGTTCGGGATCACGAACGCGTTCCTCGTCCCCGCGGTCATCCAGTTCCTGCTCGTCACACCGGGCGTCGAATCGACGGACTTCTCGACGTTGCGGGCGCTCGTCTACGGCGCGTCACCCATTACCGATTCGGTCCTCACCAAGGCGATGGCCACGCTGGGGTGCGAGTTCATCCAGGTGTACGGGCTCACCGAGACGACGGGCGCCATCACGCAGCTCGAGCCGGAGGACCACGATCCCGAGCACCGCCCCGGGCTGCTGCGGTCGTGCGGCAAGCCCTACCCGTGGGTCGAGATGCGCGTCGTGGACGCCGAGACCGGTGAGGACGTCCCGGACGGCACCGTCGGCGAGCTGTGGACGCGGTCGCCGCAGAACATGAAGGGCTACTGGAACAACGAGGACGCGACCCGCGCCGCCATCACCGACGACGGCTGGTTCAAGACGGGCGACGCCGGCTACCGCGACGCCGACGGGTTCCTGTTCCTGCACGATCGCGTGAAGGACATGATCGTGTCCGGCGGGGAGAACATCTATCCCGCCGAGGTCGAGAACGTGCTCGCCAAGCACCCCGACGTGATGGACGTCGCCGTCATCGGCGTGCCCGACGAGAAGTGGGGCGAGGCGGTCAAGGCCGTCGTCGTGCGCGCCGACGGCAGCGACGTCACCGACCGCGACCTCATCACGTTCGCCCGCGAGCACCTCGCCGGTTACAAGCTCCCGAAGTCGGTCGACTTCACCGACGTGCTCCCCCGCAACCCCTCGGGCAAGTTGCTGAAGCGCGAGATCCGTGCGCCGTACTGGGAGGGAGCGGCGCGCCAGATCGGCTGACCGCGACCGGGATGACGCTGGCGGCGACACACGAGGCGGAACGCGGGCTCGACGGGCGTGAAGCGGCGGCACGCTCGGCGGCCGGGCGCGCCAACGTCACCACCGAGGTCACGAGCCGTTCGGTCGGCGTCATCATCCGCGCCAACGTCGTCACCCGCTTCAACGCGTTGCTCGGTGGGCTGCTCGTCGTCATCCTGATCGTCGGGCCACCGCAGGACGCGCTGTTCGGCCTCGTGCTCGTCGGCAACACGCTGGTCGGCGTGCTCCAGGAGATCCGGGCCAAGCGCACGCTCGATCGCCTCCAACTCGTCGGCGGCGTGACGTCGTCGGTCGTGCGCGATGGTGTCGTGCAGCCGGTCGCCGCCCGCGACGTCGTGGAGGGCGACGTGATCGAGGTGCGACGGGGCGACCAGATCGTGGTCGACGGCGCCGTCCTCGTGTCCGACGGTCTCGAGGTCGACGAGTCGATGCTGACGGGCGAGTCCGACGCGGTGCACAAGCCGGCGGGCACGACCGTGCGTTCCGGCACGTGGGTCGTGGCCGGGGTCGGGCGGCACCGCGCCGACGTCGTCGGCGACGAGGCGTACGCGCACGCGCTCGCCAACGAAGGGCGCCGCTTCGCGCTGACCCGATCGGAGCTGCGCGTCGGAATCGACCGCATCCTCCGCGGCGTCACATGGGTGCTGGTGCCGACCGGCGTGCTCCTCGTCATCAGCCAGCTGCTGCAGTCGGACTCGCTCCACGAAGCGGCGCGCACGTCCGTCGCCGGCGTCGTGAACATGGTGCCGGAGGGGCTCGTGCTGCTCACGAGCACGGCGCTCGCCGTCGGCGTGACGCGGCTCGGCCGTCGCCAGGTCCTCGTGCAGGAGCTGTCCGCCCTCGAGGGGCTCGCCCGCGTCGACGTGCTCTGCGTCGACAAGACGGGCACGCTCACGGAAGCGACGCTGGAGCTGTTCGCGGTCGAGCCGCTCGACCGGTCGGTCGACGCGGAGGACGTGCTCGCCCGGCTCGCCGCCACCGACCCCGATCCGAACCCGACGTTGCAGGCCATCGCCCGCGCCCGGTCGGCACCGGCGCTGCCGGTGACGTGGCAGCTGCCGTTCTCGTCGGCGGCACGGTGGTCCGCGTTCGGCGATGCGGAGGGCGCATGGGCGCTCGGCGCACCCGACGTGCTCTTCGAATGGGTCCGTCCCGAGGACACGGAGGTGATCGAGCCGGTGCGGGTGCACGTCGACGAGCACGTCCGGGAGGGACGGCGTGTCTTGCTGCTCGGTCGCTACCCGGGTCGTTCGCCCGACGACCGGCCGCACGGCGTGCTGCACCCCGTCGCCGTCGTCACCCTCGACGAGAAGGTGCGGCCCGAGGCGGCCGGCATCGTCACGTGGTTCCGCGAGCAGGGCGTGTCGTTGCGCGTGCTCTCGGGTGACGCGCCCCGGACCGTGGGCGCGGTGGCAGGACGGGTCGGCATCCCCGGCGCCGAGCAACCGTTCGACGCCCGTCACCTGCCGTCGTCCGCGGAGGAGCTGGCGGCCGTCGTCGACGCCCACCACGTGTTCGGGCGCGTCGGTCCCCGCCAGAAGCTCGACATCATCTCCGCGCTGCAACGGGCGGGACACACGGTCGGGATGGTGGGCGACGGCGTGAACGACGTGCTGGCGCTGAAGCAGTCCGACCTCGGCGTGGCGATGGGCAACGGCGCCAGCGCGGCGCGCAACGTCGCCCAGGTCGTGCTCGTCGATCCGCGGTTCGACGCGCTGCCGCCGGTCGTGGCCGAGGGGCGGCGCGTCATCGGCAACGTGGAGCGCGTCGGGAAGCTGTTCGTCACCAAGACGGTGTACGCGTGCCTGCTCGCGCTCGCCGTCGGTGTGGCGCAGCTGCCGTTCCCCTTCTACCCGCGCCATTTGACGTTGGTGAGCAGCCTCACGATCGGCATCCCCGGGTTCTTCCTCGCGCTGGCACCGAACGACGCGCGCGTCGAGCACGGGTTCGCGGGGCGTGTCCTGCGGGCCGCGGTGCCGGCCGGCGTGGTCGCGGCGGCGGCGACGTTCTCGGGCTACGCGCTGGCGCGCGACGACGCGCTCACGTCGATCGACCAGGCGCGTACGTCCGCCATGCTGGTGCTGTTCGGCGTCGCGATGTGGGTGCTCGTGATCATCGCCCGTCCGTACACGCGGCCCCGCCTCATGTTGCTGGGATCGATGGTGGGCGCGTTCGCGGTCGCCATCGCACTGCACCGGTCGCGTGGCTACTTCGCGCTGACGTTGCCGCGCCCGCTCGTCACGATCGCCTGCATCGGCATCGTGGCGATGGCCGGCGCGGTGATGGAGATCGGATGGCGTCTCGCGGCGTGGCGGGTGTCAGCTCGGGGCGACCACGGTTCGTAACTCGCGCTTGAGGATCTTGCCCGACGCGTTGCGCGGGAGCGGGGTGTCGACGATGGCGATGCGGGTCGGCACCTTGAACGGCGCCAGCCGTTCGCGCACGTGCGCCTGCAACGCGTCGGCGGTGAGCGTGGCGCCGGCGCGGGGCAGCACGGCGGCCGCCACCTCCTCCCCCAGCCGTTCGTGGGGCACGCCGAACACCGCCGCTTCGTGCACGTCCGGGTGCTCGTAGAGCGCGGCCTCGACCTCGGCGCAGTAGACGTTCTCGCCACCGCGCAGGACCATGTCCTTGGCGCGGTCCTCGACGTAGACGAACCCTTCTTCGTCGACACGTCCGATGTCGCCGCTGCGCAGCCAACCATCGACGAGCACCTCGGCGGTGGCGTCGGGCTTGTTCCAGTAGCCACGGATGAGGTTCGGCCCCTTGAACCAGATCTCGCCGGCCTGGCCGGTCGGCACCGGCCTGCCGTTCTCGTCGCGCACCTCGACCTGGAGGATGGGTGTGGCCCGGCCGGTGCTCGTCGGGTGCGTGAGGTAGTCCGCGCCGCCGTTCTGCGGACCGTAGGCGTTGGTCTCGGTCATCCCGTAGCCGATGCCGGGGCTGGCCTTGGCGAAGCTCGACGCCACGCGCCGCACGAGCTCCGGTGGCGCCGGTGCACCGCCGCCGCCCACGCTGCGAAGGCTCGACGTGTCGTGCTCGGCGAAGTGCGGCGACGCCAGCAGGTCCCAGCTCTGCGTCGGCACGCCGACGAAGTTCGTGACCCGCTCGCGCTCGATGTGCACGAGCGCGAGATCGGGATCCCACTTGTACATCATCACGAGCTTCAACCCGCTCGACAGGCACGACAGCATCACCGGTACGCAACCGGTGACGTGGAACAGCGGGACGACGAGGATGAACACCGGCGGCCCATCGCTCGGGTCGGGTTGGGCGCCGGTGCGCAGCCGGTCGATGGCGGTGCGGCACCCGAACCCCATCAACGCCTGGATCACGGCGCGGTGCGTCGACACCGCGCCCTTCGGTTGGCCGGTCGTGCCCGACGTGTACAGGATCGTCGCGTCGTCGTCGGGATCGATCGCGATCTCGGGCATCGGGGTGCCGAGGTGCACGACGTCGTCCCACGCGTCTGCATGCGGTTGCGCATCGCTGCGGACGGTGACGGTGCGGATGCCGAGCCGCTCGCACGTGCGGGCGCTGCGCTCGGCCCGTTCGCGATCGGCGATGAGCACCGTCGCACCGCAGTCCTCGAGCGCGTAGTCGAGCTCGTCTTCGGTCCACCACGCGTTGAGCGACACCGAGATGGCGCCGATCGACACGATGGCGGCGAACGACACGACCCACTCCGGGTAGTTGCGCATGCCGATGGCGACGCGGTCACCCTTCTGGACGCCGTAGCGCTCGACGAGCGCGCCCGCCAGCGCGTCGACCGTCGCCGCGAAGCGCTCGAACGACCATCGCTCGTCCTCGTACACGAGGAACGTGTCGTCGCCGCGTGCGCGCGTGGTGGCGACGATGTCCCGCAACGACGCGGGCGCGTGCCGGAAGATCGTGGTGGGGATGCCGCTGACGTCGACCACGGTCGTCTCGAACCGTTGGCCGGGCGCCGTGACCTGTGCTGCCGCTTCGTCGTAGCTCAACATCGTGGGCTCGGAAGGGATCGAACCTTCGACCGAGGCATTATGAGTGCCCTGCTCTGACCACTGAGCTACGAGCCCGCCAGGGCAACGTAGCCCGATGCTCCGGGGGAGAGACTCGAACTCTCAACCTCGCGGTTAACAGCCGCTCGCTCTGCCGATTGAGCTACCCCGGACGGAGTTGCCGAGGTTAGCAAGGCGTCACCACCGCCCACGCGGCCATCCATCGTGCAGTTGCCACTCGAATTCGACGGTCACTCCGCGATGGACGTCGAGCCGCTGGCCGTCGCCGCCGCCGACTGATTTCTGCGGCGACCCGTCGGAGTCCGCCCTCGGCGGACGATGATCAGGTCGATGGGAGCCACGGCGGCTGACGCGAGCGGGGGAGCGGCGTTGCTCGCGCTCTACGACCGTGCGCTGCCCCAGGTGTACGGGTACGTGCTGCCCCGGTGCGGCGACGTGCGGGTCGCCGAGGACGTCACCAGCGAGACCTTTCTCGCCGCCGTCGACGCCGTCAACCGTGGCACCGTGCCCGAGCTCACCGTCGCCTGGTTGGTGGCCGTCGCCCGCAACAAGCTCGTCGACCACTGGCGCCGCCAGGAACGGGAAGCCCGCAAGCTCGACGTCGTCCACGGCGAGGCGACCTTCGAGCCCGACGACCCATGGGACGAGACCGTCGATCGCACCGTGGCGCGCGACGTGCTCGCCTCGCTCGGTCCGCACCATCGGGCCGCGCTGACGCTGCGCTACATGGACGGGCTGTCCGTGCCCGAGGTCGCCGCCGTCCTCGATCGCACCGTCCACGCCACCGAGGCGCTGCTCGTCCGAGCGCGCACCGCGTTCCGCCGGTCGTACGAGGCGGGGAGGAACGATGCCTGACCCGTTCGACCAGTTGCGCGAGCCACTCGCGCCCGTCCGTCCCCGTCCCGCCTTCGCCCGCGAGCTGCGGGCCCGCATCGCCGCCGCTCTCGGCCCCGACACCGGAGGTACATCCATGAGTCCCGCACGTCCCGCAACCGCAACCCGAGTGCGCTCGGTGCAGCCCTACCTCACCGTGCACGACGGCGAGGCGGCGATCGCCTGGTACGTCGACGTGTTCGGCGCCGTCGAGTCCGGCCCCCGGTACGCCGGCTCCGACGGCGGCATCGGACACGCCGAGCTCACCATCGGCGACATCGTGATCTTCCTCTCGGACGAGGCCCCCGCGTACCACGCCATCAGCCCGCGCACGCTGGGCGGCACGTCCGTCGCGCTCCACGTCTACGTCGACGACGTCGACGCGGTCACCGCCGCCGCCGAGAGGGGCGGTGCGACCGTGACGCGGCCGCCCGAAGACCAGGGCTACGGCGACCGGTCCGCCACGTTCCTCGACCCGTTCGGCCACAAGTGGATGGTCGCCACCCCGCTCGGGGAGCGCGGCGTGGTGCCCTCGCCCGCCCCGCCGGCGAAGACCGTGTGGCCGGCGTTGCAGTACACCGATGCACCCGCCGCCATCCGGTTCCTCGTCGACGTCGTCGGGTTCGAGGAGCGCTTGGTCGTCGCGGAGGGTGACGTCGTCCATCACGCCGAGCTGGTCTGGCCCGAGGGTGGCGGGATCATGCTCGGCTCCGCCGGTCACGGGAGCGCCGACGAGTGGTCGGAGCGTCCAGCGGGTGCGGGCTCGGTGTACGTCGTGACCGACGACCCGGACGCGGTCTACGAGCGCGTCCGTCACGCGGCAGGCGTCGAGATCATCCGCGAGCCGTACGAGCCCGACTACGACCCCGGCGCCCGCGGCTTCGACTTCCGCGACGCCGAAGGCAACCTCTGGAGCTTCGGCACCTACTCCGGCACCCCCCGGGCAACTGGTGAGCAGTAGTCCCGATTCTGCTGGGACTACTGCTCACCAGTTCGGGGTCAGGCGGCTCGGGTGCGGTTCCTGCCGGCAGCGATGGTGCCGGCGTCGAGCCACGGGAACGAGTGCTGGCGCGCGACCCGGCCGTCACCCGGCAGCCGGTCGCGCCGCCCGTACGTGTTGCCCGGACCGGCGAGGGGCACCATGATCCGGTCCGGGTCGGCAGTTCGGAGGAACGCATGCGGTTCAAGACGGGGGTCGTCGTGGGGTTGGCGGTCGGCTACTACTTCGGCGCGCGGGCGGGCCGCAGCCGCTACGTGCAGATGGAGAAGTGGGTGCAGAAGGCGCGGGACAGCGCGCTGGCCGACGTGGCGGTGGACAAGGCGAAGGCGGTGATCGACCTGAGCGTGGAGCGGGCGAAGGACCTGCTCCCGCAAGGCACCGAGTCGCCCTAGCTCACTCCGTGTCGAGGTAGTCGCGCAGCTTCTGTGACCGGTGGGGGTGGCGGAGCTTGGCGAGGGTCTTCGACTCGATCTGGCGGATGCGCTCACGCGTCACGCCGAACTCCTTGCCGACCTCCTCGAGGGTGCGCGCCTGGCCGTCCTCCAGCCCGAACCGCAGGCGCACCACCTGTTGCTCACGCTCGTTGAGCTCGCCGAGGGCTTCGAGCACGGCGGAGTTGAGCATCATGCGCGCCGCGATCTCGGCGGGGGCCTCCGCCTGCGCGTCCTCGATGAAGTCGGCGAGGTTGGAGTCGTCCTCCTCGCCCACCGGTGAGTCGAGCGAGAGCGGATCCTGCGAGATGCGCATGATCTCGCGCACCCGCGCCGGCGTCATGCCCACCTTGTCGGCGAGCTCCTCGACCGTCGGCTCGCGCTCGAGCTCCTGCAACATCTGCCGCTGCACGCGGTGCACCTTGTTGATCGACTCGACCATGTGCACCGGGATGCGGATCGTGCGCGCCTGGTCCGCGATGGCGCGGGTGATGGCCTGACGGATCCACCACGTCGCGTACGTCGAGAACTTGAAGCCCTTCGTGTAGTCGAACTTCTCGACGGCGCGCATCAGCCCGAGGTTGCCCTCTTGGATGAGGTCGAGGAACAACATGCCGCGCCCGACGTACCGCTTCGCGATCGAGACGACGAGCCGCAGGTTCGCCTGGATCAACTCGCTCTTCGCCTGCTCGCCATCGCGTGACGAACGTTCCAGCCGTCGACGCTCCGCGAACTCGAGCGTGTCGAGCTCGCGCGCCGCGTTCAGGTCGGCGAGCTTCTCGTCGGCGAGCGACCCGGCCTCGATGCGCTTCGCCAGTGTCACCTCCTCCGCCGCGGTGAGCAGGGGGACGCGACCGATCTCCTTGAGGTACATCCGCACGGGATCGGACGACGCGCCCGCGGAACGGGCGTCGGCGCGGTCGTTCGCCGTGAGACGGCCCACTCGCTTGCGCAGCACCGATGCCGGGTTGCCGTCACCGGGCGCGTCGTCTTGCTGCGGTCGTTCGGGCTCGACGGCGGGCTCGATCGTCGCGATCGGGTCGACCGGCAACGGATCACCGGGTTCGTGCGGGCGCTCGTCGGGTTCCTCGACCGTGATGCCTTCCATCGCCAGCGAGAGCACGAGGTGTTGCAGCACGTCTGGTGTGAGCTCGACCGAGACGACGTCGAGCACGTCGTCCTGCGTGAGCACGCCCCCCCGGGTGCGTCCCCGTCGCTTCAGCGACTCCAGCTCCTCTTCGGGAACCGTCACCCGGCGGAGCACGGCATTGCTATCGGTCATGCGCCCGAAACCTCGCTCCGTGAACCCAGCCACGTTAGCAAGTGCTCGATGGCGGGCCGCCGCGAAGTCGCTTCGTGCAGCTCCTGCATGGCGACGTGCACGTCCGGCGGGATGGGCGTCTTCTGCGTCGGCAGCGTTCGCCGCACCGCTTCGTGCACCAGGCGGGCGACTGCTTCCTCGGGCTCGCCGTCGGGTTCCGCGACCGAGAGCTGCAACAGCAACTCGGCTGCACCGGGGTCGGCGGACTCGATCGCGTCGCGCAACGTCGCCGTCGACGCGAGCGCGCGGAACGCGGCGAGGTTCTTCATGTCGGCGAACATCGACGCGGTGAGATCGGGATCGTTCATCAACAACGGATCGACCTCTTCGGGCGCGTGGATGAGCGCGAGCAACGCGTTCGACTCCGGTGTGTGCGGCAACCACACCTTCGACGCGACGGCGCGCTCGCGCACCACCGGCACGCGCGCCGCGCCCGGTGTGCGCAGACGGGCGCGCAGACGATCGGCATCGAGCCGGCAACGGTCGGCGACCTGCATCACGTACTGGTCGCGCACCAATTCGCTGGGATGTTCCGCGATCACCGCCAACGCGTCCTCGGCGGCACACGCCCGACCCTCGGGTGACGTCAAGGTCGCCGCCTCGAGCACGCGGCCCACACGGAACCCGAGGAACGGCATCGCCTCGTCGACCGCCTTGTGCAGCCCTTCGGGATCCGTCCGCGCCATGTCGCCCGGGTCCACCCCCGCGGGCAGGGCGGCGACGGCCACGTCGAGCTCGAGGTCGCGCTCCCACTGGTAGAAGCGGGCGGCGGCGTTCTGGCCTGCGGCATCGGCGTCGAAGGCGAGCACGACGCGGCGGGCGAAGCGGCGCAGCAGCCGCAGGTGCTCCTCGGTCAGCGCCGTGCCACAGGTTGCGACAGCGCGAGGCACACCGGCGGTCGCGAACCCGATGACGTCGGTGTAGCCCTCGCACACGATCGCCTCGTCCGCGTTCACGATGTCGCTCTTCGCCCAGTTCAACCCGTACAGCACCTTCGACTTGTCGTAGATGGCGCTGCCCGGCGAGTTCTTGTACTTGGGTCCGTCGTCGCCGGGGAGCACGCGCCCGCCGAACGCGACGGGGTCACCGTTGGCGTCGAAGATCGGGAACAGCAACCGTCCGCGGAAGGCGTCGGTCTGCCCACCGCGGCGATTGAGGAAGCCGAGCCCGCTCTCGACGAGCACGTCGTCCGGGACGCGCAACGCGCGCGCCAACTCGTCCCACCCCGCGGGTGCCCATCCGAGTTGGTACGCGCGCACGATGTCGCCGTCGATGCCGCGCGACCGCAGGTACCCGCGCGCCCGGCCGGCGTCCGCGCCGTGCAACAGGCGCTCGTGGTACCAGGCCACGGCCTTCGCCATCGCGTCGACGAGCGCGCTCCGCCGCTTGCGTCCTTCGTCCTGGTTGCGCTCGGTGTAGCGGATGGCGATGCCGGCCTTGCCGGCGAGCCACTCGACGGCACCGACGAAATCGAGGTGCTCGATCTCGCGCACGAACGTGATGGCATCGCCACCCTGGCCGCAGCCGAAGCACTTGAAGAAGCCGTTCTCCTCGTTGACGGAGAACGAAGCGGTCTTCTCGGCATGGAACGGACACAGACCGACCCAGCGCCGGCCCACCCGCTTCAGCTGGACGTACTGCGAGACCACGTCGCGCAGGTTGGTGGCGTCACGGACACGCTGGATGTCCTCGTCCACGATCCCCACGTCAGAGGACGGTAGCGGTCACCGCCTGGTTCGCATCGAGGAACCCGTGGAGGTGGGCGCCGAGGTCGGCGCTGTCCGCAACGGCACCGTGGATGAAGCTCGACCGGCGCCGGCGCAGGAACGGCAGGCCGACGACGTACATCCCCGGCGCGTCGACGACGACGCCGCCGTCGTGGCGTATGCGGCCCCGCCGGTCGAGGACGGGAACGTCGAGCCAGGTGTGGTCGGCCCGGTACCCCGTCGCGAAGAGCACCGTCCGGATCTCGCCGCCGAGGCTGAGCGCGAGCGGTGGCTGCGCCTCCACCCGCGTGGGCTCGGGACGCTCCGGCGGCTCGACGTCGTCGTCGGCACCTGTGGCGGCGGCCCATTCGTCGAAGCGCGCCAGCAGTCGGTTCATCTTGAGGTCGGCGAGCGCGCACACGTTGGCGAGCGAACCGGCCAGCTGCGCGATGGTGCCGGTGACGCCGCCGAGGCGACCGACGACGCGCACGCCCGCATCCACGAGCCGGTTCAGATCGAGGGTCGCGCGCGACGGCGAGCCGATCAGCTGGGGTGAGGGGACGTGGCGGGCCCGGACGATGTCGTCGACCTCGTCGTAGCGCTCGTCGAGGAGGCCTGCCGCCTCCATCCACCAGAAGATGTCGCGCCCGCGGTACAGCCGCGGCATCCGGACGTGCTCCCCCACGGCGATCGTCACCGGCCGTCCCGAGCGGTGGATCTCGTCGGCGAGTTGGACCCCGGTGGCGGACGCACCGACGACGAGCACGCCACCGTCGGGGAGGTCGTCCGCGCCCCGGTAGTCCATCGGCGTGCGCACCTCGACACCGCTCGGGATGCCCGCCGCGCACGCGGGGACCAACGGCACGTTGCACGCGCCGGTGGCGAGCACCACGGTCGGTGCCCGCCACGTGCCCTGGTCCGTGACGACCTCGAACCCTTCCGAGGACATCCGCACTGAGCGCACGGATCGTGTTCGTCTGCACCGGCGCGCCGGCCGCCGCGGCATACGCGCCGATGACGTCCGCCACGTCACCCGCTCGCATGTACCCGTCGGGCTCCGGGCCCCGGTAGTCGTAGCCCGGGAGCCTCGTCTGCCAGTTCGGTGTGAGCAGCCGCAGGGTCGGCCACCGCTCGGTGCGCCACGAGTTCGCCACCTCACCGCGCTCGAGGACCACGTGGTCGATCGAGCGCTCGGTGAGGCGGCGGCTCATGGCGAGACCGGCGTGGCCGCCGCCGATGACCACAGTGGTCGTGCGCATGCCTGGCCTCCCCTGCGACCGGTTCAGCGACGGTTGACGTCGACGGCGACGTTCGTCGGGTTGGCGACGATGTCGTAGACGGCCGAGCGCTTCTGCGACTGCGCCACGAGCGCTTCGAGGTCCTCCTGGCTGGCGTCCGCGTCGATGGTGTAGTGGACGCGAATGGCCTCGAAGCCGTTGCGCACCTCGGGGTCGAGACCGAGGACGCCGAGCACGTCCATGTCCGCCTCCAGCTCCGCGGTCACCGACCGCAGCTGGATCCCGCGCATCGTCGCCACCGAGGCGATGCCCGCGGTGAGGCACCCGGCCAGGCCGACGAGGACGAACTCGGTCGGCGTGGGGCCGTTGTCCTCGGACGCGAAGCACTCGGGGTGGTCGCAGTCGTAGCCGAACTCCTGCTTGTGCGACTGCTCGCCGCCCAGGCCGCCGAACTTCTCCATCGTCGTGTAGCTGTGCGTGCCGTTGCGCCACGTGCACGTCGTGCGCCACTGGAACCGAGCGAGGTGCGGTTCGGCGGTCAGGGTCTCTCGGGCGCCGAGGAGCGCCTCGAGGTTGATGCCGTTGTCGACGGGCGTGTCGGTGATGGTCATGGTCGTCTTCCTCTCATGGGTCGTGGTTCGCCGAAGTGGACGAAGCGGACGATCGCCCCGACGCCTTGCAGACGCCCTGCACCGTCGCTTGCAAGATCGCTGCAAGCGGGCCGGCGCACGCTGCGGCCATGACGGCGACGCGCACATCCATCGACGGACTCCTCGCCGCGGCGCGCGGCGACCACGACGCCCGCATCTGGGCCGACGACGCCCGCCTCGACTTCGTGGTGCCCGGGTGGCGCATGGTGGTCGAGGGCCGGGACGCGATCGACGCCCAGCTGCGCCGGTGGTTCCGCGACCCCGCCGAGCTCGAGGAGGTGCGTCGCCTACCCACCCCCACCGGCGAGATCGTCGAGATGACGATCAGCTGGGTCGAAGCCGGTGTGCCCCACGCTGCTCGCCAGGTGCACGTGCTGGACGTGGACGGCGACGGGCGCATCACGGCGGATCACATGTGGTGTGGTGGCCGATGGTCCGCGGCGCTGCTGGCCGAGATGGAAGCGGCGCGGGATGCTGGCTGACGTGCGCGAGGGGCGCGAGGGGCGCGCGGTGTCCGAGGGGCGAGAGGTGCGCGAGGTGCGCGACGTGCGCCCGGTCGCGCTAACGCCGCGGCCGGTCGTCGGCTCGCTCGACGAGCTGCTCGCCGGCGCGACGCACAGGGAGCCGTTCCTCCACAGCGACGGCAAGTCGGGTTCCGCGTTCGAGCGGGTGCGGATCGGCGGCGAGCCCCACGTCGTGAAGCACGTCCACGTCGACGACGACTGGACGATGCGCTTCAACGGCGACATCGCGTGCAACCCCGCGCGGGTGTGGCAGGCCGGGCTCATGGACGTGCTCCCCGAGCGCATCGACCACGGCGTCGTCGCGGTGGCCACCGGGCTCGGTCGCAACGGCTGGGGCGCGGCGCTGCTGATGCGCGACCTGTCCGACGCCATGGTGCCACCGGGTGACGCCCTGCTGACGCACGAGCAGCACGACTCGCTCGTCGACGACCTCGCCGCGCTGTCGGCGCGCATGTGGGGGTGGAAGGACACGATCGGGCTCGTCCCGCTCGAGACGCGCTGGACGTGGTTCAACCACGCGCAGCTCGCCGTCGAGCAGGAGCGCGGCTGGACGGAGCCGGTCCCGAAGATCGCGTACGACGGCTGGGAACGCTTCGCCACACGCGCACCGGCCGACGTGTTCGCGGTCGTCGACGCGTTGCGCCACGATCCGTCGCCGTTGGTCGAGCGCATGCGATCGACCCCGCTCACGTTCGTGCACGGTGACTGGAAGCTGGGCAATCTCGGCACGGCGTCCGACGGGCGCACCGCGTTGATCGACTGGACGTATCCGGGTGAAGGCCCGTGCTGCTACGAGCTGGCGTGGTACCTCGCCGTCAACCGCGTCCGCATGCCCTCGTCGAAGGAAGCGACGATGGAACGCTTCCGTCGCGCGCTCGAGCGCAACGGCATCGACACGACGGGATGGTTCGACACGCAGATGCGCCTCTCGTTGCTCGCCGGCCTCGTCGTGTTCGGGTGGGAGAAGGCGCTGGACGAGGGTGACGACGAGCTTCGCTGGTGGTGCGACCGGACACGCGAGGCGATGTCGCTGCTGTGACCGCGGCCGCGCACGCGTACTCGACCGGCGCCCAGGCGTGGGCGGACGGGCCGGCGCGCGTGTACGAACGAATGGCCGACGCGCTCGTGGCACGGTCGCCCGTGTCGCTACGGGATCGCCTCGTCGTCGATCTCGGGGCGGGCACCGGCGCGGCATCCGTCGCCGCGCTCGCCGAGGGTGCGCGCGTGATCGCCGTCGATGGCGCGCTCGGCATGCTGCGCAACGAACGAGCGAACCGGCCGCCGTGCACCGTCGGCGACGCGTCGGCGCTCCCGCTGCGATCGGGCAGCGTCGACGCCGTCGTCGCCGCGTTCGTCCTGAACCACCTCGACGACCCCTCCGTGGCCGTCGGTGAGATCGACCGCGTGCTCGTGCGCGACGGTCACCTCCTGGCGTCGACGTACGCCAACGACGATCACCATCCCGTGCGGGAGGCGGTCGAGCAGGCGTTGCACGAGCACGGCTGGTCGCCGCCCGCCTGGTACGGCGCGGTGCGGGCGGCCATGCACTCGTGGGGTACGACCGCGCTCGCGGAGGCGGCGATCGTGCGGGGCGGGATGCAGCCCGTCGACGTGGCCGAGGTCGCCGTCGCCATGCCGGATCTCTCGCCCGACGCGGTCGTCGCATCGCGGATGGGCATGGCGCAGTGCGCGCCGTTCGTCGCGTCGCTCGACGCGACCGTGCAGCACGCCGTGCACGTTCGGGCGCGCGCGCTGCTCGGCCCTCACCCCCCGCCGTTGGTGCGGCGCGTCATCTTCATCGTCGCCCGAGCGCGCTGAACTGCTCCGACACGAGCCGGCGCAGCGACTCCGCGTACGGCCCCGAGGCGGCGATCAGCTCGCCCGCGCGGCGCTCCGCGTCGCGCCACCACCGGTCCTGCCGCGCGACGGCCGCGAGCTCGGCGGTCAGCAGCCACGCCTCCAGCGCCGCGCACTCGTCGAGGGCGCGCAACGTCGCGTCGACGGCGTCGTGGTCGAGTGCCTCGCCGAGGGAGGCGTCGGCGATGGCGGCCACCGTGCGACCGAGCGCGGCGTAGCGACGGGCGCCGCGAGCGGCTGCGTCGTCGCTCGCCTGGCGCGCGTGCTCCCGCGCCGCGGCCGCGTCGCCCGTGCGCAATTCGTGACGGGCGCGGGCAACGCCGTAGTGCTCGCGGTGGTGCCAGTCCATCGAGCCGCGGAACTGGTCGACCGCGGCCGCACGCGCGATCGCGTCGTCCACCGCACCGTCCTGTCGACGGAGGAGATGTGCCTCGACCGCGTCGAGGAGCGCGGCATGGTGCATCTCGCCGAGCGCGGCAACCCCGGCCGTGCGGTCGATGACCGCCTCGCTGATCTCGACCGCGTCGTCGACGAGCCCGACGTTGCGCAGCAGCCACGAGCGCACGTTCTCCGCCGCGGCCAGGAACCGGTGCCCGGTCTCCCCCGCCGCCTCCGCCGTGGCTCGCTCGAGCTCGACGGCGGCGAACGCGTCGGTGACCCGCCCGCGCTGGCCCAACGACAACGTGCGGTACATGAAACCGTGGTGCTGCGCGAAGGGATGCCCGAACCACGTCCCGTCGAACAGCGCTTCCTCGACGAGGTCGTAGGCCTCCGGCAGCCGCCCCTGGTGCACGCGCAGTCCGGACAGCCACATGCGGGCGAGACCTCGCACCGCGGGGGGCGCGTCGGCCACCGCGCGCTCCAACCGACCCTCCGACTCGTGGAGCGCGCCCTTCGCGTGCAGCACGCGGCCGGTCATGGCGAGGCAGCTCGCCCGTAGACCGTCGTCGTCGGCGTGCTCGAGCGCCCGTTCCGCGAAGCGCATCGCCTGCTCGTAGTCACGGCGGTAGTACGCCACCCATGCCGCGACCTCGATGCCCGCCGCGCCGGCACCGAGCGCGAGCGCGCGGTCGGCGTCGTCCTGTGCGCGGTCGTGGTCCCAGCGCGAGACGCGGACGCGGGCGCGGGCGAGACGGGCGTCGATCGTGTCGTGGAGCGCGACGGCTTGCCCCAACAGCTCCTCCGCGGTGGCGACGTCGTGGCGGTCGAAGGCGACGGCGGCGGCATCGACGTAGGCAGCAGCAGCGCCTTCCGCATCCCCACCGCGTTGCGCGTGCCATGCGACCTCGAGCGGGTCGTGGCGCGGGCGCTCGCGCAGGGCGCGCGCCGCCTCGCGATGGATGAACGCGCGGCGGGCGGCGGTGGTGTTGGCGAACAGCGCGTCGCGCACGAGCTCGTGGCGGAAGCGCAACACGCCCGCCCGTTCCTCGATCACCCGCGCCCGTACACCGTCGTCGACGTGCTCCAGCAACGTCGACACCGGCAGGCCCAGCACGCCGGCCAGCGCGTCGACGTCGATCTCCGCGCCGAGCACGGCGGCGGTGCGCAACGTGGCCGCGGCATCGCCGAGCCCGGCGAGGCGAGCCTCGACGGACTCCCGCACGCTGGCGGGCAGCTCCGACGTCTCCGCGGCGGCCAGCTCGACGAGGAACAGCGGGTGGCCGCCGCTGCGGGCGAGGAGGTCCTCGGCGCGCGACGCGCCCACGAGCTCGGCGACGGCGGCGAGGTCGAGCGGGCCGAGCGCGATGCGGTCGGCGTTCGCGAGCGACCGGCCCTCCTCGCTGCGTCGCGACGCGACGACGAGCAGGCGACGGCCGCGCCGCACCGCGAAGTGCAGCCACTCGAGCGTGCTCGACCCCGCGAGGTGGATGTCCTCGATGACGACCACGGCGGGGCGGTCGCCCGCGGCGCGCTCCACCACGGCGAGCAGGCTGGCGAACAGCGCGGCCTGCGCCGCCTCGGCATCGACCACGGTGGTGGGACGGTCACCGGTCGGCGGGAGCGACACGTCGCCGAGCATCGGGCCGATCACACCGGTCGCATCACCGAGCACGTCCGCCGCGTCCTCCGACGGCAGGGCGCGCAACACGGACGCGAGCCCGTCGAGCAGCGGCTGGAGCGGGAGGTCGCGCCCGAGCTCGTCGCACCGACCGAACAGCACGAGCGCCCGCGGCGCCACACGACGCACCCACTCGTCGAGCAGCGCCGTCTTGCCGATGCCGGCCTCTCCCTCGACGACCGTGGCGAGCGCGGCACCGCCGGCCGCGGCTGCGAGCCGGGCGTCGAGCGCGGCGCACTCCGCCGCCCGTCCGACGAGCACGCGTGGCGACGCCGGTTCGTCGACCGCGGCGGGCGCGCTGACGTCGCCGAGGAGGATGGCGGTGTGCAGCTCCTCGGTGGTGGCGGTCGGGTCGACGCCGAGGTCCTCCGACAGCCGGGCCCGCACTCGTGCGTACGCGGCGAGCGCCGACGCGGGCCGTCCCGCGGCGACATGAGCGCGCATGAGCACGCGCAGCGCCGCCTCGTCGTAGGGGTCGTGGTCGAGCGCCAGCTCCGCGGCCGCCGCCGCGTCGCCCGCGTGGCCCGCGCCCAGCGCCGCACCGGCGGCGACCACACGGGCCCGCGCCACCGCGCGCGCCACCGCGAAGCGCTCGGCCTCCGCCCATTCCGCGTCCGGCTCGTCCGCGAGCAGCTCGCCCCGCACGAGCTCGAGGGCGGCGCGGGCGGCCGCCAGCGCGGCGGCATGGCTCTCGGCATCGAGGCGAGCCGCCGCCTCGTCGACGCGCGCCTCGAGCTCGTCCACGTCGAGCCAGTCGACCGCCAACGACCAGCCCGCGTCGCCACGCGCCAGGCGGTCGGGGCCGAGCACCGGGCGCAGCCGGCTCACCAGCACACCGATCTGGTCGACGGGGCGCGACGGCGGTTCGTCGCCCCACAGCACGTCGGTGATGCGGTCGGCGGACACGGGCGCGCCGCGGGCGAGCGCGAGCAGCTTCAGGAGCGTGCGCGCCTTGCGGCTGCCCAGCTCCTTCGGAGCGATCCCCTCGATCTCGAGCCCACCCAGGAGGCGGATGCGAAGCTCGCCCGCCGGCACGGCTCCTTGTTAGTCGCTGCCGGCGGTCCGCGCGTCCCTGCGGTCGGCGGCGAGGGAGGCGGCGATCGCGCACGCCAGCACGACGAGGATGATGCCGAGCGACAGCGCGCTCGGCAGGTGCACCACGTCGGACAGGAGCATCTTGACCCCGACCGACGCCAGGATCACGCCCAGCCCGACGTTGAGGTACCGGAAGCGGTCCTTCATCCCCGCGAGCAGGAAGTACATCGACCGCAACCCCAGGATGGCGAACGCGTTCGAGCTGAAGACGATGAACTCCTCACGCGCCACGGCGAGCACGGCGGGCACGGAGTCAACGGCGAACACGACGTCGGTCGACTCGACGAGCACGAGGACGGCGAAGAGCGGTGTGGCGAGGCGCTTGCCGTTCTCACGCGTGAACAGGTGCTGACCGTGGTACGTCGTCGTGGACGGGATGAACCGCCGCACCACACCCAGGGTCCGGCTGTGCTCGAGGTCGACCGCCTCGGACTCGTCGTGGCGCGCGATCTTCCACGCCGACCACAACAGGATGACGCCGAAGACGTACAGCACCACGGAGAACCGTTCGATCAGGGCGACGCCCGCGAAGATGAACCCGGCACGCAGCACGAGCGCGCCGAACACCCCCCAGAACAGGACGCGGAACTGGTACTGCGCCGGCACGACGAAGAACGTGAGGATGACGGCCCACACGAACACGTTGTCGACGCTCAGGCTCAGCTCGAGCAGGTACCCCGTCCAGTACTCGCCCGCGGCCTGGCCGCCGTGCCAGGCCAGCACGAGCGCGCCGAACGCCAACCCGATGGCGACCCACACCGCGGTCTCCACCGACGCCTCGCGCACGGGGATGACGTGCGGCTTGCGGTGCAGCAGCAACAGGTCGACGAGCAGCAGCGCGCTCACGAGCGCGATGAACGCCGCCCACTGCCACGGAGCGACGACGAACTGCGCGAACCGGTCGGCGTCGCCCGAGGCGGACGCGAGAAGTGCAGTCAACCGGCGTTGATCACTGCCTGCGCGGCAGCGAGGCGCGCGATCGGCACGCGGAACGGCGAGCACGACACGTAGTCGAGGCCGGCGTCGTAGAAGATCTGGATCGACTCCGGATCGCCGCCGTGCTCGCCGCACACGCCGAGCTTCAGGTCTCGCCGCGTTGCCCGTCCCCGTTGCGCGCCCATGCGCACGAGCTCACCGACGCCATGGTCGTCGAGCGTCTCGAAGGGGTTGCGCTTCAGCAGTCCGTGCTCGAGGTACGCCTCCATCATCCGACCCTCGACGTCGTCACGGCTGAAGCCGAGCGTCATCTGCGTCAGGTCGTTGGTGCCGAAGCTGAAGAAGTCGGCTTCGACGGCGATGTCGTCGGCGCGGATGCACGCCCGCGGCGTCTCGATCATCGTGCCGATGGTGACGTCGAGCTTCTTCTTGGACGACTTCTGCGCCTTGTCGATCGCCTCCTGGCACCAGCCGCGCGCCATCGTGAGCTCGGGTTGCGTGATCGTGAGCGGGATCATGATCTCGATGATCGGCTTGCCGCCCTTCTTCACGCGCTCGGCGGCCGCCTCCATCAACGCGCGCACCTGCATGGCGTAGAGCCCCGGCTTCACGACACCGAGGCGGACGCCGCGCGTGCCGAGCATCGGGTTGAACTCGTGCCAGAGCTTGGCCGCTTCGAACAGCTCGTGCTCCTCGTCGGTGAGGCCCTCGGTGGCCTCCTTGATGGCGAGCTCCTCGGTGGACGGCAGGAACTCGTGCAGGGGCGGGTCGAGCAGCCGCACCGTGACGGGCAGCCCGTCCATCGCCTCGAGGATCTCCTCGAAGTCGGCCTTCTGGGCGACGCGCAATTCCTCGAGCGCGGCCTCCTCCTCGCCGGCCGTGTCGGCGAGGATCATGCGCCGCACGATCGGCAGGCGGTCCTCGCCGAGGAACATGTGCTCGGTGCGGCACAGCCCGATGCCCTCCGCGCCGAATTGCCGCGCGTTCGCGGCGTCGGGGCCGTTGTCGGCGTTGGCCCGCACGGCGAGCTTGCCCTTGCGGATGTCGTCGGCCCACTGGAGGATCGTCTCGAACTCCGCCGGCGGCTTCGCCGACGACAGCGCGACCTCGCCGAGCACCACGTTGCCGGTGGTGCCGTCGATGGAGATGACGTCGCCCTCGTGGACGACGACGTCGCCGGCCACGAAGCGGCCGGGCGCGATGCGGATCGACTCGGCGCCGACGACGGCCGGCTTGCCCCAGCCGCGCGCCACGACGGCGGCGTGGCTCACGAGACCGCCGCGCGACGTGAGGATGCCCTCGGCGACGATCATGCCGTGCACGTCCTCGGGGCTCGTCTCCGTGCGCACGAGGATCACCTGCTCGCCGCGATCGGCGGCATCGGCGGCGTCGTCGGCGGTGAAGTACACGCGACCGACCGCGGCGCCCGGCGACGCCGCCAGGCCCTTCGCGATCACCGCGTTCTCCTGCGACGCGAACTGCGGGTGCAGGACCTGGTCGAGGTGGTCCTCGGTGATCCGCATGACGGCGTCTTCACGCGAGATCTTCCACTTCTTGGTGTGCTTGCGACCGGCCCCCGTCATCTCGACCGCCATGCGCAGCGCGGCCGTACCGGTGCGCTTGCCCACGCGGGTCTGGAGCATCCAGAGCTTGCCCTGCTCGATCGTGAACTCGGTGTCGCACATGTCGCGGTAGTGCGCCTCGAGGCGGTCGAAGATCCCGAGCAGCTCCTTGTGCACCTTCGGGAAGTGCTTCGCGAGCGCGTCGAGATCCTCGGTGTTGCGGATGCCGGCCACGACGTCTTCGCCCTGCGCGTTGACGAGGAAGTCGCCGTACGGCTTGTTCTCCCCCGTGGCCGCGTTGCGCGTGAACCCCACACCGGTGCCGCTGTTGTCGTCGCGGTTGCCGAACACCATCGCCTGCACGTTGACCGCGGTACCGAGATCGTGGGAGATGCGCTCCCGCACCCGGTAGGCGATGGCGCGCGCCCCGTTCCAGCTGCGGAACACGGCTTCGATGGCGCCCTTCAACTGCTCCATGGGGTCCTGCGGGAAGGGCTTGCCGGTGTCGCTGCGGATCACGTCCTTGTAGCGCTCGCACAAGCGCCGCAACGTCTCGGCCGTGACTTCCGCGTCGGTGGTGACGCCGTCCCACTCCTTCGCCGTGTCGAGGAGGCGATCGAAGTGCTCGCCTTCGATGTCGAGCACGATGCGGCCGTACATCGAGATGAACCGGCGGTACGAGTCGTACGCGAAGCGCTCGTCGTCGGTCTGCTTCGCGAGCCCCTGCACCGACTCGTCGTTGAGGCCGAGGTTGAGGACGGTGTCCATCATCCCGGGCATCGAGAACTTCGCGCCGGAGCGCACGCTGACGAGCAGCGGGTCGACCGGGTCGCCCAGGCGGCGTCCCATCTTCTTCTCGAGGGCGGCCAGGTGCTTGGCGACCTCCTCGTCGAGCCCCTGGGGCCAGCCGCCCGCCATGTAGGCGCGGCAGGCGTCCGTGGTGATCGTGAAGCCCGCGGGCACGGGCAGGCCCAACACCGACGTCATCTCGGCCAGGTTGGCCCCCTTGCCACCGAGGAGATCCTTCATGTCCATCGGCGGTTTCCGGTGCTTGTGGTCGAACGCGTAGATGTATGGCACGAGATCGGAGCCTAGTTGCGCCCGGATGACGTCCATTCGTCGGTAATCGAGCAGCGCGCGGACGACGACCACGCGGCGCCGTGGTCGCCTGCGACCGCGGGCGCGGTCGTGGCGGCGACGGTCGTCGCGCTCACGCTCGCCCTCTACCGCATCGGCACCGAGCCCTTCGACTACGACGAGGCGTACTCGCTGCGCTTCGTCCGGACGGGATGGCTCGGCGTGTGGACCGCCGACAACGGCAACCAGTCCCTCTACCTCGCGCTGTTGCGGGCCTGGCGGTTCCTGGCCACGTCCGAGGTCGGTGTCCGGCTGCTCTCCGTCGCGCCCTTCGTGGCCACGGTGCCGATCCTCGCCCTCCTCGCCCGCCGGCTCTACGACCGCCGCGTCGCCGTCCTGGCGGCGTGGTTGGCGGCGACGCACCCGCTGCTCGCGTTCTACGCGCAGGAGGCGCGGGGTTACTCGTGGACGGTGTTCGCCTTCACCGCCGGCGTGCTCGGCGTGGTGACGGCCGTGCAGGACCGCCGCCGCGGACCGTGGTGGTGGGGCGCCGTGGCGCTGGCCGCGTCGGCGTACCTGCACCCTGCCGCCGCCCTCGGCGTCGTCGCCGTCGTGGCGTGGTGCTGGTGGCTGCCGCGCGACGCCGTCCCTGCCGGTCGGGTGCGCACCGCGCTCGTGATCGGTGCGCTGTGGGTGCCGCTCGCCGTCATCACGCTCCGCGCCGGCAGCGACCAGATCTCGTGGGCCAACGGCTACGAGACGCTGCGCGCCGTCGGCGTCCTCTACGCCCTCCCGGGCGACACGCGCGTCTCGGTGCTGTTGCTCGTCGCCGCGATCACCGGTTTCGTGTGGGCATCCGACGCCATCGGACGCCTCGGCCACACCGTCGAGGGATGGCTGGCGGGGCTCCCCGTGGTGTGGATCGGGGGCACCGCCGCGCTCGTGGCGGTGGTGGCGCTGCGCCAGTCGCTCGTCGTTGCCCGCTTCCTGCTCTACCTCGTGCCGCCGGTGCTGTTGCTCGCTGCCTACGCCGCCTGCCGCGTGTCGTGGCGGCGCATCGCCGTCGTGGTCCTCGCCGCCGTCGTGCTGTACCACGGCGCGGTCGTCGCGCGGCGCGCCGGCGACAGCCGGCGCCAGCCGTGGGACCGCGTCGACGCCGTGCTGTCGAAGGCTGCGCAACCGGGTGACGGACTCGTCGCCATCCCCGCGACGATCGTCGTGCCCCTCGAGCTCCCCCACCTCGCGCACGGCGGCGGGCCACCCGACCCCGTCGTGCCCGACGTGCGGTGGGGAGCGATGCCGGTCCTGTCGACGAAGGACGTGCGCACGCCGCCGCCGGTACCGGACCATCCCTTGCCCGCCCGCCTGTGGGTCGTGCGCCCGCCCGCGCCGACGAGCGCGGAGGCCGCGTTCCTCACCGCGGTGCTGCGGGGCTACACGCGCGCCTCGCGCGTCGACGTCGATCTCATCGTCGTCGAGCTCTGGACGCGCACGCCCTGACGGGCGCCCGTCACGCGGGCTTGCGGGCCCGCAACGACCACAGCTGCGGCAACGACGGGCGGTCGGCCGGCATGCGCCAGAAGCCGTCGTCGCCGCGCACCATCCAGGGCCACTTCTGCTCGACGCCCATCTCGTGCTCGCCGACGAGCTCGATCGTGAGCCCGGCGCGGATCACCGCGGTGACCACCGAGCCGATGCCCCAGTTGTGCTCGAACACGTGGTTGTGCGCGGTCTCGAGCTGACGATCGGTGTAGGAACCGAACGCGTCGTCGCTCTCGACGTCGCCGAAGTACGGGTACAGCACCTCCGGTTCGTCGCTGTCCGCGAACGGCCACAGGAAAGGATGGATCTCGACGACGTACAGCACGCCGCCGGGGCGAACGAGCGACGCCGCCACCCGCGCCCACCGTTCGATGTCGGGGAGCCACGACAGCGCGCCGACGCCGGTGTACACGACGTCGAACTCGCGACCGCCGAGCTCGCGGCGCGCGTCGTACACGTTCGACTGCACGAACTCGGCGCGGTCGTCGAGGCCGACCGCGCGTGCCAGCTCGGTGGCCGCCTGCACGGCCGGTCCGGAGAAGTCGAGCCCGACGACGCGCGCGCCGCGCCGTGCCCACGACAACGTGTCGGTGCCGAGGTGGCACTGGAGGTGGAGGAGGTCGAGGCCGCCGGGGTCCACACCGAGCTCGTCACCCTCGAACGGCCGGAGGTCGTCGCGCCCGCGGCGGAAGGCGTCGAGGTCGTAGAACGTGGACTTCGCGTGGCTGGCGACGCGCTCGTCCCACCACTCGCGGTTCGTCGCGATCCAGCGCTTCTCGCTCACGACAGCCGCCGCGCCAGCCAGTCGGTCAGCACGCGCGCGATGCCGTCCGCCTCCTCGACGGGCAGCAGGTGGCCGCCGTCGGGGAAGAGCACGAGCTCGCTGCCGGGGACGAGGCCGTGCATGCGGTGCTGGACCGACGGTGGGGTGAAGTGGTCGCGCTCGCCGCCGAGCACGAGGACCGGCACGTCGATCGTCGGCAGCACGTCGGCGGCCGAGTGACGGCGCATGCCGCTCATCATCCGCCACATGATCCCGAAGTCGACCTCGCCGATCTGGCGCACGTGACGATCGATGTCGTCGTAGCGCACCGACGGCGCCGTGCGCAGCAACGTGCCGACGATCTTCATCGTGATGGCGGGCGGCATGCGGTGCGCGTGAGCCATCACCGGTCGCAGCGCGGCGAACGGCACACGCGACAGCAGCGCGTCGCCGAGGGGGAAGAGACGGTCGAGGACCTCCTTCTCCGCGAACGTCGGCACGGGATTCTCGTACGTGCCCGCGATCGGGACGATGCCGGCGACGCGGTCGGGTCCGCCGACGCGGTACGCCTCGAAGATGCCCTGGACGCCCATCGAGTGACCGACGAGGACCGCTCGCCCGATGCCGGCGTCCTCGATGATCTCGACGATGTCGGTGGCGACGCGGTTGACCGACACGTCCTCGACGGGGATGTCGAGCGCGCGCCGCCCCGCGGGGCGCGGCAGCCCGGACTGCCCGTGCCCGCGGGTGTCGAAGAACACCGCCGGATGGCCGGCGTGCACCACCGCGGGACCGATGCCCTTCCAGTACGCGTCGGGGCACGTCCATCCGTTCATGAACAGCACCGGCACGCGCGGCCCGGTGCCGACGATCGTGTACGCGAGCCGCGCGCCGTCGGACGCGGCGACGAACCGGTCCTTCGGCCAGACGGCGTTGCGTTCCGCGAGCTGACTCACGCGTCCAGGAGGTTCGCCACCTGGTCGACGACCTCCTCGACCGGGACACGCGTCTGCGCCATCGAGTCGCGCTGGCGGATCGTCACGGCCTTGTCGTCGAGCGACTCGAAGTCCACGGTGACGCACAACGGCGTGCCGATCTCGTCCTGGCGCCGGTACCGACGGCCGATGGCCTGCGTCTCGTCGTAGTCGGTCATGAAGTGCGGCTGCAGCCGGTGCAGCACGTCGCGCGCCATCGGCGACAGCTTCTCGTTGCGAGACAGCGGGAGGACGGCGACCTTGTACGGCGCCAGCCGCGGGTCGAGACGCAGCACCGTGCGCGTCTCGCCGCGCACCTCTTCTTCGTCGTAGGCCGCCATCAGGAACGCCATCGTCGTGCGCGTCGCGCCCGCCGCGGGCTCGACGACGTGCGGCACGTAGCGCTCGCCGGTGGCCTGGTCGAAGTACTCGAGCTTCTCGCCGGAGTGCTCGCTGTGCTGGGTGAGGTCGAAGTCGCCGCGGTTGGCGATGCCCTCCAGCTCGTCCCACCCCCACGGGAACAGGAACTCGACGTCGCTGGTGCCCGAGGAGTAGTGCGACAGCTCGTCGGCATCGTGGGCGCGCAGGCGCAGCTTCGATTCCGGCATGCCGAGATCGACGTACCAGCGGTACCGCTCCTCGCACCAGTACTCGTACCACTTGCCCGCGTCGTCGGGCGGTACGAAGAATTCCATCTCCATCTGCTCGAACTCGCGCGTGCGGAACACGAAGTTCCCCGGCGTGATCTCGTTGCGGAACGACTTGCCGATCTGCGCGATCCCGAACGGCGGCCGCTTGCGGCTGACCGTGAGCACGTTCTTGAAGTTGACGAACATGCCCTGCGCCGTCTCGGGTCGCAGGTACACCTCGGCGGCCGACTCCTCGACGGGCCCCGCGAACGTCTTGAACATGAGGTTGAACTGGCGCGCCTCGGTGAACGAGTCCTCGGCGCCGCAGTTCGGGCACGTGCGGGGATCGTCGAGCTTGTCGAGACGGAAGCGCTCGTGGCAGTTGCGGCAGTCGACGAGCGGATCGGTGAAGTTCTGGAGGTGACCGGACGCCTCCCAGATGGCGGGCGGGCTGAGGATGGCGGCATCGAGCCCGACGACGTCGTCGCGGAGCTGCACCATCGACCGCCACCACTGCTCCTTCACGTTGCGCAGCATCAGCACACCGAGAGGGCCGTAGTCGTAGGTCGACCGGAAGCCGCCGTAGATCTCCGCGGAGGGGAACACGAACCCGCGCCGGCGGCTCAGGTTCACGATCTTGTCGAACAGCTCGGGGTCGGCCCCGTCGTCGGCCATGGGATCGACACTACCGGTGGGCCCGATGGCCACCCGAGTGGGTTGCGGTGCGGTTGACTGTCCGGGATGCGAGGTTCGCGCACGGTTGCAGGAGTGGTCGTGGTCGGCGTCGCCCTGCTGCTGGGCGCGTGCTCCAAGAGCTCCAGCGGGAAGACGGCGGCGTCGACGACCGGGAGTTCATCGGCATCGACGCCGGCATCGTCGTCCTCCCCGTCGGCACAGCTGCCGCCCGGTTGCGACGCGGCGCCGCCACCGTCGAACGCGGTGCACGTGTCGCGCGCGACAGCGGACGTCGACGGCGACGGTCAGCCCGACACCGTGGTCGTGTACGGCACCGGCACGGTCGACCAACCGGCGCCGTACCACGTGCAGGTGCAGTTCGCGGCGGGCAAGGGCATCGTCGACACGGTCATCGAGGACGCGGGCAACGACGGGACGCAACTCGTGAAGGCGCTGGGCGCGGCCGAGATCTCCGCGCGCGCGGGCCTGCCGCCCGACGGCACGGGCGCCGAGGTGTTCGTCACCGTCGGTTCCGGTGCGTCCTCGTCGGTGGTCGGCATCTACCAGTACGGCAGTTGCGTGCTGCTCCGGCTCCTCGCGGAGGGATCGGGTGCACCGGCGACGTTCCCCGTCGGTGGCACCGTGACGCACTACGGCACGCTGCGCTGCGACGGCACGGCGGGCGGTCAACGGCTCGTCGTGATGAGCGCGCAGAGCGACGACGGCGTGACCTACCAGACGTCCGAGCAGCCGCTCCAGGTGCAGGAGGGGCATCTCGTCGCCGACGGCCCGCCCGTGACCGGCACGAGCGACGCCAGCGCCCCGAGCCTCGAGCGCTTCACCCACCTCGACTGTCCGGGCGTCATGCAACCCTGACGCGGCGTGGCGGCTGGGGCTCACCCCCGGTCGAGGACGCCCACCGACTTCAACCGGCGCTCGAGGTGGAACTCGAGGGCGAGCGTTGCGAGGTGCTCGACCTCCGTCGTCGCCGGCCCGACGGGTTGCGCGAGCGCGACCCCGAGGCGGCCGCCGAGGATGAGCTGCAACAGCGTGATCGCCTCGGGCGCGAGGCGCACGCCCCGCCGGTGCTCGACGCACACGACACCGCCGTCGTCGAGCGCGAACGCGCACAGTTCGTCCTCCGCGCCGCACACGACGCACGCGTCGACCATCGGCGAGAGGCCTTCGAGCGCGAGCAGCTTCCAGAAGAACCCGGGGACGATCAGCGGGTGATCGTCCGCCGCGAGCGCGCGCAGCGCGCCGACGAGCATCGTGTAGAGGCGAGCGTTGGGCTCGCGCTCCTCCGTGATGTGATCGACCGCCTCGAGCAACGACGACGCCCGGCCGATGCGCTCCAAGTCGTCGCGGATGGCGCGGAAGTGATCGAGCGTCTCCGCCTGCGTGATCGTGTCGAGGTTGCGTCCTTCGTAGAGCTGCAACCCGACGTGGCTCGTCGGTTCGAGGCGGGCGCCGAACCGTGACGTCGTCTTGCGCACGCCCTTGGCGACGGCGCGCACCTTGCCACGACCCTTGGTGAAGAGCACGACGATCCGATCCGCCTCACCCAGCTTGTACGTGCGGATGACGATCGCCTCGTCGCGGTAGAGCGACATCGGGGCCTAGCTCTTCACCGCGCCGAACCGGCGCTCGCGTTGCTGGAACTCGCGCACGGCGTCGAAGAGGTGCTCACGCCGGAAGTCCGGCCACAACACGTCGGTGAACACGAGCTCGCTGTACGCCAGCTCCCACAGCAGGAAGTTCGACAACCGGTGCTCGCCGGACGTGCGCACCAGCACGTCGGGATCGGGCATCTCCGGTTCGTAGAGATGCTCGCGGATCGTCTTCTCGGAGATCTTGCTCGCGGGCACGCGGGCTTCGACGATGGCGCGCACGGCGTCGACGATCTCGGCGCGACCGCCGTAGTTGAACGCGATCGTGAACGTCATCCGCGTGTTGCCGCGCGTCAAGGCTTCCGATTCCTCGATGCGCCGCAGCACCCGCCGCGGCACGCGCCAGTCGCGCCGTCCCGCGAAACGGATGCGGACGCCCCACTCGTGGAGCTGGTCGCGGTGGCGCACGAGGATGCCCTCGTTGAAGTTCATGAGGAAGCGGACCTCGTCGATCGGCCGCCGCCAGTTCTCCGTCGAGAACGCGTACACGGTGAACCAACGCAACCCGAGCTCGAGTGCGCCCTCGACGGCGTCGAACAGCGCCTCCTCCCCCGCGGCATGCCCTTCCGTGCGCTTGAGCCCGCGGGCCTGGGCCCACCGTCCGTTGCCGTCCATGACCGCGGCCACGTGCACCGGCACCCGGGTCGGGTCGATGCCGGGCAGCTCCCGCGCGGAGCGGAAGCCGGGGAGGGGGTCCACGACTGCAAGTTACCGTCGGCGCCCCGCACCGACGGCTCACCGGCGCACCCGGAGAACGTGCAGGTCACGCGGTTTGCGTCGCGAACACCGCCGGGTATCCCGCCCGGGTGCGCGCCCGCATCGAACGGTTCCGCCGGCGATGGAAGTGGTTCGACGTGGTCATGGCCGTGCAGGACCGCTTCGGCGAGCTCGAGGGAGGCACCGTCGCCGCCGCGGTGACGTTGACGATCTTCGTGTCGCTGTTCCCCGCGCTCCTCGTCGGCACCGCGATCGTCGGGTTCCTCGCGCAGGGCAAGGTCGGGCTGGCGAACGACGTCATCTCGAAGCTCGGACTCACCGGCACGGCGGCGCAGACGATGCGCGATGCCATCCAGTCGGCCCAGCACAGCCGTCGCGCCGCGTCGATCGTCGGCTTCGCCGGCCTCGCGTGGTCGTCGCTCGGCGTCGTGCTGGCCATCCAACGCGGCGTCGACAAGGCGTGGCAGGTGAAGCGGGGCGGCATCAAGGACCGTGGTGTCGCCGCGCTGTGGTTGCTCGGCACCGGCGCGTTGCTGCTCGCGTCGATGGGGCTCACCGGCGTCATCGTCGCCGTGCTCCCCGGCTGGGCGGCGCCCGTCGCCGTCGTGCCGACGATCGCGGTGAACGTGGCGGTGTTCTGGTTCACGTTCGCCGTGCTCGGCACGCAGAAGGTGGGATGGCGCCCCCTCCTCCCCGGTGCGCTCGCCGCAGGGATCGGGTTGCAGGCGTTGACGATCGCAGGCGCCTATCTGGTCCCGCGCGCGGTCGCCAACTCCTCCGCGCTGTACGGCTCGCTCGGCGTCGTCTTCGCCATCCTCGCGTGGCTGTTCATCTTCGGACGCCTGCTCGTGTACGCGTCGATCCTCAACGTCGTCCTCTACGAACGCAAGCGGGGCACGGTGACGGTGGAGGTCGAGGCCCCCCGCATCCCCGGCGAGGTGCCGGTCGGTGCCGACCGCGGCGGTGTGGTCGTGACCGCGCCGGGAAGGTGACGGACATGAGCGATGCCAGTTCGAGCGAAGAGCGGCTGCAACAGGAGGTGGCGGCGCAGACCGGCGCCGTCCCCGACGACCCGGCCCGCACCGACGACGAGCACGCGGACGGGGCGGACGGGGCGGACGACGCGGAACGCGCTGCCGCGGTGCAGTCGCGCATCTTCCGCCAGTCCGCACCGGACTGACGGGCACGGGCCCCGGCCCGCGCCGGCGTCCGCGCGTACGAAGATGCCGGGGATGACGAACAACGAAGCGATCGCCGCGAAGATCACCGCCGACGAGCGAGCCTTCTCGACCACCGGCGACCAGGGCTCGACGACGAGTCCCGCGTTGGTGTCGCACAACGGACGTGTGTGGATGGCGTGGACGGGCAGCGATCGTCGCATCAACCTCATGTCGTCCGTCGACGGCACCACGTTCGACCAGAAGGTCGTGCTCGACGAGCGCACGTCCGCCCAGCCCGCGCTCGTCTCGCACAACGGGCGCCTCGTCCTCGCGTGGACCGGGGGTGGCGACAAGGTGAACATCGCCACGCTGGCGTTCTGAGCACGCGCCGTGTTCACCGCGACGCGCGCTGAGCGAGACTGGGCCCGTGCCCGCGCTCACCGGCAACTTCGAGATCACCCTCACCGTCCGTGACCCGGCGCGCAGCGGCGCGTGGTACGCAGAAGTGCTCGGACTGGTGCAGCGCTACGACCACACGAGCGACGACGGCGCGATGCGCTACGTGTGCCTCACCGAACCGGCCACCGGGCTCGTCCTGTGCCTCGTCGGTCACGCGGGCAACGACGGGTCGCCGTTCGACGAGACGCGCACCGGCCTCGACCATCTCGAGTTCGTCGTCCCCACGCGCGCCGATCTCGACGAGTGGGCGGCACGACTCGACCAGCTCGGCATCCCGAACTCGGGCGTGAAGGAGCTGAGCTACACGCCGAACTCGATGGTGACCTTCCGGGATCCCGACAACATCCAGCTCGAGTTCTTCTGGCGCGCACCGTGACCCATCCGGTCGGCGGGGGCGACCGGGGCGACGGGGGCGCGGGCGGGTCCGCCTGACTGTCGCACACCCTGCCTACGGTGGCCACGTGGACGGAGTGGCCGAGGCCCTGGCGCGCGTCGCCGGCGAGTTGCCCGGCGGCGGCGAGGTGCGGCCCGGCCAGCGCGCCATGGCCGAGGCGGTGGCGGCCGCCATCGAGCACCGGCGTCACCTCGTCGTCCAGGCCGGCACGGGCACCGGGAAGTCGCTGGCCTACCTGTTGCCGCCGCTGCTCCTCGGCACGAAGGTCGTGGTGGCCACGGCGACGAAGGCGTTGCAGGACCAGCTCGTCGGCAAGGACCTCCCCTTCCTCGCCACCCACCTCGGTGCGCCGTTCACGTTCGTGTCGCTCAAGGGCCGCGCCAACTACCTGTGCCTGCAGCGCGCGAAGGAGGTCCTCGACGCCAGCAACGGCGAGCAGCTGGCGATGAGCGGCGTCGATCCGCTCGCCGACCGCGCGCCACGCAGCGAACTGCTGCGCCTCATCGAATGGGGCACCGAGACGAAGACCGGCGATCGCGCCGATCTCGACTTCGAGCCCTCCACGAACGCGTGGCTCGCGCTGTCGGTCAGCGCGCGCGAATGTCCGGGCGCGTCACGGTGCCCGATGGGCGACGCGTGCTTCGCCGAGCGCGCCCGGGCGGAGGCAGCCGAGGCCGACGTGGTCGTCGTGAACACGCACCTCTACGGCATGCATCTCGCCACCGGGGGTGGCGTGCTGCCGGAGCACGACGTCGTCGTGTTCGACGAGGCGCACCAGTTGGAGGAAGTGATCTCCGCCACGGCCGGCATCGACCTCGGCGGCGGCAGCTTCACGGCGTTGGCGCGCCTCACGAAGGCGATCGTGTCCGACGAGCGGCTCGTCGCCGACCTCGAGGCGAGCGCGGGGCAGCTCACCGACGCGCTCGCCGCGCACCACGGCGCCCGCGTGCGCACGCTCGACGACGTCGTGACCGCAGCCGTCGAGGTCGGACGGGGACGGGTCGAGCGGACGATGGCGGCGCTGCGCGCCATCACGAGCGAGGCAGGTGACACGACCAACCGCAAGCTGCGCGCCATGCGCGCCGCGACCGCGTTGAGCGACGAGCTGGACGCCGTGCTGCACGTCGGCGACGACGATGTCGCCTGGGTCGAAGGACCACCCCACGCGCCGCGGCTGCGCGTCGCGCCGATCGACGTCGCGCCCACGCTCGCGCCGTTGTGGCGTGACACCACCGCGGTGCTGACGAGCGCCACGATCCCCGCGCATCTCCGCGCGCGCGTCGGCCTGCCGTCCGACCGAACCGATGAGCTCGATGCCGGCAGCCCGTTCGACTACGAGACGCACGCGCTCCTCTACTGCGCGGCCCACCTCCCCGATCCGCGCACGCCGGCGTACGACGCGGCGATGCACGACGAGCTCGAGGCCCTGATCGACGCCGCGGGCGGACGCACGCTCGCGCTGTTCACGTCGTGGTCGGCCATGCAGCGCGCCGTCGACGCGTTGCGACCGCGGCTCCCGTTCACCGTGCTCGACCAGACGTCACTGCCGAAGCCCGCGCTCGTGGCGAAGTTCACGGCGGACGAGACGTCCTGCCTGTTCGCCACGATGGGGTTCTGGCAGGGCGTCGACGTCCCCGGGCGCTCGCTCTCGCTCGTCACCATCGACCGCCTGCCGTTCCCTCGCCCCGACGAGCCGTTGCTGCAAGCGCGGCGCGAGCGTGCCCGCGGCGCGGCGTTCGCCACCGTCGACCTGCCCCGCGCCACGACGCTGCTGGCGCAGGGCGCGGGACGCCTGATCCGCACCGCCACCGATCGTGGAGTGGTGGCCGTGCTCGACCCGCGGCTGGCCACTGCCCGCTACCGGTGGGACGTCGTGCACGCCCTTCCGCCCATGCGCCGCACGCGCGAACGCGTCGAGGTCGAGGAATTCCTCCGCTCGTTGCGTTGACGTCGTGATCGAACTGGTGTACGATCCGTGCACCTTCGTGAGTCGGGTGTGACGACTCGCCTTCCCCGCTGTCGGTGCCGTGAGGAGGTGAGTCGTGTCGCAGGATCTCGTGCCGCAGCTCGAGCGGGCGCGGTCGTCGATCGCGTCGTTCGACGTCGCCTCGTGCGGCGACGCGGCGCCCCTCATCGCGCACCTCGCCGCGCTGGAGCACGCGTGCGCCGCGCTGCGCGCCCGGCTCGCCGTCCTGGCGGGATCGAGCGTCGACGACATGGCACGCGTCACCGGTACGTCGACGGCGGCGGCGGCACGCGAGCTGGCGACGGCCGCGCACCTCGACGAGCTGCCGTTGACGCGTGACGCGGTGTCGTCCGGCGTGCTGTCGCTGTCGCAGGCGCACGAGATCGTGGCGACCGCCGCAATGTGCCCGACGTCGGAGGCGACGATGGTGGCGGCGGCGGCGCGCGAGTCGCTGCAAGTGCTGCGTGACGTCGGGAGGCGCATCCGTCTCGCCGCGATCGACGTCGACGAGCTGCGCGCGAAGCAGCTGGCGGCGCGCTCGCACCGGCAGTGGACCGACGAGCTGGGGATGGTCCAGTACCGCGGCGCGATGCTCCCCGAGCACGGCATGCCCTTCGCCCGGCGCGTCGACGTCGCGACCGACCGGCGGTTCCGCGCCGCCGGCGACGTGAGCGAGACGCGCGAGCAACTCGCCGCCGACGCGTTCGCCGAGATCGTCGCCGGTGGTGGTCGAGCCCACGCCACGCGGGCCGACGTGGTCTACGTGTGCGACGTCACGACGGGCACGACGAAGCTCGTCGGGTCGGGGCCCGTGCCGCGGGCGGTGTTCGACGCCGCCGCCCGCGACGGTTTCGTCAAGGCGGTCACCCACGACGGCGTGCACGTGCAGGAGGTCGCCCACTGCGGGCGCAAGGCGCTGCCTGCCGCGCTGCGCCCGCCATCGAGCTGGGCGACCCTCCCGACTTCGACGGGCGCCGCTGCGTCGACTGCGGGCGCGTGCTCGGGTTGGAGACCGACCACGTCGATCCCGTCGCCCACGGCGGACCGACGTGCGCCGGCAACGTCCGTGATCGATGTCGCCCCTGCCACCGCCGCAAGACCGAGCGAGACCGCGCTGCGGGCCTGCTCGGTGCAGGCGCACGCGCGCCGTGAGCGGGTCAGTACCCCAGGCGCTCGAGTGCCTTGGGGCGGCGCTGCCAGTCCTTGTCGACCTTCACGAACAGCTCGAGGTACGCACCGGGCGGCAGTTGCTCGCGCACGGCCGTGCCCACCTGCTTCAGCACCGATCCGCCCTTGCCGATCACGATCCCCTTCTGCGACTCGCGCTCCACGAGGATCTCGACGCGGATGCGAGGCCATTCCCACTCGGTGACGCGGGCGGCGATCGAGTGCGGCAGCTCGTCGCGCACGACGGCGAGCAACTGCTCGCGCACGAGCTCCGCCACCCAGAACGCCTCCGGCACGTCGGTCACCATGTCGTCCGGGTAGTACTGCGGTCCTTCCGGCAGCCGGGCCACGATGGCGTCGACGAGCGCGGGTACGCCGTCGCCGGTGCGCGCCGACACGGGGAAGTACGCGGCGAAGTCGAGCTCGCCGGCCGTAGCGAGCTGGGCCAGCACCTGGTCGGGCGACGCGATGTCCACCTTGTTGACGACGACGAGCGCGTCGTGCGGCACCCGCGCCGCGACGAAGCGGTCGCCGGGCCCGATCGGCGCGGTCGCGTCGAGCACGAGGCACACGACGTCGACGTCGCCGATGGCGTCGTTGGCGGTCTCGTTCAGGCGTTCACCGAGCAGCGTGCGCGGTTTGTGGATGCCGGGCGTGTCGACGAACACGACCTGCGCGTCGGCGCGGTTGAGCACGCCGCGCACCTGCGTGCGCGTCGTCTGCGGCTTGTCCGACACGATCGTGACCTTCGTGCCGAGGATGGCGTTGAGCAACGTCGACTTGCCGACGTTCGGTCGCCCGACGAGCGAGCAGAACCCCGATCTCACCTCGCCCGCTTCTCGATCAGCACGCGGTCGATGCGACGACCCGTCACCTTCTCGGCCCGCAGTCGCAGACCGTCCACGTCGGCGCACTCCCCTTCGACCGGCACGTGGCCGAGCAGGGAGATGAGCAGGCCGCCGACCGAGTCCCAGTCGCCCTCCGGGAGGTGGGCGTCGAGGAGCTCGTTGAGGTCGTCGATGTTGATGCGGGCGTTGACCCGGATGTCGCCGCTGTCGAGCTCCTCGAGCAACGGTCCCTCGACGTCGTACTCGTCGACGATCTCGCCCACGAGCTCCTCGATGAGGTCTTCCAGCGTCACGAGTCCGGCCGTGCCGCCGTACTCGTCGACGACGACGGCGAGGTGGTACCGCTTCGACTGCATCTCACGCAGCAGGGCAGCCACCTTCTTCGTCTCTGGCACGAACTCCGCCGGGCGCAGGAAGCCGGTGACGGGCGCGCTCGCCCGCCCGTCGCGTTCGGCGCGCATGAGGTCCTTGGCGTACACGATGCCGACGACGTCGTCGATGCCGTCGCCGGTCACGGGAAGACGGCTGAAGCCGTTGAGGATGATGATCTCCATCACGTCACCGACGTGGAAGTCCGACGACACCGTCACCATGTCCGGACGGGGCACCATCACTTCGCGCACGATCGTGTCGCCGAACTCGATGGTGTTCTCGATGAGCTGGCGCTCCTCGTCGGCGATGGCGGCGTCCTCGACGGCGACACCGGCGAGGGCGAGGAGGTCGTCCTCCGACACCGTTGGCCCCTCGGCACGACCGGGGCCCGGGATGATGACGTTGGCGGCGCCGACGAGCAGGCGCGTGAGCCACCGCAGCGGCGCGATGGCGGCGATGGCGCGCGCCAACGGCGTGACGCGCAGGGCGGCGCGCTCGGTGGCGAGCAGCGCGTACGTCTTGGGCACCGCTTCGGCGAGCACGAACACCACGACGAGCTCGGCGACGAAGGCGATGAGCACACCCAGCCAACCCCAGCGGTTGGCGGCCAGCACGGCCACGATCGTCGCCGCCGCGAGGTGGCACGTGAGCAGCACGAGCAGCACGGGGTTGAGCACGCCGGCGCGATCCTCCAGCAACCGCCCCAGCACCGACGCGCGACGGTCGCCTGCTTCTTCGAGGCGGGCGGCGCGGCCGCGCCCGAGGTGGGTGAGGCTCGTCTCGGCGACGGCGAGCACGGCGGCGAAGGCGACGAGGGCGGCGAACGCCAGCAGACCGAGGGCTTCGGCGGCGCTCACGGACGATGGAAGCGGTCGAGGAGCGCCCGCTCCTTCGCCTGCATGGCCGCCGCCTCCTCGGGGTCGGCATGGTCCATGCCGAGGATGTGGAGGATCCCGTGCACGACGAGCAGGGCCAGCTCGTCGTCGTACGTGCCGGCGTGGTTCGGCGCGTTGGTCGCCGCCACCGACGGGCAGACGACGACGTCGCCGAGGAGCAGGGGCGCCTCGTCCACCTCCGCGCGGTTGCTCGCCGGACCGGTGGGCCCGTTGTCGGGCCAGCGACCGGCGCCCACGACGTCGTCTTCGAGAGGGAAGGCGAGCACGTCGGTGGGCCCGTCGGCGCCCATGAAGCGCTGGTTGAGCTCCGCCATCGTCGTCTCGTCGACGAACAGCAACGACAGCTCGGCGTCGCCGCGGATGCCCTCGGCGTCGAGCACGTGCTCGGCGAGCCGTTGCCACCGCGCACGGTCGACGGGCTGGTCGTTCTGCTCGTCGGCGACGAACACCTCGACCACACCCTCGTCGGGAAGGCGACGCCGCTTCGACGTGAGCGGATAGCCGGGTTCGTTCACGACCCGGCGCGCTCGTAGGCGTCGACGATGTCCTGCACGATGCGGTGGCGCACGACGTCCTTGCTCGAGAGGTGCACGAAGGCGAGGCCGTCGATGCCGTGCAGCACCTTCTCGAGGCCGAGCAACCCGCTGCGACCACCTTGCACGTCGACCTGCGTGACGTCCCCGGTGACGACGACCTTGGAACCGAAGCCGATGCGCGTCAGGAACATCTTCATCTGCTCGGGCGACGTGTTCTGCGCCTCGTCGAGGATGATGAAGCTGCGGTTCAGCGTACGGCCGCGCATGAACGCCAGTGGCGCGACCTCGACGGTGCCCCGTTCGAGCAACCGTTGCGCGCCGTCGGGCTCGACCATGTCGTAGAGCGCGTCGTACAGCGGGCGCAGGTACGGGTCGACCTTGGCCATGATGTCGCCGGGCAGGAACCCCAGCCGCTCGCCGGCCTCCACCGCGGGGCGGGTGAGGATGATGCGGTCGACGGTCTTCGCCTGCAGCGCCTGCACCGCCATGGCCACGGCCAGCCAGCTCTTGCCGGTGCCGGCGGGACCGATCCCGAACGTGATCACGTTGTCCCGGATGGCGTCGACGTAGCGCTTCTGCCCGCTCGACTTCGGGCGCACGGCTCGGCCGCGCGACGAGCGCAGCACCTCTGCCGTCAGCACCTCCGACGGGCGCTCGTCGGCCTTCACCATGTCGATCGTGCGGGTCACGCCTGCGGGCTCCAAGCGATGGCCCTGCTGCAGGAGGATGACGAGCTCCTCGAACAGACGCCCGACGCGGTCCGCCTCGACGGGATCGCCCTCGATGCTGATCTCGTTGCCGCGCACGTGGATGTCGACGTCGGTGAACGCGCCTTCCACGAGGCGCAGCAACTCGTCACGGTGGCCGAGCAGCCCGGTCATCAGGTGGTTGCCGGGAACGCTGATCTTGACTTGGGTCGAAGCCACGAGAATCGACGCCAGCGTACCCTCGTGCCGTGGATCCGCCCCGCCCATCGGCGGCCGACGGCCTGCTCGGCAGCAGCCTGGTCGCGCGCCTCGAGCGGTGGGTGGCCGAGGCGCGCAGCGACGAGGCGGCCGCAGCGCGCGCCCGCGAGCACTGGCTGCTCGTCCAGGCGGAGGCGTCGTCGACGTTCGCCGGCGTGCTCCTCGACCTCGCCGAGCAGCAGCGCGCCGTCGTGGTCGAGGGGCGCGGCGGGCGCCGTCATCGGGGCACGGTCGTCGCCGTCGCGCACGACTTCTGCGCACTGCGCACGAGCGACGGCCGAGATGTCCTGCTCACCTACGCCGGGATCGCGTCCGTGCGACCGGAGCGGGCGTCGACCGCACCCCTCGGCGACCGCGCCGTGACGATGGGCACGACGCTCGACGAGGCGCTCGCCGTCCTGGCGGAGGAGCGGCCGCGCGTGCTGCTCGTGACGATGGCGGGCGCGGCCGGCGTCGCCGGTGAGCTGCGGGCGGTCGGGCGCGACGTCGTGACGTTGCACCTGGACGGTGTGCCGCCCTCGCCCGCCTACGTGGCGATCGCCGCCATCGCCGAGGTCAGCCTCGTGCGCTAGCTCTTCGGCTGGTCGACGGGCTCGGGGTAGAGGTGCTCGAGCGTGCCGGGTTCGATGCGGCAGGACTCGATGAACGCATCGACCTCGTCCTCCTTCAAGCGGATGACCCGCCCGAAGCGGTAGGCAGGGATGTCGCCCTGGTCGATGAAGCGGTAGAGGGTCCGCGAGGTGATGCCGAGTCGCTTCGCTGCCTCTGCAGTCGAGAGCCACCGGATCTCGCTCATCGCCGGCCACGTTACACCGCCTCTTCGTGTTTTTCGATGCCTCAGGTGAATTGCTGACGCAGCGGAAGGGACGGTCACTCTCGGCGTCGAAGATCACGCACAGTGGGGATGCGGTCGGTAGCGGGCACCGCCGCGCCGCGGGCGCGGACGGGCACGACGTCGGAACGCGCGGTGGCCACGCGCGCCGCGGGGCGCAGCCGCGCCCTGCCGGGCAGCCGCGCCGTGCTGGGCGGACTCCTCGTCGCCGTGGCGGCGCTCGGGACCTTCGCCGCCGCCAGGGGCGCAGGTGCCACCGCCACGCGGTCCTTCGTCGTCGCCGCCCGTGACGTGCCCGCCGGGTCGGTGCTCTCGCCTGCCGATCTCACGTCAGTGGCGATGCACCTGCCCGATGCATCCGCGGCGCGCGCCTTCACCGATGCCGGGCCGCTCGTCGGACGCGTGACGGTCGCACCGCTGGCCAAGGGCGAGCTCGTGCAGACGAGCGCCGTCGTCGGCGGCGACGCCGCGGACGAGCGCGTGCAGCTCTCTGTCCCCGTCGATCGCGCCCGTGCCCTCGACGGCCTGCTCCAGGTCGGTGAGAAGGTCGACGTCCTCGCCACGTACGGCGAAGGCGCCGACGGACGCACGCTCGTCGTCGCGCGCGACGCAGAGGTTCGTCGTGTCGACAACGGGAGTCGCGGTTCGATCACCGCGAGCGACAACAGCGTCATCGTGCTCGCGGTCGCGGACGGCGACGAAGCACTGGCGGTCACGCACGCGTCGCAGACAGGCAAGGTGACGCTGCTGCGCTCGACCCGCAGCAACGGACCGTCGAGCGACAGCTACACCGTCACGAGCTCGAACGCGACGGGACGCTGACGATGGCCCGGGGCGATCGGTTCGTCGCGCTCGGGTACGCGCAAGCGCGGTCGTCGTGGTTCCGCGACGTGGCGCGATGGAGCACGTCCGCCGCCATCCCACTCGAGTTCCTGAAGTGCGTGACCGCCGAGGAGGTGCGTGCCCGCCTCCGCACGGGACGGCCGTTCAGCGCGCTCCTCGTCGACGCGTCGGCGCCCGGCGTCGACCGCGACCTCGTCGACGAGGCGCGCTCGTGCGCGTGCGCGGTGATCGTCGTCGACGACGGAAGGGTGACCCGCGACTGGAGCGCGCTCGGCGCCTCCGCGGTGGTGCCCGCCACCTTCGATCGCGACGACCTGCTGTCCGTGCTCGACGCGCACACCTCGCGCATCGGTGCGCCGACCGCGCACGCCGTCGTCGACTCGTGCGCACCGTCCGCCACACCGCCCGGCGCGCTCGTCGCGGTCACGGGGCCGGGCGGCACCGGTGCGTCGGTCGTGGCGATGGCCCTGGCACAAGGCCTCGCCGCGGGGACCGGGGATCGCGGGCGCGGGCGCGGCGTCCTCCTCGCCGATCTCGCCCTCGATGCCGATCACGCCATGCTCCACGACGTCGGTGACGTCGTGCCGGGCGTCCAGGAACTGGTGGAGGCGCACCGCAACGGGCGACCGTCGTCGACGGACGTGCGCGCCCTCGCCTACGCCGTACCCGCACGTGGCTACGACGTCCTGCTCGGGCTGCGCCGCCATCGCGACTGGGTGACGATCCGACCGCGGGCCTTCGCCACCGCCCTCGACGGTCTGCGCCACGCGTACGACGTCGTCGTCGCCGAGGTCACGGGCGACGTCGAAGGCGAACGGCAGTGCGGCTCGTTCGACGTCGAGGAACGCAACACGATGGCGCGCACGACGGTGGCAGAGGCGGACGTCGTCCTCGTCGTCGGTCGTCCCGGACCGCACGGCGTGCACGCGCTCGTCGAGCTCGTCGCCGCGCTCGCCGATCACGGGGTCGAAGGCGCCCGCATCGTCCCTGTCGTGAACGCTGCACCGCGCAACCCGCGGTCGCGCGCCGAGCTCGCTCGCGCCGTTGCCGAGCTGACGTCGTTCGCGGCGACGGCCACGACCGTGTTCGTGCCCGAACGGCGTCGTCTCGACGACCTGATCCACGCGGTCGCGCCGATGCCCTCCGCCCTCGTGCAGAGCGTGCACGGGGCGGTCCACACGTTGCTCGATCGCCGGGCGGTCGCAACGGTGGTCGGTGCCAGCGCGGGCGAACCGTCGCCGGTGCCGGTGGCGCCGGGCTCGCTCGGCAGCTGGTACGAGGACGACGGCACGTGACCGGCGACGTCGTCTCCCCGCTGGCCGAGATCGAGCGCGCCGTGCAAGCGCGCGCCAAGGACATCTCGCTCGACATGGCGGGCCCGGACGGCGCCGCCAAGCTGCGCGCGCTCGTCGACGACGAGGTGGCGCGCTGGTCCGACGACTTCGCCCGTGGCCGCCGCGACTTCGATCTCGCCGATCCCGCGTCCGTCGCGGAGCGTGCCTACCGCAACCTCGCGGGGTACGGCCCCCTGGAGCCCCTGCTGGCGGACGACGACGTGTGGGAGGTGATGGTCAACGCGCCCGACCAGATCTTCGTCAAGCGCCACCGCGGTCAGAGCGGCTACCACCACGAGGTGTTCCACGACGACGACCACGTCGTGCGCACGCTGACCAAGATCCTCGACGATGCGTCGGCCGCGCACCGCAAGCTCGACGCCACCGAAGGGTTGCAGGACGCGCAGTTGGACGACGGTGCCCGCCTGCACATCGTGCACTCCGACATCAGTCGCGGCGGTCACGTCATGGTGAACATCCGCAAGTTCACCGGCGTCACGTTCCGCACGCTCGACGAGCTGGTGGCCCAGGAGATGTTGCCGGCGCGGGCCGCGCAGTTCCTGCGGGCCTGCGTGCGAGCCCGTCTCTCGATCGTCGTCGCCGGCGCTCCCGGGAGCGGCAAGACGACGATGCTGTCGTGCCTCGCGGCCGAGCTCGACCCGTCGCTGCGCGTCGTCATCGCGGAGGAGGTGTTCGAAGCCGACGTCGCGCTGCCGAACGTGGCGTCGATGCAGACCCGCCCGGCGCGCCTCGATCGCCCCGCCGTCGATCTGCGCCGACTGGTGGCGGGCTTCCTCCGCATGGCACCCGACGTCGCGATCGTCGGTGAAGTGCGTGACCGGGAGGCGCTGCCGTTGCTGTTGACGCTGTCTTCAGGCGTGAAGGGCATGACGACGATCCATGCCGGCTCCGCCCGTCAGGCGCTCACGCGGCTGCGCTTCATCTGCCAATTGGCGGACACGTCGAACGAGCTCCCGATGTCCGCCCTCAGCTCGCTGGTCGCGGAGTCGGTGGACGTCGTCGTGCACTGCGCACGCGTACAGGGCCGCGTCCGCGTCCACGAGATCGCTGCCGTCGAGGATCTCACCACGGCAGCCGACTCGCTGCAGTTCACCGTCACCGAGCTGTTCACGCGGCCATCGCCCGACGGGCCGCTGACGTGGACCGGCAACCTGCCGGTGCGCGCCACCCGCGCGCTGCGCGAGGCCGGCTCCGACCCGCGCGTGCTCCTCGACGACAGTCGCACCGGGGTGGGCGCGCGGTGATCGCGCTCGCCGTCGCCGTGTGCGCCGCGTTGGGCGTGCACCTGCTCTACGCGGAGCTCGTGCTCGGGCACCGCGACCGCCGCGCCGTCCCGAGCGGACGCCGGCCACGAACGGACCGTCGCGACTGGCTCGTGCAGGCAGGCCTGGCCGACGTGCGGTGGTCCGAGTTCGCTGCCATCACCACCGCGCTGTTCGTGCTGGGTGCCGTCTTCGCGTTCGTGCTCTTCGGTGGCGTCCTGGCCGCCATCGCGGTCGGCGCGTTCGCGGCGTCGTTCCCGGCGGCGTCGTCGCGGGCACGGCGGACGGCGCGGCGAGCCGCAGCCCAGGACGCGTGGCCCCGCATGATCGAGGAGATCCGCATCCAGACGAGCGCGCTGGGCCGTTCGATCCCGCAGGCGCTCTTCGAGGTCGGGCGGCGCGGACCCGTCGAGTTGCGTCCGGCGTTCGAGGCCGCGCACCGGGAGTGGATGGTCTCGACGGACTTCGAGCGGACGATCGCCGTGTTGAAGTCCCGCCTCGCCGACCCGACCGCGGACGCGACCTGCGAGACGCTGCTGATCGCGCACGACCTGGGCGGTACGGATCTCGACCGTCGGCTCGAGGCGCTCGTCGAGGATCGCGTCCTCGACGCGCAGGGCCGCAAGGACGCGCGCGCCAAGCAGGCCGGCGTGCGCTTCGCGCGCCGCTTCGTCCTCCTCGTGCCGCTCGGCATGGCGCTCGCCGGGGTCTCGGTGGGCAACGGGCGCGACGCGTACCGCACGCCGGCCGGCCAGGCGCTCGTCGTGCTCGGTCTGCTCATGGTCGTGGCGTGCTGGTTGTGGTCCGGCCGGCTGATGCAGCTGCCCGAGGAGCAGCGCGTCTTCTCGGAATCACCGGTCGTCGGGGCATCGCCGGTCTTCGGGGCATCGCCGGTCTTCGGGGCATCGCCGGTCTTCGGAGAATCGCGAGCGTCGGGGCGATGAGGCTCGCCCTCGCATCGGCGCTCGCCATGTGGCTCGGCGCCACGCTGCTGCTCTCGCGTGTGCGGTGGTTCGCACGCGTCCCGCTCGTGGACCGCTTGCGCCCCTACGGCGTCACCGGCAACGAGCCGTCCGGCAGAGCCGGCGTGCTCTCGGTGGGGTCGTTCCGAGACGTCATCGGGCCGCTGTCGACCGAGGTGGGCAGCCGTGCCGCTCGCATCTTCGGTGTGGACGAAGATGTGGCGACCCGGTTGGCGCGCGTCCATGCACCGATCGACGCGACCGCGTTCCGGGTGCGACAGGTCGCGTGGTCGGTCGCGTCGTTCGGTGCCGGCGCGGCCGCCACGCTCGTGTTGCGGGTGCCCGTCGGCATCGGTCTGCTGTGCACGCTGGGGCTGCCGCTGCTCACGTTCCTCGTCATCGAGCAGCGGCTGGCGACGGCTTCCGCCCGCTGGCAGGAGCGCGTGTTGCTCGAGCTCCCCGTCGTCGCGGAGCAGCTCGGGATGCTGATGTCCGCGGGTTACTCGCTCACCGCCGCGCTCAACCGCCTCGCGTCGCGCGGCAAGGGCAACTGCGGCCGCGATCTCGCCCGCGTCGTGGCGCGTGTGCGCCATGGCCTCGGCGAGGCCGAGGCGTTGCGCGAGTGGGCGGACCTGGCGCGCGTCGACGCGCTCGACCGTCTCGTCGCCATCCTCGTCCTCAATCGCGAGGCCGGCGACCTCGGACGGCTCATCACCGAAGAAGCGCGCGCCATCCGCAGGGACGTGCACCGCCGCCTGGTCGAGACCGTCGAGCGCCGGGCGCAGCAGGTCTGGGTGCCGGTCACGGTGGCGACGCTCGTCCCCGGCGTGATCTTCCTCGCCATCCCGTTCATCGAAGCGATGCGTCTGTTCACCGAGTCCTAGGAGGAGAACGTTGGGCGACCCCACACTCGATCCCACCGTCGTGGCGGCCGTGGTGGCGCGCGCCGTCATCGCACGGCTGCCGGCACGCTGGCGGGACGACCGCGGCGAAGGTGTCATCTCCACGGCGATCGCCGTGCTGATCGTCGCCTTCCTCGGCGCCGCGCTGTACGTGATCTTCACCCAGATCCTGACGAGCTCGGGATCCAAGGCGAGCACGACCGTCGACAACATCGGTGGTGGCTGAACGCGCACGCGGGGACCGGGCTGCCGGCGTCCTCAGCACGTCGTTCGGCATCCTGTTCTTCCTCGGGTTCCTGTTCTTCGCCGTACAGCTGCTCTTCAACCTGTACGCCACGTCGGTGGTGACGTCGGCGACGTACGACGCGGCGCGTCGCGTCGCGACGTCGCCGGCGCAGCCGCCGGATCAGTCGACGCTCGATGCCGCCGTCGACCACGCCCGCGCGCTCCTCGGCGGGTACGCGTCGCGCGTTGCCTTCACGTGGGACCTGTCCGATCCCGACGTCGTGCGGTTGCACGTCCATGCGGTCAATCCGCGGTTCCTCGGCGGGCCGCTCGATCACCTCGTCGGTCTCGACACCATCGACCGCACGGTCGACGTACGCGTGGAGCAACGTCGGTGAACTGGTCCGACGACGGCGGGCAGGTGGCGGGCATCGAGACCATCCCGTTCGGGATCCTGCTGTTCGTCATCGGCGCGCTCCTCGTCGCCAACGCCTGGGCGGTCATCGACGTGAAGATGGCAGTGACCTCCGCCGCGCGCGAAGCGGCGCGCACGTACGTCGAGGCCCCGGACCACGTCACCGGCGTGGCCGATGCGCAGCGCGCCGCGCGCGACGTGATCGCCGCGCATGATCGCGACCCGGACAGGGCAACCGTCGAGCTTCCCGCGTCGTCTGCCGCATTCACTCGTTGTGCGCGTGTGTCGATCACGGTGTCGTATCCCGTGCCCGCGCTCACGCTCCCGATCGTGGGCGGGCTGGGTACCGGTTTCGTCGCGCGCGCGACGCACAACGAGATCGTCGACCCGTTCCGCAACGACGTGCCGGGCGAAGCGGTGTGCGATGGCTGAACGCGAGCGCGGCACGGTGTTGCTGCTGATGCCGGCGGCGGTCATCGTTCTCCTGGTACTCGGCGCGATCACGTTCGACTACGCGCACGTGTATCTCGCGAAGCAGGAGCTGCAGACGGCGGCGGAAGCGGCCGCGCAGGACGCGGTCACGTTCGGCGTCGACCAGGCGGCCGTCCGGCGGGGCGACGGCGCGCGGCTCGACCCCGACCTCGTGCAGCGCGCCGTCGAGACGTCGCTCGCCGTGCACGACCGAGATCTCGTGCTCGAGGGCCCGCCCGTCGTCACCGAGGTCGACGACACCCACGTGCGCGTCGCGCTCACCGCCCGCGTGTCGTACGTGTTCGTGCCGGTCGTGCCCGGCGTTCCCGGCAGCACCGTCGTGCGTGCCGAAGCGCTCGCCACGGCGCTGCCCTGAGCGTGTCGAGCCACGGCGCGTCCCGAAGAAGGCTCTCGACAACTTTCATGTAGTTCCATATGATGCCGATGTGAGCGCACGGGTCACGGTGGCGGTCGACGACGACGGGCGGGTGCTCGCCTGCAAGCGAGCCGGCACGGCGGCCGAGGGTGCCCGGCTCCGCCACGAGGCGGCGTTGCTGGCCCGCCTCCGCCGCCCCGGGATCGTCGACCTCGTCCGGGTCGACGGCAGCGACGCGGACGAAGGGGTGGGCGCCGACGATCACGGGCACGCGCTCTACACGGCGTTCGTCGGCACGCGCTCGCTCGACACCGCGGCGCCGCTCCCGGTCGAGCACGCCGCCGAGCTCGTCGCCCGGCTGGCGATGGTCGTCGCCGACCTGCACGAGCGCGGCATCGTCCACGGTCGCATCGATCCCTCGCATGTGCTCGTCGGCACGGACGGCGCACCGGTGCTGTGCGGCTTCAGCGGCGCCGGAGCGCGCGGCTCGGCGATCCCCGACGGGCCGCCCGCGGCGCCCGGGTTCCGCGATCCGTGCGCGCTGGTGGGGGGCGAGCTGACGGACTCGATCGACGTCTACGGCCTCGGCGCCCTGTTGCGCGATCTGGTCATCGGTGACGGCCCCGACCCGGAGCCGATCCCCGAGCGCCGCTTCCGGCGCCGCCGCGACGCACGGTGGACCGGCTACCTCCGCCGCGCCCTGTTGACGCTGGCGGACCAGGCGACGGACGACCAGCCATCGAGACGTCCGACGGCGCGCCGTCTCGCCCACGACATCCGGTCGCTGCTCGATCCCGCCACCGAGCGAGACGAGCCTGTGCCCGCGCCCGTCGCCGATGACGACCCGTTCGCGGCCCTGCGGCCTCGCGACGACACCGGGGAGCCTCCGCGTCGCCGGAGCATCGGCTTGCTGGTGACCGCCGCCGGCGTCGTGCTCGTCGTGCTCGGCCTCGGCGCGCTGACCGACCGGGGCACGAACGCGGCGCGCACGGCGACGCTCGACCCGCACGCGACCCTCCCCTCGTCGACGACCGCCAGCACGACGACCAGCACCACGACGAGCCACAGCACGACGGTCGTCGGCAACAGCATCGACCTCGACGACGGCACGTTGATCGTCGGCGGCCACCGCTATGCCATCGGCGACGCCGGCGACGAGGTCGTGCTCGGCGACTGGGACTGCGACGGCACGCGCACCGCGGCGCTGCTGCGCCCGTCGACCGGCGACGTGTTCGTGTTCGACGCGTGGCCCGCCGATGGTGGTGAGGTGCGCGCCACGCCGGTCACCACCGTCGGTCGCGACAGCGATCTGCGCGTCGACGACGTCGACGGGTGCAGCGCGTTGCGCGTCGTCGGCAGCGACGGAACCGCGATCGGGGTCCCGACATGAACCGCGGTGCACGAGCGCGACGCGCCGTCTCCTCCGTGCTCGCGTCGACCGTGGCCGCGGCCGCGCTTGTCCGCCTCGGTGACGGTGTACTCGCACCGCCACCGCTCTCGTGGGACGGAACGGCGCGATGGCTGGCGACGCGCGACGCGGTCGTCGTGACGCTCGCCCTCGTCCGCGTCGTCGCGCTCGCGCTCGTCGCCTACCTCGCCGTCGTCACCTCCGTCGCGCTGATCGCGCGCGCCACCCGCGCTCGTTCGTTGGCGCACCTCGTCGACCGGCTGACCTTGCCGCTCGTCCGTCAACTCGTTGCCACCGCGCTCGGCGCCGGTGCGCTGGGGATCGCCGCCGCCGCCCCGCCACCCGCGCCGAGCGCCACCACCGCCGTCGTGCGGGACGTCCCACCCGACACGGCGGTCATCCGGACGGTGCCGGAGCCCCTTCCACCCGCCACTCCGGCACCGCCCGCCCCTCCTCCCGCGGACGACACCGTCGTCCTGGCCCGAGGCGATTCGCTGTGGGCTGTCGCGCACGATCATCTCGTGGACGTGCGCGGCCGGGAGGTCGACGACGACGAGGTGGCGCGCTACTGGCTCGCGGTCGTCGATGCCAACCGCGCGTCGCTCGTCGTGCCGGAGGACGCCGACCTCGTCTTCGCCGGCCAGTCGATCGCACTGCCGCCGGTCGCGCCGTCGTGACGAAGGTGCACGGCCACCTCGTTGGCGAGGAGGCGCCCGCGCACGGTCAACACCGCGCGTCCGTCGACGACGTCGACCAAGCCGTCGAGTACGCCCGTCGCCGCGTCATCGAGCGGCACGTCGAGCGCGTCGACGGGCACACCACGGCGCGTCCGCAGCGCGAGTTGCAGCCCTTCGAGCACGCGCTCGTGTTCGTCGAGGGTCTCGCTCGCCGCTTCGGGAGATCGTCCGGCGACGACCGCGTCGATGTAGCGCTCCGGCGTGCGCACGTTCCACCAGCGACGACCGTCGCGGTGCGAGTGTGCGGCGCACCCGATGCCGGCGTAACCACCCTGGCGCCAGTACAGGACGTTGTGCCGGCACTCGTGGCCGGGCCGCGCGAAGTTCGACAGCTCGTACCACTCGAGGCCCGCGTCGCGCAGGCGCGCGTCGAGCAGCACGTACTTGTCCGCCTGGTCGTCGTCGTCCGGGTGGCGCGCGGGGTCGGCGGCAAGGGGTGTGCCCGGTTCGACCGTCAACGCGTACGCGCTCACGTGTGACGGGTCGAGCGCGAGCACCGCGTCGAGCGTGCGCGCCCAGTCGTCGAGCGACTCGCCGGCGGCGCCGTAGATGAGATCGACGTTGAACGACGTGAACCCCGCGTCGCGCGCCATGGCGACGGCGCGCGTCACGTTGGCCGGATCGTGCGTGCGCCCGAGGGCGCGGAGCACGTGCGGCACCATCGACTGCACACCGAACGACAACCGCGTCACGCCACGAGCGCGATAGGTCGCGAACATCGCTTCGCTGACCGTGTCGGGGTTGCACTCCACGGTCACTTCGACGTTGCGGGATGCCGCGACGTCGGGGGCGATGGGCACCGCGTCGAGCACGTCCATCAACGCGTGCGGCGGCACCAGTGACGGCGTACCGCCACCGAAGAAGACCGACGTCGCGGCCGAGGCATCCCGCGCGACGCGCGCGATCTCGGTGCGGCAGGCGCGCAGGTACTCGTCGATCAGGTGCGCGCGATCGGTCCATGTGGCGAACGCGCAGTAGTCACAGCGGCGCCCGCAGAACGGGATGTGGACGTACCAGCCGAAGTCGGTCAGGTGGCCGCCGCGAGACACAGACCGAGCGCGTCGAGCCGTTCGATCGCCTGGTCGAGGCTCGTGTCGAGGATGCACGCGATCGCCCGCAGGTCGTCACGGCGGATCGTGAGCATGCGCCCGTTGAAGTCCTGCCGCTGCACCTGGATCATCTGCAGGTAGCGCACGAGCATCTGCGCCGGCGGGCTGTCGAGCTCGCGCAGGCGGGTGAGGTCGATCGTGACGCTGGGGCGATCGAGGTTCGCCTCGGTGAGGTCGACGACGTCGGGCGCCTCACCGTCGTCGCGCGGCAGCAGCTGGTCGACGGGCACCGCGTAGAAGCGGGCGAGTCGTTGCAGCCGCGGCACGGAGATGGCGCGCTCGCCACGCTCGTACGCGCCGAGGACGGACGCCTTGAACTCCTGCGCGGACCCTGCCTCCACGTCCTGGAGCGACAACCCCTTCTGGCGCCGGATGGCGCGGAGTCGTTCGCCGACCTTGCGACCGTACCCAGTCGGGTCTTCCAGCTGCTCGTCTTCCAACGTTTCCTCCGGATCGGCAGACCAGGCGATGGACGGTCCGCACGCCGCCTTGCGGAATCTACGACGAAGGGTACTGCCCGGCAATCACTCAGCGTGTCCATCCCGCGTCCTCGTGAGGCCGGCGCGCAGCGCACCGAGCACGGCGCCGGCGGCAATGGCGGCCGTCTCCGCCCGCAGCACGGTCGCGGCGAGGCGCACGAGCGGGACGCCGGCCGCCCGCTCGTCGTCGCTCCACCCGCCTTCGGGGCCGACGGCGACGCACGGCAGGGCGAGCGACGGTGGCTCGCCGGCGCTGTCGGCCAGCGCCACGCCGGGGCGGCGGACGACGTCGTCGAAGGTCGCCACCGGCTCCACGTCGGGCAGCCACGCCCGCCGGCTCTGCATCGCCGCCATGCGGGCGACGGTGGCGAGACGTTCGCGGTTGCGCCGTCGCTGCACGTCGTCCCACCGCACGACCGAGCGCGCCGCGACGAACGGCACGATGCGATCCACGCCGAGCTCGGTCAGCTTCTGCACGACGAGCTCCGGCCGATTCGCCTTCACCAGCGCGAACGCGACCGTCAGCTCCGGCGCCGGTCGCTCGTCGAACGCGACCGCGTCGAGCGCTTCGAGCGAGGCACCGAAGCGGCAGTGGCGCCAGCGGCCGTGACCATCCGACACGGTGATGACGGCGCCGTCGCGCAGGCGCAGCACGCGGGCGAGGTGATGGCGATCGTCGTCGTCGAGGTCGGGCGCGTCGATCGCGTCGACGAACGCGTGCGCCTTCGCGCCGCTGTCCACCGAGGTGTCGCCTGCCTACTTGAACGCGGACCGGATGCGCGAGAGGAAGCCGGTGTCCTCCGGCGCGACGGCCTCACCGCGCAGCTCCGCGAACTGGCGCAGCAACTGCTCCTCCTCGCGCGACACGTCGGTGGGGATGTCGACGACGACGTGCACGAGCAGGTCGCCGCGACCGCGGCCTTCGACGTGGGGCACACCGCGACCACGCAGACGGAACACACGCCCCGACTGCGTGCCGCGCGGAATGATGAGGTCTTCGGCGCCGTCGAGCGTCTCGAACGACAGGTGGGCACCGAGCACCGCTTGCGACACGGGGATGTGCAGCTCGTGCACGAGGTCGTAGCCCTCGCGCGTGAAGCGCGGGTGGCGTGCCACGCGCACGTGCACGTAGAGGTCGCCGTACCCGCCACCGCGGATGCCGGCGGCGCCGCGACCGCTCAGCCGCAGCGTCGACCCGGTGTCGACGCCGGCGGGGATGTCGACGGTGTACGTCTTGTCCTGCACCAGCCGACCCTCGCCGCGGCACTCGGGACAGGGGCGGTCGACGACCTGGCCGATGCCGCCGCACCGGTTGCACGGGCCGGCCGTGACCATCTGGCCCAGGATCGACTGGCGCACGCGCCGCACCTGGCCGGTGCCGCCGCAGTCGGGACACGTCGTCGGTGCGCTGCCCGGCGCCGCGCCCGTGGCCTGGCACACGTCGCACGCAACCGCGGTGCGCACCGTGATGTCCTGCTCGCCGCCGAACACGGCCGTCTCGAAGTCGATGTCGACGACGAGCTCGAGATCGGTGCCACGAGGCGGCCCCGTCGTGCCCGCACCGGCGCGCCCGAAGCCGCCGCCGCCGAAGAACGCCTCGAAGATGTCGCCGATGCCGCCACCGAAGCCGAACGGGTCGCCGGCGGCCGCGGCGGCGCCCTCGGGACCGAACATGTCGTAGCGCCGCCGCCGCTCGGGATCCGACAACGTCTCGTACGCCAGCGTCACCTCCTTGAACAGCGCCTCTGCCTCGGGGTCGTCAGGGTTCGTGTCGGGGTGCAGCTCCCGCGCCCGGCGGCGATAGGCGCGTTTGATCTCGTCCTGCGTCGCGTCGCGGTGGACGCCGAGGAGCTCGTAGTAGTCGGCCGGCATCGCGTGCGGTCAGCCCTCGGTGAGACGGTGGCTCAGCCGCTTGCTCACGACGGCGACGGCGGCGAGCGCCTGCGGGTAGTTCATGCGCGTGGGGCCCAGCACGCCGATCGTGCCCGCCTCCTCGCCTTCCACCTCGTAGGGCGCGACGACGAGCGAGCACTCTGCCAACGGCTCGAGGCCCGTCTCCGTGCCGATGGCGACCTGCAGGCCACGGTCGATCACGTCGCGCAACACGGTGACGACGACGTACTGCTGCTCGAGGATGCCGAGCACCGCCCGCACCTGTTCCACGGCGTCGAAGGCGAGCGCCATGCGCGACGCACCGCCCACGAACACCTGCTCGTCGCTGTCGCCGGTGGTGCGCAACGCGTCGAGCGCGGCGCGCACGACGGCGTCGGTGCGGTCGTCGCCCACCGCGGGCACGTCGCCCACCGCGGTGACGGTGGAGCCGATGAGGTGCGCGGACAGATGCGCGGTCGCGGCGGCGAGGCGGTCGTCGCCGGTCTCGCTCGTGATCTCGATCGTGCGCTTCTCGACGGCGCCGTTCGACAGCACCACGACCATCAACGCCGCCGTCGAGGTGAGGCCGACCAGTTGCACCGAACGCA
>Ga0070741_10001791_pt1 | contig 61997 bp, 55 predicted proteins | sample Coa_R1_4_FD_66440 | JGI IMG/M metagenome (GOLD analysis project Ga0070741, IMG submission 66440) | Surface soil microbial communities from Centralia Pennsylvania, which are recovering from an underground coalmine fire - Coalmine... | ecosystem: Environmental > Terrestrial > Soil > Unclassified ...
GGTGTTGTTATGGTTTCACAGGCGCGGGTGCCTGACAACAAATTTCCACTGCTCTCCTGTAATCAAGATGTTGCGCAGCAGGCACCCGGATGCCTGGTCCGGAGCCCTCGATCATGCGCTCCTCGAGGCAGGTTCTCGAAGCAGATCGGGGATTTCCTTCTCAGAATGCGGCTCGGGATTTAAGATGCGAACACTCCTATGTCTGAGCTTTCCACTGAACCTCTCCCGCCGAATGGCTCCCTCCAGGAGTCCTCCCATTTGCCTTCCGCCGAGTCGAAGGTTGATGTCTATGCGGTATTCGGCGCCGACCCAGAGGTCCAGGCTTATGCCATGGCCAAGTATTCCCGCTCATCGCTGTCGATGAAGGAGTCGCTGAAGGAGATTAGCCAGCAAAAGGCAGAGAAGTTTCTCAATACCTTTTATTTTCAGTATGGACACCGCTCAATAGCCGACCTCGCGCACATCGCCCTCGCGATTGAGCGACTCTCGATCCTGGCCGCAATCGCCGTGTCTGACGAGCAGCGCTGGGATGGCCAGGAGCGCTCGACGCGGTACCAGGATTTCAACAAGAGCGGCTACTATCGGCCGGATTTTGGCAGCGATGACGTCGCCCGGCAAATCTACAAAGAAAACATCGTCACGCTTTTTTCTGAGTACCAAGCCCTTTCGCAAGGCATGTTCGACTACCTGTGCGATGTGACGCCCAGGCCGCCAGAGATGAAACAAGAGGCTTACGAGCGCACGCTCCGGGCAAGAGCCTTCGACGTCTCCCGCTACATGCTACCGCTGGCGACCAATACCTCTCTCGGCGAAATTGTCAATGCGCGCACGTTGGAAATGCAGGTGTCCCACCTAATGGCGCATACCCACGCCGAAGTTCGTCATCTCGGCGAATTGCTGAAACAGGCAGCCACGTCGCCGGCGTACAACGTCCATGTGGATTCGTTGCGTGACCTGGTCGAGCAGATCCGCGAGACATCGCCGAGTTTGGCGGATCGCGCCGAAAAAGAGCTGATCCGCGAAATTCGCGTTGCCCCCACCCTTGTGAAGTACGCGGACCCCAACGTCTACGAGAAAGAAAGCCGGCGAGAGCTGCGCCAGGCCGCGGGAGAGTTGATGGGCCGTGCTCCCACGGCTTCGGCAAAGCTCGTGGACCTGCTTGACGACGATCCCCTGGAAGTGGAATTAGCGGCCACACTGCTGTACGAACATTCCCACTATTCATACCGGCAAATCCGGCAGTCGGTACAAGCGGCGGGTGAGAAGATGCGGCGCGAGTACATCGATATCGGCTTGCGACATCGTGGCAAGCACGACGAACCGGCGCGCGCTTTTCGTAGTGGCCAGCAATTCCGCTTCGACATTCTCATGGATATCGGCGGATTCCGCGATATGCATCGACATCGTCGCTGCATCCAGATCGGGCAGGATTTCACCACCAAGCACGGCTACGATGTTCCGGCGGAGGTAGCCAGCGCGGGTGTGCGCCACGATTACGAAGCTTCCATGCGGCGAACCTCGGAGTCCGCCGAAAAACTCAGCCAGCATCTCCTGGAAGGCCACAGTCCAGTTCTCGACGATGAGGAGCGCTCCTGGTTAAAGCAAGCGGAACGTGGAGCAGGATATCTGGCGAGTGTCGCGCAGTACATGATCCCGCTCGGCTTCCGCAAACGCACGCTCTTCAAAATGGACTTCGCGGAAGTTGTCTACATTTCCGAGTTGCGAACCGGAGCGGCAGGGCACATCTCCTACCGCAATGTCGCATACGCCATGTACGAGGCGGTGAGGCGGAAGTTTCCGGAGCTCGCGAAGTATTTTCGAATTGTCGATGTGCGTGAACCGGTGGACCTGCTGAAAAGATAAACTTCGTCAGGGGTGAGCGCTTTTCAAGAAAGGCATGGTTGTGGGTATGCTGATCGGTTATCGCGAGCAGGGCCTTCACGACCGGGTAATCAGATATATCACTAAGCTCATCTTCGCCTTTTATTCGCTGCGTGCTATAGTGACCAAATACATTGTGACAGCCAACACTACGATGGTCCAGTGGGCGGGTGTACGCTGATTTTTCATACCAAAAAATTTTTAAGGAGCAGCCATTATGGCCGATGAGCGTACCAAGGCTCTTGATCTTGCGCTTTCCCAGATCGAAAAGCAGTTCGGCAAAGGCTCCATCATGCGGCTGGGATCAAAGGAAGCAATCGTGCCGATTTCGGTTATTTCCACGGGTGCGATTTCGTTCGACGCGGCACTTGGCGTGGGCGGTTTTCCACGCGGGCGAGTAGTGGAAATCTTCGGGCCTGAGTCTTCGGGCAAGACCACGATCGCCCTGCAGGTGGTTGCGCAAGCCCAGGCGCAAGGCGGCATGGCGGCGTTCGTCGATGCCGAACACGCGCTCGATCCGGGTTACGCCAAGAAGCTTGGAGTGGACGTGGATAACCTCCTGGTCTCGCAGCCCGATTATGGCGAGCAGGCGCTGGAAATTGCTGAGGCCCTGGTGCGTTCGGGCTCAATCGACGTACTGGTAGTGGATTCAGTAGCCGCCCTGGTGCCCAAGGCCGAACTTGACGGGGAGATGGGCGACAGCCACGTCGGCCTGCAGGCGCGCCTTATGTCGCAGGCTCTTCGCAAATTGACCGGCATCGTGTCCAAATCGCGTACTTGTCTCATCTTCATCAACCAGATCCGCGAAAAAATCGGCGTCATGTTCGGCAACCCGGAGACCACAACGGGTGGACGCGCATTGAAGTTCTATTCGTCGGTCCGCATCGATATTCGCCGCATTGCTGCCATTAAAGAAGGGGAGCAGGTCACAGGCTCGCGTACCCGCGTCAAGATTGTGAAGAACAAGGTGGCCGCGCCTTTCCGCGAGTCCGAATTCGACATCCTTTATGGTGAAGGCATTTCTAAGGAAGGCGACCTGCTCGATCTAGCCGTTAACAACAATATCCTCGAGAAATCTGGCTCCTGGTTCAGCTACAAGGGCGAGCGCATAGGCCAAGGCCGTGAGAACGCGCGTCAGTTTCTGAAGGAAAATAAAGAAACCCTGGCGAAGCTTGAGGCGGAAGTGCGCAAAGCTTTGGGATTAATACCCGCGGCTAACACTCAGGCGGCAGCGGCCACGCAATCAACCGCTACGGGAGGGCGTGTGACTACAATGCCGAGCGCCCCGACGCCCGAGCCCGCCAAGGTGCCAGCGGCGCGACGTTAGTTGAGTCGGGCAGTCGCCCGCCGCGGATCGCCTCTTTTCGCTCGTGAGTCTTTGCTTGAAAGTCTTTGGGCAGGGGACGCGTGATCGGTGGCTGACGGCCCATGGAGTAACAAGCAGCGACTATACAATTGCCATCCTCATTCTTCGCCGAATAGAATCGTGGGTACTCCAGCCTGAACCCAGATCTGCGAGGAAGATTGAAAAAGGTCATTGCGATCTATCCCGGCTCGTTTGACCCTTTGACCAATGGCCACCTCGACCTGATCGCACGCGGCAGCAAGATTTTCGATCAGCTCATCGTGGCTATCCTGCGCAATCCGGAAAAGGATCCGCTGTTCAGCCTGGGCGAGCGGCGCGAGATGCTCGAAGCCATGACTGCCGCGTGGAGCAATGTCCGGGTCGACACATTTGAAGGGCTCATGGTCGACTACGCGGTGCGGGTGAAAGCTTCCGCGGTTTTGCGTGGCATTCGCGCGATCAGCGACTACGAGTACGAGCTGCAAATGGCATTGATGAACCGCAAGTTAGAGCCGGGCCTGGAGACGGTTTTCATGATGCCGGCTGAGCAGTTTTCCTACATCAGTTCGCGGCTGGTGCGGGAGATCGCTCAACTGGGCGGTTCGATCCAGGGCCTGGTGCCGGAGAACGTCGAGCAGCGGCTTCGCGCCAAGCTCGATCCAGCGATCAAACTTGAACAGCAACTACCAAAAGTGAAGGCGAGGAAGAGATCATGACCACAGCGACCACAGAAGTCGGCCACGCAATCCGGCTTACCGACCGCATCAACCGCATCGAACCATCGGCAACGATGGCCGTGGTCGCGGAAGCCGACAAGCTGCGAAGCCAGGGCATCGACGTGGTCGATTTCGGCGCGGGCGAGCCGCATTTCGCCACGCCCCAGCACATTAAAGACGCCGCCATCGCCGCGATTCACGCCAACTTCACGAAGTACACCCCGGTGGGGGGCACGGCGGAACTGCGCGATTCGATTGTGCACCGTCACGCAGTCGATTTCGACTCCGATTACCGGCGCGAGGAGGTCATCGCCTCCGTCGGTGGCAAGCACGCCCTGTTCAATGCCATCCAGGTGCTGGTGGACCATGGCGACGACGTGATCCTCCCCGTGCCGTACTGGGTGTCGTTCAAGGACATTGTGCGCTACGCCGGCGGCAACTGCGTGCTGCTCGAGACCAGCGAAGATGACGGATTTGCCGTCACCGCAGCGATGGTGGAACGGCTAATTACACCGCGCACTAAACTCATTATCCTGAACTCGCCCTCAAACCCCTCTGGCGCCGTCATGCGTAGCGACGATATGCTCGAGATTATGCGCCTGGCCGCCCAGCGCGGCATCTGGGTCGTCTCTGACGAGTGCTACGTTTACTTGAATTACACCGGCAAACGGTTCTCTTTGGGATCTTTGCGAGAGTACCGCGATCGCATGATCATCGTGGGTTCGTTGTCGAAGACTTATGCCATGACCGGCTGGCGCATGGGTTATGCCCTCGGTCCCGCACCCGTGATCAGCGCGATGCAGAAATTGCAGAGCCAGTCCACTTCCAATCCGACCTCGATTGTGCAAAAAGCTGCGGTGGCCGCATTGAAAGGGCCGCAGCAGTGCGTTGAGGATATGCGGCAAGAGTACATCAAGCTACGCGATCACGTGGTAAACGGCCTACGCTCCATACCGGGCATCAAGTGCACCCTCCCGGAAGGCGCGTTTTACGCCTATCCCAATGTCTCTGGTTACTTCGGCCACGGAGGAGTCAACCAGGCCGCTGACGCAGCCGGCAAGTTGCTGCGCGAAGCCCACGTGGCCACAGTTCCCGGCGAGGGATTTGGCACTCGCGAACATATTCGCGTTTCTTACGCCACCTCCATTGCGGAACTCGACCGGGGCCTCGAGCACATGCGCAAGTTTTTTCGCTCTCTGTAATTCCCGGCTTCGATCCAACGGGAAGCCCTGCGCGATCGAGGCAGCCATCTCCCCACGTTCGGCTTCTAAGCTGCTTGAACGGGGCGAAGCCTTCTTGCGGCGACTAGTTTCGCATTCCAGCACATGAGCGAACTCTACCCATTCTTGATGTCGCCTTCTTTTGACCCACGCCCCTGGGGTACGACGAATCTCGCTCCCATCTATCCCAATCTTCAATTTGCCGAAAAAATCGGCGAGGCATGGCTGACTGGGGACGATTGCAATGTGACCAACGGTCCCTGTGCGGGGCAGTCCCTTTCGAACCTGAGTCTTCGCTTCGGGCGTGACCTGGTGGGCGATGCAGCGCGCGATGCGAACCGGTTTCCCCTGCTCTTGAAGTTCTTGTTTCCGCACGAGAAACTGTCGGTCCAGGTGCATCCCGATGATGAACAGGCGCGCCGCGTCGGCGAACCGTGGGGTAAAACTGAGTGCTGGTACATCGCCCACGCAAAGCCCGGGTCGCAGATCGCCTTGGGACTAAAGCCTGGCACGACTACCGCACAGTTCGAACAATCTATCCATGAGAATCGCGCAGAAGAACTGCTGAACTGGATCAACGTATATCCCGGGGAATTGATTTACGTGGCGGGTGGGACTGTTCACACCTTGGGACCGGGCTCGGTAATCATCGAAACGCAGCAACAGTCGGACACAACTTATCGGCTATACGATTATGGCCGTCCACGCGAATTGCATCTGGAAAACGGGTTGGCGGCGGTCAAGGAGAAGGTCGCGTCGGGTAAGGCAATCCGGCCGGCTCCAATTCCTCTGAACGGCGGCAGCAACCGGCTTTCGCCTATGGTGGCAGCGCCACATTTCGCGGTCGATAAGTTCGACCTGAAGCAAGCTCATACCTTCGCGACGGCTGACGATTCGGGCAAGAACTCAGTACAGATCCTGGTGGCTATTGACGGGTGTGCCATGATCGAAGCTCCCGGTGCTGAGCCGGTGACACTGGTCAAGGGTGATGCCGTCGTCGTGCCGGCCTCGTTACCGGAATTCACCGTCCGCCCCCAATGGAGCATAGAATTCCTTAAATCCTATGTACCGGGGAAGGTTTTGCCTGAACCCGCGACCAGAATGTGATTCCCCGCGAGTCGTAGAGCTGTGGTGAACCTGCATAGCCGTGGCTAACAAAAAGATCAACTTTTATCCCGTGATTCTGGCTGGCGGCCGCGGCACCCGTTTCTGGCCTCTCAGCCGGAAGCGCCGGGCCAAGCAGCTATTGGCGCTCGATGGCCGGCAGACGATGATCCAGGCCACGGTCTCGCGCCTTTTACCCCTGGCAGCCTCCTCGCGTTTTTGGGTCATCACCAACCGCGATCTGCAGGCGGAGATTGCGCGCCAACTGCCCCGTCTCACCGCGCGTCAAATCATTGCCGAGCCTGTGGGGCGCAACACTGCGCCCGCCATCGGCTTGGCTGCGTTCCTACTATTGCGGGACGATCCCGAAGCCGTTCTCGGGCTTTTTCCTTCCGACCACGTAATCGGCGACCCAGCCCGGTATCGTGCTCTTCTGAAACGTGGCATTGAGATCGCCGCGGCGGGTGAAAACATCGTCGCCCTCGGCATTCAGCCCAATCGCCCTGAGACCGGTTATGGCTACATCGAGGCCGGATATTCACACGATTCGGGTCCACTGCCGGTGCGCTGCTTCACGGAAAAACCGGACGTGCAACGCGCTGCCGAGTTTTTGAACGCCGGGAACTACTACTGGAACAGCGGTATTTTCCTGTGGAGCGCCCGTACCCTGGTGAATGCGCTCCGCGAGCATTTGCCGAAGACCGCGGCGCTCCTGGAAAAAATTTCGGCCACACATGGAGCGCGCCGCTTCGACGAGATATTTCGTCGTCTGTATCCCAAGTGTGAAAACATCAGCATCGACTACGCTGTGCTCGAGCCACGTTCGCAAAAAGGAGAACAGAACTCGAACATTTTCTGTCTTCCCGCGGAGTTCGGATGGAACGATCTCGGCTCCTGGACGGCGCTCCACGAGCACCACACGGCAAAGAGCAACCCTGCTGATGGCAACCTCATCTCTGCCTCAGGCAGCTTCGCCTTGAATGCCCAGGGCAACTACGTCCACGCACCCGGAAAGTTTGTGGCCGCTGTTGGCATTACCGACATCGTCGTGGTCGAGACTGACGACGCGCTGCTGATCACTACCCGCCGCCACGCGCAGGACGTCGGTAAGGTGGTCAAGTATCTGGATGAGAAGAAGTTGAACAAGCTGGTCTGACCAGGACTGGAAGGGCTGATATGTCTGTACAAGTCACGCTGGCTGAGCCAGGCCCGGCGGTCACGCCGAAACCGGAAATCAAGTTCGGAACGGATGGATGGCGCGGTATCATCGCCGACGATTTCACCTTCGCCAACGTGCGCCGGGTGGCCGCAGCGATTGCCTCCTACGTCCTCAAGCATGAGACCGGGCGCACCGGCGTAGTAATCGGCTATGACACACGGTTTGTCTCCAAAAATGCGGCTCGGGTAGCGGCCGATGTGATCGCGACGGCGGGCATTCCGGTTAAATTGGCGAACGATTACACACCCACTCCCGCCATATCGCTGGCCGTAAAGCGGCAGAACGCCGCCGGCGGAGTGGTCATCACCTCCAGTCACAATCCGTGGAACTGGAACGGAGTGAAATTCAAGGGCTACTTCGGCGGGTCGGCGACGCCATCAATTATCAAGAAGATTGAGGAAGAAATGCAGGCGGGCGCCGATCCTAAAGCCAACGAGCCTGCGCCGGTCGAAGATGTCGACCTGAAACAGCCTTATATCGATGCTATCTGCCAGTTCGCTGATATGGACCTGATTGCGAAGGCGCGTTTCAAATTCGTGGTGGATTCCATGTACGGCTCCGGTCGCGGAATCCTGTCACGGGTATTCAGCGAGCGCGGCATAGATCATGTCGCCATTCGCCAGGAACTCAATCCCCTTTTCCCCGACATCAATCCTGAACCGATCGAGCCGCACATCTCTCTCCTGCAGCAAACGGTCGTTAAGAACAAGGCTCACGCCGGCCTGGCAACCGATGGAGACGCCGACCGCCTAGGCGCGGTCGCCGAAGACGGCAGCTTCGTCGACTCCCACAAATGTTTCTCCATCCTGCTGCGCTGGCTCCTCGAGCGCAAGAAGTGGCCCGGCGACGTGGTTCGCGCATTCAATACCACCCGCATGCTGGATCGCATCGCGGCCAAGCATGGGCGCAAACTCCACGAGTGCTCGATTGGCTTCAAATACATCGCCGACCTGATGATGGAACGTGAAATCCTGATGGGTGGCGAGGAGTCGGGAGGGCTGGGCTATGGCCGCCACATTCCCGAGCGCGACGGCAGCCTGAATTGCCTCCTGCTGGCCAATGTGATGGCCGAGGAAGGCAAACCCCTGGGACAACTCGTGGCGGATCTACAGCGGGAATTCGGCGCGCATTATTATGGCCGGCACGATCTGCACATCCCTGACGAAATCAAGCGGGCCGTGATCGCACGAGCTCGTGCTGAATCCACCAACAAGTTGGGGCAGTACGCCATCCTGCGGAAAGAGGGTCTGGACGGCGTGAAGTTCTTCCTCGACGCCCCCAACGATGGCAACGGCGCCGATGCCTGGGTGCTGTTCCGCGCGTCAGGGACGGAGCCCCTCTTGCGCGTATATTCAGAGGCGGCCTCTCCCGAGCTGGTTTCCGAGATCCTGCGGCGCTCGGAGGACTTCGTAAACGGCACATCCGCATAGGATTACTGACGTTGACTCATCGGCAGTGCACTGTCGATTGCTGCGCCGTGGCGGTGATTCGGCGATAATGAATCGGTATGAGCTCCCCGGAAATCGCTGCCGCCAGCCCCGCTGATTCGCCGGAGTCTCACCGCTACAACCGGATCCGGCGATGGCTGGGCATGGCCGACTTCGCTCTTGGCCTGCTATTCATGGTCGCCCTCCTGATAACAGACTGGAGCGGCTCATTGCGAGATCTGGCGTACCGCGCTGCCTCCCAGCAATACACGTTAGCCGTGTTTCTTTACATTTTCTTCCTGCTGCTGATCGGCAAGGTGCTCGGGCTTGGGCTGGATTACTACGGCTTCCGCCTCGAGCATACATTCCACTTATCGAATCAAAGGTTGCGATCCTGGCTGTGGGATGAGGCGAAGAGTTTTGTTTTGAGCGTGGTCATTGCCGCTATTGTCGGCGAATTGCTGTATTACCTGATCCGCGAGTTCCCGGAATACTGGTGGCTGGTGACTTGGGCCGCATTTATGGGCTTGTTCATCCTGCTCGCCCAGATCGCCCCCGTTGTCCTGTTCCCCATCTTTTACAAGTTCGAACCGTTGGAAAATGATGAATTAAAACGGCGCCTGGTGCGCCTCGGGGAGCGTGCGGGAACCCGTGTGCGCGGCGTCTACAAGTGGAATCTTTCCGAGAAGACCAAGAAAGCCAATGCGGCGCTCACTGGCCTGGGTTCAACCCGCCGTATCATACTCGCCGACACCCTCCTCGATAACTACTCGGCCGACGAGATTGAAGCCGTCCTGGCCCATGAGCTGGGACATCACGTGCACCGGCACATTTTGAAGAGTATCGCGGTGCAGGCCGGGATTACCCTGTTCGGCTTCTGGGCTGCCAATGCCGTCCTGCATTACGCCACCGATAAGCACCACATGTTCGAAACGCTTTCCGATTTCGCCAACCTTCCCTTGTTTGCCCTGGTCTCAATTGTGCTGTCTCTACTGCTCATGCCCGCGTTGAACGCCTACTCCCGCTTCAACGAGCGCCAGGCCGATCGCTACGCCTTTCAGTCGATCGCCAACGTGGGACCATTCATCAGTTCGATGAACAAGCTGGCTCAGCAGAATTTGTCCGAGCGTACCCCCTCGAAGTGGGTCGAATGGTTTTTTCACTCGCATCCAGCGATTTCGAAACGAGTGAAGGCGGCAGAACGGTGGTCGCAGCAGGGCGTGCCTGCCCGCGGCTGATGGGGCGCCGAATACCCTCTGTGTCAGGGATCGCGAGGGTGGAAGCACCTTCAGATACTCAGCAGCAATTTTTCCACTCTGCGTAGGTCTTCTTCCGTATCCACGCCAATGGTGTCGTGCTCCGTCTCACCGACGTAGATGGGTATCCCATTTTGCAGGAACCTCAGTTGCTCCAGACGTTCGCTGCGCTCCAGTTCGGATTCCGGCAGTTCACAGAAGCGATCCAGCAGGGGCTTCCGGTAACCATAAATCCCCAGGTGCTTGTAGTAGCGCGGACGCATGCCGTCGCGATCAAAGGGGATGGTCGCGCGGGAAAAGTAGAGTGCTCGCCCTTGCGAGTCGGTAACCACCTTCACTGCATTTGGATTTTTCGCGTCCGATGCCGAGGCTGGCGTCTTGAGGGTTCCCACGCCTACGTCGGGATCATTCATCACTCGCAGGAGCTTGGCAACGTGCTCGGCGCGGGTAAGCGGCTCATCGCCCTGCACATTGATGTAGACGTCGGCTGCAACCATCTCCGATAGCTCGCGCACGCGCTCAGTCCCACTGCGGTGCTCAGGCGAGGTCATCCGCGCCATCCAGCCATTCCGCTTGCAGAGGGCCATGATCTCCTCAGAATCGGTTGCCACTACTACCTGGTGAAGCAAGCGCGAAGAACTTACGGCTCGATACACGTGCTCGAGCATGGTTTTGCCGGCAATCTCCCGCAGCATTTTTCGCGGTAGCCGGGTGGAGGCAAGGCGCGCTGGGATTACGGCGATCGCTTTCATCAATATCAGTCTCGGGTTTCCGCACGAGAGTTGCAACCCGGAAATCTCGCGAGTCGCAGGTCGATTACCCGTCCAGAAGCTTTGCGTCGATCGCACCTGGTGCCACTTCGGTCCTAAATTCTCCTGTGCAGATTCATCGCAGGCGCCAATTTCCGCAGCTCTCGTCTACACTAAATGCACATCCCATTTACAGGATCAGGACCTATGCTCCGCAAGAACCGTCTCTTTACGCCCGGCCCCACACCGCTGCTCCCAGCGGCGCAAACCGCGATGGCATCATTCGCCGCGCACCACCGTACGGCTGACTTCCGGTCTCTGTTTACGCGCGTGCTGGCCGACATGAAGGAATTTATCGGCACGCGAAACGACGTCCTGGTACTGGCCTGTTCCGGGACAGGAGTCATGGAAGCGTCGGTTTCCAATCTCACGTCGCCCGGCGACACGGTGTTGGTGCTCACGGCCGGGAAATTCGGGGAGCGCTGGCGCGATTTAGCTAAGGCGTTCGGCTGCAATGTGGAAGTCGTCGGGGCCGAATACGGGGAGACTATTCCGCTCGAAGAGGTGCGCCAGAAGCTCACGCCCAATGTGCGCGCGGTCTACGTGCAAGCCACGGAGAGCTCGACCGGGGCGCGCCATGACGTTCAGGGTATTGCCACGCTGGTACGCGAGCATGGCAATCATGCGCTGCTCGTGGTCGACGCCATCACCGGGCTGGGCACAACTCATTTCGACGTTGATGGCTGGGGCATCGATATCATCATCGGGGGCTCCCAGAAGGCGTTGATGATTCCGCCGGGACTCGCCTATTGCGCGGTTAGTGAAAGAGCGTGGCAAAGAATGGAAACCACGAAGTCTCCTCGTTACTACTTTGACCTGAGAAAGGAACGCAAGGCCGCAGCCAAAGGCGAATCGGCATTTACCCCGGCCACATCGCTGTTTGCGGCGCTGGGAGCGGCATTCGATTACGTGCGTCAGATGGGCAATGGTGACCTGGCTGACGGGCGAGAAGCCCTGATTGCCAATGCCAAACTCGCTGCCTCGATGACCCGGGCAGGAGCGCAGGCGCTGGGACTGAAATTGTTTTCAGCCTCGTCGCCGTCCGCGGCGCTCACGGCCATTGCTGCGCCATCAGGCGTGGATTCAGGCATCATCGTAAAGGAATTTCGCGAGACATTTAATGCGGTGGTGGCCAACGGTCAGGGGGAGATGAAGGGCAAGCTGTTCCGAATCGCCCACCTGGGCTACTACGATTACCTGGATACGATCGGCATTTTGGCCGCGCTCGAACATGTGCTGGGGCGGGTGACAGATAAGCCGGTGGAGTTTGGCACGGCAGTCCGGGCAGCGCAGGCGGTTTACGCGAGCAAAATGCAGCCTGAACCCCGCGCGGTGGCGCGATAAGGATAGGGCAGTAAACTCCGGGCAATGCTTTGTTCTATCTGCTCTAAAAGCGAAAACGGCAGGGCCGACCCCCTGCCGTTCCAGTTCTCAACCCGTAAACCTACTTACTGCGGTTTACCGCCTTCTTCAGTTCCGCCCCTGGGGTAAACTTCGCGACTTTGCGGGCGGCAATCTTAATGGTGGCACCAGTCTGCGGGTTCCGGCCGTTGCGGGCCTTTCTCTGCGAGACGGAAAATGTGCCAAACCCAATCAGAGCCACCCGATCTCCCTTTTTCAAAGCGGCGGTAACGCTATCCACCGCGGTGTCGATTGCAGTCGCTGCTTGTGTCTTGCTGATCTTGCTTGCGGCCGCAATACGGTCAATGAGATCGGCTTTGTTCATCGTTTCTCCTGACAGGTCTCACTTCTCCCCAGCGCGCACCGACGAAGGAGCCTGAAATTTGCTCGCTGAGTTGGAAACCTGGATGGCAGCTATTTTGCGCCGTATTGTGCGAATGTCAACTGTGAAAATCCGCGCAGGACGGGTATTTTCGGGTTCCTGCCTTCGCAAACCCGCAAGGGACGGGTAATCCTAAGGCGTTCACCGGACGCCGGCGCTTCTCCGGTCACACGAGCACCGGTCGGGAGCGCTGCCGAACTGCTGCCAAACTGCTCTCGAACGCTGGGAACATCGATACAGGAATAGCAGCACCGATCGGAAAGCGGGGATTCGTGAATGCCACTCCCTTGCCCCAGTTGAGACGAGAGAGTGGCTTTCCGCCGAAAAAATCACATTAGGCGGCCGCGTTGGGTTCGGCGGGCGTAAGGCTTGCAGTGACCTGCTCCGGAGCAGCGCCGCCGTTCACTGGATAGTTTGTCGCATGGCCATCATGAGCGAACTGCTCCTGCTCCGTCGATCCGGTGAGAGCGGTTGTCGACGACGTCCCGCCCGCTATGACTTGTGTGACCATATCAAAGTAGCCGGTGCCGACGAATTTCTGGTGTTTGACCGCCTCGTAACCATTCTCACGTTCGCTGGCGAATTCCTTTTCCTGCAACTGAGAATAGGCAGTCATGCCGGTCTCACGATATTTGCGGGCAAGTTCGAACATGCTCAAGTTGAGGGCATGGAATCCCGCCAGCGTGATGAACTGGAACTTGTAACCCATCGCCGCCAGTTCCGTTTGAAATTTGGCAATCGTGGCGTCATCCAGTTTTTTCTTCCAGTTGAATGACGGCGAACAGTTATACGCCAGCAGCTTCTTCGGATATTTTTCGTGGATCGCCTCGGCGAACCGCCGCGCCTCCTCCAGGTTCGGCTCCGAGGTTTCGCACCAGATCATGTCGGCATAAGGGGCGTAGGCAATGCCGCGAGCAATAGCGGAGTCGATGCCGCCGCGTATGCAGAAGAAGCCTTCGCTGGTGCGGTTGCCCGTCAGGAATTCACGGTCCCGAGGGTCGATATCGCTAGTCAGCAAATGCGCGCTGTTCGCGTCCGTACGCGCCAGGATGAGCGTCGGAACTCCCATCACATCCCCCGCGAGCCGCGCCGCTACCAGCTTCTGGATAGCTTCCACGGTCGGAACCAGGACCTTGCCGCCCAAGTGGCCGCACTTCTTGGCCGACGACAACTGGTCTTCATAGTGCACGCAGGCGGCACCGGCCTCGATCATCCCCTTCATCAATTCGAAGGCATTCAGGTTACCGCCGAATCCGGCTTCCGCATCTGCGATGAGTGGTGCGAACCAGGCGATGCCGTTCTTGCCATCCGCATGGTGAATCTGGTCGGCGCGCATCAGCGCCTGGTTAATCCGCCGCACCATGTTCGGAACGCTATCGGCAGGGTAGAGGCTCTGATCGGGATACATTTGGCCCGCGTCATTCGCGTCGGCGGCCACTTGCCAGCCGCTTACGTAGATCGCTTTCAGACCCGCTTTCACCTGCTGAACAGCCTGATTGCCGGTCATGGCGCCAAGTGCGGCAACGTAATTTTCGGTGTGCAGCAGATGCCAAAGGCGCTCAGCACCGTGCGTGGCCAGCGTGTATTCAATGCGCATCGACCCGCGCAGCCGTTCGACGTCGTCCACGCTATACGGCCGGGTCACCCCTGCCCAGCGCGGATCGTTTGCCCACTGGTCCTCTACCGTCTTGTGCTTTCCATTGGTGCTCATGTCGCGTTTCCTCTTTCCCTGAATTGTTTCGGTCGCCAAATCGCAATACCCAACACGCCCTACCTAAATCGGGTTAAACTCCCGGTTCAAAATCATCGCCTCGCTGATCCTGCGCGCTTCCGCGAAAGTCTCCGGAGTCCCCGGATCCCGTGAAGGATTGGCCAGCAGCTTCGTTAACTCTTGGTCGAACAATTGACCGATCAGCTCCGGAGTGTGTTTTACCGCCTTGCCCGAGTCGTCCATGATCACGACTTCATTGCGGTGGCGCATCCTTTGCGCGATCATTAGCCGGTAAATGCGGTCAGTCGCCAGGTCTTCCATGTAGCCGTCGAGCAGGCTCGCTCCCTTGCCGTTCAACACGCCGTTGCGGTAACGGATCACGGTGCGAATGGCCGCTCTGGTTCCATTCAGCGTGCGTTGCCCAACCCCTTCCGGCGCCGGCCGGAGGTCCGGATACCGTTCAGCGTGCGGCCGCCGCGATTGCAGCTGATTGGGATACGGGAACTGCTCCAACGCGATCTGGTTCTGGTCGGGGTGTCCCGTCCAGGCACCGTCCATCAGGCAGTCCGCTTCGTTTTTCTTGTCTTTTTCCAGTACCGCCAGCGCACGCGCGTTCAGTTCGGCATCTTCGCGGCTCGGATAAAGCGCGGTCATCCCGCCGATCGCGAGTACGCCTCGCTTGTGGCAGATCTCGGGCATCAACTCGCGCAGGTTCTGGAAAAACGCGACATTGTGCGGAATCGTGTTCCGGTCCGGCAGCACCCAGGCCGGATCGTCCAGGTTGAAATGGATGAGGCTGGCCATGTAATCCCAGCGCCCCAGGTTGAGCCCCACAATGTGATTCTGCAGGTTATAGAGGAACTCCTCCATCTGAAACGCCAAAGGGTGTGACTCAACCAGCGCCATACACTTGATGTAGTCGCGAGGCCAGCCGCGCATCTCGGCAATGGCCTGGAATAGATCGCGCCACCACAGCGCTTCGTCGGCAGATTCCGACTTCGGAATGTAAAACGAGAGCGGGTGCTTCAGCTCGCCGGGATCCGCTCGGAAGGCCACTCGCGCCACGTCGAACAGAGAGGCCGACATCAACTGATCGCCAAAAATTCCCGCCTGGCTGATGTGCAAGCCGCGAGGCCGAATCCAGATCACTGTCTGGCTCGGCTGGATGCCAACAACCTTACTGCGCTTCTTGTCGTAGTAGGTCAAGGTGCCGCGCAGTGCCTGCAGAATGTTATCGGCGCCCACGCGCTGGTGTTCCCATTCGTTGACGGTCGAGTCTTCCAAGTCGAGCATCACGCCCGGCGCCCCGGAGTTCAGCATTTTCACCACGAGCTCGGCGTCATCGGCGGGGCCAGTCATCTGATTGCGCTGGTCCTGGCAAAACTCAGGCAGGTCGATTCGCCAGCCGTTTCTCACCGCTTCCGAAGGATAGCGATGCGCCGGTTTGCTGCCCTGCAGGGACTCCTCCAGCACCCTGCGGCGGTCTTCGATCAGGCTCTGCTGCCGCGGGGTGAAACGCCGGTGAAGAGGCTCCAGGAATCCAAGAAAGCCCTCCGGCAGCTCCTGGTCAAGGCGGCAGTCCGCCGGCGGAGCGTTTAATTGAAAGCCTGTGGATGTAACCTGATTCGCGGAAATGCTCGCCATTTTCACCTCACCTGCCTGATGCATTTGCCCAAAAACCGCGGCCCTAAGATGCTGCTCAGAGCAGGAAAGTCAGCTCGGCTGTGCGGCTTTGCGGCGGGACGGGCTTAAAAACGCCGATTATGGGAACACGTCCCCCCACTCACGCGCCCTCTTTAAAATGTGAGGGAATTCGCAGGAGGTGTCTGTCACCGCGCTTTAGCTGGCCGGGTCCGCCCCACTCGCAGACCGGCACCCCACAGCACTGAAGCGGATTTTGGGCTAGGTCCCGCGCACGGTCAAACGCATTGTTTCTATCATTCCGATCAATTTTTATGATCGACTAAGGGTCGGTCGATAATAAAAGTTGTTGTTCTCAGGGCAACCCTGTTGCAGAATCCGATAGCAAACTATGGAGCTCGATCAGATTGAAACGTTCCTGGCGGTGGCCACGTTTGGAGGTTTCCATCGCGCGGCTGAAGCTTTGCGGGTCAGCCAGCCGGCGGTTAGCGCCCGCATCAAAGCCCTGGAAGATTCTCTCGGGGTCAGCCTTTTCGTGCGTTCGTCGCGTGGACTGACTCTTTCTGAAGCCGGACGCATCTTGCGTCCCCATGCCGAACAACTTTTGCGCACCGCTTCACTGGCACGGCAGGCAGTGCACCAGCTGCAGCCGGAGAGCGGTCCCCTGCAGATTGCGGCGGCACTCTCGATCTCGGTGTACTTCCTGCCCGACATTCTGAAAAATTTTCAACAGTCCCATCCCAATCTCGCCATTAACATTCGTTCCGGTCATTCTAAGGAAGTGCTTGAGATGGTCCTCCAGGAAGAAGCCGAAATTGGTCTCGCGCGTTCGTTGCAACACCCGGAGGTCGAGACCATTAGTCTCGGCGACGACCCACTGCTGCTGGTAACCCATCCTAAGCATGGCCCGAAGCACTCGCGCCACCCGCGCCTGGAGGAAGTCGCGAACTGGCCGCTGGTATTTTTCGACAAGGGTTCCAGTGACTGGACACTCACCCACAGCCTGTTTCGCCGCGCCGGCCTGGTTCCGAACGTGACGATGGAAGTGGACACCATCGAGACCGCTAAACGCATGGTCGAGCGCGGGCTGGGGCTCTCGTTCCTTCCACGCATGGCTGTGGGACAGGAAATCCGTCGCAACAAGCTTTCTGTGGTGAAAATTCTCGACGCCGAACCGCTGGGTAGAAGTCTCGACCTTATCCACCCTCGACATCATCCGCTTCGCTCCGAAGCGCTCGCCTTCCTGCAAATTGTGCGCGAAGCTATGAACGCAGTGTCGGCATTTGATGGACGGTCCGTAATGGGAATAAAAAAACGCGGAAAATAACCTCCTGCCGCGATGTAACCGATAGCACATGAATTGCGCAATCAAACCTGCACATCGAGCTGTGCAGATTCAAAGCGTGTTGTAACTTCGTCCTACTTTTCCTACGCTCTCCACAAACAGGACCACATCTCCACACAATGTACACAGCGACAGCTCTCTTTTGAGTTGCGGGAGAGAGAGTGAAAGCGCACATTACATCTCGTCCCTTATGGCATCCGGTTCGGCTCTTGCGCGTCCTCAATTTCTGGAGTGGTTTCCCTTTTACGTTCACCGCCTCATTTATGGTGACGCGCGCTACCGTGCCCTGGAAGACTTTCAGCAAGCGTGGTACTTGAACCTGCTATTTGCGGCATGGATTTCGGAGCGGCCCGGATATCTGCTGGACGACGGGCAGTTGTGGCGTCTCGCGAATGCGAAAAAACGGTATTACTTCGAGCAGCACTCGGAGCCCGTGATGCGCATGTTTGAGCGTGAGAGCCCGACAACTGACGGGACAGTCTGGATTTGTCACCGGCAACTTCTCGGCATCTATGACGAACAGGTCCTGAAATTCCACAGGAGAAAGCGTAAATCCACTAAATCCACAAGAGACGACCTGACCTCTTATCTTAATTTTGAAGGTACACTCAAGAAAGACAATGCAAGACAGGAATGCGAAATACATCCGCACTCTGGTCGCACGGAGTGGGGCACTTGCTGGGGATGTTATGAGCAACAGTACAGCTCGAACTGCGGATGAAGCCGCCTCGGTCTGTTCCGTTTGTGGGGGAACTGGCTGGCGTGAAATTTCCAACGGCAACGAACGCCGGGTAGCTCGTTGCGGGTGCTTCTTTCGGTCCCGCGCCGATAACCTGCTGGCTTCGGCCCGGATTCCCACTCGCTATATGCGCTGCGAGTTTTCCAGCTATCACACCGAGGGGAATCCCGCTCTCGGCGCCGCCAAGATGAGCGCCGTGAAATTTGTCGAGCAATATCCCATTGATAAAACCGGCCTGATGTTTATCGGCTCGATTGGCACGGGAAAGACTCACCTTGCGGTAGCGACCATCAAAGAGTTAATAACCAGAAAAGGCGTGCACTGCCTGTTCTACGAATACCGCGACCTGCTCAAGGAAATTCAGAACTCGTACGATGAAGCAGCGCAGAGCACGGAGTTGCAGGTCCTGCGGCCCATCTTCGAAACTGAAGTTCTGGTTCTGGATGAGTTGGGCGCGATCAAGCCCAGCCAGTGGGTGTGGGATACCGTGAGCTTCATTCTCAACACCCGGTATAACGACAATCGCACCACCATTATCACCACCAACCTGCTGGACGAACCCGCGCTCGCCGCTTCTGGCCCGCGTTCTTCGATGCGCACAGATACGTTGGGCGATCGTATTGGTGAACGCATGCGTTCCCGGTTGCACGAGATGTGCCGCACCGTTCGCGTCCAAGGCGAAGACTATCGCGACAAGTTTCGCCTCGGCGGACTTCGGTAAACGAAATCCAGAGAACCATTGAGGCTGTGAGTCGTGTTTGTGAGTCAGTTCACCCCTGCTCCACCTGGCTCAATTCAATTCTTGCCTGCCTGTTCGTAGCCTAAAATTGAAGCGTGCTGAGTCAGCGCATCGAGTTCACGCCTGAGAACGCTGCGGCCATCTTTGCCGACGTCCCTGCCGCGCCGGCCGTGTTCGTCCTGCGTGCTGAGGATCCCCAAGCTGAGCCCTACATCACCAAGACCGCCAACCTTCGCCGACGCTTGCAACGCCTGCTCGGAGTTTCCGACGAGCGCAGTAAACGTCTCAATTTGCGCGATCGTGTCCGCTGGATCGAGTACTCGCCTACCGGTTCTGACTTCGAGTCCGGATTTCTGCTTTACCGGCTTCTTCGCACCCACTTCCCGCGAACCTACTCGCAACGACTCCGGCTTCGCTTCGCCCCATTTATTAAGCTCCACCGGGAGAATGAATATCCACGCGCGTCCATCACCAACCGATTAGGTCGTCTAAACGGAGGCTCAGTTTATTACGGACCGTTCCCATCGCGAACGGCTGCCGAGAAGTTCGCCAACGACTCATTGGATTTCTTCAAAATGCGGCGCTGTGTCGAAGATTTGCATCCCGATCCCGGCTTTCCCGGTTGCGTTTATTCCGAAATGAAGATGTGTCTCGCGCCCTGCTTCAAGGGGTGCACCGACCAGCAATACCAGGATGAAGTCGGACGCGTGCAGGCTTATTTGGATTCGCGCGGCCATTCGTTGCTGCGCGCATTTGCCGACGAGCGTGAGCAGGCCTCCAACAACTTGGAATTTGAAAACGCCGCGATCGCCCACGGCAAGCTGGAAAAGCTGGCCCCGCTTCTCAACTCCCTGCCGGAAATCGTGCAGCGGATTGATCGGCTGGACGCGGTCATGGTGCAGCCATCGGCGCAGGCTGGTTCGGTCACCCTGTTTCGCATTGTTCAGGGCTGCATTGCCGATCCCGCCAGCTTTGCGATTCAATCGTCCGAGCACACCAAATCGCAGTCCATGGAGTCGCGCATCGAGGAGCTGCTGAATACGATCCCTGCCCCGACCCCAGGCAGCACGCTGGGGTTGATGGAGCACCTGGCGATGTTGAAGCGCTGGTACTACCGTGGCAGCCGTTTGGGTGAGATCTTCTTTGCTGACAGTAAAGGCGGTTTGCCAATGCGCCGCATCGTTCGCGGCATCGGGCGCGTCTATAGAAATGAGGAGCCCGAGCCCGATGCTGGTCTGGCGTCGGGTTATGCGGCTTCCAATCCAAACGGAAGCAACGCCGATCAGCCATGCCCAGAACTAAAGCTACCGCCAAAAGAAGCCCAGCACTGAACAACGATAAATCTTTGCGTGATCACCTTGTTTATGTACTCAAGGGAGGCGGCGCTCACGCTAGCTTTGATGACGTGTTTGCCGACTTTCCCGCCGAGCTGCGCGGAAAGAAGCCAGCCGGGTTCCCACACTCCGCATGGATGCTTCTGGAACACCTCCGCATTGCGCAATGGGACATCCTCGACTTCAGTGTGAATCCCAAGTACAAGAGCATGGACTGGCCCTCAGGGTACTGGGCGCAAACCGAAGCCCCGCCCGACGCGGCGGCCTGGAATAATAGTATCGAGCAATTTCGGGAAGACAATGGAAAGGTACAGAAGCTGGTCTCTAATCCGGCGACGGACCTGTACGCGAAACTCCCCTGGGGCAATGGCCAGACGATTTTGCGGGAAGCGTTGTTAGTTGCTGACCACAACGCTTACCATCTTGCTCAAGTGGTAGACGTTCGCAGGTTGCTCGGGTGCTGGAAGGAATGAGGCAAGCCCACCGGCATCAATGCTTGGCCGCTGACGACGCGATCTGCTCGTAAGTGTCTCGCCCATGGCTGTTCTGCCAAGCCTGCGCCGCTCGAATGAAGGCACGGAACATGGCCCGCGAGGGTTCGTCTTCATCCACAGAACGTTCCGGATGCCACTGGACCGCTACCACGAAGTGGTCAGGATCCGTCCCCTCCAGACCTTCAACGATGCCGTCTGCTGTGCATCGAGCGGAGACACGCAGACCCTCGCCGGGCACATCCGCACATTGGTGATGACTGGAATTTACCGGTACCTCGCGCACAGTGACATCACCCGCAGGCGGCGCGTCCATGGCTACCCTGTCGTTCCCCACGATTCTTGCCAACACCGAGCCGGGCTCGACGGCGACCTTGTGTGCAACCGGCATCTTCCTTCCCGCTTCGTGATTTACGGTGTCACGCTGGTCTGGATCCAGCCACGCTCGAATGTCCTGGACCAGCGTACCGCCACGATTAACATTCAGGCTTTGCAGTCCGTAACAGATACCGAAAACCGGCTTCTTGCGCAAATACGCTTCCTGGAGCAGCGCATCATCGACGGCTTCACGCGCCCCATCCGGCTCAGCGGTGGCGGGATGCCGGCATGCGTTGAATCTGGAGGGATCGACGTCGGCTCGGCTTCCGGGAAGGAGCACGCCATGGCAGCTCCCGATTAGCGCCTGGAGTTGGGCTGCTGGTAAATTCAGGGAGATTTCAACCGGCTCGCCCCCTGCCATATCCACCGCCCGCACGTATTGCGGAAGCGCACGTGCTGCGTATTCGGGATCTCCAGAGTGGGGAACAGGAATGCCAATGCGCGGGCGCATGCATCACATTCTAGTTTCGTAACCTGAAATTGGATATTTGAATCTCTGCAGGAAATCGCAACTCCAGTTAACACCGGTCACGAGCTGGAGCGGGCGATGCGAGACAATGCCTTGCTCTGCCGGTAATGGCGAATCTCGACGATCGATGAAACGACCAACGCGACCGCGGCGACTCCCATCGCGGTGGGAAACGCAATATCGCGATAAGCTGTGGTCAGATCGGCGGCAACGCCCCGGGCTTTTGCCTCCGCCAATGTTACCCCAATCCCAAGCAGCAGGCTGAGGGCGAAGGACATCAGCGTGAGAAGAAAGGTGATCACCAGAACGCGAACGGGAATGCCCCACCAGCGGGGCTCGCGGGAGTACGACATAACTTTCTAGCCTACACCTTCCGTGATACAAACGACCGAGCCCGCCGGCGCCGGTAGGATAGAATGAAGCCATGTCCCAAGCCGCGCCCGCGATTACCCGCGCTCCATCGGAGGTAGTCCGGCAAACTCCTGTTTCCCAGGCTGCGAACGGGGTCTGTTACGCCGTTGCCGGAGAGATCACCGTCTCACCATCTGACCTCGAGCGAATGATCGCCGCCGTTCCAGCCAAAGCGGCCGCGGCCCTGCAAGGCAAGGCATATTATTTCGTGCCGCTTACGGTGAGCCAGGGTGACGAGACGGTAATTGCCGATCGCTACGACGTTGCGCTCAGCGACAACGCGGTGTGTCATCGCAACCTGGAACTGGGCAACGCGCAGTGCGTGTTCATCTCGACGCGTCTGATGGACGACAAGTTCTCTGTCGCCTTTGAGTTTTACATCAACGTGGGGCACGCCGTCGTCGATGGAGCGGGCGTCTCAGAAGCATTCGCCGAGATGGCTTGGAGCCAGGTGGAAGCTGGAGTCAAGGGAGAAACCTCGCTGGACGCCTGGGAGTCACGCAAGCTGGCGACCGGCGATGGTCCGGACCGCGAGAAGCATAAGAACGAGTACCTCGCCGCAACCTTTGCGGACGCAATCTCCATTTACCTGCTGTCGCTATATCTTGATGTGGATTATTACGATTTGCGCGAGCGTGATTATCCTCTGCTCGCGCCGCCCGCGATGGCCGAGCGCTTGAGGAAAGTGGCGGAGCTGTTTCCGGCGAATCCCGGATTCGAGTTCGCGATTTACTACAAGCGACGGGCGTAACCCCTCCCACAGATCACGCCCCTGCAGTGACGCCTTACGCCGCCCTCCGTGTCTCGCGTGCCGGGGTGCGTTGATCTGCCGCTGGCCTTCCGGAAAGTGAACTCGGCGCATCCAGGTGTGCACCGGGGTCAACACCCACCCCTAGTCGGTCCACCAACTCACCCCCGAGCCATCCTGTCACCAACCCCAGGGCTACCGCAATGAATGACAGCGCCAATGCTCCGCCGCTCGGTTCCGCCGGTGCCCCTCTACGCAAGAACCAGCTGATAATGAACAACACGACGACGAGAACGTTACCGGCCCCGTGCCACAAACCAATGGCTTTTGCCCTGGTACCTTGCGGGATGAACCACCAGTCGATTAGACCTGGAATCGCGGCCAGCAGGCCGCCGATGATCCCCGCGGCGATCATCCAGAACGATATCCCAAACCACGATCTATCCCCGGTCGATAAGCCCACGACGTCAAAGGCTACAGCAGTAGCCAGCAACCCCAGGGGAAACACGATTAACATCGGGTGGATCGGGTGTCCAAGAAGTTTTGCTTTGCTTTCCATGCACGCCTCCGAGCTGGAAAATTGCTCGAACCCAAGGATTTAGTTGCTCCAGAGCTATGGTGAGTTGTCGTGGGGACTGTATTTTCGAGCCGTTTGAGGGTCCCGCTGCAGCCAGGTACGTGGATCCTGGTGTACTCCCAATTCCTTTGTGGTTAAATCATCTTCCGCATGAAAGTGAAAGTTCGGTCATTCTCCAAGATCAATCTAGGGCTGCGCATTGGCCAGCGGCGCGGCGACGGCTTTCATGACCTGCTGACCGTATATCAAACCATCGCTCTGCACGATTTTTTGCAGGTGGAAGTCAAGCGCGGCTTCGGAATTGAAATTCGTTCTGGGGACCCGCGCGTTCCCACCGATGCTAGCAATACCTGCTACCGCATCGCGGAACTAGTAGTCGCTGCGCTGAAGGCGTCCGGTCGCGTGGTGATCGAAATTGAGAAGCATTTGCCGGTGCAGGGCGGCCTGGGCGGGGCATCAGGAAACGCTGTTACGGCAATGCTGGCCCTCGAGCGCGCGCTTGGTAAGCAACTGCCCGGGCCGGACAAGCTGAGGATTGCCGCAGAGGTGGGTTCAGACCTGCCCCTGTTTCTAGTAGGTGGCCTGGTGCTGGGAACGGGCCGCGGCGAGCAGGTATATCCATTGTGCGATACGCCGTCCATGCCATGCGTGGTCGCCATCCCTGAGATTAGCGTTTCGACCCCGAAGGCATTTGGCGATTGGGATGGCATAGCCGCCGCCCGTAAATTGACGCTCTCACGTGGCTCCGATAGAATGTTGGAGTTCGGCCGTGAGGTTTCTGCGTGGCTGAGCGGTTTGCCCGGGCAAAATCCGGGGCGGCCGTTATCCGGTGTCCCTGCAAGTGGCAGGGGCCGGGCCGAGAGCCCACTTCTCGACCTCGTCCAGACCGGGATCGAAAACGACTTCGAGCAGGTCGTCTTTCCCAAGTATCCCGAATTGCGCGAGATCAAGTGTCTGCTACAGCAGTCCGGCGCAGCCTACGCGTCTCTGTCCGGCTCTGGATCGGCGGTATATGGTCTTTTTCGGAGCCCATCTGCGGCGAAAAAGGCCCAGGCTAAGTTACTGAAGAACGGAGTTGGGGCGCAGCTTACGAGTACCCTGACGCGGCGGCAGTACTGGACTCGACTTTTTGATTGTTGATTTTGAATTGTTGATTGAAAATCATGGCGCTTGGCAATCAACCATTGAAAGTCAACTTTGTTGGGCCGTCGACTAATGGTAGGTCAAGTGCCTTTGGAGCACTTTGTCTAGGTTCGAATCCTAGCGGCCCAGCCAGAAAACTGTCGCCCGTAAGCGTGAGTCGAAGTCAGCGCGTCAGGTAGTCGCCGTGAACGTAGTCAACCAGCTACGGAGAAGAGCCCCATGGCAACTTTGGCAACAGCGACCGAGAAACCGTTAGTTGCTCCGGCCGAAAAGAAAACTCCGCCGGGCAGCGATGAAAAGCCGGAACGCAAGCCGCAGCGCAGCCGCGTGGACGATAAGTTCAAGATCTTTTGCGGCACCGCCAATGTGGCTCTCGCCGACGAGGTCTGTAGCTTCCTCGGCTTAACGCGCGGACAGGCGTTGCTCACGCGCTTTGCCGATGGCGAGGCCTACGTTCAGCTGCAGGAGAACGTTCGCGGCGCCGACGTGTTCGTGATGCAGCCCACGTGCCGCCGCGTCGACGAGCACCTGATGGAGCTGTTGCTGATGATCGACGCGCTGAAACGCGCGTCGGCCAGGCGCATCACGGCGGTAATCCCATATTTTGGGTATGCCCGCCAGGATCGCAAGGACAAACCGCGTGTGCCCATCTCGTCGAAGCTGGTCGCTGACCTGTTGACGACGGCCGGTGCGCACCGGGCGCTGATCGTGGACTTGCATGCGCCGCAGTTGCAGGGATTTTTCAATATTCCGGTGGACCACCTCTTTGCCTCGCCGGTGCTGGTGGACCACTTCAAGAAGATGAACTTGCCCAATCTGACGGTAGTTTCGCCTGATGCCGGCGGCGTGGAGCGGGCGCGGTTCTTTGCCAAGAAGATGGATGCGGCGCTGGCCATTGTCGATAAGCGGCGAGTGGAAATGAATGTGGCCGAAGTCATGCACGTTATTGGTGACGTGCACGGGCGAACTTGTCTGGTAATTGACGACCTCATCGATACTGCGGGCACGCTGGTGAAGACGGCCAATGCCCTCATCGAGAGTGGCGCGGCCAGCGTCTATGCCTGCGCTTCGCACCCGGTACTTTCTCCGCCGGCCGTGGAGAACATTGCCAAATCGCAGATTACTGAAGTCGTGGTCACCAACACTATTCCGCTGACGGATGATGCCAAGGCGGAGCCGAAGATCAAGGTGCTGTCGATTGCCGGCCTGATTGGACGGGCTATCCAGTCGATTCACGAAGAGACCTCGGTGAGCAAATTATTTCTGTAGGACAGGAATTAAATTATGGCGACAGCAACAGAAACCAATCTGGAAGCGCAACCTCGGGTTGCGGGTACTAAGAATGAGGCGCGTCGAGTGCGCCGCGGCGGCAAGATCCCGGCGGTCGTATACGGCGCCGGGAAGAGCGCGTCTCCCGTCACCGTCGATCCCCGCCAGGTGCTCCGGATTCTTCACTCCGAAACCGGTCACAACACCATTTTCGATCTCTCGCTCGACGGCGAGCGCACCAAGGCAATGATTGTCGACTGGCAGTTCGAGCCCATCAAGGGCCACCTGCTGCACATCGACTTGAAGCGCATTGCCATGGACCAGACCCTCACCGTCATGGTGCCGATCGAGCTCAAGGGCGAACCTGCCGGCGTGAAACAGCAGGGTGGATTGCTTGAGCAGATGTTGCGCGAGGTCGAAATTGAGTGTCTGCCGGGCGACATTCCCAGCTTTATCGAACTCGATGTCACCGAACTGGTATTCGGCAAAGTTTTGCGCGTAGCTGATCTGCCCCGCAACGAGAAGCTGACTTATCTCACGGACGAGAATCAGCCGGTTGCGCACATCACTTCGGTGAAAGAGGAAGTGGCGGCTACTCCGGAGGCTGCGGCTGCAGAAGCCGCGACCGGTCCGGCAGAGCCCGAGGTCATCAAGAAAGGCAAGCAGGAGACCGAGGAAGGTGCTGCCGAGGCTGCCCCCGAGAAGCCGGAGAAAAAAGAGAAGAAGTAGGGACAATGGCGGCCGCTTGTGTGTAGCCTGGGAATGCTCAGTTCGTTTTTCCAAGCGGCGACCGGATATGAACCACACGAACTTGTTGTGCAGCTGTAGCTGAGAGCCAGAAGCTAAGAGCTACTTCGTGAAACTGATCGTCGGACTGGGCAATCCCGGAATCGAGTACCAGTTCACGCCGCACAACCTGGGTTTTCTGGCGATCGACCGCCTGGCCAACGATCTCGGTGTGGAGGTTCGAAACCGGCAGTGCCGGGCGCTGACGGCCAGGACGGTTATCGCGGAGCAGCAGGTCCTGCTGGCCAAGCCGGAGACGTTCATGAACTTGAGCGGCCTCTCGGTGCGGGAGCTTGTCACTAAGTACGAGATTGATCCGGTCACTGACCTGATCCTGATTTACGACGAGTTGGACCTGCCCCTGGGGATGATCCGCGTGCGCCCGCGCGGCAGCTCGGCTGGGCACAACGGCATGGAGTCGGTGATGGGGGCCCTCGGAACCCAGGAGTTTCTGCGGATTCGCTTGGGCATCGCGCCAGATCGCAAGGTCGGCGATAGCGTCAAATTCGTGCTGACGCCGTTTCGCAGGCGGGATCTGGACACGGTCGGCGAGGTGCTCGACCGCGCGGTCGAAGCGGTCAGGGTGATCCTGACGGAAGGCCCGGCGGCGGCCATGAATCGCTTTAACCGCAAGCTGGAAAAAGAAGAGGAAAGTTAGTACTGACCACACATTTCCCGATTCAGCGCATGACGCGTTGTGCTCGAGCGGTGACGTGGCAAGAATTGGAGAGCTGAATGAATCGTACTTATGAACTGATGTTTATCGTTCGCCCCGACATGGTGGAAGAGGACCTGGATAAGCTGATTTCGACTTTGGAATCCCAGGTTACGACTTCCGGCGGCACCGTAAAGAATGTGGAGCGCATGGGCAAGCGCCGCCTGGCCTACGTAGTCCGCCGGTTCGCGGACGGTATGTACATCCTTCTTACCGTGGAAGGCAGCGGTGACATGATCCACGAGCTGGAACGCCGGTTGCGCGTGACCGAGCCGGTGATCAAGTTCCTCACGGTTCGCACTGACGAAGAAGACAAGCGCCTCGACAAGATCAAAAAGATCCGCGAGTCGCGAAAGAAAGCTCCGCCCGCTGCTCCCGTGGAGACTGGTGGCGAGGGCGCGGCAGTGACGGCGTAAGCGCCGATCTTCGCGGAAACATGAACCGCCAGCTAGCGACTAACGATTGAGAGCTAACGGCATATAGCGGAATTTCTAAGGAGCATCATGGCAGACGAGACAAGAACGACAACGGCAGAAGCACCCGCCAGCACAGAACGCAGCGATCGGCCTGAACGGCCAGAGCGCCCCGCGGAACGGTCCGGGGATCGCAGCGGCGATCGACGCGGGCCCCGTCCGGGAGGTCCGGGCGGGCGCGGAGACGGCGGGCGTAAATACTTCCGCCGGAAAAAAGTTTGTAAATTCTGCGTGGAGAAGATTGAGGCCATCAACTACAAGGACGTTCGCCTGCTCGCGCAATTCGTCGCCGAAAGCGGCAAAATCGTGCCGCGACGCCTGACTGGAGTCTGTACTCCGCACCAGCGTCGCCTTTCGACGGCCATCAAGCAGGCGCGCAATATCGCCCTGCTGCCCTTCGCTGGACGCGCGTCCTAAGAATAGCAAGCCGGCGGTTCGCAGCGTCGTCGCATATGTGTGATGAGCCGCGTGCATCCCTGGTCCAGATCTCAACAATGGAGTTATGACAATGGAAGTCATCCTGAAAGAAGATGTCCCCAAGCTGGGCACGCGCGGCGAGGTGGTCAAAGTCGCCGAGGGCTACGGCCGTAATTTCCTGCTGCCCAAAAAGCTGGCGATCGAGGCCAGCGCCGCAAATAAGGCAGTGATCGAGCAGATGAAGGCCGCCGCGGTGCGCCGGTCTGCCAAAGAAAAAGCCCAGGCGGAAGAACTGTCGAAGCAGTTTGACGGGCTCTCCGTCGGCTTCCAGCGCAGGGCCGGAGAGCACGAGCAGTTATTCGGATCCGTGACCTCGTCCGACATCGCGGACGCCTTGGAGCGCAAAGGCTTCAACATTGATCGCCGCAAGATTCAGTTGCATGAACCGTTGAAGACGCTCGGCGAGTTTACGATTCCGGTTAAGCTGCATCGCGAGGTCACCACGCACCTCAAAGTAGTCATCGAAAAAGAAGCAGTTCCGGCAGAGTAGATCAACTTTAGCCGCGGATCGCCTGCAGCTTTCCCTTGAAGCTTCGCCCTCCGCGGCTTTCCTATTGGTTGACCGCCCGCATCATCTCTTCCGGATAGCGGGGCCCTGCCGCCTGCGGTATGACCTCATCGATGCGGCTCAACTCCTCGGGTGTGAGCGTCACATCCACTGCGGTAATATTCTCTTCCAGATATTTCCTGCGCTTGGTGCCGGGGATGGGCACGATATCTTCTCCCTGCGCCAGCACCCACGCGAGCGCGAGTTGTGAAGGCGTACAGCCCTTTTGCTTAGCAATGTCCTCCACCCGCCGTACCAGTTCGAGGTTCGTGCGGAAGTTCTCTCCCTGGAAGCGCGGCGAGTACCGCCTGTAATCCTCTGCGTCAAAGTCCTGCTCGCTTTTGAATCGTCCCGTGAGAAAGCCGCGCCCTAACGGACTGTAAGCTACAAACCCGATGCCAAGCTCGCGGCAAGTCGGGAGAACCTGTTCCTCCGGATCGCGCGTCCATAGGGAATATTCAGTCTGCAGCGCGGTAATCGGGTGCACCTTGCTGGCGCGGCGCAGCGTTTGCGGACTCGCTTCCGACAGTCCGATGTGCCGGATCTTCCCTTCCTTCACCAAGTCCGCCATGGCCCGAACCGTGTCTTCGATCGGCGTGTTCGGATCGACCCGGTGCTGGTAGTACAGATCGATGTAATCGACACCCAGCCGCTTCAGGCTTGCCTCGCAAGATTTGCGCACGTAATCGGGCTTGCCGTTGATACTCCGAGCGTTTGGATTATTCGGATCCCGCACGATTCCGAACTTGGTGGCAATCACCAGCTTCTCGCGCGCGTATTGCCGGATGGCTTTGCCGACCAGTTCTTCGTTTTTGTATGGGCCGTAAACATCCGCGGTGTCGAGGAAGGTTGTGCCCAATTCGATTGCCCGGTGGATGGTCGCGATCGACTCCTCATCGTCGCGGCCGCTGTAAAACTCAGACATTCCCATGCAGCCCAGACCGAGTGCGGAAACTTTCAGGCCGCTGCCTCCTAGCTCACGAAGTTTCATTGACATGCTCCTGGCTGAAATGAGGCCGAAATGAGAGCGGACCGCGAGGTAGCGCGCGATACCCAGCTATAGATGCCAAAATCGGAGCGCAGTTGCGAACAGCCGCACGCTTAAACGGTGACTTCGATCAGCGGTTTGGTTTTTGCCAGCACTTCGCCAATGACAACGCCGGGTACTCCCGCGTTGTTAAGAGAGTTGGTGAGTTCCTTCCCACGCTCGTAGCCGGCGGAGATGAATAAGCCTCCCGCAGTCTGCGGGTCGAACAGCAAAGTTTTTACTTCTTCCGGAACGCCGCTCCCGTACTCGACTACGCACTCGGCAAATTCACGATTGGCATTCAGGCCTCCCGGAATGTACCTGGCACGAACACAGTCGAGCGCCCCCTCGAGCACGGGAATTCGGCTGGCGTGAAGACGCAGGCTCACGTTCGATGCGAGGGCCATCTCTCGCGCGTGGCCTATCAGTCCAAAACCGGTGATGTCGGTAAGCGCGTGAACCTCGGAAAGCTTCTTAGTTTTTGCTGATTGATTGGCGACCTCACCCGTGATGACGTCGGCCGCAGTTTTATTCAGTGTTGTCATTGATGCGATTGCGGCATCGATCCACGATTGCTTCGCCGTGTTCTTCTTGATCGCGGTCGAGATCACGCCCGTTCCGAGTGCCTTCGTTAGAATCAGAAGGTCCCCGGGCTTCGCGCCGGTGTTGGCCAGCACGCGTTGCGGATGAATCGTTCCCGTCACCGAATAGCCAAACTTGGTCTCATCATCGCGAATGCTGTGGCCGCCCACCACGGTGCATCCCGCCTCCATCATCTTCGACAGCCCTCCCGCCAGGATGCGCTCCAAAATTTCCAGATCGCCTTTTTCCGGAAAGCACACAAGCGCCAGCGCGGTGAGCGGCCGTCCACCCATGGCATAAATGTCGCTCAACGAGTTGGTCGCCGCAATCTGCCCGAAGGTGTACGGATCGTCCACGATTGGCGTGAAGAAATCCACCGTTTGCACCAGCGCGGTGTCTGCTGAAATTTGATACACGCCGGCGTCGTCGGCATGATCGAACCCGACTAGAACGTTTGGGTCATGTTGCCGGGCTAATTTCCCAAGCACCGCGTCCAGCGCCGCCGGACTCAGCTTGGACGCTCAACCCGCAGCTTTCACCGACTCCGTCAATCGAAATGGACGAACCTCAGGCATGGCAAACATTGTAATGGAGCAGCGCGCTTCGAAGGCTGAAGTAGCCGACGCCTCTCAAGAGGTGGTTTGAGTACGATACTTTAATGAGTGGAATTGGCGATCACTTTACATTCACATCCGTAACCCGCAGCTCCGGATATTGCTGATTCCAATCAGTGGTGACGTGCTCGAAGGTAAGGCGGAAAGGCTTGCTTTGCCCAGGAGGCAACGGCGCTTGCGTCAGGTCGACGGCGTCAGTGTAGGGCCCGGTGGGTTGCAGGACGTGCAGGGGTACGTCTTCCGCCTGGGCAATCTCGCCCAGGGAATTCTTGAATACCACATGCACAGTGGCATGCGTTAATGTTTTATCGCCGGCATTCGTAATCGTTCCATCGATGTAGGTCACGCTCGCGCCGACAAAGTTTTCCGCGGCGCTCATCTTGATATCTGAAAGTTTCACGTTAGCCGCGTAAGGATGCGGCGCATTGCTATTCCTGGGCGCTCCGCGCGACAGCAGCGCAATGGCCGCGATCACCGCGATTACGATCGCTACGCCGATGCCAATCGCCACCCAGTTGCTGTCACGCTCTGGAGTAGACGTTGGCGATGGCTCAATGAAGCCGCCCATGCTGGCATTCTACGACGGATTGTTGCTGGGAACGATGATGGAAAAATTAGAGGCGACAGGCATCCACTGGCATTATTCCAGCCCTGAACTGCAATCGGAGCTACTCGCCGCCAACCGTCAGCCCATCGATGCGGATGGTAGGAGACGCGATGGCGCCGCGAAATTCCAGGTCGTTGCCGACTTCGGAAATATTGAAGAACATGTCCTTCAGATTGCCGGCTACCGTGATCTCCTCAACGGGGAATGTGAGTTCTCCGCCCGAAATCCACAGACCAGACGCGCCCCGCGAGTAGTCACCGGTGACCAGGTTGACTCCGTGCCCGAGAAATTCGGTCACGTAGAGCCCTTCCTTGATGCTGCCCATAATTTCTTTCGGGCTCTTCGTGCCAGGCTGCAAGAAGTAATTTCCCGGACCAATTCCTGGCGTGCCCGCCAGTCCTCGCGAAGCATTGCCTGTGGTTTGCAGGCCAAGTTTTTTCGCGGTGTAGGTATTCAGCAGATATGATTTCAGTACCCCATTGTCAATGACGAGGGTCCGGCGCGTGGGAATACCCTCTCCATCGAACGGGCTAGTCCCGAAGCCGCCGACCAGCGTGCCGTCATCAATTACCGTCAGGTTATCGCCGGCAATCTTCTGCCCCAACTTGCCTGCCAGGAATGACGCTCCACGATAGACAGAGTCGCCGTTCACCCCTTCAAAAATGTGTTCGAGTATTGAAGCAGCCACCAGGGGGTCGAACACGACCGGCACGTGAGCAGTTTTGACCTTGCGGGCGCCCAGACGCCGGAGCGTCCGTTCAGCCGCGATTTTGCCGACCTTCTCCGGCGTGTCGAGGCGCCCAAAGCTGCGCGCGACAGAGAACCAGTAATCACGCTGCATGGCGCCTTCGTCCGATTGGGCGATAGGCACAGCAGCCACCGAGCAGTACGAGCGCCGGTACTCGCCGACAAATCCGTGGGAGTTCGCCAGCACTTTGCGTCCTGTGGCGGCGTCGAAAGATCCACCTTCCGAGTTCTTGATGCGAGGATCGACGTCGAGCGCTGCCTTCTCCGCCCTGCGCGCATACTCAATGCGTTCCGGCCCGGGCAGCGAGTAAACATCCTCGTGATAAAGATCCAGATCGCCATTTAAAGCCCCGAGTTGTGATGGCTCGGGTATACCGCCGAATGGATCTTCCGAGGTTAGTTTCGAAAGCTCCAGCGCTGATTTCACCATGCGGTCGAGGGACTCGGCAGAAAAATCGCTGGAATAGGTGCTGGCGGCGCGTTTGCCGGAGAAGACGCGCACGCCGATCGCCCGCGAACCCGCTTCTTTCAGGGTTTCAACCTGTCCCAGGCGCACCACGGTTGAGAATTCGTCACCTTCGCGCACCACGGCTTCGGCCGCAGTCGCGCCGCCCTGCATGGCCCGGCGAACGACGTCAGCGGCAATCTCTTTCAGATCGGTCTGGATTTTTGGAGTTTCAAGAGTTGTGTTGGACATGAAAAGATTTTTGATTCCCATTACTGCATGAACGCGCCCGCATCTTTCTTTGCGGTGCCGCCAACCGTTAAGCGGTCAACTTTAATCGTCGGAATGCCGACACCTACCGGGACCGCCTGACCGTCCTTGCCGCAGGTCCCGACGCCTTCATCGAGCTTCAGATCATTTCCCACCATCGAAACACGCGTGAGGACGTCCGGACCATTGCCAATCAAGGTAGCGCCGCGGATGGGAGCCGTAATTCTTCCGTCCTCAATCATGTAGGCCTCGGAAGCCGAGAACACGAACTTGCCATTGGTGATATCGACCTGGCCGCCGCCAAAATTTACCGCGTAAATTCCATTCTTCACCGAACGAATGATGTCCTGCGGGTCATCCGTGCCCGGCAGCATGTAAGTATTCGTCATGCGCGGCATGGGAATGTGCTCGTAACTCTCGCGCCGCCCGTTGCCCGTGTCCGCCAGGCCCATCAGTTTCGAAGACAACTTGTCGCTCAGATAGCCTTTCAGAATTCCTCTCTCAATGAGCACCGTTTCCTGCGTCGGCTGGCCTTCATCGTCGACGTTTAGCGACCCACGCCGCCATGGCATGGTGCCATTGTCCACCACCGTGCACTTCTCGCTGGCCACGCGCTTCCCGACCAACCCCGCGAACGCGGATGTTTTTTTGCGGTTGAAGTCGGCTTCCAATCCGTGCCCCACCGCTTCATGCAATAGGACTCCGGGCCATCCCGGGCCGAGCACCACTTCCATTTCCCCGGCGGGAGCTTCGCGGGCGTCTAATTGCAGGATCGCCTGACGGGCAGCTTCTTTCGCAAAATATTCCGGAGTTTTCTCTCCAAAGAAGAAATCGAGAGCCACCCTGCCGCCCCCGCCGGCGCTCCCGCGTCCCGAAACCGAATCAGACTTGGCGATGCAGGAAACGTTCATCCGCGCCAACGGCTGCGAGTCTTCGGCGAAAGTCCCGTCCGATCCGACCACAAGAATATTGCGCAACTCATCTGCGTAGCTGGCGCGAACTTCCTTGATGCGGCTATCGAATCCTCGCGCCGCGGCATCGGCTCTCATGACCACCTCAACCTTGGCGGTGAGTTCCGCATCCACCGAAGGCAGGGTTACCGGATACAGACTTCTCGCGGCATGCTCTTGCGTGCCCACGATCGGGGTCTTGGCGGGTCCGCTGGCGATCAGCGCGGCAGTGCGCGCGGCATGCAGAATTCGCGCCGGCGAAAGGTCGTCGGTGTAGGCGTAGCCAGTTCGCTCACCCGCTACAACCCGAACTCCGCAGCCGGCGGAAATGCCCTGCGAAGCCGATTTCACCATCGACTCGTCTACCATCAGCGAGGTCGAAGAAAGATATTCGAAATACAGGTCGGCATACTCGCCGCCCGCGGAAAGTGCCGCCGCCAAGTAGCGCTGTAGGTCGTTGTGGGTGAGGCCGTAATGGTCGAAGAAGAAGCGATCTTTATTCACGTTAGTTAGATGCCCCTGAGCACGGTTTGGCTCCAGCGGAGGACTTCATTATCCCACAGTGCGTCGCGAGAGCTGCTGAAGCCCCATTCAGAAGGTCACACTGAAGATTTGGGACCTGCGCCACATACTTGTTCTGGAACAAGCTGAACATTCCCGCGGGTTAAGCATCACATACCGCTCATAGCGCGCGCCGCACAATTTTCTGTGACCCCGGACGAACTCGCTCGTACCTTCGAACAATTTCTTTCCGGCTCCCGTGACGCTCTTGTCCTCGAAGATGGTGCGGTTGTCTTCGATCTCGCCATGGCCAGGTATTCCGTATCGGGCGAGCACAACAAGTGCTTATTGCACCTTTGGTCGGCGGAACGCAACGTTGTGCGCAGAGTGCTGCAGGCGCAGACCAGAGCTGACGTGCTGCAGCTTGCCGTTCAGCGTCTTGGTCAGGTTCGCCCCACCAAGCTGGAAATTTGCCGCCGGCGGGACCGGCGTACTCCGACAGCGAAGAAAATGGCGCGATCGGCGTACCAGCAGAAACTGAGGCTAGTGCTCGAACGTCAGTTCCCCGCTTTCACCATTGCTCAACTCAGTTCCGCGATGGATCTGGAGCGCTCCTTCGGCCCAATCTATGTCCGCGGCGTCTTGCGGCGAGGGCAGTCCGCGTTCGCCGTACTCGGCGTGAACGGGGATGAGACCCAGAGTTCCATCGACGCTGCTTTGACCTTTGCTGTCCTCTGGCTTGATACCTGTCGTCACGCGCAAGATGGCGTTCTGGTCGAGGGTATCAACCTGTTTCTGCCAGCGCGCTCGTCTGCATTAACCGCAGAGCGACTCATGTACCTAAACCGCGATGCCGCCAAGTGGAAACTTTACGAGTTTGACGAGCAGGAGGATGCCGTGGTTGAGATTGATTGTGCCGACCGCGGCAACATTGCCACTCGCCTGGTGCATTGCCCCGAAGCAGGGCTGGCTCGCGAACGTTTTGCTGATTCCATACACCAGGTTCAAGAATTATTGCCGCAGGCGGAAGTCGCGGTGCTTTCCCCTGCAGAAATTGCCTTCAGGCTGCACGGACTCGAGTTTGCGCGCGCTAGGGTGGCCCACGATCCCACGTCATTTCGCAGCGGGCAGGAGATCGTCTTCGGAGTCGGCGCCGAAGAGCGCGTGCTTTGTGAGGCAAACCATGAGCGCTTTGCCGATCTGCTCCGCCGTGCTGCTGCGATTCGTCATACCGCCGGGCCGAAGCACCATCCCGTCTGGCGAATGCATCCCGAGCGATGGCTTGAATCGCTGGTCCTCAAGAACGTGGAAGCGCTTGATGAGCGGCTCGACGGATCGTGCTTGTACTCGCAGGTTCCCGCATTCTCGGCCGCTGACCGTGCCATGATCGACGTGCTGACTACAACCCGGCAGGGCCGCCTGGCTGTGCTGGAATTGAAAGCCGATGAGGACATCCACCTGCCGCTGCAAGGCCTGGATTACTGGTCGCGAGTGCAGTGGCACCACGCGCGGGGTGAATTCCAGACATTCGGCTACTTTCCCGGCCGCGAGCTTTCTCCGGAGCCGCCAGTATTGCTGCTGGTCGCGCCCACACTTCGGGTTCATCCCGCAACCGACACCCTGCTACGCTACCTTTCACCGGATGTGGACTGGACGCTCATCGGCATTGGCGAGAGCTGGCGAGACAATCTGAGAGTCATCTTTCGCAAGCGCAGAGATTCACTGTTCGCAACATCATCCCCGAGGTCATCGGCTGCAGATTGAAAATAGCGTGTAAAGCGGATAATCTTGCGCGCTGCGCTTGCGCTCTAGCGCGAATGCTCCAGCAGTACGACGGCGTGCGCAATGGCGGCATTATCTGTTCCCATACCCTCCGGGGTCTTGGCTTTTAGGCCGATCGCCGCCGCGGGAATACTCATCAATTCCGCCACCCGCGCGCGAATTTTTGCCGCATGCGGCCCGATCTTGGGCGTCGCCAGCACCAGCGTCGAATCGATGTTAGCAACGCTATAACCGGCTTCCCGGACCCGCTTCAACGCTTCACTGAGGAATACGGCGGAATCCGCACCTTTCCATCGGGGATCGTTTGGAGGGAACAGGGCCCCAATATCCGGGGCGGCCACCGCGCCGAGCAGCGCATCGGTGATGGCGTGCAGCAGAACGTCGCCGTCCGAGTGTCCGCCGAGGCCCTTGTCATGGGCCAGTAGAACTCCTCCGATTTTCAGTGGAATGCCCGCCTTGAATTCGTGCGAGTCCCAACCATAACCAATTCTCATGTTCGGAGTGCCCCATTGGATCTCAAGCTTCAGCAGATCGCAACGCCGTCTTTGGTCGGGGAGGAGTCATAAAGCCAGAAGAACTATTGCGCCCGCAAATAAAACTCTGCCAGTTCCATGTCCCCGGGCGTCGTTATCTTGATGTTGCGTGGCGAACCCATGACCACCGCCACTTCGTGTCCCGACCTCTCGACCAGCGATGCCTCGTCAGTTCCGATGAACCCGTCACTCGTGGCCTCGTCAAACGCCTTTTTTATCAGCGCGTAACGAAAGCCTTGCGGAGTTTGCGCCATCACCACCCGCTCGCGCGGGATCGTAGTTTTGATCAGCGCGCCTTCTGCCGTCCGCTCCACCTGTTTAACAGTGTCACTGGCCGGCATTCCTGCGATCGCGGCGCCATGCTTCTTCACGGCGCCGATCACATCTTCAATGATCTGTTGGGTCACAAATGGCCGCACCGCATCGTGCACCAGGACGACATCCTCATCGGCGGCATGAATTGCGGCCAGCGCATTCGCTACGGAGTGCTGCCGGTGCTCGCCGCCCTCGACATATTGAACTTTTTTCTTGAGTACATCGGGCGCTTCCTTTTCCAGGCGCGTGCGGAAGCCATCGATTTCGTTCTGCCGCAGCGCCACGCAGATCTCGCCCACCTCGGAACTCCCGGCAAAGCGGCGCAGCGTGTGGATCAGAATCGGCGTGCCATTTAGTTCGGCAAACTGTTTCGTCGCCGCCGGCTTGCGACCTTTCTCCACGGAAGCTGACGACATGCGTGTCCCTAAACCGGCAGCCGGAATGATCACAATCACCTTCATTGGGGCGCTAAGTATACGACCCGCTTACCGGCAGTTTCAAATGCGGCCGAACTCGACTATTTCTTCGGCGCCTCCGCGAGCTAGATGCCGGTTCTTGCTCCAGATCCCCGGAGCGGCCATCGTCAAAGCTATGGCGGTACGGATCGATTTCAACGGCTCTTTGTGCTCATGTGGGTATTTAACCCTGCAGTTTGCGTAAGTCCGGATCGAGCATTTCTTGCCCTTTTTAGTGGGCAATGACAAACGCTGCAATCGTCCACCGTCCTAAGTCTCGAGACCGCCGCAAGTTATGGGAAGTGCATCCAATGCACGTCGTGGCATCTCAGTTGCCCACAGAAAGTCTGGAGTTGCCAGTCGCAGAAGGGCCGTAAGCGCAATGGCATAGTCGCGACCGTAGCCTAGTTTTCGAGGACCATCTGAATGAAGCTGTGCTACACAGGCCGTATCTGGTTAGATCTGGTAGCGATCTGCACCAGTACTGCGGCGCTTCTCGCGTTAGCTCTGGCGCTCATCAGCACAGTCGCAGTACTTGCCGCAGCACAGGTTCATTCCTACTCGCGCCTTTCTTCAACTGCGCACGCAGTGCAGCCGCCCCAACGAAGCCATAGCGCGCAACACTTCTCTGGAGTCATTAGCGATTCGATTTGCGGGGCCAAGCACGATCGCAGGAATAACCAGAGCGCCGCCGGTTGCACTCGTTTTTGCCTCGCGCGAGGAGCGCATTATGCCCTGGTCAGCGGGGATACGGTGTACAGCGTGCACGGCTATGAAGGCACGCTGGACCACTACGCCGGCCAGCGGTTGACCCTGACCGGAACACTTGAGGGGAACACGATTACCCTGAGCTCCGTGCCCGGAGAGTGAACCGAAATTGCATCCGGCAAAATACTGAGGATGACTCCTGCTATTCCACCGGACGCTCCGCCATCACCGGCGGTTTCTTGACATCAATTCCCCCCGAATTGGCATTTCCCACCGCAGCCGTTGAACCTGAGGCCGTAACAGAACGTGGAGGCTCGCTTCGGGCGAAGCGCTCATCCCATTTGCCGAAAATCATCTTTCCGGCCGTGGTCTGCAACACGGAAGTAACCGAAATATCGATGGTTTTGCCGATCATCTTGCGGGCGTTGTCGACAACCACCATGGTGCCGTCATCAAGGTAGGCGACACCCTGGTTGTATTCCTTCCCTTCCTTCAGGATGAATACTTTCATAGTCTCGCCGGGGAGCACGATTGGTTTCAACGAGTTTGCCAGCTCGTTAATGTTCAGTACTTCCACCCCCTGCAATTGCGCAACCTTATTAAGGTTGAAATCGTTGGTAATGATCTTGCCTTCGTAAAGCTTGGCAAGTTCAATCAACTTCATGTCCACTTCGCGCACGCTGGGAAAATCATCTTCGACAATTTGGATTTGCAGTGACGCCACTTTTTGCAGCCGCTGCAGAATATCCAAGCCTCGCCGCCCACGATTGCGTTTCAGCGAGTCCGCCGAGTCAGCAACCAGTTGTAATTCGCGCAGCACGAACTGGGGGATCACGATGGTGCCATCCAGAAAACCGGTTTCGGCAATATCCGCGATCCTGCCGTCAATAATCACGCTGGTATCCAGGATCTTGTAGCTCTTCTTCGATTGCTTCTCACCGCCGAAGATCCCGCCCAGCGCCGCCAGGTTCAGCAAGTCACCCTTGGTCGCGCCCACCACCAGCCCCACATAGGCCATCAGCAGCATGACCATCAGCATGAGGAAGCTTTGGGTGTGTCCGGGTGCGATGCTGTTGCGGATTACTAACGCAAAGAGGTAGGCGCCGAAAATTCCGAGGACGCTGCCGATGGCGGCGCCGATCAGCCTTTTCAGACTTACCCGGTGGAGGCGCCACTCAAAGATCAGAATGGCACAACCGATCAGCGCGCCCACCCCTGCATCCAATTTCGAAGGAAGACCGAAGGGTTCGATGAGGTAACAGGTTATGGCTACGAAGACGACAAAAAGAAAACGAACAACTATTAAGTCCACGAGGACCTCCTCGGGGGGAGGCATGCTGCCGGACTGCACAGCACAAATTTTCAACCCCTTGCCGGCAGCCCTGAATGCCAAGTACTCGGCAGCCAGCGTATGTGCAATCGGAGTCTATGAATATATGAACTGACCCCGAGATCCGGCTCCCACTTGCCTCCGGACGCAGATTAAGTACAGGCAGAGTATATACCCCTGCCGTCCCGGGCACACCCGAAAAGCCCGACCGCCCACCTCGTTTCCGCGCCGATATGGATCATCGGAACAGATGCAAGAACTTGACCTGTGGCTCGCGCAGGGCTGCCGCCCCATCCCTTTAGCGCCGCTGCTAAACTTCCCTCATGAAAGCGCTCGTGATCCCCCGCCTTGGTCCACCCGACGTTCTCCAGTTGCAGAACATTCCTGACCTTGCCCCCAGCCCCGGCGAGGTGCTCATCCGGGTGGAAGCAGGCGGCCTTAACTTCGCCGACGTCTTAACCGTGCAGGGAGGCTACCCGGGCGCACCGAAGCCGCCGCTCACGGCGGGACGCGAGTTCGCTGGCGTGCGCGATGATTCTGGAGGACGCGTCATGGGCTATACCCAGTGGGGCGCTTTTGCGGAGCGCGTTGCAGCCAAACCACAACTTCTCTGGCGCGTGCCTGAACAGTGGAACGCCGAAACTGCGGCGGCATTTCCTGTGAACTATTTCACTGCTTACTTTGCGTACTGGAAAGCAGGCCTTGTAGACAAGCCTGCGGGAACTCGCGTATTGATCCATGCCGTTGCCGGAGGGGTCGGCACCGCCGCCCTAGAGATTGGTAAGGTCCTCGGTATCGAGATGTATGGCACATCATCTTCGGATGAGAAGCTGGCGCGCGTACAGGAGCTCGGGCTACAGCATGGCATCAACTACAAACAGCGTGACTATGAAGATGCCATCAAGGAGATGACCGGGGGCGAAGGTGTGGATGCCGTCTTTGAAATGCTTGGCGGCGAGCACACTGCCAAGAGTACCCGCTGCCTGCGCAATTTTGGCCGCGTCATTGTGTACGGATCGGCGACCGGCAAGCAGGCGCAGCTCGATACTCGCGCTCTTTACGCCAAAGGGGCGAGTATCCACGGTCTCTGGCTAACGTATCTGTCCGGCAACAGCGATCTGATGTCCAAAGCGTGGACTCAGCTTTCGCGGTGGATCGCCGAGGGCCGCCTGAATCCTGTGGTCGGACAAATTCTTCCCCTGGATCGTGCGGCGGAGGCCTACAAGCTCTTGCTGGAGCGCAAAAACTTCGGCAAAGTCGTTTTGCGAATTCCGTGAACGTTGCAGGCTTGGACAGATATTCGTGTCCGGTGCGGCACTGCAGACGCTATCTGCAGTTCGTCCCCACGTACCCTTGTTGTTGTCCCGAGCTCGTCGTCACACTGCCCGTAATGTCGCCATTCAGGTTGATGCCATCCGTCGTGATGGACGTGGTATTCGGGATTACGACGTTGGCGAATGCCCCGCCTTTGTACACGAAGCCCCCAAGCTGCCCACTGTTGAGGACGTAATATCCTGCGGCTGCCTTGTGATCATTGATTCCGGTCAATGCGCTGTCTGCCGCGCCCGGGTAATCGATCGTGGTGTATTGTCCCTGATTCAGCAAGAAGCCGTGTCCGGTCAGATCGGGACTGGTGTAGTTTCCCGCAATCACTCCCGAGTCGTTGATGTCGGACGCAGTCGTACTCAACGCGTTCGCAACCGTAAGAGTGCTGAATTGACCTCCGCTCAGCAGGAATCCGCTGCCCTTCCCGGCAACCGCATAATCTCCTACGATGTCGCCGTGGTTGTTGATTCCCAGCGCGGCGGTGGAGTTCGAATTCGGAACATCGATGCTCGTAAATGTTCCGTCCGGGCCAATCAGGAAACCATGCCCTTTGATCAATGTGACTTCGTCCGAGCCCACGATCGCGCCTTTGTCATTGATTCCCTGCAGCCATGTACCTTGCGCAGCTCCCGGCGCGGAATAACTCTTCAGCGTCCCATCGGCTCGCCGCAGGAAGCCTACTGCTGTAGGCCCGTTGAAGTAGTGTCCCACTACCGTGCCACTGCGATTGATTCCTGTTCCATCCAGAAAAGACGAGCCATTCACGCTAAAGAAAGTGAAATCGCAACTGTATGTGCCCGCTTGGGTTTGTGCGAAAGCTGCCGCCGAAGCAATCACTGCGCACGCGACTGCGGCCATGGTGCACGTGAGGCTTGCATACTTCATTGAATTCCTCCCGGAGAGTTGCTGTTTAGGTGAGACTCCGGCGAAGATCGGTTGCTCTGCTGCCGTCGACGAATGGAGAAACTGGAGGCGCCGTTGTGCGCCGCATTTACCCGGACATTAAACACAACACCCGGACGCTGTCGTGCACGCACGAGTGTTAGGACTGCTAACCCAACCCACTAAAGCTCGTCCAAAGCTGTGAGCAATACAAGGGAACTTCCTGGGAGCTGCGAACGTATCTTGGGACGAGCGAAGATGGTCGGTGAGCCCGAGGCCGTCAGCCAGGGGATTCACTTAAAAATTTTGCGGGGTTAGAGGTTCTTTCTCACACTCGGTTTGGCGGCCCAGGTGAGAAGTTCCTGACCAGAACCCGGGTCTTGCGACCCACGTTCTTTCTAACCCCGACCGCTGCATTCTAAGCCTTTCGCTGCGAAACGCAAGCCGTGGCGAGCCCCAATCACGCCGCCCAGAACCGTTCTCGACGACTCGGGAATGAGGAGATTAACGAGGAGATTGCATTATGAAGTTATCGACGATATCCAAGAGCCTCCTGCTGGGACTGGCGGTGCTGCTCACAACCGTGGCCTTTGCCTCCAACAAGGGCTCATTCAATCTGGCCGATCTCACCGTGGTAAATGGACAAAAGCTGCCCCCGGGCGACTACAAGGTTGAATGGGATGGCAATGGCCCCAACGTGCAACTTAACATCGTGCAGGGGAAGAAGACCGTCACCACCGTCCCCGCACATGTTGTCGATTTGAAGGAACCAGCCTCGACAAATTCCGCCGTCGTGCGCAAGAATGATGACGGAACCAGGAGCCTTTCAGAAATTCGGCTGCATGGTAAGAAGTTTGCTTTTGCCCTGGGCTCTGAACAAGCCCGATCGGAAGAGAACACCGCAAAATAGCATCACGAACTATCGTAATGGGGAGCATTTATGCTCCCCATTTTCTTACCGCTTCGGTACTAGGCCCAAAAGCTTTCTTTCTCTTCGTGAATCTCGCGCAACTCTTTGGGCAATTTCAGGGGAGTATCGCTGGGAGCAAGCAGGGCGTCCAGGTTCGCAGCGGGCATGACCTTCTCCTGGAAGACTGTCTCAAAATGTCGCACGATAGAGTTCGCGACCGCATCCATCGGCAGCTCCCGTCCCAAATGTTCGGCCATTGAGGTCACGGGTTTGGAGGCAATGCCGCACGGGACGATGAGATTGAAAAAGCTGAGGTCGGTATTCACGTTTAGTGCGAAGCCGTGGGAGGTTACCCCCCGCGATATGTGGACTCCAAGCGCGGCAATTTTGGCTTGAGCAGAATCAGCCCGCCCTGTCGTCCACACACCTGTCATTTTTGGCACGCGCTCACAGGCAATTCCAAAATCTGCGCAGGTCCGAATCAGAATTTCTTCCAGCCCCCGCACATACTCGATCACGCCCAGTGTCTTGCGCTTGGTGTCGCGCGAAGGAAGCGCCCGCAGATCCATAATCGGGTAGCCCACCCACTGCCCCGGGCCATGGAACGTGACATCTCCCCCGCGATCGCACTCGAAAACCTCCACGCCCCGTCGTTGCAACTCTGTGTTTGATCCCAGAACATTGGCCCTTCGCGCATTGCGTCCCAGGGTGATCACTGGCGGGTGCTCGAGCAGCAGCAGCACTTCCCCGATCTTGCCTTGCTTCCTAGCTTCGACCAGCGATTGCTGCAGCCGTGTCGCGATCGAGTAATCGAGCAGGCCAAGTTGGACGAGTGAAATCATCTTCGATATTGATTATTTCATTGCCGCGGGCGATGCCGAAACAAATGCCCTAGCCGAGGAGCCGGGCGGCATCTTTGGCGAAATAGGTGAGAACGATGCTGGCTCCTGCCCGGCGGATCGACAGCAACGATTCCATCATCACCCGGTCGCGATCGATCCAGTTATTCCGGGCCGCCGCCTCAATCATTGCATACTCACCCGACACCTGGTATGCGGCCAGAGATACGTCGAAGCGCTCTCGCGCGGCAGCAATGACGTCCAGATACGGCAGGGCCGGCTTCACCATGATCATGTCGGCGCCTTCTTCCAGGTCGAGTTCAATTTCTCTCATGGCTTCGCGCAAATTGCCGGGATCCATCTGGTACGAGCGGCGGTCGCCGAACTGTGGCGTAGAATCGGCGGCCTCGCGAAAGGGTCCGTAGAATCCAGAGGCGAATTTCGCCGCATAGGACAGGATGGGTGTGTTGATAAAACCCGCCGCGTCCAGACCCTTCCGGATCGCTCCTACGCGGCCGTCCATCATGTCGGAAGGGGCGATAATATCTACCCCCGCGCGCGCCAGGGAGACCGAAGTCCGCGCCAGCAGTTCCAGGCTTTCATCGTTCACGATTTCGTAGTCCGCGCTCGTCGCCGGAGGAGTGGCCGCCGCCGCTCCCAGCGACTGTGGGTTGGCCCGGACAATCCCACAATGACCATGCGACATGTACTCACAAAGGCAAACATCGCCCATTACAATCAGGTCGGGCAGCTCGCGCTTCAGGCCGCGCGCCGCCTGCTGCACGATGCCATCGTCGGCCCATGCTCCTGTCGCAACTTCGTCTTTTTTCTCGGGAAGGCCAAAGAGAATGACCGAGGGCACGCCCAGCTTGTAAGCGCCGCGAGCTTCCTCTACGGCTTCATCTACTGATAGATTGAACACCCCGGGCATGGAGCGCACTTCTTTGCGAACGCCCTGCCCTGGACAGACAAACATTGGGTAAACGAAGGACTCGGGAGTGAGCCGGGTCTCGCGCACCAGGCTGCGCAGTGGTTCCGTGCGGCGAAGCCGGCGCAGGCGCGTGACCGGGAAACTCATAGCCTGATTCTAGCAGAGGCCCATAACCAGAAAACCGTGCTTTGCCCGTGTCTAAACTATAACTTCCGCATGTGACCCGGATCACCGAACATAGGTACAAGCTGTGATAACTCCATGCCAAAAGAAAGGGCATCAGGGAGGACGTTACGAGTAACCTTACTGAAGTAATGCCGCTTTGGACCGTGTGAAACATAACAGCTCGCTCGACCAGTAGAATTTGCCCAAGGACCAGTATGTTTGCAGGCCTGAAACCGTGGAAGGCAGGCGCGGGGGCGATTCTGCTCGCCTACCTTGTGGTCGGCACGCTGGTTCCTCCTGGCTTCGTGCGCGGCGTTTTCGGCAACATCGTTCCGTTGTGCCTGATTGTTTTAGGCGCGGCGACGATGTTCGCGACCGCACAGAGAAATCGCGGACTTGCACGCATTTTCTGGCTGCTGATGGGCTCCAGTTTTGTCCTGTGGTTTCTCAACACCGTGGGCTGGACCTGGATAGAAGTGGTCGCGCGCAAGCCCCTACCGGAACCGTTTTTCGGCGACACCGTCCTCTTCATCCACATAGTCCCCATGATGGCCGCCATCGGTCTTCGTGCCCATCATCCCGAGGGCGAGAGAAAACGGTATTTCAGCACTCTCAATTTCCTCATGTTATTGCTGTGGTGGGTATTCCTGTACATGTTCATTGTGTTCCCCGACCAGTACATCTCCCTGAATGTCGACGCGTACGGAAGAAAATTTGACGTCCTCTATCTCATTCAGAACCTGATGCTCTTAACGGGTCTCGCCTATGCCTACCTGAGTACCTCCGGGCACTGGCGCACTATTTACGGACACCTGCTCGGAGCCAGTTCTCTCTACACCTTCTCGTCTTATTTCCTTGATATAGCCATTGCCAGGCGCGAGTACCACACAGGCGGTGTGTTTGATCTCCCGTACGCGTTGTCGATTTGCTGGTTTATCTGGGCGGGACGCCTGGGCGGAAGCTTGCCATTGGAGCCCGAGATTTCGCAATCGGCCGGTAGCCGTTGGTTGGGCATTGCGCCGCGGCTGGCAATGGCCGCCATTTTGTCGCTGCCGCTCATGGCATTCTGGGCGCTTCTCCTCGATCACTCGCCGCCCATTTTCCGCCAGTTCCGCATCCTTATTGCCCTGTTGGCGATGCTCGTCCTCGGATTTTGCGTTTTCCTGAAACAGTATCGTCTGGATCGCGATTTGATGAGACTGCTGCAGGAGTCCCGGCACAGTTACCAGAATTTGCAGCGCTTGCAGACCCAATTGGTGCAGAAGGAAAAGCTCGCCTCATTAGGACAGTTGGTGGCCGGCGCCGCCCATGAGATCAACAATCCACTAGCGGCAATCCTCGGCTATTCGGACCTGTTATCGGGGAACTCGGGATTAAAGCCCGAGCAGGTTTCCATGGCGCAGAAGATTGCCCAGCAGGCGCGGCGCACTCGCGATTTGGTTGCCGACCTCCTGAGCTTCGCTCAGCAGACCTCCGGTGAAAAGAATTCCCTCGAGATGATGGCTTTGCTCCAGCGTGCTCTCAAGATGCATACCGTCGCGGCGGAGCGTCGCAAGATCAGCATGGACTTGATTGCCGATGGTGGCCTTCCCCCGGTCTGGGGTAATGGCAACCAACTCCTGCAGGCCTCCTTGCAGATCATCGAGAACGCAATTGATGCCTTGGAAGAAGTCGGCGGCGGTCAACTTATCGTTACATTGAAGCGAGAAGACGACGAGATTGTGATCCAGTTCTCCGACAATGGTCCCGGCATTCGCGATCCACAGCGGGTCTTCGACCCCTTCTACACCACGAAGCCCATCGGCAAAGGCACCGGCCTTGGACTGAGCGCCACCTACGGTGTGATTCAAGACCACAATGGGCAGATCACCTGTCAGAACAAACCTGACCGCGGTGCAGTCTTCACCATCCGGCTTCCCATCTCCGCGCAGCCCGCCGAAACCATGTCGGCAAACGCCTGATCCTCAGTCGCATACACTTTTTCATGGTCCGTGGCCGTCGGAATGGGCGTCTCACCCGCCGGTGTAACATGGGACGGCATGGCACCGATCATCCACACCAGCGCGCGCCTACTTGAATTTGAAGGCCTTCGAGACTTGCTGCGGGGGTATGCCTCCTCGCCGCTCGGGCAGGCTCGCATCGCGTCGCTCAGTGCCTCCGGAGATCGCGCGTGGATCGAAGACCAGCAGCAACTTACTGCCGAAATTCGTGAGTTCCGCCGTGTCCAGGGCCGCTTCGAATTTTCCGGCTTGGTTCCCCTCTCCACGTTGCTGGAGAAATCGCGCATAACGGGCGCGGCGCTGGAGACCACGGAAATTCGCGATATCGTGCTGGTCGTCGACCGCGCCGCCGAGTGGCGGGAAATTGCCCAGGCTCCGCCCGCTGCCATGCGGAGCGAGTGGAACGCAGTCGCCGCACTGTCCGCCGGCATCATCGATTTCACCGAGTTCTTACGCGGCTTTCGCAACAAGATTTTGCCCGACGGCACTCTTGACGACCGCGCCTCGCCGGAACTAGCGCACATTCGCCGCGAAATCGACAAACAGCGGCGCGTGATCCAGGAATCGCTGCGATCGTACCTCCGGCGGCTCTCTGAAGGGGGCGCGGTACAGGATGAGCTAATCACCATTCGCGGCGAACGTTTTGTCATTCCCGTCAAGATTGAGCAGAAGCGCCGAGTCCAAGGCGTCGTCCACGGTGCCAGCTCCAGCGGCCAAACTGTATTTGTCGAGCCCCTCGAGACCATCGACCAGAACAACGAATTGGTGCGCCTGCTCGAAGAAGAGCAGGCCGAGATACATCGCATCCTCCTTGCCCTTACTCGCAGGATTGGCGAGCAGGCGGAGGCCATCAGGACTGCGGCCGATGTACTTGCAGAACTCGAATTGCAATTCGCAAAGGCTCGTTTTGCTGAGGACTACGGCTGCGTTCAGGTGGTCCTGACCGCTGATACCACCCCCACAGCCGCGCGATCCTCATCGGCCGAGACTCGTCCTGGCTCCGCCTCCGCTCGTCTGCTTCTGCACAGGGCTCGTCACCCGCTGCTCGAACGCAATTTGAAACTGAAGAACGGCCGCCTAGTGCCAATCAGCATTGAGCTGGAAAGTGACCGCCGTCAGCTCATCATTACCGGACCGAACACCGGAGGCAAAACCGTCGCCCTGAAGACCGTCGGCTTGCTCGCGCTGATGGCGCAGGCGGGAATCCCAGTCCCGGCGGATCGTGCTGAGCTTCCCATTTTCGACGCTGTGCTCGCCGACATCGGCGATTACCAGTCCATTGAGCAGAACCTGTCGACTTTCTCCGCGCACGTCACCAATATTGACTTCATCTCTCGGACCGCTACACCTCAGTCGCTGGTGTTGCTCGACGAACTGGGCTCAGCCACCGATCCGGAGGAAGGCGCGGCTCTGGCCGTTGCCATTTCCGAGCACTTCCGCCGCATCGGATGTGTCAGCATCATCTCCACCCACCACACTTCGCTCAAGGTTTACGGCACCGCCACCCAGGGAGTCCTCAACGCGGCTGTGGGTTTCGATGAAGCCACGCTGCAACCTACCTATGAACTGAAGATCGGCGTGCCCGGGGCGTCAGCGGGCATCAATATTGCGCAGCGCCTCGGCCTGAATACGGCAATCATCCAATCCGCGCGATCCCGGCTGAACACGCAGACCCAGGACGTCGCTCGTTTTCTCGACCGCCTTCATGCCGAGCTGCGCGAAGCGGAGTCCGAGCGCCTGAAACTACGTGCCCGCGAAGATGAATTGGAACGCGAGCGTTCCCGCCTCGCTGCCGAGGGCCGCAAAGAGCAGCAGGCGAAAGTTCGCGAAATGGAAAACAAGCTCGATAGTGTGCTGCGTGACTTCGAATACCAGGCGCGCGAGACGGTAAACGCCATTCAGGACCGTGCCGCCGCCCAGAAGCTCTCGAAAGATGCGGAGCGCCGCATTGCCAGGTTGCGGCGCGAATTTCGCGAGCAGTTCGACGCCACCGTGGTTGCGCATTCTACCGGTGCCGATCGCGGCGACGCAGCCGCGCAGCCCCATGTTGTTAAGCATGTCTCCGAAGGTGACACCGTCAAGCTGAAATCAGTCGGACGCCCGGGTAAGGTCACCCGCAAGCTCGACGATGATCACTTTGAAGTCGAGATCGGCGCGATGAAGATGAAAATTGCTCGCGACGACATTGCTGAGGTGATTGCCCGCGCCTCCGAGTCGCCGGTGAAAGCTGCGCGAGCTCGCGGAATATCGGTTTCTCTCGGCACTGAAGACCCCAACACGCCTTCCGAGATCAATGTGATTGGCCGCACGGTCGAGGAGGCTACGAGCGAAGTCGAAAAATTTGTCGACCGCGCGTTCCTTGCAGGACTTCCACGCGTGCGCGTGGTTCACGGAAGCGGTATGGGCATTCTTCGCAAAGCCCTCCGCCGGTACCTTCAAAAGCACCCTCACGTGGCAACCATCGCCGAGCCTCCGCAGAATGAGGGCGGTGCCGGAGCCACCGTCGTGGAACTCAGAGTCTAGCTCCCATAGAAAGAAAATGACGGCGTGCTTCTTCAACGGGTGGCGCCGAAGCGAGTTAACACCAAGTGCCTCTGCCGGCGTCCCACCCAAGCGGATTTTGCCTGGGTGGGATTTCTCTTTGCGCGCCAGTACCACGGGCAAACCCATCACTTGCTTTGCGGGCCGCCCCCCGTGGCCGTTGAGTCTGCTACTTGCGGCGCGACCGTCTCCGCCGTTGGCAGAATCTTTACGCTTCCCATGATGGCCTCCAGCCGATCCATCACCCGCTGCTGATCGACTTCCCGTGCCATGCCGTCCTCATTTGAGGTTTTCAGGGCCAGTTCGAACTCGTAACAGGTGCTGTTGGTGAACGTCACATAACGTCGCACCAGCGCCGAATGCCCGCCTCCACCGCTGCGGACCTGGCTGCCACGGAATTCGGTCCCGTCTATATTCAAGCTGCTGACGCCATCGCTCGGCACGCCACTCGCCTGCGGAACAGCGAGGCACTGCTTCTCGTTCAGACGCGGGTTGAGGCTCAGGGCGAAGTATCCGGAATCGAAGTCTGTCTCCGGATAATAGCCCTTGGGAATTTCCACCCGCGCCAGCGCGATCTGGCTCTCGCTGCCATCCGCCTGCGGCTTGCGCTCGCTGTCACTCCCGATTGTGCGGGCATTCAGAAACGCGTATTGCCGCGGATAACGGAACGAAACTCCAAAGTCCCGGCTGGAGAACAGGATGTTCTTTGGCGTTTTTTTCTCTTTCACCGCTGAAGGTTCGGTCGACCGAACCGGCGCGCTATCGACCGGCACCGCGGCCCCCGTCAGTGCGACAGGTTTCAACTCGGCAGAACTCGGTTCAGCCGCGTTCTGCTGGGGCTGCTGGTTGCGCGAAATCACTTTCTGCGACTGGTGCGAGCAGGCAGTGCTTACCAGCAGCGCTGCGGCCATGCCGGGCACGATCAGTGCGCAGCGGGTGAAGTTCAAAGGAAAATGTTGCGAGTAAATTGGTGTTTTCATGGTGGCCTCCTGTGGTCCCGCTACACGAGGGGCAACACGCCTGCCGCGACATTAGCCGCTGATAAAACGCCACTTAGCCTGACGGAACGAGCTCAGGGGCCGTGTCTCGATCAACACGCTGTGGCTCACCGGAGACGCCGGCGGTCGGTCCCATTTCTCCGTATTTCCCTTGACTGCGCTTTGTTCCTTAAGTGAAAATCCAGCGGTTTGTCGCGCCGCTTTTTTCGCGGCATGGAGGACGCTCATGCCTTCCGCCCAGGTTTCCAGCTCTCGCCGCTCATTCCTGCAGCTCTCGGCTGCGGCGGCAACCCTCGCCGGGTTTCGTCTGGTGACCGAGCCCATGCTGGCGCATGCCGCGCAGCGCCAACATGCCGCGGTCGATCGCGCCAATTCCGTCTTCATCGACTCCAATGAGAACCCGCTTGGCCCTTGTGCTGCGGCGCGCGATGCCATCGCCGCCATTACTCCCGAGGGCGGGCGGTACCGCGATGATTTGAGCGATGCCTTAGTCAAGCTTTTCGCCGAGCAAGAACGCCTTAACAGCGATTACGTCCGCCTCTTTGCCGGATCTTCCGAGCCGTTGCACTACAGCGTGCTGGCTTATACCTCGCCCAAGCGCAGCTACGTCACCGCCGATCCTGGATTCGAAGCCGGCTTGTTCATGTCGAAAATTTCTGGCGCGCGCGTCGTCGCCGTGCCGCTGACAAAAACTTATGCCCACGACGTCCGAGCCATGCTGGCGGCTGCGCCTGACGCCGGTGTGATCTACATCTGCAACCCAAACAATCCCACCGGCACCCTCACTCCGCACTCAGAGATCGAGTATGCGGTTGAGAACAAGCCCAAAGATGCCATCGTGCTCGTGGACGAAGCCTATATCCATTTCTCCGATGCGCCTTCTGCCATCGACCTGGTCAAAGCCGATAAGAACATCATTGTTCTGCGCACCTTCTCGAAGGCGTACGGCATGGCCGGGATTCGCTGCGGCTTTGCCATCGCGCGTCCTGACCTGCTCGAAAAGCTTGACAACTTCGGCGGCAACTTCATGCCCATCACCGCCGTCTCCGCCGCGATCGCCAGCCTCAAAGATGCGCAACTCATCCCTGAGCGCAAGCGCGTCAACAGCGCTGTGCGGGCCGAAACCTTCCAATGGCTCGACCGGAACGGTTACACCTACATCCCCTCGCAGTCGAACTGCTTTCTCGTCGACACCAAGCGGCCGGGAAAAAGCGTGATTGCCGCCATGGCTGAGCAGAAAGTGATCATCGGCAGGGTTTGGCCGATCATGCCCACGTGGACGCGCATCACCGTCGGCACGCGTGATGAGATGGCGCGCTTCCAGTCGGCTTTCAAGAGAGTGATGGACGGCACCGTCGCGACTCGTCCCGTGCCTGCTCCCCACAAGCCGTTTTGGCGCAAGAACGGCAGGCCCGTTCCCGCATAATCTCATCCTCGACAATGGCAATGAGAGGGGAAGATGTTTACGGCAGGATTCTTTTCTGATGAGGAGCATCGGTCGGGAGCCATCTCCTGCACTCTCGACCGATCTCGGTCTATTTCTTTGGCCGGGACTCCGGCGGTACCAGACCCGCGACGCGGTAGTAGCTCACCAGCTGGCCATAGTGTTCGCCCGAGTGCTCGATGAAGCCGTAAGCAAAATCGCTCACCTTCACCTGGCGATGGCTGAACGGATCCATAACAAGGTCGTTTATCCCATTCTCGCCCTTTGCCTGCAATGCGGCCGCGCCATCCGCGAAAGCCTTCTTTACATAGGCTGCGACATCGGCCTTTGTCTTGAACTCTTCGCGCTTGGGATTCTCTTCCGCGGGCGGCGTCTTGCCCATCACTGGGTTCGTGAAAAAATAGTTGACGCCGGAAGCATGCAGTAACTGCTCTGCAAAACTCCGTTGCGTTGGATTTGGCTTGAAATCGTACTTGTCTTCGGGAAAATCCTCCGCCATGGCGGTGAGTTTTCGGCCGACATCGTTCCACTGGTCGAGGACTGCCTGGTAAGTGGTGAGAGGGGGCTTCGCGGCCGCTTTGTCGGCGGCCTGTTGCGCGCGAGCCGGTGCGGGCCACAGTCCGGCGGCGAGAATGAGTGCCGCTAGAAATGCATTACTCTTCATCAATGTGTCCTCCATCGGAATATTTCCGGGGCGGCCACATCTTACACCTATATCCCGATTACCTGCTGCAACCTGCCAGCTGGCAGGTGTTCCTCACAATCAACATTTGTCAGTGCGACCTTCCCCCTCCCTGATATCGGAACGCGGTCAATCTGTGCGCCCTCCTATATCTTTACTGGACCTGACATCTGGTTTTTAATCGATGGCTTGCCCACCGCCTGCACGTACACCGTCCCTGCGCCCAATTGATACGAACTTAGATCGATTGAGCGCGAACCCACCGCGGCCGTGTTTATGCTATAGAGGTTCTGGCCATCCAGAGTGTAGTAAATCGCGTAGTGGTCAACGGTGCTCTCATCTCCGCTGACCGACCACTGCAGGGCCGATCCCACCAGCGACGCCGACACTGTCAGACAGTTATCGATGCCGCTCTCCATCTCTGTTCCCTCTTCGTAGTCGTTCCAGGTGACCAATTGCAGGATCGGGAGCTGCATGCCGCTGCTGTAATAGCTGTTGATTTTGGAAAATGTTTCCAGCCAGGTCTGCCCGCATTGTTGCCCCACAACGCGTCCCAAGCCCCAGGAGGCCAGGGTGTCGTTGAATCCTTTGTAACCTGCGCCCCATGCCATCTTTTGTTGCGCTTGCATAGCGGCGTTGTAGAAGTTGGTCAGATAGTCCATACCATACTGGGTTGACGTAGCATTCATCCACGAATAACTGCCGCTGGTAATCGTGTGGGTGAAGCCGTCCGGGTTTTCAAAAATCCATGCGATGTTCGGCGATGTAGCCGCTTGGATGGCATTCCAATCCAGCGTGTAGTGCAAGTCCAAGTCAAACTCGGTGATAATCGGGTTACCATTCAGCCTGGCATATGCTGGGGAGGTCGCATAGTTATCGAGCACGTAGTTAGTAAGATAAATCATCGTCTGTTGCGGATTGCAACCAGGGCACGGGCTGATGCTGACCGCGCCTTTGTCGATCATGATAATGACCTTGAATCCTGGATGTGCCTCAGCGGCTGCCAGCCAGGCCAGGGTGGTCGGCTCGGTCGCATCCGCGGGACCGTACCAGTCAATCACCACTCCAGTTGCGCCGCGGCTGACCATGTCATTCAGTTGCTTGGACACTTGGGCGGGATCCCACGATGTGTAACCTACCTGCATGTGCCGCGGGTCGCCGAACCAGGGCTGCAACTCTGCATAAATTTCTGTGTTGTTTCCTGAATACAACAAGGTGTGAATGTCGACCTTACTTACATTCGTCGCTCCCAGATTACCATTGCTTTGCGAGAGGAATGAGTTAGCCGCACTGGTATTATTGGAAGTCTGGTCGGATAAGGTGGTCGTGGGCGCTTGTACTGTCAGTGGAACATGGCCAACCGCGGTTCCCCCACAGTTATCCCATTCCTGCACCACTGTGTCGTAAGTGCCGGGGCTCAACGTGAGAACTGCGTCCAACTTGCTGCCTTGAACCTGGTATGCGAGCTGATTGGACGAAGGATAAATTCCCATGCTGGATACGCCTTGTGGGCAGGTTGTGGTCGCCGTTGCCGTATAGTGAACCGACGTGCCATAGATGTTGTTGAATGTCGGGGCGCTGACCGATACGCTACCCGTCCCTTGTTCTTGTACGTTGAAACTGACGCTGGCGCTAGCGGTTCCCTGGCAGTTATCAGACTCCTTAACCGATGTGTTATAAGTGCCGGGTGGCAAGGTGAGGACGGCATCGAGCTTTCCGCCCATCGATTGGTAAGCAAGATGGTCGGGCGTTGTATAAATCGACAGGCTTCCCACGCCGCTTGGACAGTTAGTTGTAGCGGTTGCGACGTAGTGCACAGATGATCCAAGGACCGCATTTCCAGCCGGTGAGGTAACACGTACGCTGGCCCCTGACTGACTTTTCAGGCTAAAATTTACCTTCGCCGCTGCGGTTCCACCGCAGTTATCCCACGCCTGCACAGTCGTGTTATAAGTTCCCGGCGATAAGCTGATCGTAGTGTCGAGAGATCCACCTTGCACCTGGTACGCGGGATCGCTTCCTGCGGTGTAGACGGCCATTCGTGCGACACCTTGCGGACATCCGCTTGTGGCGTTTGCCACGTAGTGAATCGCCGATCCAAAAACTGTGTTGCCGGTAGGCGCCATAACAGTAATTGCGCCCATGGAAGATGTTGAATTGCTCAGCGATGAAGTTCCGCCACACCCAATCAGGACGGCGGACACGAACATGAAGGGCAGGAGAGAACAGATTCTCTTCATGAACCGCGACCTCAGGTTTTGTTGGAATCAGAAAGCCCCGTCTGGCTCGCCGAACTTCGGAGCGTTCGTTGGTGAGTATGTTAGCTGGGCTTCAGTAAGTCACGTTACGAAAGACACCCTTCTGTGTGCGCTGTGTACTTGCTAAGTTATGACCTTCTGTGAGTCTCTGAACTAAGTCAAACACCTTAGTGCGTTTTACTTAGCAGTCGATAGTGGGAGCTGCCGGCCAAGCACTTGCTTTTGAGAACAGTGGCTCCCCGCGGGCAACGCGGAGGAATACCCAGAGCTCATAAGTTGCCGCCATAGTTGCCAATCAGCCGCGTGAAGCGCTGTGCGCCACTAATCCGTCCTCGCCAGAACACGCGTCCCTGGAATTGAGAACTGCAGCGAAGGCGCGGATGATCGCGTGGGACGATTCGCTATCATGGGAGCGTGACAGATATTCTCGTCAGGCTCGCGCAGCCATCAGATCGCGACCAATTGGTGCGCATGCGGATGGCGCTGTGGCCCAAATCTTTGCCGGAAGAACATGCCCTGGAACTCACCGGCGATTCTCGACGGCAGGCCTCAGGTGGCCCTGCCGCTGATCACTTTGGCCGCCGAGGCGAGTGATCGGATGTTGGTCGGTCTTCCGGAAGCCGACTTGCGCTCACATGCGGACGGCTGTGACCCGGCGCGCCCGGTTGGCTATGTCGAAGCTTGGTACGTTGCTGAAAAGTATCGCCAGCGAGGAATAGCTAAGAAACTTTTGGCGGCGGAGGAAGACTGGGCGCGAAGTCAAGGGTGCATTGAGATGGCGTCCGATACCTGGATTGATAATTTGGTGTCGCAACGCGTGCACGAGTCGTTAAGCTACGAGGTTGTAGACCGCTGTGTGCATTACCGGAAGACGCTATGAGATGCAACACTGCGCGCTGACTCTAGATTTTGATCGGCAATCCGGCGGCTGATAGCGTTCCCCTGCCTAAGCGATATGACACACTAAATTGCCCCCCGGCACGCATTTCAGCAATACCCCATTAGTCCGCATCGATACCTCCCGACAGTTACACAGTTGACACGTGCGGAGAGTCTGTTACGATTGCGCCGCTCCAGAACGTCCCATTCCAAATCAGAATTCAGGAGATGCGCCATGCGCAAACCACATCTGTGGGTTGCAGTCTTGTGTCTCGTCATCACCGCCATCACTGTTGCTGTCGCGCAAACCGCGACGCCAGACATGGTCTGTGAAGTCCACGTCAACGAAGTCAAACCCGGTATGATCGCGCAATACGAGCAAGGCCGTGCCAAGCATATGGCGTGGCATAAATCGCAGAACGACACCTGGTCGTGGAACACGTGGGAAATCACCACTGGCGAACATTCCGGTGACTACCTCATCAGTACCTGTGGCCACCCTTGGAAGGATTTCGACGGCCGCGACAAGTTCAACGCTGCCGACGCCGCCAACGCGAATACCACGATGGGCGCTTACCTGCAGCACGATGTCGTTACTTATTACGTGCTGCGACCCGAGCTGTCGGATCCCGTCAAGCCCGAGCTCCCGCCTTACCTGAGCGTGATCTTCTTCCACCTGAAACCCGAAGGAGTCAGCGACTTTAGAGATGGCGTTAAGCAGGTGAACGAGGCCTTTCAGAAGACCAATACACCGCGCATGCCCGGATACTGGTACACGCTTGCGAACGGAGGCTCTGGCCCGGAAATGGTTCTCGTGCAAGAACGCAAGACTATGGCCGACATGGGAGGAGCAAGCCCCAAAACGCTGGACGAAATGATGAAGGAGGCTTACGCCGACCAGGGCGCCGCCACCATGACGTCCCTTCGCAAAGCCTATTACCGGAGCGAGTCCGAACTTCTGCACCATCGCCCCGACCTCAGCTATGTGGTGCCAGCATCGAAGTAACTGTGAATGATGCATCACCGAGCTATTCAAAGTGCGCTGCTCAGAAAGCCTTGTTGGGCAGCGCACCAGCTCCGCGGACGAACTTGCCCCTGACTCCTCATTTCTATTACCCTGCGCGCCAGCTCGCGGTTCCACACTATCGCTGTCTTTAAGAGCGGCCCATCGTAGCTGTCATCAGCTCGCCACTCTACCCGCGCTATAATGGCGCGCACCATCGCCTTGACTTCCGGCACGACGCTTGGCCCATAAGAAATTCAGTCGCCGCTCGGTGCCGGTGGTATGGCTGAAGTCTATCGGCCTCGGGACAGCCGGCTCGACCGAAGCGTGGCGATCAAATCCTCCCGGAGTGCGTAAACTCACCGGGACTTTCGCTCGCAATTGGCGCAAATGCTTGTCAATCTCTCGGCGCTGCGAGCGGCCACTCCCGCGGTTACCCAGCAAGGAACGATCGTCGGTACCTTTCAGTACATGGCGCCGGAAGTCCTTCAGGGTAACGAGTCCGATGTTCGCAGTGGCATCTTCGGCTTCGGTTGCACTTTGTACGAAATGGTGACTGGACGCAAGGCGTTTGAAGGCAAGTCACAACTTAGCGTCATCCTGGTTCATTCCATAAGGGAAAGTACAGCTCCTGTAATACTCGTCGTCATCTGGGATTCAACTATAGGTAAGTAGCGGCGCCCTCTTTGCTGCGAGGCCATCGTTCGCCCCGGTTTTGGCCAGCATTCATGCCCCCTACTGTTTTCCTCAGCTATCGCATGCCAGCTCCATGTAGCTGTTGACAAGAAGCATCGGCAATAGCAAAATCCCTGCCTCTTCAATTCGTGTTCGAAAATACCGGCCGCGCCTCTACCGGCCCTCCCCGGGAGATTTTGCCGGTGTCAGGCGTCCAACGTCTCTTAGGAGGAACCGATGCCCCCACATCCCACGCGTACTCTCTTTATCTCAATCCTGCTGACCTGCACGTTTGCCGCCGCGCAGAATCAAAATGCGCCCACTAAATTCAATGAGGCCACCGTTGCGGAACTCCAGGCCGCGATGGCCGCCGGCCAACTCACTTCCGTACAACTGACGCAGTTCTATATCGCCCGCATCATGGCGCTCGACCAAAGCGGTCCGAGAGTAAATTCAGTCATTGAGCTCAACCCCGACGCTCTGGAAATTGCGCGCCAGGCTGACGCTTTGCGCAGGCGCGGCATCGTGCTCGGGCCGTTGCACGGAATCCCAGTGCTGCTTAAGGGCAACGTCGATACCGGCGACAAGATGCAAACTACTGCGGGCTCGTTCGCGCTGCTCGGTCAGCCGGCACTTGCCGACTCCACAGTAGCCGCCAACCTTCGTGCAGGTGGCGCGGTGATCCTGGGAAAAACGAACCTGTCCGAGTGGGCAAACTTCCGGTCCTTCGAATCGGTTAGCGGATGGTCCGGCTGGGGCGGACAGACCAACAATCCCTATGGCATCGCTCGTAATCCTTGCGGCTCCAGTTCAGGATCAGGTGCGGCCGTGTCGTCTAACTTCGCCGCAGTTTCATTCGGCACGGAGACCGATGGCAGCATCGTCTGTCCCGCCAACGCTAACGGAGTGGTCGGCATCAAGCCCACCGTCGGTCTGACCAGCCGTGCCGGGATCGTTCCGATCAGCCATATCCAGGACACATTTGGCCCCCATGGCAGAACCGTGGCGGACGCGGCTGTGGCCCTGGGCGTTGTGCAGAGCCGCACGTTTGATGGTCGAGATCCCGCGACCGGTGGTGTCCCTCTGGGATGGCTGGGGCGGTTCAAGCGTCCCACCAACATTCCTACCAATTACACCAAGTTCCTGGATCCCAACGGCCTCAAGGGCGCACGGCTGGGCCTCACGCGCCTCGGATTGAATGGCTTTGATCCACTAGTTCCAACCCCGCTGCCGGTGATCCGAGCTTTCGAGACTGCCTTCAAGGCGCTTAGCGACGCAGGAGCGACTGTCATTGACCTGGACGCCGAGGGTTTCAAATTTCCCAACGGTGGCTCGGGTCCGGGCGAGTTGCTGGTGCTGTGTTTCGATTTTCGAAACGACGTACAGGCGTACTTCGCTACACGCGTCGGCGTCCCCATGGCGGGTAAGACTTTGAACGATGCCATCGCGTTTAATCAAGCCCATGCGGATGTCGAGATGCCCTTCTTCAATCAGGACATCTGGGACTTAATTGCAACCATGCCAACCGGCCCCGATGATCCGCAGCCCGCTTTCGGCGGTATTTCTTACAATCAGGCTGTCGAGGAAGACAAGGACTTTGGGGTGAAAGGTATTGACGCGGCGCTGACACAGTTCAACCTCGACGCAGTGGTCACTGTTACCGACAACCCGCCGTGGTCCACCGATCTGATCTTTGGAGACCACTTCCTTTTTGGTTCATCGGGCTTGGCTGCGCCAGAAGGTTATCCGATCGTGCAAGTGCCGGCCGCCATGGTGTTCGGAGCGCCTATGGGGATCAGCTTCTTTGGGACCGCGTTCAGCGAGCCCATGCTGATCAAACTGGCATCAGGTTTCGAAGCTTTTACCCAGGTGCGCAAGCACAATCTGCCCACCTTCGCGCGAACCGTGCCTTTCCACCATATTTCTGGTACAAAGTTGCATCCGTCGCTTACCGTGCCTCCAGCCAATGGTGGAGCCCAAGCGGCACAGCCTTCCGACGCAAAGCCGGACCTAAGCAAACAGCACAAGCTACTGCACAACTTGTAATTCACTCTGGACTCGCTGACAACCGGGGGGCGCACTTCCAAGATGCGCCCTCCAACACCCGCTGCAGTCTGCCCTCAGAGTTGAAGGCTTGGTCCATCGGCGAACGGAGGATCTTAGTTCTAAGTGGTGGTCAGCGAACAGCCCCGATCACGCTCAGAATGGCGCGTGGTAGGCGCGGGCGAAGTGTAGCTTAACGCGTGATTTCGTCAAAACCGCTTTGCTTTCTTGCTACTGCTTCCCTTTTAGCATCTCCAGGACCCTGTCGAAGTCTTCCAGTGTCGCGTACTCAATCACAATCTTGCCTTTCCCCTTGCGGTCGCGGATACGAACCCGCACTCCCAACACACTCTCTAAGTCGCGCTGCGCCTGCCGCACGTTAGGATCGACCCATCGTGCTCCCCGGGGCGCCGAAGTGCTTCCGTCTTGCGGGACCTTGGTCAGAAACACCAGGTCTTCCAACTGTTCCACCGACATGTGCTTGTTGACCGCCGCCTCGGCGCACTTCAGAATCTGTTGCGGGTCTGGCAATGTCAGCAGAACCCGGGCCTCGCTAAATCCCAGCCGCCCCTCGAGCAGGTAGTGCTGCACCATCTCGGGTAATTTCAGCAGGCGCATGTAATTCGAAACGCTCTCCCGCGAAATGCCGACTTGCTTCCCGATCTGCTCCTGGGTCAAGTGGAAATCCTGGCTGAGCCGCGCGAAGGCCTGTGCCTGCTCATAACAATTCAGGTCCTGCCGCTGCAGATTCTCTACAATCGTCATCTCGGCCGCTTGTTGGTCCGAGACGTGACGCACCAGGGCGGGAATGCGCTCCTTGCCCGCGATCCGCGCCGCCTTCGTACGCCGTTCGCCAGTAATAAGCACGTAGCGCCCGTCGCTGCCCGGACGCACCACGATCGGCTGAATCACCCCATTGGCTCGGATCGATTCGGCCAATTCCTGCAGCGCGGTTTCGTCCAGCCGTGTTCGGGTCTGGTACGGATTCCCCTCGATCTTGTCCAGCGGGAGATCGACCACAAGATGGCCTTCGCCCCGCCGTGCAGCCTGTGCCTGCATCTCGGCAACCACCGTTGCGGGCGCGGCTGTCGGCTCGTTTGCACTCGCGCCGTCGGGTATCTGACCGCTGAGGCGCTCTGCGGAAGTGGCCTGAACGTTCGCTGCCGACTGCGCCATGGTGTCCCCGACCGCTGCGCCCGGAACCATGCCTGCACCTGTCGGAGCTGTCGCGCTCTTCGACAAGCCCGTTCCCCCGCTGATAACGCGTGGGCCGCCCGGTAACAACGCTCCAAGTCCTCGACCCAGGGCCTTCCGTTTGTCAGGAACAGTTTTCTCCAAACGCGCGATTTCCCGCACCGGCTGCTTCCCCGCGTCCGTCTCTTCTTTGTTAGCTTCGATCACCACCGTATTTTCCCCTGCCATAGTCTCCGCCACCCGGGATTCCATAGTTCAGCTCGCTAACGTTAATTGCCTGGCGGGCTCGCCGTTTGTCCGCCCCCAATGCCGCCGTGCAAGGGCGTCTTTTCGCTATATCGACGTACATAAATATTGATGTACATAGATATATTAAGCGCTCTTGCTGGCCGCGTCTGCCTGTTCTGCCGCAATCGACGCAGGCTTGTAGTGCGAGATGATCTCTTTCGCCAGCCGTATGTAACTCTCCGCCCCTTTGGATCGCACGTCGTACACCAGCGCCGGCTTCCCATGGCTGGGCGCTTCTGCCAGCCGGATATTGCGCGGTATGGTTGTCTGGCATAGCTTGTCGCCAAAATACTTCTTCAGTTCGGCGGTCACTTGCTGCGCCAGGTTCGTGCGCTCGTCAAACATAGTCAGCACCACGCCCTCGATGCTGAGGTCTGCATTGAAGCTCGCGCGGATCCGCTCCACCGTATCGAGCAGCTCGCTGATACCTTCCAATGCGAAGTACTCCGCCTGCATTGGGATCAATACCGTGTCGGCAGCTACCAGCGAATTGAGCGTTAGAAGGTCGAGCGCCGGCGGGCAATCGAGCACGATGAATTCGAACCTCTGATAAATCGGCGCCAGTGCATACCGCAAGCGGTACTCGCGCTCCGTGGCATCGACTAACTCGATGTTTGCACCCAGCAGATTCTTGTGCGCCGGAATAATCCAGAGCTGTTCGAGCTCGGTCTTCTGCAGCGCCTCTTCGGCGAAGGCCTCGCCCATGAGCAGGTGATAAGTATTGAGGCGGTCAGGATCCTTGGTCAGACCTACGCCACTGGTGGCGTTCGATTGCGGGTCGCAGTCGATGAGGAGCGTATTCACTTCCGCCGCGGCAAACGACGCAGCGAGGTTGATGGCGGTCGTAGTCTTGCCGACGCCACCCTTCTGGTTGGCTACCGCGATAACGCGTCCCATTCAGATTTTGGAGAGTCCAGAGATGGGCGCAGCATAATTCGATTCGCTTTGCGATTGCAAGAAACAATCGCTATGGATCGCAATAAAGTTGTTCAAAACCCGGACGTAATCAACGAATGAGTTTGCCAGGTATCACGTTCTCACAGATGTTCCACGTGGAACACCCGAATCGTTACTTGTAAAGTCGAGGGCCCGGTTTTTCCGACTTGAGATCTATTCTCCGAGGGATGTTCCATATGGAACATTGGACAGAACCCGGGGTTGGACGTCGTGACTCGGGGAGCAACGGACGCGCTCAGACGTTCCACATGGAATGTCGCGGCCTTGAGCGCCCTCTCTGGCAGGAGACGTAGCGGACTAGATCGAAGATTCCGACATCGGAACGGAAGCAGTGTTCCACGTGGAACATCAGAACAGATTCGC
>Ga0070741_10001792_pt1 | contig 61975 bp, 51 predicted proteins | sample Coa_R1_4_FD_66440 | JGI IMG/M metagenome (GOLD analysis project Ga0070741, IMG submission 66440) | Surface soil microbial communities from Centralia Pennsylvania, which are recovering from an underground coalmine fire - Coalmine... | ecosystem: Environmental > Terrestrial > Soil > Unclassified ...
TCGGAGAGGTGGCAGAGTGGTTGAATGCACCGCACTCGAAATGCGGCATACGGGCAACCGTATCGGGGGTTCGAATCCCTCCCTCTCCGCCATATTGCCGCGTTAACATATTAATTTCATTGAGTATTTTTATCGACAGTGCTTTACTGCCCTAGCGGATGCCCTAGCAGCGAGCCGGCGCTCGGCGACATGATTGTCCCTCGAAAACAACGCAAACGTAGGTCCAAGCCTAAATCTGGCATCGCTCGCAAAACGCGGGCGACTAAACGTCGTTTCGGCCCTCCAACCGCGCCAATCGAGACTCCATTCGTGACAAAGTTTCCTCGATGGCGGTGAGGCGCTTTTCGATCTTTTGGCGCCACTGCTCGCGCGCATTCAAGTTCGCCGTGTCGTGCTCAAGGTATGACTCAAATCTCACGCGCAAGTCGTCTGCCTTTTCATCGGCAGACATTTCGCTCCAAGTTTTGCCGCTCATAGGGTCCGCTCCTAGGTGGATTGAGCATCGCACCAGAATAGCGACCGACGCGGCGGGAGTCGTTCCTGCCCCTCGCGCAATTACGGCATTTGTCGCATTGCCCATCGTTCAGGGCCGTCGGGACGCGGCAACTCGAAATATCGGGGACGCACTGTCATCCGCCGCCCCAAAAAATTTCATAAAATCTCTGAGCTAGCGGCCAGATAGAACGTATAGGCAAGCGCGCCCAGCGAGCCAAAACAGCAACGCTACAATGATGCAGTAAACAAGAACGCCAATCCTGTCCCATGCGCCGGGCCGCTGCCGAATACCAAGCCACTTAGGCCAATAAGGATGAGCAAGCCAGCCAAGCCGCAGCCGAACCAGTATAAAACTTCGCCCAGCCGAGCGACCATTGCTGCCTTCTTTCTAAAACCGCCAACTAACGACCGATGCCAAGAGGCGGCGTGAGGGGCTAAAAAGACGCGAGTTCTTCGATATAGGGCTTGACCAATTGCCACCATTCCAATTCGGAATTGCAGGAAGAGCCACGCACTTTACATTGCGAGATATCATACCCAGAATAGTAGGCATACTGTTGCCGCGTATTAACGTCTTGGACCGTGAACATATATTTGTTGGCATCTCTCGGATCATGCGATAGCAAAACCTTTGTTTGTGCGAATATAAAGCATTTGTTGAGGTGCTCGTTATAATGATTCAGATAAACGGTGTGCAGGATAGGGTCGCCCGTTTTTCTACTCTTGTTGGCTTCCTCTTCAAGCTGTTCATATTCCTCTTCGTAGAATTTCTTTGCACGATCAGCACATCGTTCTTGCAACCTATATTTCATTTCAGGGTCGATACGAGACTGCATTTCAGTCGGCTGTGCTATCGGCTGTTGCCAGTGCAAATAGGCGCTTAGTTGCGGGTTTGATGCCAACACGTAGCCGCCGAGGCCGCCAAGAATCATCAAAAAGGCAGCGCCAAAAATCTTCGCAATCATAGATATTCGCCCTCCTGCCCCTATCAGTACGCCTTGGCCTGGAAAGCTTTACGTCGGGGGCGCCCGTTCCGGTTACGACCGTCGCGCGGCATGCTTCCCGGCCCATCGCGCTCCCGAATTTCATTAAAACCGGTGCGGCGCGGCGGCTCGCGCTCGCGCAGGGTTATGACGTATTCGAGTTCGGGAATTAGCTGGTAGAGGGTGTTCCGACGATCCTTGAGCAAATCAAGAAGAACTTTGAGCGCTGCGATCGGCGCCCGGCGGTGCCCAGTGGCCCAGCTCTTGGCTGTCGAGCGGCGCCCTCTCTTACTAGTCGAGGGTCGCGAGCGCGCAAGCCCGGCAAGTACCATGATCGGGCGGTCAGGGTTGAGAACAATAGCGGCGCGGCGGATCACGCTAGCAGACATGCGGCCCCCAACGGAATGCATCCCAGTTTACTGCAGAAAGAAGGTGGTTGCGCTGTTCGCGCCACAAAAAAGCACGCGCACGAGCCGCCCTCTCTTTTCCCCTTCGCGGCGCATGCTCGCTTTCGATCCGCCACAACGCCACAACGCCCATGCCATGCGGGTTTCTAGCACTTTTCAAAGCGCAACATGCGTTCATTTGTGGCGGTTGCGAATTCCCTAGAAACCCTTGGGCCATCGGTGTTGTGGCGGTGTGGCGGTTCAAAACTCATCGCCCGGCAGGTAGCGGGCAAAGGCGTCATCGAAATGCGCGAGATAATAGCCCTTCGGCGTTCCTGTGGTTGTTCGGATTGTCTCCGGTGCGATCCCGAACGGCGCCAGCATGCGGGCGAGGCTATTAGCGCTAAGCGGCTTGCCACCTCTCCATTCGGCCCACGGGCGTCCCTCGATTGCGATCAAAGCGGCAACCATCTCGACGGAAGATAGGCGGTCCAAGTGACGCTCAGCAAAGATCGCGCGAAGGTCGGTTAGCAGCAGCACGCGTGCGGATTGGTCATCGCCGGTCGCGGTGGCCCCGGAGCATTGAACCGACCGGCGAGCGCGAGCCGGCCACTCGCCACCGGCTGCATCGGCGATGGCCAGCAGCGGGCGCCAGTTGTCGGCAACGCGGTTGAACACGCCGGCGGGCATGTCCGGGTCCGCGGCCCGAATGCGATCCGAATTATCAGCAGCCCACCGCACGGCCTTGCGGGCGAGCTGGTCAAGATGCTCAGTGCGGTCAAACCGGAACGGCTCGATCGCTTCATCCGCCCGGCGTCTCCGCAACTCGATTGGTACCGAACGGTCGGCCAACGTCGCCGGTAACCTGCCGATGAGCGCGATGGCGCAAGCCGAGTAGGTCGAAAAGGAACGCGGCTCAAATTCCTCGCCAACCGTTCGAATGACCGAACCACCTTGCCGGTGGCCGGAATTGAGTATACCGCGCAATTCCTCGTTTTCAGGAAGGAACGTATCGGCTTCGTCAATCAGCAACGTCGGCCGTTGCAATTCGACAACGCGGAAGATAGCAGCCGCGCTTGCGTTGGCTGTCGATAGCGGCCGGCGCACAAGGCGCGATACGACATCAAGCGCCGTAGTCTTGCCGCAGCCCTTTTCCGGCGACGTGATGGCAAGCCGCGGCGAGATGCCAGAGCAATCGAGCAACTGGGTATGCACAACCCAAAGCGCGGCCGTGTCGGCCGCGTGATCGAACATGACGACGTGCCGGCGAATGCTCGTCGCGAGCGCGGTAAGCAATTCGGCCCCGTTGACAGACTCGGGCCATGGCTCCGGTTCGGGCAACGTCAGAGCGTGGCCTTGTTTTCCATCGTCGTTGAGCTTGTCGCGTTCGGCACCGACCAGACGGTCGAGAATGGCAGCGCGCACATTCAAGCGCTCCGCCGCGCTTTTGCGCTCGCGCTCGTATTCAATCACGCTCAGCTTTGCGAGTCGGCGGATTTCATCATCATCGTCCGCTGCGGAGTGGGCTTCAGACTGTTTGCCGGTAGAATCAGGATTGGCGTCTCCGCCCCCCGCGGAGTGGCTTTCAGCCTCTTCGCTGTTAGCCGACGCATTGGCGCCACCCTTACATGGATTTTGGATCTTCGGTTTTGATGGGCTGTTTCCAATCCATCCGCGTTCGCTGGCCATATGAAATACCGTCGCCAGCGTGACGCGCCGGCCATCACGAGACGGGCGATCGAAACTTTCCCACGTCCGCGCCTGATCGGCCTCGTTGTATTTCTCGGGTGCGGTCTGCGACCATTCGCACCAAATCGCGAAGCCGCGTTCGCCCCATCCGGCTTCGTGAATCGCCATGCCGACGCGCAACCAAACGTCCCGGTCTACCGCCGGGATGACGGTGAGCGCCGAACGCAATTGCACCTCGTCATAGGCGCTCCACGGCGTAAGCGCCTTGAGGGCGCGCGCTGCAAGCGAGGGCGCGCCGGCTGGTCTGTTCTTGAGATAGGCCGGCGGTTCGCCCAACGCGGCAATTATCGGGTCGGGCGACCGTGCCGCGTCGCCGCGGCCTCTCGCCCACTGTTGCAGCCATGACGGCGCCTCAGCCAACATGCTCGCACCATTGATAGACGTGGCCGCTGGCGTGGCGCGAAGGTGGCGCGACGACGTAGCCGCCATCGCCGCGCACGTCGAGGCCGTTGCCGGTGCTGCATGGAATCGGCGTGAAGCTTGCCGGCGTGGCGAAATACAAGTGCCAGCCGCGCGCCGTTTTCACGATTGCGGTTCGAGGCAAAGGGCCGTGCTGAGCGACAAGGCCTTGCAGCGTTGCGAGGCCGTCGGCGCCGTCGATATCAATGACGATGAGCCCGGAGACGGCGCCTGTTGCAATTCCGATATTGGCGTCCGGCCATTTGCGCCACCACGCCTCGATCTGGCGGGCATCGGTAGTTGCGACCTTGAAGCCGCCTTTGACGCGGGGATGCTTGCCGGCGTTCTTGCCGCAATCCCAGCCGCAGGTGCATCGCCTGTCTTGAACGGAATGCAAGGGAAAGACGCGCCAATTGCGCCCGGCGGATTGCAGAGCGCATTCCAAGAGCGAAGGCGCAGTCATCGTCTGGACTCGCCGCGTGCATTTTTCTTACCGGATTTTTCGGCGGGCACCGCGGCCTCGATCGCGGGAAGATGCTCGATCCAGGCGCGCAAGTCGCTCGCCAGCACAAGAGTTCGCCGGCCACGTTTGACCGCGCGCAGCTCGCCGGACTTGATCGCTTCATAAAGAGCCGTGCGGCCGGCGCGCGCGACCGCGCACGCTTCGGCTACAGTGTAGGCAAGGGGAGATTCCATGACATGCTCGCCATCGTTGGCCGGACTGGCCCGGCAACCGCGCCCGCGCGCCTGCGGGCGATGGCGAGTAAGAGATTGATTGGTCTGGAAGTCTTGCGACAACCCGCGATAACGACACGACAAATGGCGACATTAGCGTTGTCGCATCCGCTATTTCGGATATCGCTTTGCGAGCACGCGTTGAACGGCCCGCGCAATGTCTTTGGGAACCGAGCTTTGGTTGGTCTTCAACTGGGCTATGATTTTGTTGTCGCGATCCTTTGCGCTAAGTCCATTTGGAATACCGTTCGGCCAGAGCTGGTCAATGGCTTCCGCAATCCCACGCGTCTTTGCGCCGGGGCCTGTTCGCTTCGAATCCACGGCAAGGGCTGTGATTGCGGCGCTCCCTTGGACTGTCTCGGTGGCGGTGCTGTCTTGCGCCGCCGTTGTGGACGAGTGCTGCGCCGTTTGCTCGCCAACGCAAAGCTCGTTGGTCACATCCGCGGTGGAAAGCTCAAGTAAGTCGATTGGCCAATTCTCCCAGCCTCTCATCCATTCCCGCTCGCGACGCTCGCCCCAGCGCGGACCGATCGGCCACGGCGACAAGGGGTAAGACCGTACCCAATCGAAATCGATGGGTGTCAAGTGAACGGGTGGACGGACATTTCCGTTGCCTTTGCCGCCGTAAAAGATTTGGCCTCCCCTCGCGCGGTCGCTGACCTCGATCCTGACACGAACGCGGATTTTGCCGTCAGCCACCGCGCCAGACAGATCAAGCTTTGCTTCATCTTCACCCACGCCGGTCGCCATGACGCGCCTCAGCGCGTCCGCAAGCGGCTCCCAATCCGGAGTGTATGCCACTGACCACCGCCTCCACCGCCGCATGAGAGTGGCGCGGAGCAAGCCGGACGGCGGTGGTGATCATGTCCGGCGACGGTTGGCCGACCGGCCCCGCGCCTATCACCAATTTAGCACGATGAGGGTGCGCACCCGAAACGGTGCGCACCCCACATTCAGCTTTGGCGCTAGCGGATGCTCGCGCCTTTGCCGCCCGCAATCGCGTTAAGCTTACGAAGAACCTAGGCTCGGCGCGACCGTGGGCCGCCCCCTACTTGTGAACGACCATACCCCGAGGCACGATGTCCTGGGCGGGACGACATGAAGTATAAGAAGCCTAAGCAGGGTCAATCCAAATCGGACTACAAGCAGAAGGTGATGCTGCGGCTGTCAGACTTGTCGGCGGCGGGAGCCGAGCAATTTGTTGCGGCTATGAAGGAGGCAGCGGGTAAGGTTCGGTACACCGGAAGTCCGTATCATCGTTCTTCTGGGTCAAAGGCCGGGCTGGTCGTCCAACGTGCCGGACTTTCGAGTCGTTGCCCTCCAAGTTGGACCAACCAGGAGGCAACGCGAGTTCTTCGGTTGGGGATTATCGAAGGGCGCGTGTCCCAACTGTGGACCAACAGATACCCCCAGTTCGTGTGGCACCTGGATGGCGACGTACTATATGAAGCGAGGCTTACAAACAGTGGGAACGGCGAATATCATGGCTACCCACTAGAAGATCGATGGCAATGGCCCAGGAACTACCAGCCCCCGGAGACTTTTCTGTAGATTTGCAGTGGCCTGCAAATCCGGAGAAGGGTGGAGTCGCACTGCTCGACGGCTCACTTGGCCGATTGGGGATGCTTGTGTCTGGCACTTCCCTCACGTCGTACCAGACCGATGCCGGGGTCAAGGCATCCCACATCACCGTGCCGCTGTATCACTTGGTCAACTGGCTGGCTCACAATTGGTGGGCATTTCTATACGAGCCTCGCAAGCTCAACAACGAGGAAGGGGAGAAGGATTTCCGGACGCGTCATTGGCTTGGAGCTGCTCGGGAAGGCTTCGTGCTGCCCGACGTAATGTTTTCTCCTGCTGGCGGAAACACCGAGGTAATAGCGCGGCCTAGCTATCTGCGATTTGCCCAACTCACTTTCCTTGAAACAGTCAGCTCTATCGTGACTACCGAAAATGTTCGGGCGCAGTTCACGAGTTTGATAGATTCCGTTCTTCAACGGCTTGGCGAAAAAGGCATCAAAGACTCCGACGCGCATCATGCTTGGAGCCGCGTGAAAGATACTGACAACGATCAAGAGGCATATTGCCGTCTAATTGGTTCGATGGGCCTTTCCCCCTACGTTGATCATCCTGACATTGATAAGGGGTTGGAGGTTGTCGCAGACCGCATCACAGAGACGATGATGGTTGATCTTTGTGAAGCCACAAACGTTCGTACCTTTCAACGTGCTGCGGACGTTACCTCGGCCATGTCGGCGGCGATGGAGAAATCAGAACCAATTGGGATGGAGCCATTGCTGGCAGTTGGTAGGCCCTCAGACGGTGTACGCCCAGCCTATGAGTGGGGCTATAGGGCCAGCGATGCGGCTCGTCGCTCGTTCGGAATCGCAGCCGACGATCCGGATGGCTCAAAGGTCTTCTTTGATAAAATCGGCTTCAAGTTAGACGCGCCCCAAGAGCCGGCACCTGCTTCTCCGATTGTCGGCGCACTAAAAGTCAATGCTGGCAAGATGAAGCTGTCTTTGGGGCCGACAGACATCGCCACAAAGAAATTTGGCGCGGCGCGAGCTTCCTTCCTTGCTTGGTCGAAGGGAGAAAACAATTCAAGGCTTGTTACGACCGCTAGAACTCGTGATCAGCAAGCCAGTCGAGCATTTGCTGCCGAAATCTTGGCGCCTGCCAAGTACCTGGAAAAGCGACTGGGCAAAGGCGTAGAGGTTTCGCCGTTTCAGCTTGATAAGATCGCAAGTGAAATCGGCGTAGCTCCGACGGTCGTCCGGTATCAAGCGCAAAACCACGGTTACGAATTTTCCGAGGCTGCTTGAAATTTGACCACCGCCTAAATTGAAGGTCGGTCACTCGGCCTTACGCCTTGCGGCGGAACGCCACGACCTTGCCGGCCTTCGGCGCCGCGCAATAGACGGCCCACGCTTCCATCAGCTTGCGCCGCTTGTCGAACAGGTCGCCGCGCCGGTAGGCCGCTTCCGCCTTGTTCTCGATCACATGGGCCAGCGCGGCCTCGCAAACCTCGTTGGTGAAATTCGTGCATTCGGCTGACCAGTCGCGGAATGCCGAGCGGAAGCCATGCACTGTCGGACCGTCGATCTTCATGCGGCGCAACACCATTTCGAGCGCCATCACCGACAACGGATTGCCCGCCTTCTGGCCGGGAAAGACGAAATCGCCGTTGCGAGCTTCATGCATCGCTTTCACGATCTTGAGCGCACGCTTGGACAGCGGAACGCGATGCTCGCGGCCGGCCTTCATGCGCGCGGCCGGAATCGTCCAGACAGCGCGATCAAGGTCAAATTCATCCCACCGCGCGCCAAGCACCTCGCCCGACCGGGCGGCCGTCAATACGGCAAATTCGAGCGCCAGCGCCGCGGTAGCCTGCCGCGCCTGCAAGTCGCTCATGAAGGCCGGCAGCTCGGCATAGTTCATCGCGGCGTGGTGCCCGCGCGTAAGCCGCTGGCGCTTGGGCAAGAGCTGATCGAGATGGCCGCGCCACCGCGCCGGGTTCTCACCGTTGCGCAGCCCTTGCGCCTTGGCGGCATCAAGCACGCGCTCGATCCGGCCGCGAAGGCGGGAGGCGGTTTCTGGCTTTTCGCTCCAAAGCGGCTTGAGAACCGACAGCACGTCATCGGTGGTGATCTTGTCCGCCGGCAGACGGCGCAACGGGGCGGCATACTCGCGCAAGGTCATTTCCCATTGCGCAGCGTGCTTGCCGTTGCGCCAGGATGGCCGCATGGCCTCGATCACGCGGTCGGCGCATTCGCCGAACGTGGCACCCGCTGACGGCCTTCTGGCGTCCTTTGGATTGATGCCTTCGGCGAGCTTGGCGCGGGCGTGCGAGGCGAGTTCGCGCGCGCGGGCAAGCGTTACGTCCCGTGCCGAACCAAATCCAATTTCGGTGGGCTTGCCATGCCAGCGATACAGGAACACCCACCGCCGGCCGCCGTTCGGCGAAATCGAGAGATAGAGCCCGCCGCCATCGGCGTGACGACCGTGCTCCGTGATTGTCGCCACCGCCCGCGCGTTCAGCCGGTTGATTTTCCGCGACATCGCCGCTCCCTCTGCCCTAGCACCTGCCCTAGCATTTACGCCGGATTGTAGCGGATGAGGGCGAGCAAGGAAAGACAGAGATGGCAGGAAATGCCCATGAAAGCGGGTTTTGTGAACACGGTGGCGAACCGGGGCAAACGTCGCCGGAAGCTAGTTTGGCGGTCTCCCTCTCCGCCAGTTTTTAGTTCCGCTCCGCCAGTTCGCCGCTCTCGAAATCCCCTGAAGAACGGCGCTCCGGCCTGCGCGCCGCCTGCGGTCCTATGGCGCTTAGCGCCTTGTTCGTTCCTCCGCTAAGCTTGCCTCGCCGCGGCGGCAGCAGAACCGCGGGCGCGAGAGTTAAGGGAGAGATCGTCATGGACCGACGGCAGGTGGTAGCGGCGCTGACGGCGCTGATGGCGATGCCGATGGCGGCGCGCGCGGACGACTACCCGACGCGCAATGTCACCATCCTGGTGCCGTTCGCTCCCGGCGGCGGCACCGACCTGTTGGCGCGCGCTTATGCGGGCATTCTCGAGAAAGATTACGGCAAGAATTTCGTGATCGAGAACCGGCCCGGCGGCGGCACCACGATTGCCGCGACCACCACGGCGCATGCGACGCCGGACGGCTACACGCTGATGCAGGGCACCAGCGGCACGATAGCGATGAACCCCACCATCTTCAAGCATCTGTCCTACGAGCCCTTGAAGACGCTGGTGCCGGTGGCGCTGATCGCCGGGGCGCCGTTCGTGCTGACGGTCAATCCGGAATTGCCGGTGCACAGCGTGGCGGACCTCGTCGCGCTTGCCAAGAAGCGAGAGGCCGAAGGCAAGCCGCTGACTTACGGGTCCGGCGGCGTCGGCGCCTTCCATCATCTGTGCGCCGCACTGTTCTCAAGCCTGACCGGCATCAAGATGACCCATGTGCCCTACCGGGGCAGCGCGCCCTCCACTCTGGCGTTGATCTCAGGCCAGATCGACGTGCTGTTCGTCGACCTCGGGCCGATGCTGCCGCAGATACAGGCCGGCAAGGCCCGGGCGCTCGGCATCACCAGCGACAGGCCGTTCCCGACCGCGCCGGACATCAAGCCGCTGGCCGAGGTCGGCCTGCCGTCCTGGCCGAACACCGTTGCCTGGCAGGCCCTGCTCGCGCCCGGCGGCACGCCGCGGCCGATCCTCGAAAAGCTCAACAAGGACGTGAACGCCGCCGTGCACTCGCCGGAGATGAAGGCGCCGCTGGACAAGCTCGGCATGATCGGGCTCGGCGACAAGTCGGTGCAGCAGTTCGACGACTTCGTGAAGTCGGAAACCGTGCGCTGGGCCAAGGTCATCAAAGAGGCGAACCTGGCCGGCACGCAGTAGCTCCGGCTCAATCCGTACTGGCGCAGAAGCCAAAGGCGCCCGACGCCGCCGGGCCCAGCCCGCCGCCGATTGCTTAATGATCACCGGCAAAACACCGCGCGCGCCGCCGTACCGGCGCTGGATTGCGGGCAGGCTCCGGTATATGCAGTCGCCGCGCGCGGCCGCCTCATGGTGCAGGCAGACGCGAGCCGACCTATAGGTATTTCGTTATGGCGGTCCCACAATTGCGCATTTCCGGCACCCGCGACTATGCGGGCGACGACGCCGTCGCCCTGCAGGTGGCGCGCGACGCCATCGGCGCGACCTTGCGGCGCTATGCCTATGCGGCGATCAATCCGCCGATCCTGGAAAGCGCGCTGCCGTTTCTCAACCGCTCCGGTGAGGACATTCGCCGGCAGATGTACATTTTTCCGGACCCGGCGGGTCAGGAACTGTGCCTGCGGCCCGAACTGACGATCCCGGTGTGCCGCGCCTATCTGCGCCAGACGCAAGCCCAAGGCACGGACGCCGGCACCAATGCGCACGCGGCGCGGCTCAGCTATTTCGGCCCGGCCTTCACCTATGAGGCGGCGAGCGAAGGCCGGCATCGCCAGTTCTATCAGGCGGGCGCCGAATATATCGGCGCGGCGGCGCGCGAGGCTGCCGATGCCGAGATTTTCGCGGCCGCACTCGACTCGCTGCAGGCCGCCGGCCTTGCGCAAGCCTCGATCGAGATCGGCGACGTCGAAGTCCGCAACGCGTTCATCGACCAATTGCCGATCAGCGATAAATCGAAGACACGCATCCGCCGCATGGCGCTGCGCAATCCGAGTGCCGCTGCTTTGGCGGCGAGCGCCGGCCCGGCAGCAGCCATTGCCGAGGAAACAAATCAGTTCGGCGAACTGGCGTCGCTCCTCGCCGCGGCCGAGCCCGGCAAGGCCGAATTGCTGATCCGCGAGATTTTCGATCTTGCCGACGTGCGGCACGTCGGCGGCCGCACGCCGGAAGAGATCGTCGAGCGCCTGACCAGCCGCACCGCGCAGCAGGCGGAGCCGATTTCCGCCGAGCTCATTGCGGGCGTCGTTGCGCTCCTTAACATTCGCGCCGCGCCGGAGGCGGCGTTCAAGGCCATTCGCGAGCACTTCCGCACATTCCGCATCGGCTCGATCGACGCGGTGCTGGAGCGCTGTGACAAGCGCATGCGCTACGTCGAGGCCTATCGGGGCGCGCCGGTCGCGGCGCAGTTCAATGTCGGGCTGCGGCGCGGACTCGAATATTACACCGGGTTTCTGTTCGAGATTTACGCGAAGGACATGCGGCAGATCGGCCATGTCTGCGGCGGCGGCCGTTACGACAATCTGCTCGAAGGCCTGGGCGCAGGCGAGGCCATCCCTGCGGTCGGATTCGGCATCGGCCTCGATCGCCTGCTGCTGGCGCTGCAGAAAGCCGGCGCTCGCGGCGCCGATGACGGGCTCGATACCGACGCGCTCGTCGTCGCTGCCGGCAAGACGCCGCATGAGCAATGTATCCGCGCCGCGGCCGCACTGCGCGCCGCCGGCTGGGCGGTCGAGCTCGATGCGTCCGGGCGCGATGAAGAAAGCGCTGTGCGCTATGCGGGCAAGCACAAGATTTCCCGCGTCGTGTTCGTCAGCGAAAGCGACCTGAAGAAGGGGCAGCTCCGCGTGCGCGATCTCACCACGCGCGAGGATCGCCTCGTGCCGCTTTCGTCCCTTGCGGCGAACGGAAAGGGCGGCGGCACGGCTGAGCCGGCGAGCAAACGAAAATGAATCCGCGCGCCCAAAAACTCGTGCTCGCGCTGCCCAGCAAGGGGCGGCTGCAAGAGCAATCGATCGCTTTCCTCAACGGCTCCGGCTTCGACGTGCGGCGGGTCGGCAACGGCCGCGAATACGTCTCGGCGCTGGTCGGCCTCGACGACGTCGAGGTGATCTACTTGCGCCCGGAGGAGATTCCGAGCCGCGTCGAGCAAGGCGACGCGCACGCCGGCATTACGGGCGAAGATTTGTATCGCGAATACGGCGAAGGCGAACCGGCCTCGGGATTGCTGATGCCCAAGCTTGGCTTCGGCGGCGCCCGCCTGGTCGTCGCGGTCCCGCAATCGTGGGTCGACGTGTCGACCATGAGCGACCTCGACGAAGCCGCCATGCTGTTCCACCAGCGGCACGGCCGAAGCCTGCGGGTCGCCACCAAATTTTCCCGGCTGACGCGGGCGTTCTTTGCCGACAGCGGCATCGTCGAGTATTCGCTGGTCGGCTCGTCGGGCGCCACCGAAGGCGCGCCGGCCAGTGGCGTTGCCGACTTCGTGGTCGACCTGACCTCGACCGGCACCACGCTTGCGGAAAATCACTTGAAGGAGATCGCCGGCGGCACCGTGCTGCAGACCGAAGCCTGCCTGATCGCTTCGCTGCGCTCGGCTTCATGGGGCGAGCGGCCGTTGGCGGCGCTGGAGCAGTTCGTGGCGCAGATCGAAGCGCGCATCCGCGCCACTTCGCAATTGGTGCTGCGTTTTTCGGTCCCGGCAAAAACCGCGGCGAAGAGCAAGCGGCAGCTCGCGGAAAAATTCGACTGCGTCGTGAATACGTGGCCGGACGCGCCGGATGCATCCGATAAGGGCCGCGCCTTCGTGGTCGCCTATTGCCAGCGCGGTCAGCTCTACGGTGCGGTCAAATTTCTCAAGTCGTGCGACGCCGCCAGCATCCTGGTCGATCGCGGCGAGTTCATCTTCGAAGGCTTTTCGCCGGCGTTCGAGACGTTCCGCAAAATGCTCAAGCACCCGGCAAGCGCGGAACCAAGGATCGCACGAGACCATTGAGGACGGCGCCCGGCGCCGCGGCGGGAGCTTCGCGCATCGTGCTCCGTTGCTGGCGCCATCCGCGGCGAATTGCTACTGACGGACTGCCCGCGCGGCGTCTTATGCGACAGCAGGATTTTCGAAAATGGCGGATCAACCCGAAACTCTCAACCGGCCGAAGGCGCGTTTGCCGCGCGGTTTCTCGGATTCGACCGGCAAGACACTGGCGATTTACGAAGAGCTGATCGCCAAGCTGTCGCGGGTCTATGCCTCGTACGGCTTCGAGCGGCTGGCCACGCCATCGATCGAGTTCGCCGACGCGCTCGGCAAATTCCTGCCCGACCAGGACCGGCCGCATGAGGGCGTGTTCTCGTTCCAGGACGACGACGGCCAATGGCTGTGCCTGCGCTACGATCTTACCGCGCCGCTCGCCCGCTATGTGGCGGAGAACTACGACTCGCTCGCCTTTCCGTATCGCCGTTATCAAACCGGAACGGTATTTCGCGATGAGAAGCCCGGACCCGGGCGCTTCCGCGAGTTCATTCAGTTCGACGCCGACACGGTCGGCACGTCGGCTTTGGCGGCCGATGCCGAGCTGTGCATGCTGGTCGCCGACAGCCTCGAAGCCCTGGGCCTTAGTCGCGGCGATTACGTCATCAAGGTCAACAACCGCAAAGTCCTCAACGGCGTCCTTGAACTCATCGGCGTGCCGGAAGGTTCTCAGGGCGACGCGCTACGCCTTGCCGTGCTGCGCGCCATGGACAAGCTCGATCGGCTCGGCGAGCGCGGCGTGGCGCAGCTGTTGGGCGCCGGGCGCAAGGACGAATCCGGCGACTTCACCAAAGGCGCGGGGCTGGAGCCGAACGCCATCGAGCGCGTGCTCGGTTTTCTGCACGCCGGCGGCGGCGACCGCGGCGCGGTGTGCGCAAGTCTCGGCGAACTGGTCAAAGGCAGCGCAGTCGGCGAAGCCGGCGTCGCCGAGCTGCGCGAGATCGACGCCGTGCTCGCCGCGGCGGGATTCGGCCTCGAGCGCGTGCGCATCGATCCCGCCATCGTACGCGGCCTTGCCTATTACACCGGCCCGGTGTTCGAGGCCGAGCTGACGTTCGAGATCAAGGGCGACGACGGCCGCCCGGTGCGCTTCGGCTCGGTCGGCGGCGGCGGCCGCTACGACGACCTGGTCGAGCGCTTTCTCGGCAAGAAGGTGCCGGCGACCGGGGTGTCGATCGGCGTATCGCGGCTCGCCGCGGCGCTGGAGATGCGCGGCTTGTTGTCGGGACAAACCCACACCGGCCCGGTCGTCGTGCTGGTGCTCGACCGCGATCAGCTGCCGCGCTACCAGACCATGGTCTCGGAATTGCGCGCCGAGGGAATCCGCGCCGAGCTTTATCTCGGCCAAAGCGGCATGCGCGCTCAGCTCAAATATGCCGACAAGCGCGCCGCACCGATCGTCGTCATCGAAGGCGGCGACGAGCGCGCCAAAGGCGAGGTGACGCTCAAGGACATGGCGCTCGGCGCCGAGCTGTCGGGTGAAATCAAGAGCCGCGCCGAATGGGCCAAGGGCGCCGTCGCGCAAGTCTCGATCCGCCGCGAAGATCTGGCCCGCCGCGTGCGCGAAATCCTCGAGCGCCACCGGACCTGAGTCCGGCGCGGCACCGCGCCAAGGCAGTTTGATGGAACACGCCACGCCAGTCCCGCGTTAAATCTCTGCGCACGGGCGGAGGCTCTTTGGAGCTGCCGTAAGCGATGCTCTTGCGTGTTTGGTGCCGGTACGATGGCCGGCTTCGCGCCCTACCCCGCGAACGATTGTGGTGAAACAGGCGGTGCTGCAACGGCAGCGGCACCGAGGTTTGGCGCGATGCGGCGATCCGGCAGGAGGTATGCGATGCGATGCGTGATGGTGAATGGAGCAAAACTCAAGGCCCAGGCTTTCTGCGCCCATTGCGGTGACGAAATCGACCACAGTTACATCCGTGAGGTCGGCACTCGTTTGGTCTATTGCGATTTTCATTGCTACAGTGTGGCGCTCGAGACTTCGGCGGCAACACGCGGCTACTATCCCCCGGCGTTTGGCACCTGGACGCGCACGTCATGACCGTGCGCTGCGATCATTGCCGGCGGCCGCTCGGCCTTATGGTGCATCGCTATTGGCGGATGCGGTTCTGCTCCGCCCCCTGCATGCAGGCCTATGAGCGTCGGCTGCACCATGACACCAAACAAAAAATCGCGAGAATCCGGCGCGATAGCGCTCGTGGTGAAGAGCCGCGGCTGGACCAGCGCCCGTTTGAGCCGCCAGGCGGGGCCGATTCGACGCGGCGCCTCGCCGGTTAACCTCCTTCGATAGATTTTATTTTTCCGGGCGGCGGAGCCAAATCGCCGTTACGGCGTTGTCTTGCACAGTCCTCGCGCCGTTCCGGTGCCCAGATCAGCCCATGACCTCAGCTCACCAGGGACAGTGCGGCACGGCCGCGCCGGTCAATCGCGCCGCTTGGCGCCGGCAGCTTTTTTTGCTCGCTCTATTTCTGATCGGCTTGCCGACCGCCGCGCTCGCCGCGCAGGGCGTGCCGTCGGAAAGCTCGCTTGCGATCTTCGTCGCCCAGCTCGGCGTTCTGCTGCTGGTTGGCCGGCTGATGGGCGAAGCGGCGCAGCGCATCGGCCAGCCGCATGTCATGGGCCAGCTGGTCGCCGGTCTGCTGCTCGGCCCCTCCGTGCTCGGCGCGCTGTGGCCGGAGGCCCAGCACGCGCTGTTTCCCAGCGCCGACGCGCAAAAAAATCTGATCGAGGGCGTCGCCCAGCTCGGCGTCCTGATGCTGCTGCTGCTCACCGGCATGGAGACCGATTTGCCGCTGGTGCGGCGCGTCGGCCGCACGGCCGTGATGGTGGCGATCGCCGGCGTCGCCATCCCGTTCGCCTGCGGCATGGCGCTGGGCGAGATGCTGCCGGATGCACTGTTGCCGAAGCCGGAGGCGCGGCTCGTCACCTCGCTGTTTCTCGGCATCGCGCTGTCGATCTCGTCGGTCAAGATCGTCGCCATGGTGGTCCGCGAGATGAACTTCATGCGCCGCGACATCGGCCAGATCATCGTCGCATCGGCCATTCTCGAGGACACCATCGGCTGGGTGATCATCGCCATCGCGTTCGGTTTGGCGACCGCCGGCCATATCGACATCTGGTCGGTCGGCCGCGCGCTGATCGGCACCGCAGCCTTTCTGGCGGCGAGCCTGACCATCGGACGGCGCATCGTGTTTCATCTGATCCGCTGGGCCAACGACAGTTTTCAGAGTGAATTTCCGGTCATCACCACCATTCTGCTGATCATGGTGGGCATGGCGCTGCTCACCCAGGCGATCGGCGTCAACATGGTTTTGGGCGCATTCGTCGCCGGCATCCTGGCCGGCGAATCGCCGATCCGCAGCCGGCACATCGACGAGCAATTGCGCGGCCTGGTCGCCGCCTTGTTCATGCCGGTGTTCTTCGGCTTGGCCGGACTGAGCGCCAACCTGACGATTCTGAAAGACCCGACGCTCGCCGCGCTGGCGGCAGGACTCGTCCTGATCGCCTGTGTCGGAAAATTTGCCGGCGCCTTCGTCGGCGGCAAGCTCGGCGGACTGACGCGCAGCGAAGGCCTGGCGCTCGCCTGCGCGATGAATGCGCGCGGCTCGACCGAGGTGATCGTCGCCTCGCTCGGCCTGTCGATGGGCATTCTCAGCCAGAACCTGTTCACGCTGATCGTCGGCATGGCGGTGATCACCACCATGTCGATGCCGCCGATGCTGCGCTGGGCGCTCAAGCGGCTGCCGATGCGCAAAGCCGAGCGCATCAGGCTCGAGCGCGAGGAGCTCGACGCCCGCGGCTTCGTCACCAATCTGGAGCGGCTGTTGCTCGCCGTCGACGACAGCCGTAACGGCAGATCCGCGGCGCAGCTCGCCGGCATGATCGGCGGCTCCAGCGGCAAGCCGACCACCGTTCTGGAGCTGAGCTTCGGCGAGGCGCAGAAGAAGTCGGCCGCGAGCGAAAAAAAGGCTGCGAACGGCAAGAAGGCCGCGAGCGACAAGAAGGCTGCGAGCGACAAGAAAGCACCGGAAGAGGACGCCGAAGCCAAGGCGCACGCCGAGGATTCGGCGCAGGAAGTGAAAGCCGCCGCCGAGCGCGTTACCACGCTCGAAACCCATCCCGAAGAGGAAAAGCCGGGCAACATCGACGTGACCACCGTGCGCAAGCCGGCGACGTCTCCGGAAAGCATCGCGGAGGAAGCCCGTAAGGGCTACGACCTCTTGGTCATCGGCGTCGCCGAGCCGCGCGATCCGAAGGGCGGCTTCGGCCGCGGCATCTCGCTCATCGCCAAGAATTTCGAGGGCGCGCTGGCGGTCATCGACGGGCCTGACGGCGAGCCCGAGCAGCTGTTCAAGGAAGGCGGCAAGATTCTCGTGCCGGTCAACGGCACTGACGCGTCGCGCCGCGCCGCCGAAATCGGCTTCACGGTGGCGCGCGCCACCGACGCCGAGGTCACGGTGCTCTATGTCACCCGCAGTACCGGCGGCAAAGGCGACGGCCCTTCCCCGGCGCGCGGGACCCGGCGCCAGGAGGCCGCGGTCCTCAAAGACATCGGAGCCTTGGCGGAGCGTTACGACCTCGATGTGCGGCGCAGCATCCGTGCGGATTCGGCGCCCGACGAAGCGATCATCCGCGAAGCCAAGCGCGGCTATGACCTCATCGTGCTGGGTGCGAACCGGCGCCCCGGCGATACGTTGTTTTTCGGCAATACCGCAGCGGCGGTGCTCGATCGGGCGGAGACCTCGAAGCTGTTTGTTGCAAGCTGACGGCGCGCCCACCCGTGGCCTCCGCGACTCAGCAGCGCGCCGCCGATCAGGACTGGCAAAGATGCAGGATCAGGCGCATATTTCTACCATGCCGGGCCGCAAATGGCTGCAGTACCGGCGCGCCGCTGCACTCAGGGCTGACGCGGCTGCGGCGCAGGGAACGCGTTCATGTCCATAGTCCCGCTTCTCTCGCAATCGGCCTTCGACCCTGAATTCATCGAGACACTGGTCTCGGCATACGAAGACGCCTGGAGGCGAGTCGAGCAATCCGGCAGCGCTTTCGCCTCGCCGCGTTACCGGCGTGCAGCCCAAGAGATCGTCGCCAAGCGGATCATCGAAATGGCGCAACGCGGCGAGCGTGAGCCGACCCAGCTCGCCGAAGACGCCGCAAGTTATCTGGCGCGGTCTTACGCCTGATCGGCCGCAAGCTGCTTGCGACGGATGATCACCGCCAAGGATCGCCGCTAAACCGCGGCTCTTCTGCGGAGCCCCATGCGCGCGGCGCGGCGGTGCGGTCGCGATAGGGCGCCCAATATCTTCGCTGCGCTTCGTGCACCGTGCGCTTGTGCGGCTCGCGGCTATTTGAAAGCTCGGTCTTGCGGCGATACGCCGTGACGGTACTCTTTTGTGGAATGGCCCGCTGCTCCGCGGTTTTGCGCGACGGCTTCGCGGTTTTTTTGGCTTTGAGCGAACCGGCTTTGGCTGCGGTCGTGATCTCCGGCCGCGGATTGGTCACGTGATGCGAATGCTGGACCAGCGCGTCGGCCGAAAACAAAAAGCCGATAACGATCGCTGCGACCACGCTCAGATAGGCGACGATAGATGCCAGGAGTCCCATAGGCGACCGAAATTGTCCCCCGCCGCCGGTGCAGTAATGCGCGATCCCCGCTTCGCGTTCCCGCCCGCGAGCGATCGTGCCTGCGGGGCCTGCGGAACCGAGGCCCTTCGTGAAAGGTTCATGAGTTTGGGCAACGCTTTAGCCGTGGGCGGGCGAGAATAGCGGAATAGCCGTGGACCTGCTTCTTTCATCGCTCTGGCTCGCAACCGTCATCTGGTTGATCCGGCGAGCGATCGGTCAACGCGGATTGCTGCCACGGCTGTCTGCGGCCACGCCGCCATTGGCGGACGCGGCGCCGCCTCTCACCGTCATCGTTCCGGCGCGCAACGAGGCGGCCAATATCGGACGCTGCCTCCGCTCGCTCCTGGCGCAGGATTACCCGGCAGATCGCCTCAAGGTGCTGGTGATCGACGACCATTCCACCGACGACACCGCCGCAATCGTGCGCGCCATCGCGGCCCGCCACCCACAGGTGTCATTGTCGTCGAGCCCGCCGCTGCCGCCGCGCTGGACCGGCAAGTCGCATGCCTGCTGGATCGGCGCGCGCGGCGTGGCGCTGGAAAGCGAATGGCTGTGTTTTTTGGATGCCGACGTGTGGGGTGAACCGCCGCTGTTGTCGAGCGCGCTCCATGCCGCAGCAGCGCAACATCTCGACCTGCTCTCGCTGGCGCCGCGCCAGGAGCTGGGCAGCTTCGCCGAGCGCCTGATGTTGCCGTGCGGACTCATTCTCCTGTCTTTCCTGCAGGACTTGCGCGAGGTGCAGAGCCGCAGCGGTTCGGCCGTCACGGCGACCGGCCAGTTCATGCTGATCCGTCGCGGCGCTTACGAGGCGGCCGGCGGCCATGCCGCCGTGTCGAACGTGATCTGCGAGGATCTCGAATTCGCCCGACTGCTCAAGCAATCGGGACGTAGCGTGCTGCTGATGGGCGGCGACGACCTGATCGCGACCCGCATGTATACGGGCTGGCGCACGCTGTGGCCGGGCTTTGCCAAGAACCTGGTCGATACGCTCGGCGGCCCGCGCGCCACGCTCACCTTCGCGCCGCTTGCCGTCGTTCTGGCCTGGGCTGCCGTGGTCCTGCCGATCGTCGATGCCATCGCGTTCTGGCACGGCGTGCCCGGCGCCTGGGCCGCTTTCGCGGTGGCGCTCGCCGCCTCGGCCGCGGCCTTCGGCCTGCACATCGCGGCTACGTTCCACTTCGGCATTCCGTTCTGGTACGGTCTTCTGTTTCCGCTCGGCTACACGTTGGGCGCGGCCATGGCATTTGACAGCGTGCGCTGCCGTCTGACCGGGCGGGTGATCTGGAAAGGCCGGATCTACTCATGAAGGCGGTCAGGAGGAAGGCCGACGAGCGCCCTGCGATCGACCGCGGCGCGCGGCGGCTCATCGATCTGGAGGAGGCCCGCGCCGTCATGATCGCGGCGGCGCTGCTCGCCGTCTTTCTTTATTTCATCAAGCTGATCCTGCTGCCGTTTCTCTTGCCGGCCGTGCTCGCCTATATCTGCACGCCACTGCTCGACGGGCTCGCCGCCCGCACGCGCTGGCCGCGCTGGATCTTCGCTGTTCTGTTTTTTCTGTTTTTCCTCGGCGTCGGCGGCCTGTTTGCGATGTTCGCCGGCGAGCGCCTTGTGGTCGAGGTGCGCAGTCTGGCGTCCGACCTGCAAGGCATGCTTGAGCGGTTCGTTCGCGACGCGGCGGGCGACCAGCCGGTCCGGCTCTTCGGCTACACGGTCGATGCGCACCAGTTCGTGCAGGGCGCGCTGGCGCGGTTGCGCGACTGGATCGCCCAATCCGACAAGCTCGTCATGCTGGCCGGCTACAGCGTCGCCGCCATGATGGGCGTGTTTCTCACCGCGGTTCTGTTGTTCTACTTCCTGCTCAGCGGCCACCGCATCGCCAGCGGCATTTTCTGGATGGTGCCGCCGCATCGCCGCGACCTCGCCGACCGCATCTGGCAGCGGCTCGATCCGGTGCTGACGCGCTATTTCGTCGGCATGATCGTGGTGATGATGTACGCCACGGCGGCCTCCTATGTGGGCCTGAAATATTTTCTCGGCATCGACCATGCCGTGCTGCTGGCGCTGTTGACCGGCATCCTCGAGACCGTGCCGGTGGTCGGGCCGACCTCGGCGGCCATCATTGCCGGGCTGGTGTCGCTGCGCACTGCGACCGGAATCATGAGCATTATCGATTACGCGCTTTACGCAACGGCGCTGCGGCTGTCGATCGACCAGCTCATCGGTCCGTTCGTGCTGGGGACCGCCGCGCACGTGCACCCGGTCCTGATCATTTTCTGCTTCCTCGCCGGCGGCATCGTATTCGGCATTCCGGGCGTCATTCTCGCCGTGCCGGTGGCGCTCCTGATCAAGAGCACACTCGCGACGCTGTACGGCGACGAGGCCGATGAATCGCCCTCAACCTAGGGCCGTCGGCTGTCTCGAAGCCGTCAGAAACCTGGGCTATATTGTGGCTGCGGCAGCAACTTTTTTGCGGCGCGAAAGTTTCCGATGGGGGTGGAGGCAAGCGGAGGCCCGCCATGGCGGCGTGGGAGTCCGCCACACGCAGTGTGCAGTCCCCGTACAGCCATCCCTGGCTGGCCGAGGCGATCTTTGCCTTGGATAAATGGCTGCAGCGCCGCGAGGGCGTCATCGAATACAGCGCACATCCGCAGTGCGTATTCCGGATGGGCGTCGGCCGAGCGCGCCGGCGCTTGTTGTTGCGCGACGGCACGCTTCTGCATCGCGGCCAGCGCATCGTCCACCTGCATTTGTGGAATGAGCACATCCCGCCCGTTCCGGCGACCGGCACGACCATCCGCTGGGCGCGGCAGATGCAGCGCGGCATGGCCATCGCGCTGCACGAGCTTGCCAAATATCTCGCGTCGCGGCCGGAGCTTGCCGACATCGCCGCCATTTGCGCCGATGTGCCGTGCGGCACCCAATCGCAGGCCCATCAGCTCAGTGACATCATGGCGCATTACGGCTTCGAGACCATTTTGGAAGACGAGCCAATGCGCTTGCGCGAGCGGCTGCACCGCTTCGGCGACAACATCCTGATTTCGCTCATGGTGCTGGCACAAAATTCGGTGGCCTTGCGCGCCGATACCTTGCGCCGCGTGCGCGTGCCGATTTACCTTTCACGTCGAGGCCTCGCCGCGCGGTTTGGCGACGCCGCACAAGCCCCGGAGATCCGGGAGGCAGTATGAATATTGTCCATAATTTTCCCGACACGGCATCAGTTGTGATCTCGTTCTTCGATATCTGCCTGGCCGGCGCTTTCGTCGGATGTATCTTGATGTTGTGCGAAGCAGGCTTTGTTCTGGCATTTCGCGGCCAGGACAGTCGAGACGGCCGTGTCAAAGCCGCTCAGCCGGCCGTCACGGTGCTCAAACCGCTGCATGGCGCCGAGCCCGAGTTGGCGGCACGCCTCGCTGCGTTCTGCCGCCAGAACTACGGCGCTCCGATCCAGGTGCTGTGCGGCACCGCCGACTCTAGCGCGCCCGCCGTGACCGCGGTGCGTGCGGTGCAACGCGAATTGCCGGACGCGCCGATCGAGCTGCACGCCGATTCCCGGCACCACGGCAGCAATCACAAGGTTTCCAATCTGATCAACATGGCGCCGCGTGCGCGCCACGACATGCTCGTCCTGTCCGACAGCGACATCGTGGTCGGCCCCGACTATCTGCAGAGGCTGACCGCGTTGTTGAGCGTGCCAGGCGTTGGCGCCGCGACCTGCCTCTATCACGGCCTCGGCAGCGACAGCATATGGTCGCGGCTGTCCGCGCTCGCCATCAACACGCATTTTCTGCCGCAGGCGATCACCGGGCTCGGCCTCAACGTGACCAAGCCCTGCTTCGGCGCCACGATCGCGTTGCGACGCTCGACCTTGGAGCGCATCGGCGGCTTCGGCGCCTTTGCGGACGAGCTTGCCGACGATTATGCGATCGGCGCCGCGGTCCGCGCCGCCGGCTATGAGGTCGCCACCGCGCCGTTTCTGGTCGGCCATCGCTGCTTCGAGGCGAGCCTGCGTCAGCTGTTGCGCCATCAGATCCGGGTCGCCCGCACCATCAAGAACATCGATCCGATCGGCTACGCCGGCACGGTTCTGACGCATCCGGTGCCGCTGGCGCTCATCGGCATGCTGTCGGGAAGAAGCACCGCGGCAGTGCTGGTGGCGGTCGCGGCGCTGGCGTCGCGCGTCACATTGTGCCGCTGCGTCGAGCGCCGCTTCGGATTGGCGCGGGAAAGCCTTTGGCTCATTGCGGTGCAAGACGTGATTGCGTTCGCCGTTTATGCGGCGAGTTTCTTCGGGGCGACGGTTTACTGGCGAGGGGCCGCCTACCACGTGGCGGCAGATGGCACCCTTGTCGAGGACGACCTGAGGCGCTGATGATGCGAACTCTTTGTCTGCAGGCTCCCTCGTTTGACGGGTTCGACGGGGGGGCCGGCGCGCGCTACCAGGCGCGGCGCGAGATTCGTTCGTTCTGGTATCCGACATGGCTTGCCCAAGTCGCCGCCATGGTGCCGGGCAGCAAATTGATCGACGCGGTGCCGGGCCGGCTGACGCTTGCCGACGTGACCGCAAGGGCGCGCGATTTCGATCTCGCGGTGCTGCACACGTCGACACCGTCCTTTGCGTCCGATGTCGCCGTCATCGAGGCGCTGAAGACCGCCAATCCGGCACTGAAGGCCGGATTCGTCGGCGCCAAAGTCGCCGTCGAGTCGGACGCCAGCCTGTCGCGCTCGCCGGCCATCGATTTCGTCGCCGGCAACGAGTTCGATTTCACCATCAAGGAGATTGCCGAGGGTCGCGACTGGAAGGCAATCGCCGGCCTGTCGTATCGCGAAGCTGACGGCACGATCCGGCACAACCCGCCGCGCGCGATCCTGGAAGACATGGACCAGCTGCCGTTCGTCACGCCGGTCTATAAGCGCGATCTCACGGTCGAAAATTATTTCATCGGTTATCTCAAGCACCCCTACATGTCGTTCTATACCGGCCGCGGCTGCAAATCGCGCTGCACGTTCTGCCTGTGGCCGCAAACCGTCGGTGGCCACCGCTACCGCACCCGCAGCGTCGCCAACGTGATCGAGGAAATGCGCTGGGCCAAAGCGGCGTTTCCGCAGGTCAAGGAGTTCTTCTTCGACGACGACACCTTCACCGACGACCGGGCGCGCACCGAAGCGATCGCCCGCGAGCTCGGCAAACTCGGCCTGACCTGGTCGTGCAACGCCAAGGCCAACGTGCCGCGCGATACGCTCAAGGTCATGCGCGACAACGGCTTGCGGCTTCTGCTCGTCGGCTATGAGAGCGGCAATCAACAGATCCTGCACAACATCCGCAAAGGCATGCGCATCGACGTGGCGCGGCGCTTCACCAAGGACTGCCACGAGCTCGGCATTACGATCCACGGCACGTTCATTCTCGGACTGCCCGGCGAGACCAAGGAAACCATCGAGGAGACCATCCGCTTCGCCACCGAAATCAATCCGCACACCATCCAGGTGTCGCTGGCGGCGCCGTATCCGGGAACCGAGCTGCATCGCGAAGCGCTCGAGCACGGCTGGCTCGACGAACAGCATGCCGACCTGGTCGATACCCATGGGGTGCAGATCGCGCCGCTGCATTACCCGCACCTGAGCCATTCGGAAATTTTCGATTCGGTCGAGGAGTTCTATCGCCGCTTCTATTTCCGCGCGCCGAAGATCGCGGCGATCGTCTCCGAGATGGTGTGCAGCCCGCAAATGATGACGCGCCGGCTGCGCGAAGGGGTCGAGTTCTTCTCGTTCCTGCGCGAGCGGCGGCAGCTGGCGCATTGAGCTAGCTAGCTCTCTCTTGTCGTTCAGAGAAAGTCGTCGCGCTGCACCCGACAATCAGCGCCGTCTGCCCTCGAGATAACCCGCGTCGCGAAACCAGCGGATCGCGTCCTCGAGCCCCTGCAGATACGGCCGCGCGCGAAAGCCGAGTTCGCGTTCGGCTTTGGCCGCCGTGAAGAACATACGGTGCTCGGACATGCGGATGCCGTCCACGGTGGCGAATGGCTCGCGGCCGGTCAGCCACGCCATGCCTTCGGCCGCATAGGCGACCGGCAAAGCGACGGCGCGCGGGACGCGCAAGCGCGGCGGCTTGCGGCCGACGATGCGCGCGATGTCGGCCAGCATGTCGGCGAACGGCACGTTGGTGCCGCCGAGAATGTAGCGCTCGCCGATCGCACCGCGCCGCAGCGCGGCCAAATGACCTTCGGCCACGTCATCGACATGGACCAGATTGAGCCCGGTATCGACAAAGCCCGGAATGCGGCCGCACGCCGCTTCGACGATGATGCGCCCGGTCGGCGTCGGCTTGACGTCGCGTGGGCCGATCGGTGTCGACGGATTGACGATGACCGCCGGCAGGCCCTCGTTTGCCACCATGGCTTCGACCAGCCGTTCGGCGGCGATCTTGCTGCGCTTGTAGGCGCCGATGCCCTCTTGCTCCGACAGCGGCACCGACTCGTCGGCGGTCGCGCCGTCGGGCCGCAACGCCAACGTCGCGACGCTGCTGGTGTAGACCACGCGTTCGACACCGGCGCGCAACGCTTCGTGCATGACGTTGCGCGTGCCGTCCACGTTGGCCGCAAAAATCTCGCGCTTGTCGCGCGCCCACAGCCGATAGTCGGCCGCGACGTGGAAGACGTAGCGCACGCCCTGCATGGCACGCGCTACCGACCCGCGGTCGCGAAGGTCGCCCTCGGCGAATTCCAGTTCCAGACCGCCCAAATGTGCACGCGGACTGCCGGCCCGCACCAGCGCGCGCACCGCAAATCCCGCGTCGCATAAAATCTTCGTCACCGCCGATCCGACGAAACCGGTGGCACCCGTGACCAATGTTTGCGCAGTGCTCTGCATGGCGACCAACGCTGGTTTGTGCTACGATACCTTTGGCTCGATTCGTAACAATTTGTCGTGTTGCCGACATTTGCGGCGACCGGCGCGCGGGGGATGCGGGAACGAATTGGCAGCGGCAGCGGTTTTCGATGTAGTTGTAAAACATTGACCGCGTTCGCTGTTTTATACTGATCGGTTGGAAGACGCTGCAGGCGTCTGCGCAGAGGGGTCTGGTCGGCCGATCACGGACGCGGGGGCCTAGTTCATGTCGTCTGAAGCGCATTTTGCCGACCCCACCCTTACGGATAATCTGCTCGGTCTCACCGACAACGCCGATCTGGCCGCGGATGCCGCGCGCGAAGCGCAGCGCCTCGTCATCGCCTTTGTCGGCATGGCGTTCGAGGCCAGGATCGCGGCCGGGCCCGGCATCATGGTGTTTGCCCGCAACGCACGGCGCGAATTGGCCGCGACCGCGGCAAATGCGGCGCGGCAAGGTTATCGCGGCATCATCAGCTTCGGGGTGGCGGGCGGCCTCGCCACGCATCTGCGGACCGGCGATTGGGTGGTCGCGTCATCGGTGATCGAGGCCGGCGGCCCGATCCCAACCCACGGGGGTTGGTCGCGGCGGCTCCTTGATGCCATCGGCGACGCCCATCACGCTCCCATTCTCGGCGTCGACACGCCGGTTGCCGACCCTGCGACCAAGCGGCAGCTGCATCGCAGCAGCGGGGCTGCGGCGGTCGATATGGAATCGCATGTCGTGGCGCGGCTTGCCGCCGCGCACGGGCTCGCCTTTACGGCGTTGCGAGTCATCGTGGATCCGGCCGATCGGGCGATCCCGCCCGCGGCGTTGGTCGGAATGGGCGCGGACGCTTGCGCCGATACGGCGGCGATCCTGCGCGAGCTCGCCGCCCGACCGCGGCAATTGCCGTTGCTGGCGCGCGTCACCTGGGACGCCTTCATTGCGCGCTCGCAAATGCAACGCGTGCGCGGGCTGCTCGGCTCGCACTTCGGGTTGCTCGACCTGCCGAGCGCGGCTCCGGCAAATGCGGTGCTGCCGGAAGCAACGGCCGCAGCCTATCGTTCCCTGGCCTGAAGCAGATCGAAATCGCCGCCCAGCACGACGTCGAGGCGGCCGGTGCGCCATCCGCCCGCGGCGTCGCGAACCAGCGGCGGCTGCTCGCGATAGCGCCGCACGACGGTATTCGGCCGCGGCGCCTGGTCGAGTGCCTGGCCGATCCGGGCGCGTTCCCTGACGGCAGGAATGTCGCCCAGCGGCACCGCCGCAAGGCGCACGCGCGCTGTCACGCGTGCGTCCGGCCGTTCGGTCGGCTCTAACACGTGCAGGCCGGCCTCCGCCGCGAGGGTGCGGTGCGCGCCGAAGCCGCTGACGACCAGCACGGGTCCCGGCGTTTCCGGCGTCCCGTCCGACAGCTCGGCAATCTGCATGCGGCGCTTGGCGGCCCAGGCGCGATACATCGATCCGAGGCGGCGACACCACGTCAGCGTCGCCTGCCGATCGCCGGCGCCGTCGAACACCGGCTCGATGCGGACCGCGATCTCGACCGGCGCGTTGTCGAAGGCATCCTTGATGCCTTCTCCGATCAGGTGCAGTTGCAGCGCCAGCCGGCCGCTCAGCTCGGCCGAATAGTGCGACGGCGATCGATTGTACCGCGCCAGACGCCGGCGTAGCGCATCCGCGGTTTCGGCCGCCGCTTTGACCCGATCGGTCAGCGCCAAACGCGCGAGCACCTCGAACCGAGCCGGCCGGGTCCAGAAGTCCGGCGACGACATGTCGTCAGACAAGTCCTTTTTCAGACCTTCCCATTCGGCCGAGTGCAACGTCCGCTCGATGTCCCGGTATGCGCGTTCTAGCTCCTCGACTTCCGCCTGCGTGCCTTTCGGCGCCAGGATCACGGCGACGAGAGCTGGCGCCGCGGCGTCCGCAGCGGTTGCCGCGACCGCTTCGTCCGTCGCCACGACATCGGTATCGGGATCGACGAACTCGGCTTGAATGCCGTTGCCGTCGCTGCGCACGAACAGAAACTGCTCGCCTTCCGGGAAGCGCCTTTCCACGATGATGGCGGCAAGCGGCGCCACGACGTATTGGTCGATGGCGCGCTTGAGCGGGCGCGCGCCCATTTCGGGCGAGAAACCCTTTTCGAGCAGAAACTCGAGCGCGGAGGATTCCCATTCGATCGCCCAGGCGCGGTCCTTCAAGCCGCGCCGCTCGAGCAGGTCGGCAAGCTGCTTCTTGAGAATGCCGCGCATCAGCTCGCGGGTCAGCGGCCGGAACACGATGATCTTGTCGAGTCGGTTCTGGAATTCCGGCCGATAGGTCTGCGCGATGGCGCGCATGATCTGTTCTTTGGTGAACACGTCGGCCTGCGGGGCGAAGCCGAGGCCGAGGCTGCGATGCGCGGTCGCGCCCAGATTCGACGTCATGATGAGCAGGCAATGGCGCAAGTCCGCGACCTGGCCCATCGCGTCGGTCAACCTGCCCTCATCGAAGGCCTGCAGAAAAAGGTCCCAGATATTCGGATGCGCCTTCTCGAACTCGTCGAGCAGGATGACCGAGAACGGCTGCTTGCGTACCCGGCCGATCAGCGAGTCGGCCTCGTCCGGCCCGGCCGAAGTCTGACCGAGAATCTTCCCTATCGATTCCGGCGTCTGGAATTCGCTCATGTCGAGGCGGATCATCCGCTCGACCGATCCGAACAGGAACTCCGACGTCGCCTTGGCGAGCTCGGTCTTGCCGCTCCCGGTGGGCCCGGCAAACAGAAACACCGCAATCGGTTTGTCGGGATCGTTGAGGCCGGCCTTGAGCATCGCGACACGCGCGACCACTGCCTCGACGGCTTCGTCCTGGCCGATCACCCGGGTGGCAAAAAAATCGCGCACCGTGCCGAGATCGAGTTGCTCCTTGGTGTCGAGGATCGAAACCGGCAGGCCGGAGAGCTGCGAAAGCGTCTCGAGAACCCGGCGCGGAGCAATCGTCTTTCCGCTGTCCACCGAGCGGACAGCGGCCAGTCTGAGCATCAGCAGGACGGAGCCGGGCAATCCGCTGCCGCCGAGGTACTGGCTCGCCGTATCCAGCGCCACTTCGGCGCAGGCCGGATCGAATCGAACATTGGCCTTGGCGAAGGCCTCGATCACGCCGCGCGTCAGGGCCAACGTTTGTGCCGGCGACAGCGCATCGAGGGTCACGGTTTCGAACAGGCCACGGACGGCCGGTTTGAGCCTGACGAGGCGCGCGGCGCCTTTGGGAGTGGCCTCCGCCCAAACCACCAACCGGCCGGCCGCGATGGCCGGCATGATCTGATCGAGCATGGTCGCGCTTTGGCCGGAATGCGTGCCGCTCAGCGCGAACTGCATGATATCGGGGATGTACCAGACGAGCCGGCTGTTCTTTGCCAGTTCGTCGACCACTTGGCGGATGCGGCCTTCGAGCTGCCCGATGTAGACCTGATCGGCCTGCAGGTCGGCGCCGCTCGCCTCGAACACTTTCCATCCATCGGCCGCGATCTGCCGCGCCAGAAGCCGCAGGAACGAGCTCTTGCCAACCAACGCTTCGCCGCAGACGAGCAATGAGCGGGCTGGCTCTTGCCGCAACGTCGAGCGCGCCAGCGCGAACGCTCCGCGCCAGCCCTCCGGTTCGACCAGGATTTCGCTATCGGTGTCGGTGCTCCAGAACCGGCCGACATCGTTCAAGACGCCGCGATCTTGCGCCGGCAAGGCGCCTGATTCCGACGCCGACACCGCGTCGAGGTCTTCGATCAGGTCCTTCGCCGAAGGATGCTCGACCGTGAGCAGAAATCGCCGGATCAGGTGTGCCGGCGAGGTGCCCGCTTTCCGCAGCGAGGAACCAAAGCTCGGCGCCTCGGCCCGTGCAGCGCAGCGGACCAGATAGTCGCGAAAGACATGCGCCATCCATCTGCCGTCCGTCCACCAATCCTTGGCGTAAGCGAGCGGCGCGCCGACCGCGACCCGCGGCTCGGCTTCCAACAACAGATCGAGGGCAAAATACATGGTCCACGGCGCGAAGTAGCCGCATTGCTTCAGCACGCTGTCGATCGCCCCGCTGCGGTCGCTGCGCTTTTTCAAGGCCGCCAAAGCTGCGCCGGCCAGTGACCAGCTGTTGCCCTCGACGTATTGCAGGACGACGGGAAGCGGGATGCTCGGCAAGGCGAGAAGCCGCGCCGCCTCGACGAATTGCGGATGGACGCGGAGCGCGCTCGGATGCGCGGCCTCCGAACCGAAGGCCGCGATGGCCTTATCCAGCTCATGGAGCCGCGTGGCCAAGAGCGGCGGCTCGAGTGTGACGGAGGAAATACCGGCCTTGCGCAATTTGCGGCGGATATTCCACGTCCGCAGCTCCTTGCGGAAGAAAAATCCGAAGACAAAGAGAGCGACGACGAGGTAGATCGGAATGACGGCGTAATCCAAACGACAGCCCCCGCACGCCTCGTCTCATTTTGCGCAGCGACGCACCAAGCGTGCGCTGCGGACTTCAGCTCATTGCTCGCTTAGCCCCGCACCAGCGCCAAGGCGCTGCATAGTGCTGCACCGCCTCCCACCTTGGTGCCGCACCATACCCGGCGACGCGGCTGATGCTCACGCCTGCGAGATGAACTTCGTCATCAGATAGGCGCTCAGTCCCTCGACGCCGCCTTCGCTGCCGTGACCGCTTTCCTTGACGCCGCCGAACGGCGTTTCGGGAGTCGAGATGGCGATCGAGTTGACGCCGACCATGCCGGATTCCAGCGCGTCGCCGATCGCCGCCGCCGTCGTGTTCGACGACGTGAAAGCATAGGCCGCGAGGCCATATTCCAGCGAATTGGCGCGCTCGACCACCTCGTCGAAGGTCTTGAAGGTGACCACCGGCGCCAGCGGGCCGAACGGCTCCTGGGTCATGACCTTGCAATTGTCCGGCACGTCGGTGATCACCGTGGGCTCGTAGAAATAACCCTGATTGCCGTGCCGCTTGCCGCCAGTGGCGATCTTGCCGCCGCTGCTCTTGGCATCGTTGACGAATGACTCCATGGCCTCGATGCGCCGCGCATTCGCCATCGGCCCCATGGTGTTGCCCTTCTCCAGGCCGTCGCCGATTTTGACGCCGCCGGCATACTCGGTGAAGCGCTTGAGGAAGCGCGGATAGACGTCCTCCTGCACATAAAACCGCGTCGGCGAGATGCAGACCTGGCCGGCGTTGCGGTACTTGAATGCCGCGATGGTGTCGGCGGCTTTTTCCGGATCGGCGTCGGCGAACACCACGACCGGCGAATGGCCGCCGAGCTCCATGGTGGTGCGCTTCATGCCCTTGGCGGCGAGCGCGGCCAGATGCTTGCCCACCGGGATCGAGCCGGTAAATGATATCTTTCTGATCGCGTCTTTGCTCAGCAGATATTCCGAGACTTCCGACGGCACCCCGAACACCAGATTGAGCACGCCCGCCGGCAGGCCGGCCTCGGCGAAGCAGCGCACCATCTCGACGCAGGCGCCCGGCGTTTCTTCGGAAGCTTTGAGGATGAGCGAGCAGCCGGCCGCGAGCGCGCCGCCGATCTTGCGCGCCGGCGTGAGCACCGGGAAATTCCACGGCGTGAACGCGGCGACCACGCCGATCGGCTCCTGCACCACGAGCTGACGCACCTTGCCGCGGCCCGGCACGATGCGGCCGTAGGAGCGGCGGCCTTCCTCGGCGTACCAGTCGATGATGTCAGCCGAGGTCATCACTTCGGCGCGGGCCTCGGGATAAACCTTGCCCTGCTCCAGCACCATGATCTTCGAGATCGCGTCGTAGCGCTGGCGCATCAGGTCGGCGGCCTTGCGCATGATTTTGGCGCGGTCGTAGGCCGCCGTAGCGCGCCATACCGCAAAGCCCTTTTTCGCCGCCTGCAAAGCGTCGTCGAGATCGGCCTTGCTCGCATGTGGCAGGCGCGCCAGCGGCTTCTCGGTCGCCGGGTTGAGCACGTCTTCGCTCTTGCGGCCGTCAGCGCCGAGCCACTTGCCGCCGATGAACAGTTCGAGATTGCCGTACATGACGTCCTCGCTTTGAGCTTTTCGCAGGGATATTCGTTGCCGTTACAATTAGCAGGTTTCTCTAACGTCGTCATGCGTGGGCTTGACCCGCGCATCCATGCTGAATGGCGGCCGCAAAAGCCTCACCGAAGATCGCAGCTCACGCTCAGCTTGGATTGCCGGGTCAAGCCCGGCAATGACGATTAATTGACACGCGTCGGGTCGATGACGAAATTGGTAAAGCCGCCGTCGCGCCGGTCCATGCCGGCAAGCACTTCATTGACCTTCGACAATGGCGAGACCCGGTGCTCGAGCACCGAAAGATCCAGCGTGCCGGCGCCCGCCATGGCGGCCATGTCCTCGCCCTCTGCTGTCGTGAACCACACCGAGCCGCCGATGCCGATGCGGTTGGTCATCATCCAGAACGCATTGAGCGGCAGCGTTTCCAGAACGGCGCCGACGTTGATGGCCTGGCCGCCGCGGCGGAGACAGAACAGCGCGCGCAGGATGGCAGTCGCCGGCGCGCCGGGCGGCAGGCAGTCGAGCATGGCATCGACGCCGTAGCCGTCGCTTTCCTTCTTCGCCCAGGCGACGAGAGGATCGGTCGGACCCGGTTTCGACTCCGGTACTGAAAAGACCTCGATGCGCTCGGGCGCGAGTTTCTTGACGCGCTCAAGCAGCGCGACGTTGCGGCCGGTGCCGAGAATTTTTGTTGCGCCCATGGCGAGCGCCAGCAGCGCCGCATTGAGCCCGAGCTGGCCGCTGATGCCGTTGATCAACAAGATGCGGCCGGGGCCGGCGCCAAGCTTGCGCAGCGCCGAATACGCCGTGCCGAAATAACCGAGCCGCGCTGCCGCCTCGAAGCTCACACTGTCGGGAAGCTTCACCAGCGACGTAACCGGCGCGGTGATGAACTGCGCCAGGCCGCCATACGGATAGGCGCGCATGATGTCTTGCGAGCGGCCGAAATAGCCCTGCAAGGTAAAGCTCGGACAATCCAGCGGCGCACCGCTGCGGCACATCCGGCACGAACCGCACGAACGCGCCGGATTGACATAGACGCGGTCGCCCGGGCGGATGTTCAGAACCTGCTCGCCGACCTTCGCCACCACCCCAGCCGGATCGAGCCCGAAGATCGCCGGCAGCGGCGGCATCATCTTGTTGTCGGGCGTGAGCGTGCCGAAGAAATTGCTGACCACGCGCGCGAGATTGGGCACCACCCCGCACGCCTTGACTTCGACCAGCACGTCGGTCGGCCGCGGCTCCGGCACGTCGATGCGGTCGAGCGTCATCGGCTGCCCGTAGGCATGCAGCCGCGCCGCGATCATGGTGGCCATGGCAATTCCCCTCCCCTCGCCGCGTTATGCGCGGGCTTGATCCGCGCATCCATGCGGCGGCCAAGCGACGCCAAAGTCTATCGATCACTTCACGTCAGCATGGATTGCCGGGTCAAGCCCGGCAATGACGAGGTGGGTTGGTCGCGCGTCTAACCCCTGAGGGCGGCAAGCTCCACAGCGCCATCAAAAAATGTACCAAGCCGTTTCAGCACCGCAGTCGCGCGCTCTTTGCTCCAGCCGCCATGCAGAACGTTGAGCAGAAATTTTTCCTCGATGTCCGCGCGGCTCAAGGGCTCGTGCGCGCCGCCGCGCATGTGCGGCTGCCGCTCTTCAACGACCGTGCCGTCGCGCAAGGTGGCGCGGATGTGGCCCGTGAAATTTTTCGGATACGGATTTTGCGGATCGATGCGGTAGCGCACCTTTTCGGCGAGCGCGACGACGCGCGGGTCTTTGACGGCAGCATCACTGAAATCGCCCAAGCCGACATTGCCGCGCACGAAACCGGCGGCGATGCAGTACGGCGTGGAGAATTTGCCGGCGTAGCCGTTGGCCGGCCGCTGCTTGGCGGCGAGCGGCTCCCACAGCCGGTGCACCGTGCCTTCGCCGACATCGCAGACCATGTCGGCGATATCGTCGGCCTTGATGCCGCGCGCGGCGAGCCGGCGCGCGCAATCGATGTAGGGATGCGTCATGGTCCCGCACGGATAGGCCTTGAAGGCGAGCGTCTGGGTGACCCAGCGCTCGTCGAAAGCGTCGATCAGCGCGCCGTAATCGCCCTCGGTGGTGTGTGCGAAAGCGTGAAAGAAACCATGTACGCCTTCGAACACGGTGCGCGGCCCCAAGAATCCGGCGCGGCCGAGCAGCGCCGCCTTGATGCCCGATTGCGCTGCCCAGCCGGCATGCAGCCGCTTGGTCCAGGCGCCCTCGGCCAGATACTCGATGATGCCCGACGCCATCGATGCCGCGGTGCCGAGCGCGTCGACCATTTGGCGCGGCGCAAGTTTCAGCGCGGCGCCGACGCCGGCCGTCGCCCCCATGGCGCCGAACACCGCGGTCGGATGAAAGCCGGCCTTGTGGGTCAAGGTCGGCGCGACCAGGCTGAGCCGACACATGGTCTCGACGCCGACCGCGATGCCGACGAGCGCCGCAGCGCCGTCGAGCCGATGGCGCTCGCACACCGCCAGCACCGCCGGCACGATCACCGCGCCGGCATGGACCGGCCCGCCCTCGAACGTGTCGTCGAAATCTTCGCCGTGCACGGCGGTGCCGTTGATCAGCGCCGCATCTGCCGCGGTCAGCGTGCGCGCGTGACCGATCGCCGTGCACGGTCCGTCGTCTTCACAGGCCGCCAGCGCGCTCTTTACGTAATCTTCGTTGCGCGCGGTGACGGCGAGCCCAACGACGTCGACCAACAAATCCTCGCACTTGCGCCGCACCGCATCGGGCAGGCGCGTCGCATCGAGTGCAGAAATTTTTTGCGCCAGATGCTCCGCGATGGCGGTTTTTGGAAGCTCGTGGGCTGACATGCACGCCCTGCTTTGTTTCTCGGGCGTGATGGACGCGGTCTAATACCTGTTCGCGATCGGCAATTCTTCGGCGGGGAACTGCGTGATCACCCGGTGCCCCTTGTCGGTGACGACGACTTCCTCCTCGATGCGTGCGGCGGAGTAGCCGTCCTTGGCGGGGCAGTAGGTTTCGAGCGCGAACACCATGCCTTCCTTGATCTCGGTCGGGTGCGTCAGCGACACCACGCGCGAGATGATCGGCCGCTCGTGCAGGGCAAGCCCGAGGCCGTGACCGAACTGCAGGCCGAACGCCGACATCTCGTCGGGGAAGCCGAAATCCTGCGCCTTCGGCCAGACGCTGCACACCTTGTCGGTCGAGACGCCGGGCTTGATCAGGTCGATCGCCTTGTCGAGCCACTCGCGGCATTTCTTGTAGGCGTCGTGCTGCACCGGCGTGGCGCGGCCGACATTGAAGGTGCGGTAGTAGCAGGTGCGGTAGCCCATGAATGACTGCAGAATGTCGAAGAACGCCTGGTCGCCGGGGCGCAGCATGCGGTCGGTGAAATTGTGCGGGTGCGGATTGCAGCGCTCGCCCGAGATGGCGTTGACCGCCTCGACGTCGTCGGAGCCGTGGCGATAGAGAAACTCGTTGACCTTGGCGACCACGTCATTCTCGCGGACGCCGGGTTTGAGCTCCTCGTGGATCATGTGATAGGCGCCGTCCACCATGGCGGCGGCGCGGTTCAGCAGCGCGATTTCGTCGATGTTCTTGACCTCGCGCGCCTCCAGCATCACCTGCTGGCCGTCCTCGACCTTCAGCCCGGCTTTCTGCAGCTCGAACATCATCGGCGGCTCGATGATGTCGACGCCGACCGGCAGCTTGTCGCAGCCGGCTTCCTTGATCAGCGCGGCGATCTCCTTGGCGTGGCGCTCCATCAGGCCGAACGCCGGATTGACGGTGCCGCGCAGCCCGATCAGTCCGGCCTTGCAGTTCTCCGGCTTGAGCCACGGCGTGTAGAGCTTGTGGTGCACGGCGGCGGAGCCGAAGTCCCACAGGATCGGATCGGGGCTGGAGCGGGTGATGAGCGCCCAGCGGCACAGCTTGTCGCGCTCCCATTCGCCGATCTTGGTCGAGGTGATGTAGCGGATGTTGTTGACGTCGAAGACGAGCAGCGCGCCGAGCTCGGACTTTTCCAGCGCGCTCCGGACCCGGCCGAGCCGGTAGCGGTGCAGCCGCCGGTAATCGACCCGTTCCTCAAAATCGACCCCCATGGTGCCGAGCGCCGGCAAGGCGCGGCCCCAATTGTAGCGCGGGTTGATGTCCTCGGCGCGGATCGTCGTCGGCTCGCGGGTTATGTCGTCCATCGGCGGCGGCTCCTTACTGATTTGCCCCTACTATAAGCATTTCCACGGCGCAGCGCAGCGTTGTTGGCCGCGGGCATTAAAACGGCGGGACCTTACGAGCAGTTCCGGCGCCGCGGCCATCGGGCGCCGGCACGGCGGCGAGGAGCCCATCGACGATGCCGTGAAATGTCTCCCACGGCGCTTCGCGGTCGCTCTGGTTGCGCACGATGATCGCATTCCCGGCATAGAATTTTTCGTACAGCATGTGTCGGCCGGCGAACTCGGAGCCGATCAGGTCCCAGACCAGCTTATAGAGCTTGTAGCGCGCCATGGCGGGCATGCTGGCGGTGCCCCACCAGCGCTCGAAGCGATCCTTGAGCTCCCGATCGGCGAACAGATCGACGCTGGCCGGCATTTGCAGCGGCGCGGCACCGGCCAGCGTGCGCAGCGCGTCGATGATCTCGGTGTGGTGCTCCTGACACCAGTTGAGCGCCGCATAGACCATGCGGCGGTTGGGCGTGACAAAACCGTCCGGCCAGTTCTCGCAGGCCTCGATCTGGCCGGCGACGAGCCCAGCGATGGTGGCTTCGAGCGCGGCGAGCCGGCCGAGCGTCTCGCGTACCGCCGGTACCTTGTCGACACCATTGGCCTGGCACATGCGACTCGCCAGACCGACCACGAGCCCCATCTTGGCCCAGAAGCGGATATTGGACTGCTGGTTCTGATAGACGTTGGCGGGCGTCTCGATATAGATGCGGCGCGACCAGGCGCCGTTGTTGTGCAGAAACACCCGCTCCCACGGAATCTTGACACGGTCGCAGACCAGCACGGCGTCGTTTTCGTCGAAGCGGTAGCTCAGCGGATAGTCGGCCTCTTCGCGGGCGTGGCGCTCGTACGGTTCGCGCGCCCAGAACGACACGCCGGGCGCATTGTTGGGAATTGCCGCGGTGATGCTTTCGTTCTGCCGCTTGTCGTCGATGGCGGTGAGATTGCCGATGTAGACTTCGTCGCCGAAGATGGCGCCGGTGGCGAGCATCTTCATGCCCGAGACGGTCACGCCGGAATCGTCTTCGGCCACGACCTGCAGGGTCGGATCGTCGCGTACCACGCCGGTGTAGATCTCGCGGTCGCGGATGCCGGACGGCGGCGTGACGGCGAACGACAAATAGAGATCGTTCTTGCGGGCGCGGTCGTAGAAACGAATGAGATTGTCGCCGAAGCCCGAGTGCAGCTCGTTGAGCAATTCCGGCCGCATCGCCAAGCCGGTGATCAGGCCGGCGACGTGATCGGGCGAACGGCCAATCAGACCGTAAGTGGCGTCGGCCATCGCCTTCATGGCGCGCATGCGGCGGGCCAAGTCGTCGCGCGTGCGGCAGCGCAGCCACTGCAGGCCGATGCGCTCGCCGTCGTCCTCGTAGGTGAACAGATCGCGCTTGGCGGGATCGGCTTTCAGATCATACAGCGCCGCGATGGTACGGGCGCCGTTGCGGAAGGCGGGATGCGCGGTGACGTCGTCGACCCGCTCGGCGCCGATATAGACCACGCGGCCGTCGCGCATGCGCTGGAGACGCTCTTTGCCGCTCGCCAGCATGGCAGCCATACCCCTAATGATCATTGCCCGCCAACGGGCCCACGCCGATATAACCGCCTCGCGCCGGCGTGTCGCCTCCGCCCACCAGTCGTTGGCCGCTGCGTCAGAACAGGCTGTGGACTTGCCCATGGGACCATCTGCTTTGGCCACGGCGCTTGCCCGCCGCAACATCCACTACGGCTGGGTGATCGTCGGCGTCACGCTCATAACGACCGTCGTGACGGCGGCGGCCATGAGCACGCCCGGCGTGCTGATCGTGCCGCTGGAGCAGGAGTTCGGCTGGGCCAACGATCAAATATCCTCGGCGTTGGCGCTCCGGCTCATGCTGTTCGGCCTGTTCGGCCCGTTCGCCGCGGCGTTCATGAACCGCTACGGCGTGCGCGCCGTGATGGTGAGCGCGGTCATCCTGATTTCGGCGGGCTTTCTGACGTCGCTCATGATGACCCACGTGTGGCAGCTCGTTCTGCTGTGGGGCATCGTGGTCGGCGTCGGCACCGGGCTGACCGCCATGGTGCTGGCCGTTACGGTTGCGACGCGCTGGTTCAACGCGCGGCGCGGCCTGGTTATGGGCATCTTTGCCGCCAGCAATGCGACCGGACAATTGCTGTTTCTACCGCTGATCGCCCAGGTGGCGACGACCTACGGCTGGCGCATGGCGCTGGTCATGGTGTGCTGCATGCTGGCGCTGGCCGGCTGCGTGGCGCTCCTTTTGATGCGCGACCGGCCGAGCGACGTCGGGCAGCCGCTCTATGGCGAGACGACCGTGGCGCCGCCGCCGGCCACGGGCGCCGGCCTGGTGTCGCTCTTGCTGTCGCCGCTCGTCGTGCTCAAGGACGTCGCCCGCGTTCCGGTATTCTGGATCCTGTTCGGCACGTTCTTCGTCTGCGGCTGCAGCACCAACGGCCTGATCCAGACGCACTTCGTCACGCTGTGCCACGACTACGGCTTGCCGGCGGTCACGGCGGCGAGCGTGCTCGCCATGATGGGCATTTTCGATTTCTTCGGCACCATCGGCTCCGGCTGGTTGTCCGACCGGTTCGATCCGCGCTGGCTGTTGTTCTGGTATTACGGGCTGCGCGGGCTGTCGCTGCTCTATCTGCCGTTCACCGATTTCACGTTCTACGGCCTGTCGCTGTTTGCGGTGTTCTACGGTCTCGACTGGATCGCGACCGTGCCGCCGACTGTGAAAATCACCGCCGACCGCTTCGGCCGCGAGAAGGCCGGCATCGTATTCGGCTGGGTATTCGCCGGCCATCAGATCGGCGCCGCCAGCGCGGCGTTCGGCGCCGGCCTGGTGCGCACCGATTTAGGCACCTATCTGCCGGCGTTCTTTGCCGCCGGGGCGCTCTGCATCATTGCGGCGCTGGCGATCGTCACGGTTCGCAAATCGTCATCGGGCGCCGGCATCGCGGTTCCGGCGCCCGCGCCGGCGCGCGCTTGAAGCAAGCGGCTACGCGCGCTTCGCCTCGATCTTGTCCCAGATCAAAGCCGCAATATCCGGCCCGCCGAAATTCTTCACGGAGCGGATTCCGGTCGGCGAGGTGACGTTGATCTCGGTCAGATAATTGCCGATCACGTCGATGCCGACGAACAGCAGGCCGCGCTCGCGCAGGGCCGGCCCGAGGCGCTCGCAGATGTGGCGTTCGCGGTCGGTGAGCTCGGTCTCCTTCGGCACGCCGCCGCGCACCATGTTGGAGCGCAGATCGTCGGGCGCCGGTACGCGGTTGACGGCGCCGGCGAATTCGCCGTCGACCAGGATGATGCGCTTGTCGCCGTCGCGCACCTCGGGGAGGAATTTCTGCACCACCCACGGCTCGTGAAACATCGTGGCGAACAAATCGTACAGCGAGCCGAAATTCAGATCCTCGCGCGCCAAGCGAAACACCGCCTCGCCGCCCTTGCCGTACAGCGGCTTCATGACAATGTCGCCGTGCTCGGCGCGGAACGCCTTGATGGCGTCGAGGCTGCGGGTGATCAGCGTCGGCGGCATCAAGTCGGGAAATTCGGTGACAAAAACTTTTTCCGGCGCGTTGCGCACGTGGGCCGGATCGTTGACCACCAGCGTCTTGGGCTGAATGCGCTCCAGCATGTGGGTGGTCGAGATGTAGGCGAGGTCGAACGGCGGGTCCTGCCGCAAGAGCACGACGTCGAACGAGGTCAAATCCACGTGGCGCGGCTCGCCGAGCGTGAAATGGTCGCCGGCGACATCGCGCACCACCAACGGCCGCACCGTCGCCGACACTTTGCCGTCGCGCAGCACCAGCTGGTCGGGCGTGTAATAGGACACCGCATAGGCTCGGTTCTGCGCCTCGAGCAGCAGCGCGAACGTCGAATCGCCGCGGATATTGATCCGCTCGATCGGATCCATTTGCACGGCAACGTTCAGGCGCATGGGCGAGCCGTTTTGCGGGTTGTCGACCGCAGGGGAAGGAAGGAGCTGCAGCGAACCGGCGCACAGAGCGGCGGCCGGTCCGAACAAGGTAAACCTGGAGTTAACATCTTAGCGCCAGATTACCGCCGACGACAAAGGACCGGTACAGTCATGAATTTGGCGAACCTGTCGATCGCCGCCAAGCTCTACGTGATCTTTGCGCTGTTGGCCACCGTGACGCTGGCGCTCGCCGGATTGGCGCTGTTCAATGCCAACCGGCACGTGGCGCTCACCAAGGAGTTCGAATCGTCCTTTGTGGGCGCCGAGAATGTCGACCGCATCAACAGCCTCGTCTATGCGGTGGTGATGGAATCGCGCGGCATCTACATGTCGCCGGATACCGCCAAGGCCAAGCAATTCGCGACGGGCCTGACCCGCTTCAACGACAAGATCAGCGGCGTCATGGAGCAGTGGCAGAAATCGGTACGGCCCGAAGATGCCGAAGTCTTTGCCGCCTTTGCGGCGCGGGTGAAGCAGTTTCAGGATTTCCGCCGCGAGCTGGTGCGCCGCGGCACCGAGATCAGTCCGGCTGCCGGCAGCGAATGGGGCAACAACGACGCCAACCGGACGGTCCGCACCGCGCTGACGAACGATCTCGACAAGCTGGGCCAGATTTACGCCGATCGCTCGCGCAACATCTACTCCCGCATCGAGCACGGCATCGACGCCGCCGCGCTCGAGACGGCTTTGCTCGGCGCCGTCGCGCTCGTCCTGGCCATGTTCGGGGCGCTCGTCATTCACCGCTCGATAGCGCGTCCGCTGGTGCAGGTCGCCCGCGTCACCGAGGCCGTCGCCGGCGGCGACGTGGCGCGCGCCGTGCCGTACGGCGACCGCCGCGACGAAGTCGGCGCCGTCGCCCGTTCGATCGCGGTCTTTCAGGACGCGATGCGCCGCAATGTCGAGCTGAACCAGAAGGTGCAGTCCGACGCAGAAGCGAAGGCGCAGCGCCAGGAACGGATTGCGGCGGAAATTGCCCGCTTCGGCACGGAGATCGAGGCAAGCCTGTCCGAGCTCGGCCGGTTGTTCGAGCACATGCTCGCGGCAGCGGCGCAGTTGACCGAGGCGGCCGATCTGGCTTCGACCAAGACGGCCGGTGCCGCCCGGGCGTCCGGTGAGGCCTCGACCAATGTGCGCGAAATCGCCTCCGCGGCCGACGAACTGGCAGCCTCGGTATCCGAGATCGACCGCCAGGTCGCGCAGTCGAATGCGATCGCCACCAAGGCGGTGAGCGAGGCGACCCGCACCAACGATGCGGTCAAGGAGCTCGACGAAGCGGCGCGTCGCATCGGCGATGTGATCAAGCTCATCAACGATATCGCCGAACAGACCAACCTGCTGGCCCTCAACGCCACCATCGAGGCGGCGCGTGCCGGCGAAGCCGGCCGCGGATTCGCCGTCGTCGCCGGCGAGGTGAAAGCGCTGTCGTCGCAGACCGCCAAAGCCACCGAGGAGATCGGCGCCCAGATCACCGCCATGCAGGGCGCGACCGCGCGTTCGATCCAAGCCATCGCCGGCATCGAGCGGACCATTCGCGAGATCGGTGAGATCTCAAGCGCGATCGCGACGGCCGTAACCGAACAGGGCGCCGCGACCACGGAAATCGCCCGCAGCGTCGAAGTCGCGGCGTGCCGCACCACCGATACGGTCGACGAGGTGGTCAGCGTCGGCGAGGCGACCGAGAACACCCGTACCAGCGCCACCTCGGTCAAGACCGTTGCAGACGATCTCGCGGCGGCCGCTGGAAAAATTCGCGCCCAGGTCGATCAGTTCTTCGGCAAGCTGCGGGCAGCGTGAATAGCCAAGTCAGCGGCTCGCATCGAAAGCATTGACGATGTGGCGCGGCATCTTGCCGGGCACCACCAGGATCGCGTCGAAACGGATATTGCACTGCGCGTCCCGCGGCCGATGGGCGAGCCACATTTCGGCCGCCGCAACGATGCGCCGCCGGCTGCGCTCGGTCACCGATTCGGCCGCGTCGTCAAGGCTGTCGCGCGCCTTGACCTCGACGAACACCAGATCGTTGCGGCGGCGCGCCACGATGTCGATTTCGCCGAACGGCGTTTTCCAGCGCCGCGCCACAATCCGATAGGCTTTGGCGATCAGCAAAAACGCGGCGCGGCTTTCGGCCGAAAGGCCGAGCCGGAATGCCGCCACGCGTTCCGGGCGCGGCGACGGCTTGAGCGGCGCAGGCGGCTTAGCGGGGCGTTGCATCCGGTTTTTCGCTTTCGCTTTCGCCGACGTCTTTTTCGAGCGACAGCGCGCGTTGATAAATCTGCCGGCGCGGCAAGCCAGTCGTCGCCGCAACCTCAGCGACGGCCGCTTTGAGCGACGTTCGCGCCAGGGCGTTGCGCAAAAGTGCGTCGGCATCTTCGGCGCTCAGTTGCTCTGCCGCCGCCGGCGGACCGACGACAAGGACAATTTCGCCGCGCGGCTCCTCGCCGGCATAGCGTGCGGCGAGCGTCGCCAGATCGCCGCGGCGGATTTCTTCGTGCAGCTTGGTCAGCTCGCGGCATAGCGCGGCATCGCGTTCCCTGCCGAGCCCGTCGGCGAGATCGGCGAGAGTTGCTGCAATACGTGGACCGGTCTCGAACAAAACCAGCGTTGCGGGAACGCGGGCGAGCTCGGCAATGCGGGCGCGGCGCGCGCCGGCTTTGGGCGGCAAAAAACCGGCGAACAAAAATTGGTCGGTCGGCAGGCCCGCGACCGCCAGCGCGGCCAGCACCGCGGACGCGCCGGGCAAGGCGGTAACGCTGTGGCCGGCGTCCTGCGCGGCGCGCACCAGCTTGTAGCCGGGGTCGGAGACGAGCGGCGTGCCGGCATCGGAGACCAGCACAAGCGCCGTGCCGTCTGCGAGCCGGCGCAGCAATTTGGGCCGCGCCTCTGCGGCGTTGTGGTCGTGATACGGCGTGAGCGGCGTACGGATGCCGTAGCGGTCAAGCAGCTTGCGGGTGACGCGGGTGTCCTCGCAGGCGATCAGGTCGGCGCCCGCCAGCGCGGCCAGCGCCCGCAATGTCACGTCGCCGAGGTTGCCGATCGGCGTGGCGACGATATGCAGGCCGGGCTTGAGGCGTTCGACCGGAACAATTTGTCCGCCAACGACGTAGGACCGCTCGGCGCGGTCGGAAGGCGCGGGTGTGGCGGTATGCGGCCGGTTCATGCCGCAAATGTAGCCGCTTTGCCGGCGCCGCGGCAGCGTCGCAAGGAAAACATTATCCTTTCCATTCAGTTAACGACTCGCCCCCAATATGACGAATTGGTATAGACCTATGCGATTACGCAGGCCGAGGTCGGGGAGAACTGTTTTGTCCGCGGAATTGCAGGTCCGGGCGGCCGCGGCCATGCTGTCGCGGCGCCGTTGGCTTGCCGGCTTGCTGGCCGGCACGGCCGGGCTGCTCGGCGACTGCTCGAGCAATTCGAGCATTTTCTCCAATTCCAACTTCTTCTCATCGAGCCCAGCACCCGCCGCGGGCCCGCCGCCGGAGGCCGGAACCACAATCGGCACCGGGCAGGTCAAAGTGGCACTGATCCTGCCGCTGTCGGCCGGCGGCAACGCCGGTCTTGCCGGCCAGGCCATGCGCAACGCCGCCGAGATGGCGCTTGGCGAATTCAACGCGCCCAATGTCCAGCTCCTGGTGAAGGACGATGCCGGCAATCCCGATGCGGCGCGCGCCGGGGCGCAGCAGGCGCTCGACGAAGGCGCCGCGATCGTGCTCGGCCCGTTGTTCGCGCAGTCGGTGAGTCTCGTCGGCCAGGTGACCCGTGCCCGCAACGTGCCGGTGATCGCGTTCTCGACCGACACCAATGTCGCGTCGGCCGGCATTTATCTGCTCAGCTTTCTGCCCGAGTCGGACGTCCAGCGCATCGTGCAATACGCGACCGCCAACGGAAAGCGCTCGTATGCGGCGCTGGTGCCGGAAAATCCCTACGGCGCCGTGGTCGAAGCAGCGTTCCGCCAGGATGTCGCCCGCCGCGGCGGCCAAGTGGTCGTGCTCGAACACTATCCGCACGACAAGGCCGGCATGACCAATCCGGTGCGCACGGTGGCGCAATCGGCCTCGCGCGCCGAGGCGCTGTTCATTCCGGACGGCGGCGATGCGGTACCCGACGTGGTGCAGACGCTGGTCGCGGCCGGCGTCAACACCAAGCGCATTCAGCTGCTCGGCACCGGGCTGTGGGACGATCCGCGCATTTTTTCCACGGCGGGGCTCGATGGCGGCTGGTACGCGGCACCGGACGGCGCCGGCTACCGGGCGTTTTCGGCACGCTACCGCACGCGCTATCACCAGGATCCGGTGCGCACCGCGACGCTCGCCTACGATGCGGTCGCGCTGGTGGCGGCGCTGGTGAAGACGCAGCCCGATCCGGCACAGCGGTTTTCGCCGCAGGTGCTGACCAATCCGTCAGGCTTCACTGGCATCGACGGCCTGTTCCGCTTTCGCGCCGACGGCACCAACGAACGCGGGCTCGCGGTGCTGCGCGTGACCGGATCAGGTCCGCAAGTCATTTCGCCGGCGCCGCGCAGCTTTGGCGCGTCGGGGATTTGATCGCGGCGAGATCGAGCTGATCCGCACCGGCTTCGAGCCGCCGCGGCTAGCCATTCACGCGGCATGGCAGGCGGCGCGGGGTCTTGCCCCTGGGCATGCAATTATTCATCGCCTTTCTGGCGGCGCAGCGGACGCTGCAACGCCTCTAACGCGACTCGTCAAGGCGTCGACCGCCAGAGCTTCGTTTTGGTGATGCCCTTCTTCGCGGCGCGCCGCTTGGCGCGTTCGGCGTGTGACTTAGCGAACGCCGCGTCGTCCAGCTTCTGTTCGGGCTTGCCAGTGGCAGTGGCACCGCCGGGCACCGCCGCAGGCACCGCGACATGCTTCGGCGCTGTATCGGGGTAGCCGACGACGAACGGATTTGGGGTGAACACGCCGTTCGGGTCAACCGTTTTCTTGACCTTCAAGCATCTGTCGTAATCCTCCTTCGAGTAGTAGAATGGCCACACCTTGCTCATGTCGATGTCGCCGTGGCTAAAACAGAACCACCGGTGATCCGCTGTCGAGAGCTTGCCGTTCTGCCCAATCCCCTCAGCGATGTTGATGCTCTGCCATTTCTCAATGATCCCCAGGGCGTTTTCCACGTCGGCATTGTAGAAGGCGTCGAGGCAGTAGCCGACGGTCGTATCTCGCCACGCATAAGCAGTTTGTTTTCTTGCGCCGTTCTTCGTCATCGCAGAGTTCTTGCCACCGAAGTTCTCGCACTGGGTAACGACCATGAGACCTTCGTCACTGCGTCCGATCAGCTCATCAATCCGAGCCGCGACCCATTCAGGCCAGTGTTCGGGGTCCGCAACCTTGTCGGTTAATTGGGTGTTCTTCACGAAAGGGAAGTTGAACTCGCGCGTCCCCCCGTAGGTCCACAGCTGCGTGACACATTCCGAGATTGGCGTAGTGACGCTGTCGTCCTTCAGATTCACAAAATAATTGATCAGCTCCTGCTCAACCAGCTGCTCTAATCGCTCCCATGGACCGACGCCCTGGTTTGCAGTGCCGAGGATCGTCTTGATCTTGTTGCACCACGAAGGGTCGTATGTGTTGGGCTTATTATCGAGGTTCGAGTATTGAAAGTAGACACTCAGGAAGCTGAAGAACGATGAGCCGTTCTTGCCTCCGAAAAATTTGACCATGGCGTCATCGTACGAAGCGGCCCCAATCTGGTTCGCGAGAAAGTCGTCCTCGCCTGACGCCACGGTGAAAGAGAAATCATAGTCGCCCGGCGCGTTTTCCCACTCCTGGACGAGATTGAACAGCTGCGCCAGAACTTTGTGGTCGAACTTTGGATCGTACGGAATCACCTGCTTGAACGCGCGCGAGTATTGGTGGTCCGCGTCCTTCAGGGGCCGGACCGTGACATGGGTCATGATGCCGTAGTTGCCCGGACCACCGCCGAGAACTGCAAAGAAAAGGTCCTTGTCAGCTGGCGTAACAGTCTTTTTCGTGCCATCCGCAAGGAATATCTCGAAGGACACGATTTGGTCGCTGAAGAGACCGAAAGCGCGAGTCAGTTGACCGTAACCGCCCGTCTGGACGTGACCGCCGACATGGACGTTGTAGCATTGGCCGGTCGGCATAAACATGCCCGCATTCGCCAGCTTCGTGTTGAACTCCAGCAGCGAATAGCTCACCCCAAAACGCAGCGTGCCCTTCGCCGCGTCATAATCCCAATCGTCGTACGCGTTGCTCAGATCAAGCTGGATGTTGTCGCTGGTGGTCGAAGACGTGCCGGAGTAGGCGTGGCCACCGGTCCGGACAGCAATGGCGATGTGGTTGGCTGCGGCGTATTGGATAGCCAACTTAACGTCGGCGTCAGCGTTGGGGTGTTGCGGATAAATGATGGCCCCGGGAGACATACTCGCCGCAGGGTTCGACGTCGTGGCGTATTGGTAGCGATACCTCCAGTAGAACCAATCATCCACCTCATGAACAGGGCACGAAAACTTCGGGAGTGGTGGCAGCACGGAAAACCTCCCTCGCTTATTGTTAGTTGCCAGGAGTTGATGCCCCTCACGAGGGCATGGCGACGACTAGGCGTTAGGCTCGTGAGCGATGTTGGCCGGAGTTGTCCGGTCCGCGACCCCGCCTCCAGCCTAAGGTTGCATGTCTTCGCAGAACCTGCAAGGCGACAGTCGGCGATGCATAAATATTTGAAAAGCTACGCCGCGAGATCGGCAACCACGGCATCCAATACCGGAAAGCCCGGCAAGGTGACGCGTAGCCGGCCCTGCGGCGTGGTTTCGATCAGGCCATGCTCATGCAGCGTCGCGATACGCACCGGATCGAGCGCGCGGCCGGCAAGCTCGGCGTAACGCGCAAGATCGATGCCTTCGGCGAGCCGCAGGCCCATCAACAAAAACTCGTCGCAGCGTTCCTGGCGCGTGAGCACGTCGTCGCTGACGAGACCATGGCCGCGCGCCTCGACCCGCATCAGCCAACTTTCAGGACGCTTTTCGGTGGCGGTGGCGTGGCGCTCGCCGTCGACGTCGAGGCGGCCGTGCGCGCCCGGTCCGACGCCGGCATATTCGTGGGCGCGCCAATAGATCAGATTGTGCCGGCATTCGCCGCCGGCCCGCGCATGGTTGGAAATTTCGTACGCCGGCAAACCGTGCGCGGCACAAACGTCTTGCGTCGTGTCGTAAAGCGCGCGCGCGATATCCTCGTCGGGCGTTTTCAGCTTGCCGGCAGCGTACAGCGCCGCAAACGGCGTGTCGGGCTCGATGGTCAGCTGATAGAGCGAGAGATGCTCGCCGGCTTCAGCGAGCGCGCGCGCAAGCTCGCTGGCCCATTGCTGCGGCGTCTGGCCGGGACGCGCGTAGATGAGATCGAACGAATAACGGCCGAATACCGATCGCGCCACAGCGACCGCGTCGAGCGCCTCGCGCGCGGAATGCAGGCGGCCGAGTTCGGCCAGTGCGCGGTCGTCGAGCGCCTGCACGCCGAGCGACACGCGATTGACGCCGGCTGTGCGATAGCCGCGAAACCGCGTGGCTTCGACGCTGGTCGGATTGGCTTCGAGCGTCACCTCGGCATCGTCAGCAACGCTCCAGTGCTGCGCGATTGCATCGAGCACAGTGGCGATGGTCGACGGCTGCATCAGCGACGGCGTGCCGCCGCCGAAGAAGATCGACGACACGGTGCGTCCCGGCACGCGTGCCGCGGTCGTGGCGATCTCAGCCGCGAACGCGCGTGCAAACCGCGCCTCGTCGACACCGGCGTGGCGCACGTGACTGTTGAAATCGCAATACGGACACTTCGACAGGCAGAACGGCCAATGAATGTAGACGCCGAATTTTTCGTCTTCAGCGCCGCTCAAGACACGCCTCCGCGAGTTTGACGAAAGCGCGGGCACGGTGCGACAGGCCTTTTCCGCGCGGCGGCAGGCCGTGTTTTTCTTCGCTGTCCATTTCGCCGAAGGTGCGCGCGTGGCCGTCGGGCAGGAACATCGGATCGTAGCCGAATCCCTTGTCGCCGCGCGGCGGCCAGACCAGCGTGCCGTCGACGCGGGCTTCAAAATCCTCGACGTGGCCGTCCGGCCAGGCGACGCACAGCGCCGAGACGAAATGGGCGCGGCGCTGCGCGGGTGCAGCGGCGCCGTGCTCATGCAGTTTTTGTTCGATCGATTCCATGGCGCGGGCGAAATTCTTGTCCGGCCCGGCCCAGCGCGCCGAATGGATGCCGGGCGCGCCGCCGAGTGCATCGACCGCCAAGCCGGAATCGTCCGCGAAGGCTGGCAGGCCGCTGGCTCTGGCCGCGGATTCGGCCTTGATGCGCGCGTTGTCGCGGAACGTCATTCCGGTCTCTTCCGGCTCGCCAAGTCCCAGTTCGCCCGCTGAGATGGCGTCGATTCCATACGGCGCAAGCAGCTCCCGCATCTCGACGAGCTTGCCGGGATTATGCGTGGCGATCACCAGACGACAGACACCGGACGACGGATCGCAAACTTTGCGGTGCGTGCGCAGTGACCGGGATTCATTCATCTGTTCGCCGGCCCGCTCACATCACCGCCATCTTCTGCAAATCGATCAGCTTGTTCACCCCCTTGCGGGCGAGCGCGAGCAGTGCGGTCAGCTGCTCCTCGGAGAACGGAATCTTCTCCGCCGTGGCCTGCACCTCGACGATATTGCCGGAGCCGGTGAGAACGAAATTGGCGTCGGTCTCGGCCTGCGAATCCTCAGCGTAATCGAGATCGAGCACCGCCACGCCGCCGCAGACGCCGCAGGAGATCGCCGCGATGTGGTCGCGCAGCACCTCCATTTCGACCATCTGCCGCGCCTTCATCCAGGCCAAGCAATCGTAGAGCGCGATCCAGGCGCCGGTGATCGAGGCGGTGCGGGTACCGCCGTCGGCCTGGATGACATCGCAGTCGATGGTGATCTGGCGCTCGCCGAGCGCTTTGAGATCGACCACCGAGCGCAGGCTGCGGCCGATCAGGCGCTGGATCTCCACGGTGCGGCCGCTCTGCTTGCCGGCCGAGGCCTCGCGGCGCGTGCGCTCCAGGGTGGCGCGCGGCAGCATGCCGTACTCGGCGGTGATCCAGCCGCCGCCCCGGCCCTTGAGCCACGGCGGCAGGCGATCCTCCAAGGTGGCGGTGACCAGCACATGGGTCTCGCCGAACTTCACGAAGCACGAACCCTCGGCGTATTTCACCACGCCGCGCTCCAGCGACACGGGGCGCAATTCGTCGGGCTGACGGCGGCTCGGCCGCATATGGGTCTCCTTGCTGCACCGCCTTCGCCTATGGACAAGCCGGGGCGCACGCTTTTAGGCGTTTCGACAGGGTTGCCACAAGGGCGCGCCAAAGCAAGGCCGCAGCATGGTTCACGGTCGATGGCGTTGGCAGCGGCGTTGTCAGCGTCGGCGGCTCTCCGCTACCCTCATCCGGCGCCAAATTCCGGCACCACGGGAGGACAGCATGGCAGCAGACAGCGCATCGGCGGAAGCGACGCAAAGGCTGGCAAGCTTTGCCGCCGACCTGCGCTATGACGACATTCCGCCGCGTGTCCGTGAGCATTGCAAAAATCTGCTACTGGATGCGCTCGCGTGCGCGGTCGCCGGGCGGCTGGGTGAGGAAACCGGGCAGGTCGCCGCGCTCGCAGGTGCGCTGGCGCAGTCGCGCGAGGCGAGCGTGATCGGCGCCGAGCCGCTGTCGCTCGCCGGCGCCACGTTGCTCAACGCCTACCTCGTCACCGCCGTCACCATGTGCGACGTGCATCGCGCGACGCTGACCCATGTGACACCCGAAGTCGTACCGCCGGCACTTGCCATCGCCGAGCGCGACGGTCTCTCCGGCCGCGCTCTGCTTACTGCGCTGGCTGCCGGGTGCGAGGTCACGACGCGTGTCGGACTCGGCCTCGACTATCCGAAATTTCGCGGCCGCGGCTGGCACGGCCCGGGCGTCATCGGCCCGTTCGGCGCGGCGGCCGCGGTCGGATCGCTGCTGGGGTTCGACGCCGACACCATGGCGCGTGCCTTCGGCCTTGCCGGCAGCCAGGCCGCCGGAACGTTTGCCGCCTGGGGCACGCCGACGGTGAAATTCCACCAATGCCGCGGCGCGCTATCGGGCCTGCTCGCGGCGCTGCTGGCACAACAACAATTCGTCGCCACGAGCGAGTTTCTCACCGCCAAAGACGGCGGCCTCTACAACACCTATGCGGAGGGCGGCAAAATCGAACTCGCCGTCGCCGATCTCGGCCGGCGCTGGGAGCTCACGCAGATCGCGCTACGGCTGTGGCCGTCGGCAACGCTGATCCAGGGCATGGTGACGGCTTTGTTCGACATTCTCGGCCGGCAGCCGATCGATTTCGCCGGTGTCCGCAAGGTCCGCATTGGGCTGAGCGAAAACGCGTTCAAGATGCACGGCGGCTTCGGCACCTACAAAGCCAAATTCGAGGCGCTATTGTCGGCGCATTACACCGCGGCGGCGATCCTGCACGACAAGGCGCTGACCTTGGCGCAGTTCGAGCCCAACCGTTACGATGATCAACAACTGCGGCGCTTTGCGGCCGAGCGCGTCGAGGTTCGCGCCGACGCGGCGGTGAGCGGCTCGCAGGCCGATGTGGAAGTCGAAACCGAAAGCGCGACTTATTCGGCGCGCTGCGAGCATCCGCTCGGCTCGTACGAAAACCCGCTGGCGCGGGCGCAGATCGAGAGCAAATTCGCCACCTATGCGAAGGGCGTGCTGCCCGATGGCGCAATTGCCGACGTGATCGGCGCGGTCAAGGGTCTTGAACACGTGGCTTCGATCAAAACCTTGATGGCACATCTGTGCGGCGCGCCACGGGCCATCGCAGCGGAGTGATAAAGTGCGGCGCGCCCGGCGTCCTCCGAGCGACTTGAAACCGGCCGGGCAAAGGGACAAGTCTTGTCCAGCACAGGGGAGTGAGCGTTGGCCAGCCACGACTTGCCGCTTGCGGCGAACCAGCTCGGCCTTGCGCAGCTGAACGAGCGCTCGCGCGAGATTTTCCGCCGCATCGTCGAGAGCTATCTGGCGACCGGCGAGCCGGTCGGCTCGCGCAACCTGTCGCGCATTCTGCCGATGACATTGTCGCCGGCCTCGGTGCGCAACGTCATGTCCGATCTCGAGCAGCTCGGGCTCATTTATGCGCCGCATACCTCGGCCGGCCGGCTGCCGACCGAAATCGGCCTGCGGTTCTTCGTCGATGCGCTGATGCAGATCGGCGACCTGACCGAGCAGGACCGCAAGGCGATCGAGGCCCAGGTCGCGGCGTCCGGCCAATCGAAATCGGTCGAGGCGGTGTTGACCGAAGCATCGGGCCTGTTGTCGGGCCTCAGTCGTGCCGCCGGCGTCGTGGTGGCAGCGAAGGCCAATCCGCGGCTCAAGCATATCGAATTCGTGCCGCTCGAGCCGGAGCGCGCCCTCATGGTGCTGGTCGGCGAAGACGGCCAAGTCGAAAACCGGGTGCTCAACATCCCGCTCGGCCTGCCCAGCTCGGCGTTGACCGAGGCGGCCAATTTCGTCAACGCGCGCATTCGCGGCCGCACGTTGGACGAGGTCAAGATCGAGATCGAGGCCAAGCTGAAGGAGGGCCAGGCCGAGCTCGATCAGTTGACCCAGAAAATCGTCGCCGCCGGCCTGGCGAGCTGGTCGGGCGGCGAGACCGACGAACGCAAGCTCATCATCCGCGGCCAGGCGCATCTGCTCGACGACCTCAAGGCGCTGGCCGACCTCGAACGCGTGCGCCTGTTGTTCGACGATCTGGAAACCCGCCGCGAGGTGATCGACCTGCTCGGCCGCGCCCAGGAGGCCGACGGCGTGCGGGTATTCATCGGCTCGGAAAACAAGCTGTTCTCGCTGTCCGGCTCCTCGACCATCGTGGCGCCGTATCACGACGCAACGGGGCATATCGTCGGCGTCCTTGGCGTCATCGGCCCGACCCGGCTCAATTACGCCCGCATTGTCCCGATGGTGGATTACACCGCCAAGGTGGTCAGCAAATTGCTGGGCGGCTGACGCCCCCGCCACCACCGCATCCCGCCAACGCTTGATTTTTTGCGGCTGCGCCCTGATATGCGGGGCGAATTAGGGGAACAATCATGACCGAAAAGACCGCTCGCGCTGAGGACGAAGCGGCGCGTACCGCAGAGAATGCCGAGCCCGGGCCCGAGCAGGGGCCGGCGGCTGATGCCGCACAACCGGCGGCGGAACCGGATGCGACAGCCGTGGCGGCGGACCTGAGAGACAAGCTGCTGCGCACGCTCGCCGAGATGGAGAATCTGCGCCGGCGCACCGCACGCGAAGTGGCCGACGCCGAGCTGCGCGGCATTACGGCGTTTGCCCGCGACATGATCGGCGTCGCCGACAACATGCGGCGCGCGCTCGATACCGTCACGCCCGAGGTCCGCGACAACGCCGATGCCGCCGTGAAGGCGCTCATCGAAGGCGTCGAGCTGACCGAGCGCGAACTGTTGAAGGCGCTGGAGAAGAACAAGGTGCGCCAGTTCAATCCGCAGCGCGAGAAATTCGACCCGCATTTGCATCAGGCAATCTTCGAAGTGCCGGATGCCTCGGTGCCGGCCGGCAGCGTCGTGCAAGTGGTGCAGCCCGGCTACATGCTGGGCGAGCGCGTATTGCGGCCCGCCATGGTGGGTGTGTCGAAGGGCGGCCCCAAGGCCGCACCGGCCCAAGCCGCTACGAACGATAACGCCAAGGCGCCGGCGCAGGACTCGTAAGCGTCACTGCTTGCGTTTTTTTGCTACGTCTCACTTCGGCTCGATACTCGCCCGCATGGCGCGCAGCCGCGACAGCTCATCCTGCCAAATCGCCGCGCGGGAGATGCCGACCATCTGCAGGAAGCTGCCGTGGCCGAAGCGCAGCCACTGCACCACCATCAGATCGGCGCCGGTGGCGGCGTCCTTGGCGTGAGCGACGGTCTCGAAGCCGTCTTGATGTTCGAGCCGCACCGGCTCGGCCATGGTGAGCTGCACGTCTTTGATGCCGCCGATCGACCCGAATGCCGCCCGCGCGAAATTCGCCCGCGATTCCTTGTCGCTCGGGCCGCCCGGCACCGCCACGATGGAACATCGCGCGTCGTAAAGGTAATCGGGCATATCCTGGGTCACCACCATGTGCGGGTACTCGGGCCTGTCGATCAACAAGAGCGCGCGGCCGGGAATGACGTTGGCGACACGGAAGCCGGCCAGATCGCCGACCCTGAACGGCAGCATCGTCAGCATTTCGGTGTCCGGCACCTTGTCGCGCAGCGCCAGCGTATTGAGCGCTGCGCGCACGGTGGCGTCCGAATAGACTTGGCTCTGTTCGGGCACCTGCACGCTGACCACCACCGTCAATTCGTGCGCCGCGCCGAGCAGCAGCCATTTGCGATACGTGGTCTTATCGGGCGCGACCTGCGTGCCGGTGATCAGAATCGCGCTGCCGACGGCGACCTGCAGCATTTCGCGCTTATCATCGGTGATGCCCTGTTTCTTCAGCGCATCGGGCGTGAGCGTCTTTTCCATCTCGGCGTAGGCGCCGGCGGGCAGCGCCGAGATCAGAATGGCGGCTTTGTTGTCGCTATCGATGAACCCGGGAAATGTCTTGGACACAGTCATGCCGGGCGGCGGAACGAGACCGACGCGCGAACCGGCGGGAAATACCGGCTCGTCCGCATAGGCAGGAAAGGCGAAGAGGGCCAGGACGAGGCTCGCAGCCAGCGCCGCTACTGCGGTGATGAGATCGGTTTTTTTGTTGCGCATACTGTCTTTTCTTTGATCAGTCTGAATGGTCCGCATGTTCCCGATCCGGCTGCGACGTGTCTCTGCTGGGCCGGGTAACGCGGCGCAGCGTCAGGTTGAGCCGGCCACCTTCCGGAAGCAGCGTTGAGGTTCCCGGCACAATGCGGTCGACACCGTGAAAAGCAAGCCGCGCGCTGCCGCCCAAAACCAGAGCGTCGCCGGAATGAAGCCGAAACGAGCGCGTCGGGTCGCCGCGTTTACGGCCGCCGATGCGAAACAAACAGGAATCGCCGAGCGACAGCGAAACGACGGGCGCGTCGAAATCGTCCTCGTCGCGGTCCTGATGCAAGCCCATTTTGGCCGTCGGACCGTAGAAGTTGATCAGGCACGCTTCCGGCGCATGCGGATAGCCGCCGAGTTCATTCCAGGCCGAAAGCAGGATCGCAGGAATCGGCGGCCAAGGCTGCGCGGTCTCCGGATGGGCCGTCGCGTACCGATAGCCGCTCGTATCCGAGACCCAACCCAGCGGTCCGCAGTTCGACATCCGCACCGTAAACGGCCGCCCGGACATCGGCATGCGCGGCGTGAACAGCGGCGCTGCCGCAAGCACCTCGCGCAGCGCGGCGAGTAGCTCGATCTGGCGGCCGCGATCCAAATAGCCCGGATAGAGGCGAAGCCCGCTCGCTGTATCGCCGACGGCGAGCGGCGCTGCGGCCTGGTCCTGCCGGAGGTTGAGCTTCATCGGATCTTTGCCACCGCACGAGACGTCCCGGCGTGTCTGTGCGCTCCATGCAAGACCGGATTGTGGCGCAAACCGGCGCTGCGGACAAAATGGCCGTGAGGGAGCGTTATGGGCGGCTTTACGCCAAAGTGACGCCCGGTCACGCCGCGCGCGTGACCTTCTCCGGGACCAGGCGCACGCTGTCGAGCGCTTCGCGGATGCCGGACTCGCCGGCTTCGTGATATTCGGCGTCCTCATTGACGTTCCAGACGTCGTAGAGTTTGGCGCTCGCCAAAATATTGCGCGCCGCCAGCATGCCGGTCATCATCGCATGATCCTGGTTGTTGTAGCGATGCATGCCGTTGCGGCCGACCACGTGCAGGGTCGGATAGCTCGTGTCGAGATCGAGGCGAATGGCGGCGAGATTGTCGCGATAGTCTTCATCGTAGACCGGGTAGGCCTTGGCCTGACGCACCACGCAGGCATCGACCACGTCTTCGGCGAGGACGAGCCCGATCTGTGCCACCTCGCGTTTGGCAAGCGCGATCAACTCGCTGTCCGGCGCATTCCACAGTCCGTCGCCCTCGAAGCAAAAATATTCGAGGCCGAGGCAGCTCATGCCGTCCGGCACCATTTCGGGCGACCAGGAGCGGAAATTCTGCACGCGTCCGACCTTCACGCTCGGATCGTGGATGTAAATCCAATTGTCCGGGAACAGCTCGTCCTTGCGCACCATCAGCGCCACGGTGAGGAAATCCCGGTAGCGTAGCGCGCGGGCGTGCAGGAGCGAGATCGGAGTCGGCTTGAGCCGGCTCATCAGCTCGCGCAACGGCGCGGAGCTGACGACGTGGCGCGCCGTGTAGGTTTCGCGCTCACCCTCTGCGGTCGCAACGTCGATGCGCCACATGTTGTGCGTCTCGTCGAATTCGAGCCCGACGAGTTCGCGGCCCATCAGGATGCGGCCGCCCTGAGCGGCGATCTTGCGGGCCGCCTCCTCCCACATCATGCCCGGCCCCTTGCGGGGATATTGAAAGCTTTCGATCAGGGTCTTGACCGGCTCGCCGCCACTGCTGCCGGCTCTACGGGTCAGACGCAGCGACCGTTTCAATCCGTTCAGCACGGCCGTGGTGAGATCGAGGCCCTTGATGCGCTGCGCCGCCCAATCGGCCGAAATCTCGTCGCACGACATGCCCCAGACCTTCTCGGTGTAGGTCTTGAAGAAAATCTGGAACAGCCGTTCGCCGAACTGGTTGCGCACCCACTCGTGCAAGCTGCGCGCCGGCTTGATCGGAAACAGCCGGGCATACGCGTACGACGCCATGCAGGCCGCGCTGGTGAACAAGCCGAGCTTTTGCAGCGCCTCGAACGCTTTGAGCGGATACGAGAAAAATTTGCCGTCGTAGTAGATGCGCGACAGCCGTGGCCGTTCGATGAAATCGTCGGGCAGGATTTCCCGCCACAGCGCCACGACCTCCCTGGCTTTGGAGAAGAAGCGGTGGCCACCGATGTCGAAGTGGAAGTCCTTGTAGCGCACGGTGCGGCTGATGCCGCCCACATAAGTCGGGTCGCGCTCGATGACGATGACGGAGCGCCGTTCCTTGCTGAGGCAATAGGCTGCGGTCAGTCCGGCCGGCCCCGCGCCGATGACCAACACCTCGACGTCGGTCATGGCAGCACGCGACCGCCAGGCTCCGGATCATGCGCGACGGGCGGCGATGCCGCCGCGGCGAAGCAATACGTACGAGCCGCCATATGTGTCCCCTGGCGTCCGGCCGTGCGGCAAGCTCCGCCGCTTGGCGGCTTTGCCGGCGCCGTTCGCCCGGGTGATCCGTGGCAGGATTTTCTTAATCGAGGGCTAGCGCCGCAGCGGCCGCGGCAAGGCTCCGTGCGACACCGTTAAGAGAGCCTCAATGGCGCGGCCCCACGCCCGGGCGTCGCCGTATCGCTTTCGCTTGCAGCACGATCCGCTCTGGACCATTCGGCGCTAAGAGCGGCTGTCCATGGGCATTTCTGTCTTGCAGGCGGTTAGGGCCCTCCTATATGAGCCAAGGGAAGTCGCCCGGATACACTGGGCAAGTGAGGCTATGCGGGGGTCGGTTTTCAAGGGCGCCTTTGGGGCCTGCCCGACCTGCCGAGAAAGAGAGGATTTAAACCATGGCCAAGGTCATCGGCATTGATCTCGGGACCACGAATTCGTGCGTCGCCGTTATGGAAGGCAAGACGCCGAAGGTTATCGAGAACGCGGAGGGCATGCGGACGACGCCGTCGATCGTTGCTTTCACGGACGAGGGCGAGCGGCTCGTCGGACAGCCGGCAAAACGCCAGGCGGTCACCAATCCGGAACGTACGATTTTCGCCGTAAAACGCCTGATCGGGCGGCGCTACGACGACCCGATGGTGGAGAAGGACAAGGGCCTCGTCCCCTACAAGATCACGCGCGCCTCTAACGGCGACGCCTGGGTCGAGGTCGAGGGCAAGAGCTATTCGCCGTCGCAGATTTCGGCCTTCGTCCTGCAGAAGATGAAGGAGACCGCAGAGGCCTATCTCGGCTCCAAGGTCGAGCAGGCGGTCATCACCGTGCCGGCCTACTTCAACGACGCCCAGCGCCAGGCCACCAAGGACGCCGGCAAGATCGCCGGGCTCGAAGTCCTGCGCATCATCAACGAGCCGACCGCAGCCGCTCTCGCCTACGGGCTCGACAAGCAGAAGACCGGCACGATCGCGGTCTACGACCTCGGCGGCGGCACGTTCGATATTTCGATCCTCGAGATCGGCGACGGCGTCTTCGAGGTGAAGTCGACCAACGGCGACACCTTCCTGGGCGGCGAAGATTTCGACATGCGGCTGGTCAACTATCTGGCCGACGAGTTCCAGAAAGAGCAGGGCATCGATCTGCGCCGCGACAAGCTCGCTTTGCAGCGGCTGAAAGAGTCCGCCGAGAAAGCCAAGATCGAGCTGTCGTCGACGACCCAGACCGAAATCAATCTGCCGTTCATCACCGCAGATGCTTCGGGACCGAAGCATCTGACCATGAAGCTCACCCGCGCCAAGTTCGAGGCGCTGGTCGACGATCTCGTTCGCAAGACCATCGATCCGTGCCGGCAGGCGCTCAAAGACGCCGGCGTGACGGCGGCCGAGATCAACGAGGTCGTCCTGGTCGGCGGCATGACGCGCATGCCGAAGGTGCAGGAGACGGTGAAGCAGCTGTTCGGCAAGGAGCCGCATAAGGGCGTCAATCCGGACGAAGTGGTTGCGGTCGGTGCCGCGATCCAGGCCGGCGTGCTGCAGGGCGACGTCAAGGACGTGCTGCTGCTCGACGTGACCCCGCTGTCGCTCGGCATCGAGACCCTGGGCGGCGTGTTCACCCGGCTGATCGATCGCAACACCACAATCCCGACCAAGAAGAGCCAGGTGTTCTCCACCGCCGAGGACGGCCAGACCGCGGTGACGATCCGCGTGTTCCAGGGCGAGCGCGAGATGGCGGCCGACAACAAGATGCTCGGCCAGTTCGACCTGATCGGCATTCCGCCGGCGCCGCGCGGCGTGCCGCAGATCGAGGTCACCTTCGACATCGACGCCAACGGCATCGTCAACGTGTCCGCCAAGGACAAAGGCACCGGCAAGGAGCAGCAGATCCGCATCCAGGCGTCCGGCGGTCTCTCCGAGGCGGACATCGACAAGATGGTGCGCGACGCCGAAGCGCACGCCGAAGAGGACAAGAAGCGCAAGGCCGAGGTCGAGGCGAAGAACCACGCCGAGGCCCTGGTCCACTCGACCGAGAAGGCGCTGGCCGAACATGGCTCGAAGGTCGGCGAGACTGAGCGCCGCGCCATCGAGAACGCCATGGCCGACCTCAAGGAGGCGCTCAAAGGCACCGATGCGTCCGCCATCACGGCCAAGACCAACGCGCTGCAGCAGGCTTCCATGAAGCTCGGTGAGGCCATGTACAAGCAGGCTGCCGAGCAGCCGACCGGCGGCGCCGATGCCGATGCGGGCGCTGAAACCAAGAAAGACGACGTCGTCGACGCCGAATTCACCGAAGTCGATGACGACAAGAAGAACAAAAAGTCGGCCTGACGCGTACGCGCTGCTGATGCACAGGCCCTTCACACGGTTCGCTTCCCCCCGCGCGGGGGAGGCTGACCGCGCAGCTTTCGGGAGGGGGACGTGAAGCGCGCACTCTCAAAAAATCTGTCGTTGTCCTGTACCCTGATCGGCCTCGGAGCAGGGGCGGCGCTTTGCTGGCGCCCAATCGCTTCCCACATGTCTTACTCCTAGGGGACCGGCGATGGCCAAGCGCTGCTACTACGAAAGCCTCTCGGTCGAACGGACCGCGAGCGAGACCGAAATCAAGACGGCTTTCCGCAGACAGGCCATGGCCTGCCATCCCGATCGCCATCCGGGCGACAGCCAAGCCGAGCACCGCTTCAAGGAGATCAACGAAGCCTACGAGGTCCTCAAAGACCCCGACAAGCGCGCCGCCTACGACCGCTTCGGCCACGCCGCCTTCGAGCACGGTGCGGGCGGCGGCGCGGCAGGCTTTGGCGCCGATTTCGCCACCACCTTCTCCGACATATTCGACGATCTGTTCGGCATGGGCGGCCGGCGCGGCCGCGGCTCCGGACGCGAGCGCGGCGCCGATCTGCGCTACAACATGGAAATCTCGCTCCAGGAGGCCTACGGCGGCAAGGCCGCTCAGATCCGCATCCCGACCTCGGTCACCTGCGAAGCGTGCTCCGGCTCCGGCGCCAAGCCCGGCACCAAGCCAAAAGCCTGTCCGATGTGCGCCGGCCAGGGCAAGGTTCGCCACGCCCAAGGCTTCTTCACGCTCGAACGTACCTGCCCGAACTGCCAGGGCCGCGGCCAGGTCATCGACAGCCCGTGCGGCTCATGCAGCGGCTCCGGCCGCGTCACCCGCGAGCGCACGCTGTCGGTCAATATTCCGGCCGGCGTCGAGGACGGCACCCGCATTCGGCTTGCCGGCGAGGGCGAGGCCGGCGTCCGCGGCGGGCCGCCCGGCGACCTCTATATTTTTCTCTCGATGGCGAGCCATCCATTCTTCCAGCGCGACGGCGCCGATCTGCATTGCCGCGTGCCGGTCTCCATGGTGACCGCCGCGGTCGGCGGCGAATTCGAGGTGCCCACCATCGACGGGGGCAAGACGCGCGTAAAGGTCCCGGAAGGCACGCAATCAGGCCAACGCTTCCGCCTGCAGGGCAAAGGCATGCCGGTGCTGCGCGCCCGCCAGAGCGGCGACATGTACGTCCAGATCGTGGTTGAGACGCCGCAAAGCCTCACCAAGAAGCAGCGCGAGCTGTTGATGGAATTCGACAAGCTATCGTCAACCGTGACGCAACCGGAATCCTCCGGTTTTTTCGGTAAGATGAAGGAGTTTCTGGGCGGCCGCCCCGGCTCCGCCTGAGGCCGGCTGGTCTTTAGGTCGCGGATGTTCTAAAAACGGCGATATTTCGCGTATGGGATGCAATGCCTCTGCCCGCGCTACAAAAATTCGAACGGCAGATCGAGCGGCAGCTTCGCCTCCTTGAAGCAAGAAAATATCTGATCGAGCGCAAGATCGAACGGCAAATTCGCCTGTTCGAGCGAAAGCGCGACGACATCGGCAAAAAAATCGAAGATCAGTTCCGCCAGTTCGAGCGCAAGAAAGGCATTCGGCTCGACGACGAAGTGCGCTTCATCCGCTCCTGGATCGAGCGGCCGCTCTCGATCGGCGCGGTCACGCCGTCGGGACGGCTGCTGGCGCGCGCCATGGCGCGCTATGTCGATCCGGCGAGCGACGGACCGATCGTCGAATTGGGTCCCGGCACCGGGCCGGTGACCGAAGCGCTGGTCGAAGCCGGCGTGGCGCCGTCGCGCCTGGTGTTGGTCGAATTCAATTCGGCTTTTTGCCGGCTCTTGCACGCGCGCTACCCCGAAGCCACGCTGGTGCAGGGCGATGCCTATAGCCTGCGCCGGCTCCTCGACACCCTGCTGCTGCAGCCGGCCGCCGCGGTGGTGTCCGGTCTGCCGCTGATCACCAAGCCGATCCGCCAGCGCCTGCACCTGCTGCGCGACGCGTTCGATGTCATGCTGCCCGGCGCGCCGTTCGTGCAGTTCACCTACTCGATGGCGGCGCCGTTGCCGAAACGGCTTGGCGGCTTTTCGGTGGAAGCATCGGAACGCATCTGGATGAATATCCCGCCGGCGCGGGTGTGGGTGTATCGCCGGGATGATGAAGCTTCGGAAATCAGAATCAGGAAATCGTAGCTGACAATCGCGACCGACTCTCGCTCTCTCTGCCGACCTCCGCTTCGCTTTCTGATTTCCGATCATCGCTCATGCGCACTCCCAAAATCCTTGTCATTCCGGGCTCGCTGCGCGTGGCCTCGCATAACGCACGCCTGGCTGCCCTTGCCGCCAAGGAATTGGCGCTGGCCGAAGCCGAGGTCACGCGCATTTCGCTGGCCGATTATCCGCTGCCGCTGTTCGATGCCGAGATGACGGCCGAGATCGGCCCGCCGCAACATGCCGTGCAGCTGCAGCGCATGCTGGAGGCGCACCAAGGCGTGTTCATAACGAGCCCCGAATACAGCGCCTCGGTGACGCCACTCGTTAAAAACACCATCGACTGGCTGTCGCGCTCCCGCGGCCGCGGCGAGCCGACCTATGCGGCATTCCGCAATTGTGTCTTTGCTATCGGCGCCGCCTCGAGCGGCCCGGGCGGCGGCATGCGGTCGCTCATGGCGCTGCGGCAAATTCTCGAGCTCGGCTGCGGTGCGCTGGTGATCCCGGAGCAGATTGCGGTCGGCAATGCGGCCGAGGCGTTTGACGAGATGGACAATCTGAAGGACCAAAGCGCTGGCGCCGCCTTGAAGGCCATGGCGCGCCGGCTGGTCGAGCTGGCGCGGGCGGCGGCGTGAGGAGATGACGGCGATGCAGCTCAAGCCGCGCGACCGCCTGATCGTCGCGCTCGACCTGCCGTCGGTCGACGCCGCCCGATCGATCGTGGCGCAGCTCGGCGATGCGGTGTCGTTCTACAAGATCGGCTATCAGCTTGCTTACGCCGGCGGACTGGCTTATGCACCGTTGCTGGCCGATGCCGGCAAGCGCGTCTTTGTCGATCTCAAGCTGCACGACATCGGCAGCACGGTAGCCGAAGGCGTGCGCAGCGTGGCGCGGCTCGGCGCAACCTTTTTGACCGTGCACGCCTATCCGCAGACCATGAGAGCCGCCGTCGAGGCGCGCGAGCGCGGCCTGCAGATTTTGGCCGTTACGGTGCTCACCTCCTATGACGATGCCGATCTCGCCGCGGCCGGCTATGCCGGCACCGTCGCCGCATTGGTCGCCAAACGCGCCGCGCAGGCGCGCGACCTCGGCGTCGACGGCCTGGTCTGCTCGGCCGCCGAGGCCGCCACAGTGCGCGGCATCGTCGGGACCAAGCTCAAGCTGGTGACGCCCGGCATCCGCCCGGCCGGCGCCGATGCGGGCGACCAGAAGCGCATCATGACGCCCGCGGCAGGCATCGCTGCGGGCGCCGATTATCTCGTCGTCGGACGGCCGGTTACGGCAGCGCCCGATCCGAAGGCCGCCGCAGAGGCCATCGTCGAGGAAATATCGCAAGTCAGGAATTGAGAGGAGAACAAAAATGGCAAAAGGCTATTGGATCGCCCGCGTCGACGTCAGCAACGAGCCGGGCTTCAAGCCCTACGCGGACGCCAATGCGGCGATCTTCAAAAAATTCGGCGGCCGTTATGTGGTGCGCGGCGGCAAGTACGACGGCAAGGAAGGCTCGGCGCGCTCGCGCAACGTGGTGATCGAATTTCCCGACTACGC